>ODAI014587545.1_pt1 | contig 19487 bp, 17 predicted proteins | sample 1539321 | NCBI WGS metagenome assembly ODAI01 (sample SAMN02144231, study PRJEB22623) | gut metagenome | biome: sheep rumen | host: Ovis aries | place: New Zealand
GACGATATTGCTTCGTCCTAACACAACGGCATTGGCTCCTTCGAATTTAAATCCTTCATGAGCGAGATAATCAACGATTCCTTTGGGAGTGCAAGGAGCAAAGGTTGTCGCGGGATGGAATCCATCCACATCTTTTTCTGGCGAGATCGTCATTTTGATTCGATCTTCGCTGACCCCTTTTTCCAGAGGGAGCTGGACGATGATTCCATCAACAGAAGGATTACGGTTATAGGATTCTACTTTGGCGACAAGCTCTTCTTCGGTGATGGTGATTGGGCATTTGTCCAAGACGCAATCGAATCCCACTTCAGCGCCATCTTTCAATTTGCCTCGAATATAGGCATCGGAAGCAGGGTTTTCATTGGCTTGCAAGATGATGAGACGAGGCTTCTTCTCCATCGATAAAGCCTTTTCTTTCATCACTTCTTTGCGATAAGCAACATATTCTTTGATTGTCATAATGCGGTTAGTTTACCACCGAGCAAACAAAAAGAAAGCACCCATCTAGGGTGCCTAACTATCTTTTGTTTATTCGGCAATGCTGGAAGCGGCTTCAGAAGCTCCTCCGCCATGACTCACCATGATGATGAGGGCCAAGAAGAGGAAGACAATCGCGAATCCGAAGGTAAGCCAGGTGACAACTTTTTCGGAACCGCGTTCTTTTTGTTTCGCGAAGACGTTCAATCCACCACCGGTGATGGCTCCAGAAGCGCCTTCGGATTTCCCGCCTTGAAGCAAGGACAAAATGATAATAATGAAACTAACGATGATGAATATGATGTCGTACCATTTCATAATTTTGCCTCCTTTCTTCAAATCGGCTAGTAAAGAATAGACCTAATCTAAGCTTTTCGCAACTAAATCAATATATCTTCAAGCGAAGATATGATTTCAAAGTCCTTCGATGGAGCGAATTCATGATTACGGTCAATCAAATATCCATCAACTCCAGCAGCCTTGGCCGCGACCATATCTTGCAAAGAATCCCCAATATAGCAAGCACGTGCCTTGTCTTTTTCCTTAATTAGAGAAAGCCCTGCTAAGATTGGCTCTGGATCTGGCTTTGGCTTTAGATAAGTTCCATAACCGGCAATCGCATCAAAAGTGCAGGGCAATTTCAAAATCGCCAGAAGTAATTCGATATGCCTCGTCGTGTTAGAAGAAACGATCACGAGCTTTTTCTTTTTCAAGGAAAGAGCGCGCAATGGTTCTATGACATCCGGAAAGACACGGGTCAATGCCATATATTCTGGGAAATTTAAAGCAGCCGTGATTTTCTCTACGAAATAAGGCCACTTCTCTTCAGGGACTTTTCGTAGCCGAAGCACATCGGCTAAATTCATATGGTTATATAGATCGGTATCTTCTTTGGTGACATCATCGATTCCAATTTCGGCAAAGGCGTATTTCCAAACAGGGGACAAGGCTTCAAAAGAATCCACCAACGTGCCATCGAAATCAAAAAGATAAGTGTCGTACTGCCTCATTTGTTTAACTCAGCTCTCGTTTCGAAAATGATGTCCCTAAGCTGCGCGGCGCGTTCGAAATCAAATTCTTTGGCGGCTTGGCGCATCTGCTTCTCCATATCGGCGATGCGGCGTTCGATTTCACTGCGGCTTGCCTTCCCATCAATGAAAGTCTTAACCTCGTTATCCGTGTTGTGTAGAGGCGTTCGGATTTCTTTGATGATGGTCGTCGGGATGATGCCGTTTTCTTCATTATAAGCTTCTTGGATATGACGACGACGATTGGTTTCTTCAATAGCTTCTTTCATCGAATCAGAGATCGTATCGGCATACATCAAAACTCTGCCATGCGCATTTCTAGCCGCGCGGCCAATCACCTGAATCAAAGATCTCGTGCTTCTTAAGAACCCTTCTTTATCCGCATCAAGAATGGCGATAAGGGAGACCTCCGGAATATCAAGGCCTTCCCTTAGTAAATTAATACCAACGAGAACATCGTATTTCCCTTTACGAAGCTGATAGATGATCTCCGTACGTTCCAATGTCTTGGTTTCGTTATGTAAATAGGTAACTTTGATGCCCTCTTCTTTTAAATAAGAAGTAAGGTCTTCTGCCATCTTGATCGTGAGGGTAACAATCATCACGCGTTCATGGGCTTCGACGCGTTTACGAATCTCAAAAATAAGATCTTGAATCTGACCCATCGTTGGGCGGATTTCAATTACTGGGTCAAGTAAACCTGTTGGGCGGATAATTTGCTCAACAACCTCGCCACCGCATTTTCCGAGTTCATAATCGCCCGGGGTGGCCGAGGTGCAAACAACCGTCGAAGGCATCAGTTTCTCGAATTCTTCAAAATTAAGGGGACGGTTATCTAATGCTGAAGGCAAACGGAAGCCATATTCCACCAATGTTTCCTTACGGGACCTATCACCGTTATACATGCCTCTAACCTGTGGGAAGCTGACGTGAGATTCGTCGACCAAAAGCAAATAATCCTTTGGCATGTAATCGATAAGCGTAAATGGCCTTTGGCCAGGGGCACGGCCATCGATATGGCGAGAATAATTCTCGATGCCGGGGCAACGGCCAAATTCCAACATGCTTTCCATGTCTTGCCTTGTCCTCATCTCTAATCTTTCGGCTTCAAGAAGTTTTCCCTGAGAGCGGAAATAGGCAAGGCGATCTTCTAACTCGGCGCCAATTGTTTGGCAAGCGGCTTCAATTCTTTTGCGGGTCGAGGCGTGGTCGTAAGCCGGAAATATGGGATACGTGTGGTATGTTTTTTCAATTTCACCCGTAACGGAATTGATTTGGGCAATCGTTTCAACTTCATCCCCAAAGCAGTCGATGCGGATATAGAAATCATGGGTTGGAGGAGCAATATCGATGATGTCCCCATGGAGACGGAATGTGCCTGGTTTTAGTTCGAGGTTATTGCGGGTATATTGGGCGTCGATAAGATGTCGCATCAATTCTTTTCGATCGAGGGTCTCCCCCTGACGGATTTCAAAAATCAGCCCCTTGTATTCATTAGGATCGCTTAAGCCATAGATGGCGGCAACCGAAGCAACAACAATCGTGTCTCTTCTCGACAAAACCGAATTCATGGCCGAGGTTCTCATCATGTCGATTTCCTCGTTCATCACCGCGTTTTTATCGATATAGGTATCCGATTGAGGGATATAAGCTTCCGGCTGATAAAAATCGAAGTTCGAGATGAAATATTCCACTCGATTTTCTGGGAATAATTCCTTGAATTCCCCATAAAGCTGGGAAGCAAGGGTCTTGTTATGAACCAAGACAAGAGTTGGGCGATTTAAAGCCGCGATGATATTGGCGTCCGTGAAAGTTTTCCCCGTACCAGTCGCGCCAAGAATAACTTGGATTTGTTTCCCTTTTTCTACGCCTTCTAAAATCTTGGCGATGGCAGCAGGTTGATCGCCAGTAGGCTTAAATTTCGAAACAAGTTTAAAGCGATGTTCTTCCATCGCCATTCTCCTCAGAATCGGATTTTTTCTCCGCAAGAGCTTTGGTTAAAGGATCCATCAAGGGGGAGAACCCTTCCCCGATGATCATGTCCGCTTGCAAGAGCATGATAAAGGCTTTCGGATCAATCTCAGCAATCGCGATTTTGACTTCGGGAACGCTGCGTTTATTCATCGCAACGCGGACGATTTTGCGATTGACTCCAGAATAGCCTCCAGTCACCTCGATCAATGTCGTTGCACGGTCCATTTTTTGATGCACGTAGTCCATGATTTTCTCATATTCATCCGAATAAATATCCGCGATGACATAGCCATTGGAATTGACGTAAATGAATTGGACCATCAACGCGCAGACTAAAGCCGAAAGGATACCAATCAGGCCTCGCGGCAAATCTTTAATGCAAGCCATGCCGATAACAATCAAAGATCCATCGATTGCAAAAGAAGAGAGGGCTTCTTTGATTCGGCTATGTTTGGCAATGATGACGGAAAGGACATCAAATCCTCCCGTAGATCCGCCTCCTAGATAAGTGATACCTACCCCTGCTCCTACGCAAGCACCACCAAAGATGCCGGCAAGGATAGTCAAAGCCGTATTCTCGCTTCCATCGCCTAATGTCGTCATTAAATGACGGCCGATAAGCATTCCCAAGCTCGATTCCGTATTGGGGATACGGTAGAACAAAGAAAAGAAGGCCGGATATAGCAAGGTCGCGAAGATCGTCTTCAAGGTGAATTTCTTTCCTAAGAAAACGAAGCTTACGCCAAGCAAGATCAATTGAAGACCCCAGGTAACCAAGTCGACGAGCTTAAACGCGATGCCGGCTTCATCAAGGAAATATTGAACGATGACACCAACGGAATAAGTTCCGCCAGTAATCAAATCTAATGGAGCCAAGAAAGCGGCGTCGCCAAAAGCAAGCAAAGCACACCCTAAAATCAGGCAGGCAAAGTTATAGACGATTCGCATTTTTTCGCGCTTAGTTTTGGCCATCGCCTTGACGAGCCTCCATTTCCAAATAAGCGTAGATAAAAGGGCTGATGTCTCCATCCATTACACCAAGGACATCCCCTGTTTCATGGGATGTTCGATGATCTTTGACCATCGTATAAGGCTGGAAGACATAGCTACGAATTTGCGATCCCCATTCAATGTTTTTCTGTTCACCAACAACCGATTTTAGTTGGGATTCTCTTTCTTCGAGTTTCCGTTGCATCAAAAGGTCAGTAAGCATGCTCATGCAAGTCGCTTTGTTCATCAGCTGGCTTCGTTCAATTTGGCATTGGACGACGATACCGGTCGGGATGTGAGTGATACGAACAGCAGAAGAAACCTTGTTGACGTTTTGTCCCCCTGCTCCACCCGAACGATAGGTATCAACGCGAAGGTCTTTCGGATCGATTTCAACATCCGCGACCGCGCCGAATTCGGGAATCACATTAACCGAAGCAAAGGAAGTATGACGACGAGCCGCCGCGTCAAAAGGAGAGATACGAACAAGGCGATGGACGCCTTTTTCTCCTTTCATCATGCCATAGGCATCTTCGCCGATAATCTTGATGGTCGCGGACTTAATACCCGCTTCATCGCCGTCTTCGATATCGATGACTTGGCATTTCATACCATTACGTTCAGCAAAACGGCCATACATGCGCAAAAGCATGGAGGCCCAATCTTGCGCTTCCGTTCCGCCTGCGCCTGGATGGATTTCTAGGGTGCAATTTAAAGCATCATATTCGCCAGAGAAAAGGAGCTGATGTTGCAAAGTCTCGCAATCTTTTTCTAACTCTTCTTCCAATTCGGAGACGAAATCAATCATCTCTTCATCATTTTCAGCAAGGTCAGGCAATACGCCTTTGATGTCTTCATAAACGGAGACGGCTTTGCGATATGCCCCGACTTTTTTCTGCAAAGCGGCAAGGCGAGATGAGACCGCTTTAGCGGCATTAGGATCATCCCAAAATCCCTCGGCGTTTTGTTTTTCTTCTAATTCGGCAATTTCGTGATCGATTTTAGGCAGGTCAAAGAGAATCACCGAGTTGCGAAACTAGACGTCCGAGATCTTGGGCCTTCTGTTTTAATTCGACTAACTCTTTCATGTATTCCTTACTCTTTGTTTTCTTCGTTGGGTTCAGCTTCCTTTTTATCGGTAGCTTCGGCTTCTTGGACGTTGCCAGAAGATTCCGCTTGTGCCGTTTCTCCTTCAGGAGCAGGAGCTTCTTCTTTGCGTTGGATCCTGACGTTGAGGAAGTTATAGACGCAATCGACGGAGATGGATTGATTCATTTCGCGGAAGAGGGAATAACCTTCGTTAACGTAATCCTGCAAAGGATTGGTTTGGGCATAGGAACGAAGTCCAATGCCTTCACGTAAGTGAGCCATCGTATCGATGTGCTTGGTCCAGTTGCGGTCAATGACGGATAAAGAGATCGATCTTTCGACGCGGTCAACTTGATCTTGTGGCCAAGTTTTCCTTTTACGGAGATAGAACGAATAAAGGAATTCGCCCAAATCCTCGCCGCCTTCTTCAACCGGAGCTTCATCATAAGCTTTCGCGTTGAAGACGCCTTCGGGAACGAAAGCGGGCTCGACCAATTTCTTTAAGGCATCGGCAGAGATAAGTCCTTCATCACGTCCAGGAAGGGTTGCTTTTTTCGCTAAGAAGGCACCCGTTTCTGCGAAGAAGGAATGGATCAATTCGTTGATGTCGCCTGCCATCATGATGGAGTCGCGACGATCGTAGATGATTTGACGTTGTTTGGCCAAAACATCATCGTAATCGAGCAAATTCTTACGGATATCGAAGTTTTTACCTTCGATTTGTTTTTGAGCGTTAGTAACAACGTTCTGAAGCATTTTGTTTTCCAAATGATCTTCGCCAAGTTGCTTTTGGAAGGTTTCGCGGAGATTGTCTTGGACGAAACGTCTCATGAGTTCGTCGTCAAAAGAAACATAGAAGCGAGAGAATCCAGGATCGCCCTGACGTCCAGAACGGCCGCGTAACTGGTTATCGATACGGCGAGATTCATGACGCTCGGTTCCGAAGACGCATAAACCGCCAAGTTCTTTTACGCCTTCAGCAAGTTTGATGTCGGTACCACGGCCTGCCATGTTGGTAGCAAGGGTAACCGCTCCTTTTTCGCCAGCATGAGAGATGATCTCCGCTTCGCGAGCTTGGTTTTTCGCATTCAACACTTCGTGAGGAATGCCAGCCGCGGTCAATAAAGCGGAAATCTCTTCGTTCGATTCAACCGACACAGTACCGATAAGAACCGGCTGTCCTTTTTCATGACGTGCCTTAACTTCTTCAACTAAGCCTTTTAGTTTCGCGGCATGTGTGCCGTAAATGTGATCGACGTCATCGATACGCTGAATCGGACGGTTGGTCGGGATGACGATGACCTTCATGTTGTAGATCTTTTCGAATTCTTCTTCTTCGGTCTTTGCCGTACCAGTCATACCAGAGAGCTTTTTGTATAGACGGAAGAAGTTCTGATAGGTAATCGTTGCCAAAACAACAGTTTCTTGTTTGATTTCCACGCCTTCTTTGGCTTGGATAGCTTGCTGCAAACCGTCGTTATATTCACGTCCTTTCATGATGCGGCCCGTGAATTGGTCGATCAATTGGATTTGACGGTCTTTATCCACCATATATTCCACGTCGCGAGCCATGATGTAATTGGCTTTCAAGGCTTGGTGGATGCGATGAACGAGGTCTTGGTTTTCCGGATCATAGAGGTTGCGGATACCAAACATACGCTCGGCTTTATTGTTGCCTTCGTCCGTCAAATTGCAGGTCTTCGTTTTGATATCGATCGTGAAATCGACTCCTTTGCGAAGGACTTTGACGAAACGGTCGGCAACTTGATATTGGGAAGCCGAAGATTTCTGGCCACCCGAAATGATAAGAGGAGTACGCGATTCATCGATCAAGACAGAGTCGGCTTCGTCAACGACGCAGAATTTGAGCCCGCGAAGAACGCGGCCATTCAAAGACTGGGTCATGTTGTCACGAAGATAATCGAAACCGAGTTCGGAGTTGGTCGTATAAGTGATGTCGCAAGCATAGGCGGCACGTTTTTCTTCGGTCGTTTTGGAAGCAAGGTTGCATCCGACAGTCAAACCGAGGAAGCGATAGACTTGGCCCATCCATTCGGCGTCACGTTCGGCAAGATATTCGTTAACGGTGATGACGTGAACCCCTTCGCCAGTCAAGGCATTAAGATAGACGGCCATCGTCGCGGTTAAGGTTTTACCTTCGCCCGTTCTCATCTCAGCAACGTTGCCATCGTTAAGAACCAAAGCGCCGATGATCTGCACTTTGAAAGGAAATTGGTTCAGCGTTCTTCTCGCGCCCTCACGGGCAACAGCAAAAGCTTCGTGCTTAATTTCATTAAGAGGTTTGCCCGCTTTCAATTCGGCTTGAAATTGGGCTGTTTTCGCGCGTAATTCATCGTCGCTAAGAGCTTTCATCTGCTCTTCATAGGACATGATTTTCTCGGCTTCGCGCTCGTATTTTTTCAATTCCCGCTTCTCGAAGCGGAAGATGGATTCAATAATATTGGCCACGTCGTATTTCTCCTAAATAGCGGTAAAGATTCTACCATTTAAAAAAATGGTAAGCAATCAAGGCAGTTCATCTGCTTCCTTTTTCTTTGTTTTTGCCATGACCAGAACGCGTAATTTGGTTGGTTTTAACGAAGACAAAAGATTCAAGCAGGCTCGAATTGTCGATCCGGTTGTATAAACGTCATCGAGCAAAAGGATTTTCTTTCCTTCTAACGATTTTTTGGAAATCAAAGATAAGTTATCCCCCACCTTTTTACGTTCTTCTAACGAAAGGTCGGATTGTTTAAAATCACAATTCTTTTTTAGAAGCGGCAAAATGGGCAAGCCGATGCTTTTGGCCATCTCAATCACATGATTAAAACCTCGCGCTTCATTTGAAGATGAGGAAGAGGGAATAGGGACAATAACATAGCCTCGAAATCGTAGAGATAGATAACGTCGTTGATAATCAAAGAAAACACCAGCAAGTTCAACGTCATAACATCCTTTGAATTGATAAAGTAACTCTCGGATTTTTTCTTCATAGGGATAGAAAGCGAGGCAATGAACCGTCTTTTCTTTCCACGTCATGAAATGGGGGTTGAGACTTCGAAAGCATCGATAGCAAATGCAACGGTTTTGCAATAGCAAACCATGGATGGAATCCGAGCCCATGGGCGAAAAACAAACCTTACAAAAAGGAGTTGCAATATCGGATTTCCCGTTGAGCTTCTTCCATAGATTCTGTAATGGTTTCGGATAAGAAAATGACTTTTCCTGTTGGCGCATAGGCTTTCCTCCCTGCCCTACCGGCGATTTGAATTAAAGCGGCTGTATCGTAAATGGAATGATCCGCGTGAACGATGATGACCTGCGCATTGGCAACGGTTACGCCTCTTTCTAGCACCGCGGTCGTCACTATATAAGAAAGTTTCTTTTTGCAGAAAGAAGAGATGATCTTGTCCCTTCCCTTCCGCTTGGAAGAAACATAATTTCCATTCGGGCAAAATGGCTTAAGCAAGCGATATACGGACTCGCTATAAGAAACCGTTGGAACGAAGACAAAGCAAGGCTTTTTCTCTTTGCCAAATCGGCGGATCCACAAAATCAAACTCAAATAAAGCCAAGGCACAAAACGACGACAAATACGCGGGACGGGTATGTCTTTTTGATGGAAACGGGTATGTAAGGTGAACATCTGTTTCCCTTCTCCCGTAAATTCTTTAACTATCGATTTGGAAGGAGTTGCAGACATCATCAAGCAGTGTCCTCTAAGAGACCTTTTGTACAAGGAGAAAAGAATATCCGATCCTTTGAAAGGAAAGGCATCGATTTCGTCCATCACCAGCAAATCAAAATAATTCGGGTAGCGAAATAATTGATGGGTTGTTAAGACGACACAGTCGCCTACAAGTTCATCATGGTTTCCACCATAAACCGCGATAATCTTGCTCGAAGGAAAGGCAGAAACAAGTCTTTGATGCAATTCGATGACAACGTCTTTTCGGGGCAAAGCAAAGCCCACGTGCATTCCTTTTGCCATTGCAAAGCCGATCACGCCATAAGATATTTCGGTCTTACCTGAACCGCATACCGCATATAAAAGCGTGTCGATTCCCTTTTTAAAATTATCCAGCGCCTGATCGGACAGTCTTTGTTGGTTCTTGGAGAGGGGATAATCCAATTTCAAAGCCACCGGATGGGGCGAGAACTCCCTCGGATCGGCCAATTCGCCACGAAAGGAAACACACCTTCGGCAATAGGGCTTGCCGTTTAAGTAGCCAATTGAATGTATGTCGGTGTTGCCGCATATTGGGCAAACAAAATCATTGGTCGACATGGAAAATTTCCCTTATTTCGTTAATTTTGTTTTCTAGCAATTTCTTATTTATCAATTTTGTTTCATATGTACTGATTGCTATATTTGAGTTGTTTTGTGCTACCGAATACTCAACGACCGTTTTGTCTTTTGAAGTGCACAAGATAATCCCCACACTTTGGTTCTCGTTATCTTTCCTTTCTTGTCTATTTAACGCTTCTAGATAGAAGCTCATCTTTGAAATATATTCCGGTTTAAATTCTCCGATTTTTAATTCAAAAGCAACCAAGCAGGAGTAGGTTCTGTTATAAAACAACAGATCAATATAAAAGTCATGCATCCCAACTTGGATTCTGTATTCTTCTCCAATAAAGGAAAAATCATTACCGATTTCTAAAATGAAGTCTTTTAAATTTGAAACGATAGACTTTCGCAAATCTTTTTCAGAATATGCATTTGGTAAATCTAGAAACTCTAATGAGTAATTATCCAAGATTTTAGTCTTTGGAATATCATCCTCATCTACTGCAGGTGTCAAGCTTTCTAATGCTTTGCCATTGGACAATAAGTATCTTTCATAATAACCGCTAGATATTTGTCTATTTAGTTCTCTATAGGAATAGTTGTGTTTAATACAAAGTCTTAAATAAAATTCCTTTTCTTCAATAGTTTTTGTGCTTGATAAAATTAGCACATTATTGCTCCAACTAATTTGTCTCGACAGTGTTGAGACAATTATATTGTCTCTATATTCTTCATAAAACTGTACCGTCCTATATAATCCGGCTCTGCTAATTCCTTTTAAATTTGGATATGCTTTCGCAAGATTATTCGAAATCGATTCAATCGTTTTCGAACCCCATTTTTCTGTTTTAATTTTTGTGGATAAATATTTCCCAATTTCAAAATACATCAGCACCAATTCTTCGTTGATTTTTCGATATGCCTTATCTCTATGTGACTGGATGATTGTTACAATTTCATTTAATTCTTTTTCCATAAATAGTTCTCCTTTCAGTTATGTTCAAAGTCCTGCGAACGAGCTGAGAACTCCTTTGGATCAGCCAAATCTCTGCGAAAGGAAACGGCCCTTCGGCAATATGGCCTGCCGTTTAAGTACCTGATATAACGGGCGTCGGTACTGACGCAAACTGGACGAACGAAGCAACTTTCAATCCGCTCCCCCATTGTTTTTCTTCTCTTTTTTGATTTAATAAATGCGCTGGATTCGTATCGAGACCTGCCTTCATCGGCATGGTGGCTTCCAGTGTCGGATTTGTTTCCGACTTTTTTTATTTCTGGAAAGGACATTTCGACGTTATCTCTCAATTCCAATTTGAAGGCAGAGAATTTGTTTTTCCTCCTTTTTGTGAGGAATAGAGATTGCCATGGCAAAGAAAGCAAAAAAGGTCCCCACACTTATCTATAGGTGTGGAAACCTTCGTTTTTCAAAAAAAGTTATTTTTCGAGAAGATTAACTCGGCGGTGATGCTTCTCTAATGGGGAGAATTTTTCAGAGAGGAAGATATCAAGATTTAATAGGACATCCTCTTCTTTCATATAAGCGGCTCCGAAAGAAATGACGTTCGCGTCATTATGTTCGCGCATCTTTTGACTAACCGCCGGTCCATAGCCAATGCCCGCGCGCACTCCTTTTATTTTGTTCGCGGCCATCATGATTCCTTCACCCGACGTGCAAACAACGACGCCCAATTCGGCTTTCTGAGAAGCAACCGCTTTTCCAACCGCTTGACCAAACAAAGGATAATCACAGCTCTCGGTCGAATTCGTCCCACAATCGAGGACTTGATAACGCATTTCTTCAAGGTGCTTTTTGATTTTTTCTTTAAGAAGATAGCCTCCATGATCGGCCCCAAGCGCAATGCAAGGCGCTTTGGTGGAATAGACTTTTTGAACCTGTTCTAAGGTAATCGCGCCAAATCGAACTAAGCGAGGCTCACCTTTGCTTAGATCGATGATTGTTGATGGCACGCCTCCTTTAATTTCGCCATCAATGATCCATTCAATGTCGCCACCAAATGTTTCAGCAATGGACTTGGGGTCATTGAGTTCTTTTTCGCCAGACTTATTCGCAGATGGGACTAATAACGGGCAGCCAACTTTTTCGATAAGATTGCGCACCGCTTCATCATCCGGAACGCGGACCCCAACAACACCGTTTTCTGCTGCGTGAGGAGGCAAATTCTTTCTAGCTGGCAATAACAAAGTCAAAGGACCAGGCATAAACGCTTTCATCAAAGAGACAATACGTGCATCAATTTTAGCAACCGAAGCAACCTGCCCTAAATTGGCGCACATCAAAGTAAAAGGCTTGCCTTCTGGCCTATTCTTCGCCTGGCAAAGCAAGCGATAGGCGTTTTCGTTATCGGCAATAGCTCCAATCCCGTATACCGTTTCCGTAGGAAAGGCTACAAGTTTGCCTTCTTGCAGAGCTTTAACTGCTTTTGAAAATTCGTTCCAAGAAATAATGCCCATAATCGCCTCCTAATTAATATATATAAATAAGAAACGGGTTTTTCCATTCAAATCGGGGACAAATTTAAATTCGTAGTCCTTGAGATATTTTGCCATTAAGCCCGTCAAATAATCTTCGAGGTCATAACCAATCTCAAAGCACATCAAAAGGGATCCTTTTTTCACCTTTTCATAGTCGCGGAAGATGTCTTCATAAACGGAATGCTCTTTATCTAGCCATAATGCGGCTCCTGGATCGTAGTCTTTCACCGAATCTTGGGTCTCTTCTTTGGAGGTGATATAAGGAGGGTTGCTGACGATGACATCTAATTTCATATCTGCGTCGATATAGGGTTTTAAAGAAGGGCCAAGGAAGGTCGGAATTCGCAATCCATAACGTTCAAAGTTTCCATTCGCGACTTCGAGTGCTCCTTCGGAAATATCAGAAGCGGAGACAATCCAATTTTTGAAGATACTTTTCAAAGCAAGAGCAATAACTCCAGACCCGGTTCCAATATCGGCGCACATCAAGAAATTTCTGGGATCATAATAGTCAAGGATTCGCTCTGAAATTTGGGCTACAAGTTCTTGCGTTTCCATTCGCGGAATCAATACCCGGGAATCCACTTTAACCTTGTATTGCAAAAAGGAGGCTTCTCCTAGAATATATTCCACCGGTTCGCCTTTCAAAAGCCTTGCAAATTGCTCATTAAATAGCGAAATTGCGGTCATTTCCTCATCTTTATGGTAAAGAGTATCAATGGGAGAATCATATCCCATATCCGATGCGATAAGGGTTCTTATATCAGCAGACAAAACGCCATGAGGCTTACCCTCGGAAATCGCTTTGTTGTATACCTCAATAATTTTAGGCATCTAAGGATTGGCTCTCCTCTAATAGCTTTTGTTCTTGGTCGTAATGAATCAGGGCTTCAAGCAGTCCATCAAGCTCACCTTCCATGATTCGATCAAGCTGATTTACGGTATATCCAATGCGGTGATCGGTCACGCGATTTTGGGGGTAATTGTAGGTTCTAATTTTCTCAGAACGTTCCCCCGTTCCAACCTTCAGTTTCCTTTCGCTAGCCCGCTTGGCATCTTCTTGTTCCTGGAAGTAGGCAAACACCTTAGCGCGAATCATTTGCATCGCGATTTCTTTGTTCTGAAGCTGTGCTTTTTCGGTTTGACAAGCAACGACTAGTCCAGTAGGAAGATGCGTGATACGAACCGCGGATTCGGTTTTGTTTACGTTTTGTCCGCCTGCCCCTTGGGAATGGTAAGTATCGATTTTTAGATCATTCGGATTAATTTGGACATCAACTTCTTCAGCTTCGGGCATGACCAAAACGGTCGCGGTCGAAGTGTGGATTCTTCCTGAAGCCTCTGTCTTAGGAACGCGTTGAACGCGGTGAGCGCCCGATTCGAATTTGAGTTTGGAATAAACGGAATCGCCTTTGATGATAAAGGAAACGGAAGAATATCCACCGGCAGCACCTAAATTGGCATCGAGAAGCTGCAATTTCCAACCCTGTCTTTCCGCGTATTTGGTATACATCCTAAGCAAATCGCCCGCGAAGATATTGGCTTCATCGCCACCGACAGCTCCGCGAATCTCGACGATGATGTTTTTGTCATCGTTGGGATCTTTGGGTAAAAGAATCCTTTGAAGTTCTTCTTCTAGAGAAGCCATTTTCGCTTGGGCTTCTTTTCTTTCTTCTTTCGCGAGTTCAATTAGTTCTGCGTCCCCGGATTCTTCCATCTCAAAAGAATCGGAAACGGTTCTTTCACATTTGATGTATTGCTCGTATTTGTCGGCCGCCTCTTTTAAAGAAGCTTGTTCTTTGGAGATCTTCGTGAAACGCGAAAGATCGGAAGCCACATCATCTTTTTCAAGCTCGGAAGAAAGATAAGCGAACCTTTCTTTCGTTGCTTCTAGTCTTTTGCGCATGCTCTCGTCCATAAAAAATACCGTTTTCTGTTGCCGTGGGAATTATAGACGATACCCATGTTAAGAGCAAAGCACTCTAATCTTAGATTAGTAACTAGAGAGATTCCCATAGAGCGCGTATAATCAATAAGAACCTATGTCATATAAAGCTCTTTACAACAAATATCGCCCCTCCACATTTGAAGAAGTCGCAGGGCAAAAAGCGATTGTCCGCACCTTAAGAAATGCAATCAATAGCGAGAAAATCGCTCATGCATATCTATTTTGTGGACCTAGAGGCACGGGTAAAACATCGATGGCCCGCCTTTTTGCTAAAGCCCTGAATTGCGAAGAAGGAATTGGGCATCAGTGCAACCACTGCGACAATTGCCAAGAACTTAATTCCGGCTCCCATCCTGATGTCATCGAAGTAGACGCCGCCAGCAATAATGGGGTCGAACAGGTTCGTGAATTAATTGAAAATGTCCGTTATTCGCCAATCAAAGGCCGTTACAAGATTTATATCATCGACGAAGTCCATATGATGTCTTCCGGAGCTTTTAATGCGTTGCTTAAAACGTTAGAAGAACCTCCAGAGCACGTCATTTTCATCTTGGCTACGACCGAACCATTCAAAGTTCTCCCGACCATCCTTTCCCGCTGCCAGCGTTATGACTTCGGGAAAATCGATGAAGAAGAGATCAAAGCCAAACTGGTCTGGATTTTGAAACAAGAAAACGTCAATTACGAAGAGGGGGCTCTTGGAGCTATTGCTTCTTTGGCCGATGGCGGGATGAGAGACGCCTTATCCATCTTGGATCAAGTCTTGGCTTATGGCGGAGATACCTTAAAGGAAGAGGACGTGCTAGCAGTTTTCGGCTTAACGTCTACGATCGAAAAGGTGAATTTGCTTCATCTAATCTCCCAAGGAGATGTTGCGAGCGTGCTCGCAAAATTCGAAGAATTTCTCGTCGCGGGCATCGATATTAAGCGCCTAACCGGAAATCTTCTTGATATCTTAAAAGACCTTCTTATCTACGAAAGCACCGGTTCGGCCAAATTGTTAACGACAATTGGAGAAGAAGACGCCAAATCCTTATCTAATGAAATCGACGTCGATACCACGAATAAAATGATCGATGTCCTTTTGAAAACCCAATCGGATTTCAAACAGGTTTCAAACATTCGCTCGTTATTTGAACTCACCTTGCTCCAACTCACTTCTTCCTTCGGCTCTAATTCAAGGAAAAAAGAACCTATCGTTAAAAAGGCTGTTACTGAGGAAGCGCCACCTGTGGAAAACAAGGAAGAAGAAAAAAAGGTTGTTATCGAAGAGCCTTCTATAGAAGAACCCGTGCAACAAGAAGAACCTGAGCCCGTTGTCGAAGAACAAAAAGAAGAACCGGCTCCGGTTGAAAACGTTGCACCCGAAATCGCGAAGGAAGAAAAGCCTGAACCGACGAATACCTTTGCTGATTATGATCCTGCTTCTGGGAAGATTTATGATGGAGACACCCCTCCTTCATTCTTACTAGCCGATATGCCTAGTGCACCTATAAAAGAAGCAGAGCCAGTTAAGGTCGAGACGCCAAAACAACCTACACCTCCCCCTTCTTTTGAACAACCGGCCCTATTTTCTAGCAAGGCGGTCGAAGAGAAGAAGGCAAACGCCTCCCCTGCTTCATCTATTGTTTTCTCGCCGATTGCAACTGAAGGAGAGGCTTACAAGATTAGTGATGAAACCTTGATCCAAATCATGACGTTAGCCATGAAATATAAAAGCGAACGCCAAGAGCTTCGTGCCAAATGGGGATATTTCTCCAATTTGGATCTCGATCCTCATTATGGCCAAGCCGCCAAATTGCTTTCGGAAGGGGCCCCGTTCTGCTTATGTGGAGAAGCTTTGCTTCTAAATTACAATTTTGCTCAAAAGAAAGCCTTGGCTAACCTCAAAGATAACCAAGCTATCCTTTCCGAGCTTATTGAAAAAATATTGGGAAGACACGTCTTCATTTATGCGTTAGACCGTTCGGATTCCAATCGCATCCAGACCACGTTTACTTCCCTCCATCAGGTTGGCAAATTGCCACCTGTGAATTCCATCGTCTTGAATCTGCCAGAATAAAGGAGACTTTTTATGAACCAGATGCAACAAATGATTGTCCAAGCCCAAAAGATGCAACGGGATTTGAAAAAAGCCCATGCTGAACTTGCCGAAAAAGAATTTTCGGTTTCTAAAGGTGGCATGGTCGAAGTCGTGGTCTTAGGCGACCGCACCGTCAAATCCATCCAAATCGATGATGATGCGTTGGATGTGGAAAACAAAGAAATGCTTCAAGAGACCATTGCCATGGCTATCAACGAAGCGCTTGTCAAAATCCAAGAAGAATCTGACGCCATCGAACAACGCATCACCGGCCAAAGCGGGATGATGTTCTAAGATGAAAGAACTATCGACTTATTCTCTTCTCGTCGATTCCTTTTCTAAACTTCCTGGCATTGGCAATAAATCCGCCGAACGCATGGCTTATGCGGTGCTTGAGATGAAAGAAGAGGATGCTTTGCAATTTTCCCATGCCATCGAGAATGCCAAACGAGTCGTACATAAGTGCCCCGTGTGTGGACTTTATGCCGAAAAAGAGAAATGCGACATCTGTTTAGATGAGACGCGAGACCATAGCGTTTGCATCGTCGTTTCCTACCCTAAAGACGCCTTAGCCTTTGAACGCCTGAACGATTTTCATGGTGTCTATCACGTCTTAGGTGGGAGCATTTCTCCAACCAAAGGATTAGGGGCAGAAGGATTGAATATCGACTCCCTTTTGGAAAGAATCCAAAACGAAGGAATCAAGGAAGTCATCATCGCGACCAATCCCACTTTAGAAGGGGAAACCACCGCGATGTATTTAGCCAAAATTTTATCGGAAACTGACGTATCCCTATCAAGATTAGCCTATGGTTTGCCAATGGGAGCTTCGTTAGATTATGCCGATACGCTGACGCTTACTAAAGCATTGGAAGGAAGAAAGAAATTATGAGCTTGTTCATCACATTCGAAGGCGGAGAAGGATCGGGAAAATCCACGGTTTTACGCGAGGTGAACGCTCGTTTGATCGAAGAAGGATACGAAACCGTCCTTACCCGCGAACCTGGCGGAACAATGATTGCCGAAGAAATCCGCAACGTCATTCTCGATAAGAAAAATACGATGATGGATCCTCGAACCGAAGCTTTGCTATATGCCGCAAGCAGAAGGCAACATCTCGTGGAAAAGGTTTGGCCTTCTCTAAAAGAAGGAAAACTCGTTTTATGCGACCGATATCTAGATTCTTCCTTAGCCTATCAAGGAGGAGCAAGAAAACTTGGGATTGATGAAGTGCTTTCCATCAATATGTTCGCTACCGAAGGAACCTTCCCGGATTTAACGTTGCTTTTTGATATCGATCCGAAACTTGGCCTAGAACGTATCGCGAAAAATGCTGGAAGAGAAGTCAATCGCCTCGATTTGGAAAAGATGTCTTTCCATGAAGCAGTACGGGCTAGCTTCCACGAATTAGCCAAGCGTTATCCTGCCCGTTATGTCATCATCGATGCTTCCTTGCCCTTGGAAAAAGTCATCGAAAATGCCTATAAAGCCATCAAAGACCGCTTATAAGATATGAAGATTTCTGCCTATATCGAAGAAAAACAGCCTCTGCTCTACCGAACGTTTTCTCATGCTTTGAAAACCTCTTCTTTAGCGCACGCCTACCTTCTTTCTGGCGAAACAGGCATTCCTTTAAAGCAAGCGGCCATCTATTTGGCCAAATCAATTCTTTGCAATCATCCTAACCCTTTCGCCGACGAAACTTGCTCGATTTGCCAAAGGATTGACCGTGACGAATATCCGGACTTCGTCTTATTAGACGGAGACGAAGGATCCATTAAAAAAGAATCCGTCACCTCAACCTTAATCAATTTTCAAAAATCGGCATTAGAAGCCAAAGGAATCATGGTCTATGTCATCCACCTGGCCGAAAGGATGAGCACCGAAGCCGCGAATTCTCTTTTGAAATTTTTGGAAGAGCCTAGCGACAACACCTACGCCATTTTGACCACGAATAACGAATCCAGGATTTTGCCAACGATCGTCTCGCGTTGCCAAACGGCCCATTTGTTGCTTGTTCCCCGTGAGGAAGTCATCAAAGACGCTTTAGCAATTGGAGCCAATCAAGAAGACGCGGAAATCCTTTCTTATTTCTTCAACGATGGGGCTTTGGTCAAAGAGCAAGCGGAAAAAGAAGAATATCGCAACGCTCTTTCTGCATTCAAAACGACGATGGATTCCTTGCTTGAAAGCAAAGAAAGAGCCCGTTATATCATGGAGAAATCCATCATCCCTCTTGTAACGACAAAAGAGGAAGCCCGTTTCTATTTCGATATGCTTTCGTTGCTTTTCCAAGATGTTCTCTCCGCGAAAAAAGGCGGAAGCATCATCTTATCTAGCTATGCTAATATTATTGAGGAGCTAGCTAAATCGCTCCCTCATGTCGATTCCTCTTTGTTGTCTTTATTAACCCTCAGGGGTGAAATCGAAACCAATATTCATCTAGGACTGCTTTTAGTCCATTTAATCGACACCATCACCAAGGAGTAAACCATGCCTAACGAAACTCTTTATTATGTCGGCGTTAAATTCCAAGGAACGGAGAAATCCTATTATTTTTCCACGGACGACAATACGCTGAAAATTAACGATTATGTCGTTGTTTATACCGTCAATGGCTATGAAGTCGGGAAAATCACGACCCCGATCATGAGTCAGGCTAATTACCATTCTTCTCTTCCTTTGAAGCCGATTGTCCGCAAAGCCAGTCAATCGGATATGTCGACTTATGAATACAATTTGGAAGAGGCTAAGAAAGCCATTGAAATCGCCAAAGAGAAGATTGCTGAACTCGGTCTTCCGATGGATGTAACCGATGCTTTCTATGTCTTAGATGGAAGCCGTATCACCATCACGTTCACGTCCCCGGAAAAGCGCGTGGATTTCCGTGAATTGCTACGCGTCCTCCCTCCTTTGCTACATTGCCGCATCGAATTGCGTCAAATCGCCGCAAGAGATCGTGCCAAAATGACGGGTGGTATTGGCATGTGTGGCTTGCCTTTATGCTGCAGCACTTTTCTCACCGAATTTGAAGGCATCTCCATCGGCAAAGCCAAAAACCAAATGTTGACCCTGAATATCCCAAAGCTCTCTGGGCCTTGTGGGAAATTGATC
>ODAI012105691.1_pt1 | contig 19485 bp, 19 predicted proteins | sample 1539321 | NCBI WGS metagenome assembly ODAI01 (sample SAMN02144231, study PRJEB22623) | gut metagenome | biome: sheep rumen | host: Ovis aries | place: New Zealand
AGCAGGAAGAGCGTGCCGCAGCCCGCTCAAGCATGGTTGGCTCTGGCGCCCGTTCTGAAAAAATCCGCACCTACAACTTCCCTCAGGACCGCGTAACTGACCACCGCATCAACCTTTCCCTCCACAACCTTCCGGGCTTTATGATGGGAAACATGGACGAAATGCTGGACGCCCTCAACGTTTACGCCAAGGAAGAGCAGCTGGCAGCGGATATTACTGAGTTGTAATATTTTTTGTGGAATTAGCCACAGATGGGACGCAGATGCACACAGATTGGCAATGGTTAAAAGTAAGTCACACCAACTTTCAAATGTACATAACCATTGCTTAACTTGCGCATAGCGCAAGTTCCTGGGCTATCTGTGGCTATTATTTTTTATGACTATTACAGATTTCAAACAACAGGCTAAAAATCTTCTTACAAATTCTCCTTCTGCAGCGCTTGATATAGAAATTTTACTTTCACACTTTTTAGGACTTTCAAAAACACAGATACTTATGAAGGCAAAGGAAGAAATCCCCGGAGAACAGCTTGCTCTCCTGCACGACGCCATAGCCCGACGCCAGTCCGGTCTTCCAGTTGCCTACATTACCGGTCACAAGGAATTTTACGGCTACGATTTTTTTGTAAGCCCTGCGGTTTTAATTCCAAAGCCAGACACAGAAATCCTTGTAGAAAAAGCCATAATCTTTCTGGAAGAAAAAATCCAGGCAAATCCGGACCGCATTCTTACCGTCTGCGATATGTGTACCGGAAGCGGCTGCATCGGGCTTTCTGTCCTGAAAGCATTATCTGAAGAAAAAAAGATTCCTTCTGAACGCCTGCCAAAGTTCACGCTGGTTGATATAAGTGCTTCTGCCCTGGAAGTTGCACGTAAGAATGCGGACAGGCTGCTTTCCGGCATGGAAGCGTCCCCTTCCGCTGCCAGCCCTGCCTGCCGCAGACTCCGCGAGCAGGTCCGCTTCGTTCAGAGCAATCTTTTTGAAATGCTACCCTGCCAGTTTGACGTTGTGCTGACTAATCCACCTTATGTTCCGGCAAGTCTTACAGAAGAACTGCTGCGCGACGGTCGCTCTGAACCCCGCCTTGCCCTGGACGGAGATGTAACACTGTCCGGCGACAAATCTGACAGTGACGACGGCCTTGAAATCATCCGAAACTTAATGCCCCAGCTTGGCGAACACCTTGCCCCCGGCGGCTTTTTCCTAATGGAAACCGGCGAATACAATATGCGCGGCGCCGAAAATCTTTCATACCGGGCCGGCTTCCGCAATTCCCAGGTCTTCCAGGACCTGGAAGGTCAGGAGCGGGTGCTGTATGCAGAAAAGCATTAGCCTGTTTTAAAAGCTTTATTTTCTTCTGTAAACATTCAAATCTATCATCTTTTCGCTTTTTGCAACAATCATTGTAACTACTACATCACCAAGACAATTACACATGGTAATAAACATACCGACCAGAGGCCCAACGCCAAGAATAAGTGTAACGCCTTCGACCGGGACACCTATCATGGAAATAAGCATAGAAAGAATAACTGCCCCTGCACCGGGAACGCCAGGAGCCCCTACCGACATGACGATAATAGAAAAAGCAAGACTTGCTATTGCACCGGCAGGAACATTAACACCATAAATCTGAGCCAGCATCAGACTCTGGACCGCCAGGAGAACACAGGTTCCATCCATATTTATAGTTGCGCCAAGAGGAATTGAAAGACTGTAAATTCTTGAATCTATACCCAGTTCTTTTTTGCAGGCCTCCATATTAAGGGAAATGGAAGCATTGCTTGAGGCAATGGCAAAAACCTGGAGCATGTAAGAAAGATAACGTCTGAAAAAAAGCAGGGGATTAATTCCGGCAAGAAGCATAAGCATACAATAAACAAAAATCATTATGCCCATACCTGACAAAAATGTGCCTATCATACCCAGAAGGGAAAGCAGTAATAAAGGGCCGGTTTTTATCACCATTGAAAGAATAGAACAGAATACCGCAAGAGGTGTAACATGCATGACAAGTGATACTATTTTCATGAATAGTTCACTGCAGGCTTCAAACCATGATGACATTCTGGTGGAATAATCTCCGATAAGTCCGACTGCAAGTCCTGTAATAACAGCAAGAAAAAGAAGCTGAATCATATTGCTTTCGAGGAAGGGCGACAGAAAATTGGAAGGAACACTCTGAGTTATCATTTTTATAAAGGATATTTCTTCAACTTTTGAAAAGCTTCCTGAAAACCCATCAGTAATCCCAGCAGCCGCGGAAGGATCTCCCGGGCGGAAAATAAAAAATACAGTCAGTCCTACAGCCGTTGCAATTAATGTGGTAAACATATAAAGGCCTATTATCTTTCCGCCAATTCTTCCAAGACCAGAAGGATTACTTTGTTTGGAAAAGCAGACCACAATAGAAAAGAAAACAACAGGTGCCGCCAACATCTTTAAAGCGTTCATATACATATTCTTTACGGGAGCAAGAAAATTATCATTAAGGGCATAAAGAAAATCCTCAGGTGCAAGCTTTGTCAGAATGATTCCTGCAAGAAGAGCCGCAAAGAGAGCGCCAAGAGTCAAAAAGAGGGCATGGGTTGAGCTTGTAACAGACAGCTGCATAACGTTGTTGCCGTCTACGTACTTGTATTTTAAATTCCTCCACATGCTGCTCAAAATCAAACTGCGGAGGCCTGATTTTATTGCTGTATCAGATTCTGCCCAGTAATCTGGAATTGAAGGGGAAAAGTTTTTTTGAATATCTATAGGCTGACCGGCGGCAGAAAGTTCAAAAATTGTCGTACCTAAGAATGTGCGCGAGTGGACAAGAAGCTGACTGTCTTCATCAGCATGGGCTACAAGTTCACCCATCGCTTCTTCAGCCGCAAGGAGATTTTTGCTGTTTTCATTTCCCTTAATGCCAGCGTCATTCAAAACCTGACGGATATAATCTGTAGCATTACCAATTCCTGTGTTATCAGCTGTAAAAATCTGCTTCATAGCTTAAATTATAACACAGAATTATCTGATTCGACAGTTTTTTGGATAAAAGTGCCGTTTTCTATTCAATCTCCTCACACTTTGTAAAAAATAAGGATATGCCTTCACTAGGGAACTTCAGTTTTACGGCTGCCATAATTTCTTTTATCTTTTTTGCCGCAGCTTTATCCACGTAAGCATACAAAACAAAATTCTGTTCAGGCCAGGCTGCAGAACCTAATTTTTTTGTATGCAGTCCTTTTCCATGGACGTCGTTCATCAGAGTGTACTGAATGTCAGGTATCTCCTCTTCCAGGCGTTCGATGATATCATCTTCCACCGACTGATTACTGATTATTTCTGCTCTGTATTCTGCATTCATATTAATTCTCCTGTAAAAACTCCGCGTTAGCGGTGAGCCATGGATGGCGAATATTGCAGTTTGTTTAAAGCATCGCTTAAACAAACTGCAATGATAAAAATTACATGGATGTAATTTTTATCATGCCTCCTGTGCAGGTGGGGGATTTTCTGCCGACCCTGAAACTGCCGCTTGGGCAGGCCTTTTTTTATTCCTCATCACAAGACTATACAAAACCGGAATTACAAGCAGAGTGATAAAGGTAGAGGATGTAAGACCACCTACAACAGCAATACCAATTGGCTGAACCATCATTGACTGACCTTCGCTGGCAAAACACATTGGAAGCATACCAAGAATTGTTGTCAAAGTTGTCATCAAAACCGGGCGGAAGCGGCTCCTTCCAGCCTGGAAACAGGCCTCCTTCAATTCAACGCCCCGCTCCCTCAGCATACCCGTATAGTCAACAAGAATAATTCCGTTATTTACAACAATTCCGACCAGCATAATCAGGCCGACCATAGACATAATCGAAAGTGCCTGTCCGATAATCTTATAGATAAAAACAACGCCAATAATCATAAAAGGAATGGTTGCAAGGTTGATGAGCGGAGCCTTAAAGCTTTCGTAGGTTGCCGCCATTACGCCAAATACCAGTAAAATGGCCATGGCAATAATCTTGAAATAAAGCCTCATCTGCTCGGTTGTATCCTTCCAGGAACCTTCATAACTTACGCTAACACTTTCAGGAATAATAAAGCTTTCGTTGATTTTTTCCTTAATCATATTTTCAACAACATTGGCATTTGTAGTTGTCAAAATATCAGCTTTTACATGAATGATTCGGGTCTGACTTTCGCGGGCAATAGAAACCGGACCTACACCCTTTTTAAGGCTGGCAAAGTTTGCAACGCTGACATTTCCGTTAGTTCCCTTTACAAAAATCGATTCCAGATCATCCATTGTCTTGCGGTCTTCCGGCCGGTAAGAAACAACTACGTCATAATCTTTTCCGTTATTGCGGTAAACGCAGGCTGTAGTTCCGTTGATGGCATAGTTGATTTCCTTTGCGACAGTTGTAACGTCAACGCCAAAAGAGTAAGCGCGCTGGCGGTCAATCACGATTTCTACCTGAGGAAGTCCCCGGCTCATACTTATGCTGGCTTCTCCAGTATCGCCAAGATTATCTATAATATCACCGATTTTTTCTGCTACATCCATTGCCTTATCAAGGTCGTCCGAACGGATTGCAATATCGATATCACTACCCATCATCTGACCGCGGAAGCCCTGACCAAAGGTGAAGGTCGCCCCGGAAAATTCTGCAAAATGAGAGCGCAGCTTCTGCTGAATACTTGCGGCATTATCAATCTGTTTGTTTGTTTCCGGCAGGGAGATTTCAATGGAACCGGTATTTGTAGCAGAGTTTCTTCCGCTTGCACCGATTGTTGTAGTAATGTTTTTATAGCCCTTTACCTCATTTTTGATGATATCTTCAAACTTCAAAAGAACTTTTCCGGTTTCATCAAGCGGAGTTCCAACAGGCATTGTAAGCTTAAGGGTAACTGAATCATCACTTCCAGACGGCATCATATTAATCTGCATTGTTGGAATGATGGCAAAAGAAATAAAAAGCAGGCAGACCGCAACTACAAGGGTAACGAGGCGGTTGTTCAAGGAAAGCTTTAAGAGTTTTCCGTACCAGTCCGTAAGCTTATTCATTCCGGTCTGGAAAAAAGCGTAAAGATTTTTCAATACAGGATTTGTTACAGGCTTTTCATTTCTGTTGGAAAGAGGCAGAAATTTTCCGGCAAGAACAGGAACCAGGAAAATTGCAACAAGGAGTGATGATACAAGGGCAATTACGATTGTAAAAATCAAGCCTTTGAACATCTGGCCCATCATTCCCAAATCAGAAATAAAGAAGATAAAAGGAATAAAAACGCAGATTGTCGTAAGGTTTCCAGAAATTACCGACATCAGCATTTCCTGGCTTCCAAGGATTGCCGCTACCTTAGGTTTGGTTCCCCTCTGGCGGTAAGCGTAAATATTATCAATCATAACGATAGAAGCATCTACAATCATACCAACACCAAGAATCAAACCAGTCAAAGTCATCATGTTCAGGGTGATTCCAAGGTTACTCATTGCAAAAAGCGTAATAACGATGGAAAGAGGAATGGAAATTGAAATGATGATTGTACTTTTAAAGTTCTGCAAAAAGATGAAAAGAATCAAAACGGCAAGCAAAAGTCCCTGCCAGGCCGACTGAATCAGGGTGTCGATTGTCTCGCGGATTGAGTCGGTTGTATCCCATACAATTTCAAGAGCAATGTCCGCAGGAAGCTGATTTGAAAGCTCTTCCATTTTTTTGTAAACATTGTTGGCAACAGTAACCGAGTTTGAGCCGGAAACTTTAGTAATGCTGATGTAAACACCCCGCTGGCCGTTGATATAAGATTCAGAGCTTGCATCTGCATAGCCCATAGTCGCACTTCCAATGTCGCGAAGCTTTACCGAATATCCGTTTATCGTAGAAATTACAGTATCATTAATTTCATCTATCGAAGAATACTGGCCTGTCGTACGAACAATATAGTTTTTGTGTCCTTCCTGAACTTTACCGCCGCCAAGCTCAAGATTCTGTTTTGCAAGGGCGCTTACAACAGTCGGAATTGTAAAGCCGTAAGCGGCAAGGCGGTTCTGGTCAAGTTCAACATTAACCTGCTTGGCTCGTCCTCCGCGGACAGCGGCTTCGGCAACACCTTCTGCCTGTTCAAGAATATCTGTAATATTATCTTCCGCAATCTGTTTAATATCATCTACCGAACGGTTACCCCGCACCAGGATTCGCATAATCGGCATTGAATCGCTGGAAAAGCGCATGATGCTTGGCGTTCCCGCGTTATCAGGCAGGGCGTTGGTAATCCGGCTCAGCTTATCGCGGATATTATTTACAGCCGCTTCCATATCAGTTCCGTAGTTAAACTCCATCTGAACCATGGAAGAGCTTTCTGACGAAGTAGAGCTGATTTTTTTTACTCCGTTAACACTGACAACGGCATTTTCTATTACCTTGGTAACTGTCTGCTCAACTGATTCTGGTCCCGCATTCTGATAGCTGGTAAAAATCATAACGTATGGGTTATCAACATCCGGCATAAGGGCAATGGCAATCTTACTGAAGGTGAAGGCACCAAGAATACCAAGAAGGACAAAAGTAATAAGCACCAGAACAGGGTGCTCCATGGTTTTACGGCTTAAACTCATTATTTCACCTCTGTAATATCTTTGATTTTTCCGCCGTCTGCCAGAGTAAGCATACCTTCAGTTACAACCCTTTCGCCTTCACTAACACCAGACAAAATCTGATAGTAACCGGCTACGTTTTTTCCAAGAGTAACCTCGCGCTTTTGAACAGTCGCGCCGTCAGTGGTAACGTAGAGGTAGTATTTATCATTCTGATTTACAAGGGCATCCTGCTGAATTGCAATCTGCCCGTCATAATCAACAGTATAAAGCTTTACTTTTGCAAACATACCCGCATTCAAACGGTCATCCTTCTGGTCAAAATGAAGGACGATTTCCTTTGTTCTGGTTGAAGCGTCAACAACCGGTGAAATTCGAACGACAGTTGCAGAAAAAACAAGGCCTGCATAGGCTTCAAAGGTAACCTCTGCCTTAAGGCCAAGCTTAATGTCACCTATATAACGCTCAGGCACATAAGCCGTAATCTGAAGGTTTGCAATATCACCGATTTTTGTAATTACAGAGCTTGTAGAAACAGTCTGACCTGATTTCATAGGAGTTGAAATAATGCTTCCGCTGATTGGCGCCGTAACAGGAGATTTTGCGTAGTAGCTTCCAGGCTCGGAAGGATCAACGTAGGCAATAACATCTCCGGCCTTTACCTGAGAGCCCAGGGAAACAAGAGTTTGAATAACCTTACCACCGATTGAAGGAAAAACTTCAATAGAACTCTGTGTTTCTACATCACCGTTTGTAAGAATGTAGTCGTGAAGGACAGTTTTTTCCGCAAGGACAGTTTTTACCGAGGTTACGGTGTCACCTGCCCCACCGAACATTCCCTTGCCGGGCTTGCCGCCCCTGCCGCCTTTACCGGCTTTATTAGTCACATTAATCAAAAAAATTGCAAAAACCGTAGCGAGAATTACCCCTGCTACAATAATGATTGTCTTTAATTTTTTTCCTGCCATTTTAATCGTCCTATATTTGATTTAATTTGTTACATTAGAAAATGTTCCGAAGGGAAGCCCCAGAGTGCTTTCCAGAGTAAGAACATTTGAAATCAGGGTAAACTCCTGCTGCTGGAGCGAAGTTTTTGCCGTCAAAAGATTATCTTCCGCCTTCTGAAGGGTCAGCAGATCCTTTGAACCGTTATTGTAGGCAATTCGGGTCATTTCATAAGAGCGCTGCATAAGACTGACGTTTTTTTCAAGAGTTTCAAGCTGACTCTGGGCCTGCAAAATCGTATTATAGCTGTTGCGCACATTTATTGCGGCCGTAGTCTTTTCATCTTCCAGCTGCAGTTTAAGTTCTTCAAGACTTTCCTTCTGAGTTGCAACGCTCAGGGCGCCGGTTGACCAGGGAAGCCAGCCGTCTAAAGGAATTCTTACACCAAGAGAAAGCTGATTTGTTGTTGTGGGATCAGTAGCATTCTTTTCCTTTGTTTTTCCGTAAGAATAAGAAGCTGTCAGGCTGGGACCATAAGCTGAAAAGCGGGTTGCAAGAAGCTTTGCCTTTGCCGCATCCACTGAGTTCTGAGCAGCTTTTACAGAAGGAAGTGCCTCAATATCACCGTGGAGGATTTCTTCCGAAAGCTTTATATTCTTCACTACATCATCAAGGTCACCGTCAAGCTCAATGTGAATTGAAAGACCGATTCCCAGAACCTGCTTAAAGCTTGCCATATCGTTTGTATAGGTATTTTTAAGGGAAGTAATTACAGGCTTTTTGCTTTCCACGTTGTACTGAGAGTTGAGTAAATCAAGCTCAGAAAGCTGACCCCGGTTGTATTTTGCCAGGTTTGAATCATAAGTCTGCTGGGCAGTTTCCAGACTGCGTTCCTGGGCAAGAAGATTTTCCTTCTGATAGAGAATATTATAGAAGGATTTTCTGACATTAAGCTCTACCTTTCTTTTTGTCTCTTCATAAGAAAGCTCGCCCGCATCATATGCAATAAGAGCAGATTTAATAGAAGAAAAAAGTGAAGGGGAAAGTGAAATTTCTGCTGTCCCGGAAAGCCCTGTTGAATAAGTTTCCTTTTCAAAATCATCTTTAAAAGTGCCGGAAAGATTAAGGGTCGGACTAATTGCATTCCAGGAAGAGTTTTTAGCCCGCTTTTTAAGATTAAGGGCAAGCTGACTTTTTTTTACTGAAACGTTATTTTCCAATGCGTATTTTACAGCATCATCAACTGTAAGCCGGAGAAAAGCATCCGTATTTTCCTGTGTCTTTGAAAAAACTGCCGTCATAATAAAAAAAACAAGGGCAAGAGTAAAAATTTTCTTTGTCATATCAGTTTCCTTATACACAATTATAACCATTAAATCATATCAAATAGTACATTCTTTTTTAAGAATTTTTTGTTATGAAGTGATTTATATCTCTTTTATTTTTCATATCTTTTTGATACTTTTATAGAAGGTGGGAATTATGGAAAATGAGGCAATTTTTCATTCAGATATAAATGATCCAGAAGCGCTCATTAATGAATTTTTAGCGCAAAAAGACAACTTCAACGATGATGATAAAATCCGCATTAAAAAAGCCTGGCAGCTGCTTATCGAAAAGTGCGGTGACAAAAAACGCAGCTGCGGTATGCCTTATTATCTCCATCCTCTCAGACTGGCTTCCATTCTTGCAAAATCTAAGCTTGACTCGGACACAATAATTTCCGGTATCCTTCACACAATCCGCGATTTTGGAATAAGCCCGGAAGAATGTGGAAAAATATTCGGCGAACAGGTAGAAAAAATTATTCAGGGTACTAATAAAATCATGTACCTCCCTATAAATTCTAAAACCCTGCGGCAGGCAGATGCAATCAGAAAGATGATTTTTGCCATGACAGACGATGTAAGAATCATCCTTATAAAAATTGCAGACCGTCTTGACCGCATCCGAAACATCAGAAACCTGGAGCCTGAAAGGCAGCGCATTCTTGCCGAAGAAATCATCGATATCTGGGCTCCTCTTGCAGACCGCCTTGGTATGCAGACAGAAAAAAATGAATTTGAAGATCTCAGCCTTAAATACACAAATCCAAAGGCTTACACTCAGATTGAAGCAATTGTTGCCCAGTCAAAGGAAGAAAGGGCAGATTTTCTTGCCTCAGCCGTAAAAAAAATCCAGCTCAAGGCAGAAAAATCAGGCATTGCGGTTACAATTACAAGCCGGGCAAAGCATTATTATTCTATTTATCAGAAGATGAGAAAGAGAAACAAGTCCGCAAGCGAGCTTTATGACCTTCTTGCCCTGCGCATTTTGTGCTCAACTAACGCAGAATGTTACACCCTGGTTGGAATTGTTCACAGCCTCTGGACTCCGCTGGACGGCCGCTTTAAAGATTACATCGCCGTTCCAAAGGCCAACGGCTACCAGTCCCTTCACACAACCGTAATGTGCGAAGGAAAGCCTCTTGAAATCCAGATCCGTACTTACGAAATGCACAATATGGCCGAGCACGGTATTGCTTCCCACTGGCTTTACAAAAAGGGCACTAACCACGACCTTGTGGAAGCAGATAAACTTGAGATTTTCAACAAGCTGCAGTCACTTAAGGAAAGTCTTCTCACCAACGATGCTGATTTTGAAACCCTGAAAAACGAGCTTCTGGGCGATGAAATTTTTGTATTTACTCCGGCAGGTGATGTAAAAAAACTTCCGGCAGGCGCGACAGCAATCGACTTTGCATATTCAGTTCACTCCGCAATCGGTGAAAAAATTGTTGCGGCTAAGGCAGATGGAAAAATCATCCCTATTACAAAAGCTCTTCAGAACACTCAGATTATAGAAGTAATTACAAATCCTCAGGCTCACCCGACCGAAGCCCAGCTTGGCAATGTAAAAACCTCAAAGGCTCACCAGAAAATTCACTCCTGGCTCATGGCAAATGACCCGACCTTCAGCGAGCGCATTGCCCTGCAGAATGCGGCAGCCACTTCCGGGGAAGCTGTTCCAGCAGATGCTCAGACTGCGGCAAGCCTTATTCAGGCAAGCGGAAAAAGACAGAGAAAAAAGCATTATAAAAAGGATGAAAATCACCCGGAAAAAACAACAAGAATCCGCAAAAAGATTCTGGTTCAGGGTGAAAAAAACGTGCTTTACAATTTTGCCCAGTGCTGCAATCCTTATTACCCGGATGTTATCTGCGGCTATGTTACCCGTTCAAAGGGTGTAACAATCCACCGCGCCGACTGTCTGATTTACCAGCGCATTCCTGAAAAGGAAAAAAGAAGCGTACAGGTAAGCTGGGAGAAAGACGAATAATTATCTGTAATCCCTTATGCTGACTGTTCCGGCATCTTCGTTGACGGTCAAAATATACCAGACACCCTTTTCCCCGAAGGATTTAAAATTATACTGGGTAAAGTTACCAAAAGTATCAATTCCCCCAGGATGATAATGTCCGCAAAGATAGCCCTGAATCCCCATTTCAGAAAAAAGCTGTATCAGAACATTGCGCTCGGTTGTGTCGCGGAAGCAGAATGGCAGAAACCACTGGGCAAGTTCAGAATGAGAAAGAGGAACATGAGTAAAGACCATCACTTTTTTTGATTCGGCAGCCATTGCCGTCTTTAAGGCTTCCAGCTGCCGGGATCCCAGAGTTCCGGAACCGCTGTCAAGTCCGTACCAGGCAAGATTTTTAGTATAAAATTTATAGAAGGATGTATGAGGATAACAGTATTTTGAATAAAGCTCATAGCCGTCACTCTGGAAAAGATCATGATTTCCTACAACATTCAGAACTTTTATTCCTTTTGCTTCAATTTTTGAAATCAGGGCGGAATAATCCCGCATCTGGCCTTCTTTTGCACCGTCAGCAAAATCACCCAGTCCAAGGGCAAACTTTACCTTTGATAAATCATAGGAATTAAGCCACTTTTCAAAAGCAGCATCTACACCGCTTTTATAATACCCCGCCCCCTTATGAACATCAGACAGAATAAGAACCTCGTAAGTTCCTGAAACTTCCTCAGCCCATTTAGCGATTTCAGAATCAGAAGCTGTAAGATTTTTCATGGGACGATAGCGGTGGTTTACATTATTATCACCGCTCCAGAAGGATTCCGGCGTTACATTGCAGGAAAGCAATACAGCACAGAAAAAAAGAGAAATAGTGCTGAATAATACAAAAGATTTTTTCATAATCCTAACAATGTATTATAAACCACTTACCGGCCATTGTCGCGAATTTTTCCTTCAACATAATCCGGATCCAGAGTGCGAAGAAGTGTTGCCGGCGGAAGCTCGTACTTTGTATAGATTACACAGGGGTGACTGTCACAAACCCAGTTGAGTTTTAATCCTGTTTCACTGGAAATAAGTTCCCATTCATCAGCTTTTACAAGAAGATTGCAGAAAGATGGCGAAACAAACTCAATTTCATCAGCCGCATTTATTTTGTTCATGGCAGTACACTCGTAAAGGTGCCAGCCCTCTTTTTTTTCAAAAGGAAGAATGCGGCGGTCAGGGTGAATTTCGTAATCCTTAAGGCGGGCCTGACGGGCATCCGGGTGCATTGAGGCAAGCAGCTCTTCGTTTTCGCGCCATCGCTTCTGACCTTCATTATAGATTGCATCAAAAGCAGCACCGGTAATTTCTGCTCCCATCTGAGCCGCAAGCTGGTATTTACTATCGCTGGCCCCGCTGGTAGTTTTATCGGCATCGGCTTTATTATAGTAAAAACCTGTCGTACTTTCACGGTGGCTTACATTATCAAGCTCTGCAATATAAGGAGCGGCTTCTTCAGCAGTAATTTTTCCTTCCAGGGCGTCCAGAGCCTTGCGGTAAGCGCGGGTTACCATGGCAACATAGTAGGTACTCTTCATGCGGCCTTCAATTTTTAATGAATCAAGACCGGCAGCCTTCATATCCGCAAGGTGATTAATCATATTAATGTCTTTAGAAGAAAGAATTGCGGTAAAATCATCACCTTCAAAAATCGGAAAGTATTCTCCCTTTCTCTGCTCTTCTTCTATCAAAAGCTTTCCGCTCCGGGCAAGGGCTCTTGCTTCTTCTGCTGATAAAATATGTGGAGCGCCGTCTCCCCTTCCGTCGTCAGCCCCGGCTCTTCCGTTTTCACTCAGCTTAAAGTTCCAGCGGCAGGTATGACTGCAAAATCCGCTCTGGGCAGAACGGCCTGTAAGGTAGGCACTCATAAGACAGCGGCCTGCATAGGCAATACACATGGCACCGTGAACAAAAGTTTCAAGCTCCATGTCAGGAACGGCATCTTTTATGCGCTTAATCTGAGCCAGAGAAATTTCGCGGCCTAAAACTACGCGCTTAAATCCGATTGATTTGTACATTTTTACAGCTTCAGAGTTCACGCAGGAAGCCTGGGTAGACAGATGCAGCTCCGCATTAGGAAATTCCTTCTGAAGCAAAGGCACAATTCCAATATCCTGAACGATAAAGGCATCAATAGGATACTGGCGGAAATAATCAATATTAGCACGAAGATTATCAATTTCTTCATCATGAAAAGAAATGTTGAGGGCACAGTGAAGGCGTTTTCCCGGATAACGTTGCTTGAGTTCTACAACCTTTTTATACTCATCCTCATAAAAATTATCAGCCTTTACCCGAAGAGAAAATTTTTTTAATCCGATATAAGCAGCATCAGCACCGTAAGCATAGGCATAGGCTAATTTTTCAACATTTCCCGCAGGAGACAATAATTCCATACTCATAAACGTAACGACTCCCTTAAAATCTAAGCTTCGCTGTTAAGACCGCGTTCCAGCTTAGGCTTGTTTTCAAATTTCTGACGCTGCAGGCTGGCACCACCTGTAATCAGTTTTCCAATGCGGTCAAGGGCAAGATGTGATTCGTGAAGATATTCGTCTGCCATCTGGAACATAAACATCATTTCAGGCCAGACATCAAGCTGACATTCATTTCCTGCTTCCGAAACTTTTTTTGCAAACTCCCGGGCATTATCCAGAAGAACTTCTTTTTCACCCATCTGAATGATTAGAGGAGGAAAATTTACTAAATCCTCTTTAGAAGCATAAAGCGGAGAAACAAGAGGATTCTGAGTGTTTGATTCATAAGTATAAATTGTGCTGCACTTCTTAAAAACTTCAGGAGTAAAAATCTCATCATTCAGTTTTTTTGAAGTTAAAAGAGGTGATGTAGTCGAAATATCAAGCCATGGAGAAAATAAAATCACCTTTTTAATGTTTGCCCGGTATCTCTCGCGAAGATTAAAAATCAGAGAACAGGCAAGAGGAGCCGCAGAACCGTCAGCCGCAATAATAATTTCAGACTGAGCAGCAGCAGTTCCTTTTTCTGCATTGAGGGAACAGGCAATCTGCTCTTCTGTATATAAGGCTCGGAAAACCGACTGAATATCCTCATTTGCCGCAGGATAGGGTGAATCAGGGGCAAGACGAAAATCCGGCACAATAACACGACAAAAACACTTGGTTGCCAGAGAAGCACAGAAACTCCTGTATGCCGCAAGACTGCCGCCCACAAAAGAGCCCCCGTGAAGGTAAAGCATTACCCGGTTGGAAGCATAAATTTCCGGAGAAAGAACTTCACAGCTTATGTTGCCGTATTTATAATCACTGCGTTCAACCCCGTTTGGAAGGAAAACCGTAGAAAAAGCAGCATCCATCTTCTTCCTGAAAGTTTCAACATCATTTTTTCCGTTATAGGCAAGAAGTTTAAGTTTTTTAACAGCGGCTTTTCTGTCGTTCTGATATTCCTTTTCCATAAGGCATATTATAGCAAGATTTTTGAAATTATGGTATAAGTTTACCTAAGTATTAAAAAAATGCTTTCGCAGAGAACCGCAATTTGCTCTGCCGAGAAGGCTCGACGCTTCGCTCTGAATCAGAACACCGCGTTGTATTTTTTCTTATCGCCTTCTATGCGTCGCAAATTACGAACCTCTGCTACGCATTTTCCCAGCAAGTTACAATATTTCCTAAATTCAGAGGAGCCATAATATGCCTATTAAAGTTAACTCAGATTTGCCGGCTGTACGCACACTGGAAAAAGAAAACATCTTCGTAATGACAGAAAAACGCGCTGCCAATCAGGATATCCGACCGCTTAAAATCGCAATCGTAAATCTGATGCCGACTAAGGAAGTTACAGAAACTCAGCTCCTCCGCCTTTTGGGAAACTCACCTCTACAGGTTGAAATTTCCCTGGTCCGCATGGAAAATCACGAAAGCAAAAACACAGACGAATCCTACCTGGATAAGTTTTACATTCCGTCAAGTGAACTTTTTAAAAATAAGTACGACGGCATGATTATCACAGGAGCTCCGGTCGAGCAGCTGGAATTTGAAGAAGTTGACTACTGGAAAGAGCTCTGTTCAATTATGGATTACGCCAGAACAAACGTTTTCTCAACACTTTACGTCTGCTGGGGAAGCTTTGCCGGCCTTTACCACCTTTACGGTATCCAGAAACACGGTCTCGACCGCAAACTTTCCGGCGTTTTTATGAACCACCGCTGCACAGAAGCAGAGCCCCTTCTCCGCGGCTTTGACGACACCTTCCCCATTCCTCAGTCCCGCCACACAACCCTCTGCAGGGAAGACGTCCTCAAAAATCCAAACCTCACAATTCTGGCAGAAGGAGCAGAAGCCGGAGTTTCAATCATCAAATCCAACGACAACCGCGAAATCTTCATGACCGGCCACCTGGAATACGACACAATGACTCTGGCAGGCGAATACTACCGCGATATCGACAAGGGCATGGACGTTCCTCTTCCAAAGAACTACTTCCCGCTCAACAACGCCAACCGCATGCCTTCCAGCTACTGGCGCAGCACAGCCCATCTCTTCTACTCAAACTGGCTGAATTACTACGTTTACCAGGCAACTCCTTATAATTTCATTTAAAATCTGGTGCAGTTCCACCTTCCAAGTCGCCTTCCGGGCTCCACTACGTTCGGTGCTGACGCACCCGCTTCGCGGCCCTCCACGCTCGGCACGGTGCCCCCTGCAACTATTTATTCGAAACCCCCAGACTAAAAGGAACTTTTATTTCTTCCAGCCATAAATCTGTTTCACCATAAATATTAAATTCAGGTTTATAAACTTTAATCCAGTTATCTTCCATCAGGTACAACTTCGGATTATAAGCCCATGGCTCAATTTCTATATCTTCAGACTTTCCATCAGTCACACGAATAAAAAGATGATTCATTTTTCCAGGTCTGAGATTATGTACAATTTCACATTCAGATTTTAATTCCGGATACTTTTCATCCCAGACCAGCTTAAAAAGAATGGAATAATCCATGCAATTTTCTTTTCCGTCATCATTTAAATCATAGATGTTATCATGTACGAAATTCATTACATCAGTTATACGGGAATTCAGCTCAGAATTAATTATGTCATATTTCTCCGTAAAATCATGATGTTCAGAAAAGCAGGCTTTAGCGAATTCCCAGGGAAATACAAAAAAGTAGGCATAAAAGCATAAACAAAAAATTACACTGGAAAGAATAAGGGAAACTAAAACCTGAATCCTATGGATATTCATAGAAATTATTTTATATATTTTTCAAAAACGTAATCGCGGCCTTTTGCGTTATAAAATCTTGCAATTTCAAACAAGAGCTCCAAATCCGAACATTCGTATTCGATATAGATATATTTCTGCTTGCTATTGTTCCACTGTTTTATTCTGTAATCCATTGATTTACAGCAGGGTGCAATATCACAAATATCCTTCATATCCGCAAGATAAACCAGATTCAAATCATAATCAAAGAACTTTTTACTCGCCTCTATCGCCTTTGAATACTCTTCCGGACTTGAAAACCATTCTGACCAGATACAATAAACCGTCTGCATCGATGAATCATAAGTTTGCACCTGTTTACTCATATTATCATTCATATAAAGCAAAAGCCGGCAATTATTCCCGTCAGTATATTCTGCAAGTTCAAAAGTCTGCCCGTAAACTCCAGTGCGATACAAGAGTTTTGAGGTAATTTCCTGTGCGAAGGAAAAAGAGATTAAAAATAAAAGGAAAATTAAAGCAAAAAGTCTTTTCATTTATCATCCTCGAATCGATTCTAAGGCTACATAATAATAGCCACCTTTTTTTGCATTAGCTATTTCAACCTCTACGTACAATACCTTATTTGCTTTTCTCGAAAGTACAACGATAACTTCATATATTTCACCTTTTTTAACTGAATATTCACCCAACGCTGACTCTACAAGGAAAAATTCTTCTTCCGTCAATTTTTTCCGAATTCCTCCAAAATTATTTTCTTCTCTAAGGCTATTTTCCCTGAACTCGCAAAGCGTATCAAAAGAGTAATCTTTATTAGTTCCAACAAAGTTTGCACCAGAAGCACCAGAGTACCCCTTTATTCTATCTTCGTAAATTTTTGCTGCAAAAATTGAATTAAGTGTAAAAAAGAAAAACAATGTAAATAAAAAAATCTTTCTTAATTTCATATAGAATACTCCTAATTTTAATTTAATATCTCCAATAAGCACCGCCATACCAATCACAACTATTTCCATTATCTTTAATAACAACAATGAGATTCAAACATTCGTCACCTTGTTGTATAATTACAGAGTACACTTCATTGTTAGAATAGTTATATTGATTCAATGCTGACCAAAGCAAGAAATTTTCCTGTCTTGAAAGTTTTTCGCAATAACGTACTATTCTAAAATATCTTGCAGCACGGTTTTCAGCTTCTTCTGCAAATTGGCTTGGATTAACAGTTTTTGTTGTTCCAACATAATCTGCACCTGAATATCCATACCATCCGTTTCCCGAATCAGAGTGAAATCTTATATCAGTAGCACTTATAGATATAAGTAAACCTATAAACAATACAAAAATAAATATTATTTTTTTAATTTTCATATCTCGTTCCTTTTACTTATAATAATTAATTTCTCCAACCATACCATGAAAGAGATTTATCTTTTTGTATTTCCGCATAAATAAATAACTGTTGAAAAGCACTTGGAGAAATCAAAATGAAATATACCTCGCCATAACGATAATCATATTTTTTTAATGCGCCCCACAGAAAAGTACGTTCTTCTTCCGTCAGCTTTTCAACTTTATATAACCTTGCATGAGCACGCTGTTTTTGATATTGCCAAAGATTATATGCTCTTACAGTTGATGTTGTACCTTTATATTCAGCACTAGAAAATCCATTCCCATAGTAATACATACTTTCAGAAAATAGATATGCACTAAAAATTAAAAATATTATTAATAAAACACTTCGTTTTTTCATATACAAACCTACTAATCAAAAATATGCCCGCCAAGCAATTAGTTTATCCATACATCACCTCTTTTATGATATAATATAATTATATCATAATAATATATTAGTATCAAATTTAAGAAGATTTTAAAACATAATTGTATTATTATACTTATGAATGATAATTTCTGGGGTAGAGTTTTAGACCTTCTTGAAAAACAAGATATTTCCCGAAAAGAATTTGCAGCTCAAATCGGAATATCTTATTCAAGCATTCATAACGGCGAAGCTTTAGGTAGCATTCCAAGTGCCGACATCGCCCTAAAAATTGCAGAAAAACTGGACACACCTTTAGAATATTTGGTTTTCGGAAATAATGAATACAATTCTTCAATTCAAACAGCAAAAGCGCAAATAAAACAAGAACAATTTTTATACCGTAAAAATAAGGATATAATCACTGCAATAGAAAAACTTTCTCCAGATGTAAGAACATCACTTAGAGATTTAATTGTGAAAATTGGGAAGTAATTTTATTTAACATTGACAAATATAGGTTTTATCCTATAAAATATAATTATGGCAAATAAGTTTACAGTGGAATTCTATGAGACTAAATCAGGAGATATTCCTTGCCTTGAATTTCTAAATTCTCTTGAAATTAAACTCAGAGCTAAGGCATTTCGTGATTTAAATCTTCTGGAAGAAAAGGGAACTGAACTTCGTCTGCCATATTCAGAACATCTTGATGACGGGATTTTTGAACTTAGAACAAAACAAGGCAGCAATATTGTAAGAAATTTGTATTTCTTCTTTGTTGGAAGCAAAATAATTGTTACACACGGGTTTAGAAAAAAGTCTCAAAAAACACCGCCGGAAGAGATTAAGAAAGCTAAAGACTATAGAAAAGATTACATTGCCAGACATCAAAAAGAGGAGGAAAAGAAATGAATCTAAAAGAAGCCTTAAACGAACAAATGAAAGATGAATCTTTCAAAAAAGAATATGACACTCTCGCACCTGAATATGAAATAATTTCTTCTCTTATTGATGCCAGAAAATCCTGCCATGTAACCCAAAAGCAACTTTCTGAAACAACAGGAATTGCCCAGGCAGACATAAGCAAAATTGAAAATGGCTCTGGTAATCCTACAATCAAGCTTTTAAAACGCCTTGCAGACGGATTAGGAATGAAACTTAAGATTGAATTTATTCCTAAAAATCAATTTGCTTTAAATTAGATTAAAAGTATTACAAAAAACTATATACCTTTTGTCTGCTTAAGAAATTCCAGCATTGCCGCACAGCCTGCCGTAATATCAGCCCAGGTTTCATCAAAATTGCCGGTGTACCAGGGATCGGCAACCTCATCAGTGCAGCCGCAGAATTCCAGAAGCAGGTGAACCTTACCTTCCGGATCGCCCTGCCAGCGTCTCTTCATGTTAAAAATATTTTCTTCATCCATGCCAATCATGTAGTCATATTTATCATAATCAGCGGCTGTAATCTGGCGGGCACGATGATTGGTAAATGAAATTCCGTTTTCGCGAAGCTTCTGCAGGGTTCCCAGGTGCATTCCGTTCCCGATTTCTTCAGTACTGGTGGCGGCGGAATCTATCTGAAAGCTGGCTTCAAGTCCTGCCTTACGAACATAATCTTTCATTACAAATTCTGCCAT
>ODAI012462624.1_pt1 | contig 19481 bp, 12 predicted proteins | sample 1539321 | NCBI WGS metagenome assembly ODAI01 (sample SAMN02144231, study PRJEB22623) | gut metagenome | biome: sheep rumen | host: Ovis aries | place: New Zealand
CACATCAAAGATAACGCAAATCTGTTGCCGTGCTCTGCGATTAAATTGTCTGTCAATTCGCTATATGTCGCTGTGGACTACAGAATGGACGGAAGCATTTGTTTCGGAATCTTGGTCAAAACTTGACAATCGGCTCATTCCGTCGCGATTCAGCTCTCTATCGCCAGAATGGAACTGGAATACCCCTCTGCGTACGGACTATGAGCGTCGACAAGCCCTGGTGGAGATTGACGTTTTGACTGCTATGGCATTGGGGATAACTCTGGATCAGCTAAAAACCATCTACCGCATCCAGTTCCCGGTGCTCCAGCAGTATGAGGCAGACACCTGGTACGACGCCAAGGGACGCATTGTGTTCACCAACAACCGAAGTCTGGTGGGCGTGGGCTTTGACCGCCCTTCCTTTGAGAAACCCAACGCGGTCGCCCCCATCCGCCGGGGAGAAGCCCCCTGGAACGGCGTCATGAAGGACGCCCCGGCAGGCTACATCTTCGCCCGCACCGTCACCGACGACACCCAGCCCGGCGGCCCCGTCCAGCGAACCATCGAATACGTTGCTCCCTTCGACAAGTGCGACCGAGAACAGGACTACGAAACGGCTTGGAGGTTCTTTGAGGAGAAAAACAGAAGTTAGCGCTGATTGCTAAGTGTAGGGTGGAGGAACGTCATGAACGGAGCTGTGCATTACATCACGATGTGTGGAAAACTAATCTGTTTTTTCGGTGATCGATTCCCAACGACCGATTTATCCGCTGTAGAAGCATCGACTGTGAGCTACTCCAGCTTAGTCTTCTTCCAGCAAAGAGATTTTTTTGCCTTAGAAGATAAGCTACCTCATATCCCTGCCCCTGTAGATGTTTGTCTGGTTGGCTGCGTGTCGACGGAATTACTTGAATACCTACAGGAACTACAAAAAGCCGGCAGAATACGCCGTACCCTTGTTTCAATCGCTGATGTTTATAAAGCCCTCCCCTTCACGGACGTTAGTGTAGGAGCCGAGAAATGGGATAATATGGGTACGCCAGACGGCTTGTGCGAATTAGATTATTCCGTAGTGAATGTCGGTGACGTTCAAAAACTCCTTCCATCTATAGAACACATTGTGGATGAAATCGCAGGTTATAGGCCGACAAGCGATTTGGAAAAAATACTCCTTGTTGATTTGTGGCTCCAGAGAAATGTCCAATATATCAAGGGCAGAGAATCTCAAGCACAGGGAGGAATTTATCTGTGTGAAGACATGAATCGTGAATCGTTAGCGGAGGATGTAATCTTGCATCATTTTGGAAGATGCGAGGATATTGCATTTACTGCGGCTATGATTCTGAACCATCCAAGAATCAGCGTTCCGTGCAGGCAAGTCTCAGCATCAAGAATAGGTTTTAATCACTCCTGGAACATCATCACGTTAGAGGAATCGGATTATTACACAGACTTCACACATAACATCACGAGAAATCCAGATTTAGTTCCGAATGCGTTGAAGGCCAGATCTTATTCCCCACAATTTACCCTTCTAGGAGTCCGTGATGCCCTTTCCAAATACGGAACAACGAATGAGTATCACAATGATTACTTCTCAATAGAAAGCTACGACAGGGCAAAAATCGAAATAACGCTCAATAAGCTCACGTCTAAGGGAATCACGTTAAGCTGGGATGATCACTTGGTAATGGATTCAATATTACTGCCATGAAAGGAGGAAAGATTATGGATCAAGAACTTGTCAATGAAAGGCTTTTTCTAAAGCAGAATGAAAAAAAGTACATATTTGACAGAAAACACGAAAATAATCGTGGCGATATAGCCGGAAGTGCAGCATTGGCCCTCCATAAGGCTATAATCGGTATCTGTGGCCTACACTCATTAGAGCAGGCCGAGCAGAGCATGAATGTCCAGTTTCGGCAGCAGCGCGCCGTCCAAACATACTATATCATATATCATCTTTTTACCTGTTGCATGCTTCTCGATGAGAGCTACGAAATCGTCTTTTCCCCCAGAAGGGGCGGACAGCTTAATTACGGTTCCGAATTACCAGAGTTACGTAAGTTGCCGGAAAAGCCAGAGGAATGGAACTATAGAAAAAACAAGGAAATGGATCTCGCTGTTAGAATCAAGCATGGTGATATCAAACAGTATTGCGAGGAAAAGCGAAAGGCCAACAATCAATTGCCCCCATTTTTGCAGACAATATATAATGCGTTCATATGCGATAATTGCTCGGTTTTTCCGTTTGAAAAGGCTGATTACATTCGTGACCGGGCAATCTATCGACCTTCATTTGTTGCCACAAAAACAGGAACACCAATTCAAACGTCTAAGAACGTAAGGACTCAGATCGACAGCCTTCCCAGATCGAAAAAGCTACATGAGGTTGTTTGCACGTTCCTTAATGATGTGTGGTCAATTCCTGGTGATAAGTATTACCCTTTTTTCATGCATCTTATCAATTCGCGTGTATCTTGCCCAACAGAATATGCGAAAGGCCTTGGTTATTCTTGGGAGCAGTTAAGCAAAGCAGGCGGCTCTGAAATAGACGAATCCGTTCCGTCTTGGGTCTGTCAGATGATGGAACTATATAATCCAGAAGAACTACAGTTATATTATGATCGCTACTGGAAAAAAGTCTACGAAGACGCAAAGCAACGTTGGTTCTCGTAAAGTAAACATATAACAGCAGGAGGATTATACCATGATCCCATCGGTGCTTGCGTCCCGGTTTCGGGACAGCCTGATTGAATATATGGACGCGTCGTATCCCATTACGACGCCGGTTTTCCGCGGCAGTGTGCGCCGCTTCATGGAGCGGGAGGACAACTTCTTCCATGAGCCCTACATATCGGTCAAGCTGCCCTTCCGGGTGGCGGAGCACGGGAACGAGCGCTTCCAAGCGTTGCACCCCGCCTATCCGCCCTACGTGCATCAGAACCGGGCCTTCGATCGGCTCTGCGGCTCCGATCCCGTGTCCACCCTGGTGGCCACGGGAACCGGCTCCGGCAAAACGGAGTGCTTCCTGTATCCGATCCTGGAATACTGCTATGCTCACAAGGGAGAGCCGGGGATCAAGGCCATTATCATCTACCCGATGAACGCCCTTGCCTCCGACCAGGCCCTGCGCATCGCCAAGCTGATTTCCGGCAGCGAGGAGCTGCGAAACAACATCACGGCGGGCATGTACGTGGGCGGCTTCGGCGGCAGCTCCGGCAAGACCATGCAGAAGGATTCCATCATCACGGATCATGAGACCATCAAGAACAATCCCCCGGATATTCTGATGACCAACTACAAGATGCTGGACTATCTGCTGGTGCGCCCCGAGGACGCAAGGCTGTGGGCCGGAAACGACATGACGGACGCCCTGCGCTTCATTGTGGTGGACGAGCTGCATACCTTCGACGGCGCCCAGGGCACCGATCTGGCCTGCCTGGTCCGCCGCCTCAAGAGCCGCCTGAATATTCAAATCGGAGATCTCTGCTGTGTCGGCACCTCCGCCACCATGGGCGGCGAGGGAAACGCGGACGCCCTGCTGAAATATGCCGAGCGGATCTTCGGCGAATCCTTCGAGAAGGACTCCATCGTCACGGAGGATCGCCTGACCGGGCATGAGTTTCTGGAGCGCGTGGAGGTCAATTCCTATCGGATGCCCTCCGAAGCGGAGGCCGCGTCGCTGAATCTGCTGGCCCGGGGGGAGGATGCCGAGGGATATCTGGAGCACGCCGTCAACGCCTGGTTTGAAGAATGGGAACGGCCCGCTCTGAGCGGACGGGTGGAGCTGGCGGAAAAGCTGATGCACCACTCCTTTTTCCAGAGCCTGATGGGCGTGATGGACGGCAAAATCCGAACGCCCTCCGAGATCAAAGCTCAGCTCACCCAGGTCTACCCGGAGATGGCTGGAAAAAACGCCCTTGCCATCATCGATTCCATGCTGGCGCTGATCAGCCACGCCCGCATCGAGGACAGCAGCGGCAACCTCCGCCCCTTCCTCCAGGTGCAGGTCCAGGTGTGGATGCGAGAGCTTCGCCGGATGATGGCAAGGGTGAACGGACAGCAGTCGGAGCTGATGCTGGAAGCGGACCTGAATCAGAAGCATCTGGACGACGCACATTATCTGCCTGTCGTGAACTGTCACGACTGCGGCGCCACCGGCTGGGTTGGCTGCGAGGATGAGAGCAGCCGGGTCACAGTCCGCGAAATCGGCACCTTCTATAATCAGTATTTCGGCGGGGACAAGCATATTCGCATGCTCTTCCCCCGCTCGGAGGAGGAGCAAAGCGATTCCCCGCTGCGGCATCCCTTCCGTTATTGCCCGGATTGCCAGAATATCCAGCTGGAGCAGGGCTCCGGGAAATGTACCGTCTGCGGAAAAGAAACGATCCCGGTTTGGTACTTCCGCCCGGAGATGAAGCACAACAGCTATGTCTGCCCCTTCTGCGGCGGCGATCAAAGCATGATCCTGATCGGTCTGAGAAGCGCTACCGCCATCAGTGCGGGGATTTCCCGGGTTTACGCTTCCCGCTTCAATGACGACAAGAAGCTTCTGGCCTTCAGCGACAACGTGCAGGACGCCTCCCACCGGGCCAGCTTTTTTAACGCCCGCACCTGGCGCTCCACCTTCCGCATCGCTGTGCAGCATTTCGTGGACGAAGGCGGCGACGGCTTGCCGCTCAGCCGTTTTGGGCAGGCAATGAATGCGTATTGGCGGTCCAAAATGGACGACGCCACTTATGTGGACACCTTTATTCCGTTCAATATGTCGGACGACCACGCCTATGAGGTGCTCCGCACCACAAACAAATTCCCAAACGCCAAGGCACAGGACGGATTGACCAGCGATGTCATGAGACGAATTGCCTTGGAAACTATGTTGGAGTACGGCCGCAGAAGCCATATCGGGCGCACATTGGAACGCAGCGGCGCTTCCATGGCCTGCGAAGATTCTTCCGTTATTGAGAAAATTGCGGAGAGTGCATTGCCGCGCCTCGAAAACGAAGCGGGCATCCGCGGTTTGCTGTCGAAAGAGAAACTATCCGGTTTCCTACACCTGTGGGCGACGCATATGCGGAAGAACGGCGCCTTTGCCGTTCCGATATATAAAAGCTACGTGGAATCCGGCGGCAATGACTATGTTCTGTCTCCGAACTCAGGACGAGTGAATTCCTGGATGCCGGACGGTTTTATCACTCCCCTCTTTATGGCCGGCTCCAACGGCAGCTGGAGCGGCAACTTTGAGATGCTGACGCCGAAATGCTGGTACGCGAAGAAACTGCTCCAGACCCTCGGCAAGACGGCATTGGAGGTCCCGGGCTACGCTGACGCCATCACAGCAATCATATCTGAGGCGGAAAAAGCGGGCCTCCTCATGCGCATGGAAGGTCCGAAAGGTATACCAGTATTTGGCCTGAATCCGGAGTTCTTCCGCGTCACCTCCTCCGTGGGGCAGCTGCGCTGCTCCAAGTGCGGCCAACTGCTGTCGATCCGGAAGGAGGACGCCGCGTCATGGACGGGCGCGGCCTGCATTCGCGACGGCTGCGGCGGCTCTTATCTCCCCGTAGACGATGTGCTGGACGTCAGTCATCGCATCTACAGCCAGGGTGATCCCGTCCGCATTCATGCCAGCGAACATACCGGCCTGCTGACCAGGCCGGATCGGGAAGCCTTGGAGGATTCCTTCAAACACGGCAAGGAAGACCATAGAGCATGGGATACCAATCTGCTCTCCTGCACGCCGACGCTGGAAATGGGCATTGATATCGGCGATTTGTCTACCGTTGTCCTGTGCCAGGTTCCTCCCGGACAGGCACAGTATATCCAGCGTGTTGGCCGCGCCGGTCGAAAGGACGGCAACGCCTTCACGGTCACAGTCGCTGGCAGCAAGCAGCATGATCTCTATTTCTACCAGGAGCCGACGGAAATGATTTCCGGCGCAGTCGCGCCTCCCGCGGTCTTCCTGAACGCCTCCGCTGTGCTGGAGCGCCAGTTTATGGCGTATTGCTTCGACAGTTGGGTGAGATCCGGCATCCCGGAGACCGCGGTTCCCGATGAAATCAAGGGAATTCTGAGCCGGGTGGACAAGAATGCAAAGCCCTCCGGAGAGTTCCCCTTTAATCTGATCGCCTACATGCACGGCAACATGTCCCGTCTGGAGCGTCGCTTCGTCTCGATGTTCGGCAACCAGCTCGAGGAAGACACCAGGCAGCGCCTGCATTCCTTTGTGCTTGGCGAGATAGACGACAATCCGGAGCATCGCTTGCTGGTGGCGTTTACGGAAGTCAAAAAGGACCGCGACCGCCTCCAGGAGGACATCAAGAAGCTGAAGAAGGCGATCGACGATCTGGACAAGCTGCCCAAGGATTCCTCTTTTGAAGCACAGAAAAAGGATTTGTATGAGGAGCGGAAGGCGCTTCGCAGCGTGATCGACAAGATGAACAGCCGGAACACCTTCAACTTCCTGTCCGACGAGGGGGTTCTTCCGAACTACGCTTTCCCGGAGGCTGGGATCACGCTGAAAGCCGTCCTGTCACGGAGAAAACGTCCCGAAGAGGTCACCAACCCTTATGATGTCACGGATAAAGTGACCTATGAATACAACCGCGGTGCGGCCTCTGCCATCTCTGAATTTGCCCCGAACAATTCCTTCTACGCTGCGGGCAGAAAGCTGGAGATCAGCCGGATCGACGTCAAGGGCGCGGAGCCGGAAGTATGGCGTCTCTGCCCGCGCTGCAATTACGCAGCGCAGGATTCCTCCTTGCACAACGTGAGCACCTGCCCGCGCTGCCACACGCCTGAGTGGGCGGACACGGATCAGAGATGCACGATGATCAAGCCCAAAACCGTCTACTCCGATATGAAATATGAGGCCGCCCGCAGCGGCGATGAAAGTGACGACAGAACCTCGCGTTACTATACGCGCCAGCTTTTGGTTGACGTGGACGAGGAGAAAGACGTCCTCTATGGCTACCGCACCGCAAGCGGCGATCTGCCTTTCGGCTTCGATTTCGTGAAAAAGGCAACTATGCGGGAGATCAACTTCGGCGAGAGCGACATCATGGGCAAAGCAATTCCGGTTGCCGGGGTCAGCCTGCCCAGGAAGGGCTTTACCGTCTGCCGTTACTGCGGCATGGTCCAGCGCAGCGCAAAGCACCCCGTCCATACCCCCACCTGCAAGGCAAAACAGCAGGGTATCAAAGATCCCTTTGAAACTTGTATGTTCCTGTACCGGGAATTTGTGTCTGAGGCGATCCGTATCCTGATCCCCGCCATTAAGATGGAGGACGCGAAAAAGGTCGAATCTTTTGCGGCCGCCATTATGCTGGGTCTCAAAAAGAAGTTCGGCAGCGTGGATCATTTGCGCTTTGCCGTTACAGATGTGCCGGAGCCGGATTCTGAAGTCCGGAAATCTTATATGGTCATCTATGATACGGTTCCGGGTGGAACGGGATACCTGAAGCAGCTTACAGTTACCTCACCGGAAGGTAAACCCGCGATGATGGAGTTGTTTGAACTGGCGCTTGACGCAATGGAAAACTGCTCCTGTGCATCTGATCCAGAAAAGGACGGATGTTATCACTGCGTGTATGGGTACCGGCAGTCCAACCGGATCAATCAGATATCCAGGCGCATTGCGGTGGACATGCTGAAACAAATCCTTAGCGGCGGCCCGATGGAGAAAATCCCCAATACCCGTCAGATCTCTGTCAATACCCTGCTGGACAGTCTTCTGGAGGCGAAGTTCCTGGAGGCCCTGTCCATTGCGAAGGTAAACGGAAAACGCGTTGAAATGAATAAGGCTGTCGTTGGTGGTAAAGAGGGTTATACGCTCACGATCGGTGAAAACCTCTGGCGTCTGGAGCTCCAGGTGCCTTTGAGCGGCGATCAGGGAGTTAAGATTCCGTCAAAGCCCGACTTCGTATTCCGTCCTCAACGAAACCTGGGTAGAATGCCGGTTGCCGTTTTCACGGACGGAAAATCCTATCATATCGACATCGTCGGCGATGATATTCAGAAGCGTATGGCGATCCGCGAAGGGCTCGGCTGGCCTGTTTGGTCGCTCACCTGGCAGGACGTCATGGAGAAGTGCGATCGGAAAGAGGAAGCAAAGGCCAAGGAAGTAATCTCCACAAACTCGCTTCCCGGGAAGGACTTGACCAGGCAGACGCTTCAGAAATATAACCTGATCGATATCAGCAACAAGTCTGCGTTTGATCTGCTGATTGACTATCTGGCCGCTCCCGACGGGGATTGGCTCTTCCAAACATACGCTTCCGCGGCTGTCCTTGGAATGCTGCAGCTGAAGGAGTCCGGCGATTTAGATTACATGAATACATGGAGCGAGGGCTATAGAGCATTGCCGGAGCTGCGTTGGACTGTTCCCAAGCCGACCTTCAAGCAGGCGCTGATCGGCATCCACGAACCTCTCAAAGGACTCCGTGTTTACGCCTGCCTCCCTGCGAGCGGCGTGAAGGGAGGAAGAGACGCAGAAGGGAAAGTCGTTCGGATCTTTGATGAGAAGAAAGTCACGGCGGTGCTTACGCTCGACGACCAGCTCCCGGAAAGCAAACTCGTTCCCGCGTGGCGCGGGTTCCTGCATATCAGCAACCTGCTGCAGTTCGTACCAAAGGCGCTTCTTGCAGCGGAAAGCGGTATTCGCGCACGTAAGTATGACGCGCTTATCGAAGAAGGGCAAAAACCTACTGCTGCGGTCAAAATCGACTCAAAGTGGAAAAATATTATCGATGGGCTGGTTGATCCTCCTGTGATCGACCTGGCAAAACGGCTTCGAGACGAAGGCGTCGTCGCTCCGGAAGAAGGTCTGTATTCAAAAGAGGATGATGCGCCGATGTCGGAATTCCAGTGGGCCGACAAAAAAGTACTTGTTCAGTCAGATGATGAGCAGAGCTACAAGGAACTGCTGGAGAGCCAGGGCTGGAAGGTATACGGTTCGGATTATGCAAGCGTATCTCTCGCTGTGAAGGAGGGCTAAACGATGACAAAGGCAACAGTTGCGATTTCTCAGGACTTCTTTAATTCTTTTGCCGCGCTCCCCAAGAGCAAGCAGAAGAAGGCAATGGAGTTTCTTTCGAAATTCCGCTCGAATCCTGAAGCGAACGGATTCAATTATGAAAAGATCCAGAATGCGGCAGATCCCAATATGCGCTCCGTCTGGATCGACGATACTTATCGCGCGATTCTGATCCGGGAAGAAGGGACGAATGTCTATCTTCTTCTTTGGGTGGATCATCACGATGCGGCATATGATTGGGCAGTCAAAAAACGCTGCGTTCTGAACCAGTCAACCGGCAGCATTCAGGTCTATGAGACACAGGCTCCCGTTGTTGAGTCATCCGCTTCCACTGTTCCTGACGAGAAGCCATTGTTTGCATCAATCAGTGATGATATTCTGAAAAAGCTGGGCGTTCCGGAGGACCTGGCAGGCTTCGTGCGCGCATTGACGGAATCAAGCTTTGACAACGCCAAGGACAAACTGCCCAGAGACGCCTATGAAGCGCTGGATTATGTACGGGTCGGAATCGACCCGAAGGAAGTCATCGCGGAGCTGTACGGAGATACCGATGCCGGTAAGAGCGGCGATATGGCCTCCGCTTTGCAGAATCCCATCACGAAAATGCAGTTCTATATTGCCGAAGGCGAAGAGGACCTGAAGGCTATGATGAATGCGCCGCTTGAGATGTGGCGCGTCTATCTGCACCCGTCTCAGCGACGCATCGTCCGAAAAGAGTATAAGGGACCGGTCAGAATCCTGGGCGGAGCCGGAACCGGCAAGACGGTCGTCGCCATGCACCGCGCCAAGGAGCTGGCGTCCCATTGCCTTGGAAATGATAAGATCCTGTTCACCACCTTTACGGAAAATCTGGCGGCAGATATTCAGGAAAACCTGCGAAAGATCTGCACGCCGGATGTCATGAAGCACATTGAAGTGGTGAATCTGGATCAGTGGGTCAATCGCTATCTTCGCGCTCATGATTATCCATACACGATCGCATACGGCAAAACGATTGAGGACATGTGGGGAAAGGCCGAAACCTTCACCGGAGAAGATTTCGACCTACCGGAAGGCTTTTTCCAGGAGGAATGGGAAACAATCGTACAGGCGCAGAATATCCAAACGGTCGCGGAATATGTCAAGGCAGCGCGCCCGGGGCGCGGCATCCGGCTTGATCGAAAAACACGTATGAGAGTCTGGAAGGTGTTTGACGAATATCGCGCCTTGATGGATGCGGACAAGGTCTGTGATTCCGCCTGCGCCATGAATGAATGCGCACAACTCTTAACGTCCGGCCCGGAGGTTCGACTCTATTCGTCTGTTATTGTAGATGAAGGTCAGGACTTTGGCCCAAGCGCTTATCGGCTGCTCCGCGCAATCGCAGGCAAGGAGCGTACAAATGACTTGTTTATCGTAGGAGACACTCATCAAAGGATTTATAAGAACAAGGTTATCCTGTCCAGGTGCGGGATCAACGTCAGAGGCCGCTCAGGCAAACTCCGCATGAATTACCGTACTACTGAAGAAATACGCCGCAGCGCCATGAATATCCTAGCGGGTCTTTCCTTCGATGATCTTGACGAAGGAATAGACGATGAAAAAGGCTATATTTCCCTGAGTCATGGCATCAAGCCTCTGGTTACGACCTATCCTACACAGGACCAAGAAGCGGCAGCCCTTGTCAAAACGATTCAGGAGCAAGTCGACGCAGGCATAGACCCTCGTGAGATCTGCGTTGTTGCCAGAACAAACGCACTGGTGGATGAGTATAAGAAATACCTGACGGCTGCTGGAATTGCATGTTTCGAGATTAAACGTCAACAGGCTGACGATCGAAGCCGCATGGGGGTCAGGCTGGCAACTATGCACCGAGTGAAAGGACTTGAGTTTACCGAAGTATTCATTGTTGGCGCAACGAAAAACAATATGCCTCTGAAATCTGTGGTAAACAGAACCGATCTCTCAGAACGTGAAGCAGCAATGGTCGGTGAACGCTGCTTGTTGTATGTGGCAATGACACGCGCCAAGAAGATGGTCAGTATTTCATCGTATGGGTCACTCTCTTCTTTTTTAGCTTAATGTAAACAATGTGAAGGCATGTTGTTAACATCTCCTCACCAGTCAAGACAATACACACACGAAAGTGCTTGCTTCTCGATCCTAAAGTGACATTCCTTTTTCTGATAGCTTATCTCTTAAGCTGAGTAGTTCAAGGGGGCCCATTGTGAACCGGGGCTCGGTCCAGCGTGAGGGCATACTACCCTCTTGGCGGGCCATAACGGTTTTATGGGCTGGAGCCTGAGAATGACTACGGCTAGTCCCCTTGGGCTATCAGATAGTACCTGTTGGAAGTCGCACTGCCGTTTGCACGGTAGTGCGCTTCCTTCCTTACCAGACCGGCGGCCTCCAGATCTTGGATGGCCCGTTTGACAGTAGTGCGGGAAAGTGACAGGTCCCGGGCAATGGTGTTGATACAGGGCCAGGTGACGTTGTCCTTGTCCTTACGATCATTCAGATACAAGTAGACCAGCTTTGCCCGGTGCTGCAGGTCCATGGTGTAGAGGAAGTTCAGTTTTCCCATTGTGCTTTTCTCCTTCATGTTCTTATTCTATCAAGGTGGAGCACCATTATGAGTGCTCCACCTTGACTGGCCTTTTGTACGGACGGTCATGGGTTGGAGTGTGCAGTTGCTCCTGCCCGCCCTGAGATGATACCTGCGGGTATACCGGGGCAAGCTGATTCGGCGGGTACTTTGCCAGAATTGCAGCCTGCAGCTCGGCTTTGCTGGCGTAAACGATTTCCCGGTTCCCATGTTCCTGCACAGTGTACGGATTGCCTTCGTCGAAGATAATGCCCCACTGGAAAAACAGCTTGAGCCGCACCTTCATCGGGTAGAATCCGGTTTTCATGACAACGAATTGGCCCTTTGGCATGGACTTGAGTTCGTCTGGCGTCATTAACGGTCTCTCCATCATTTGCAGGGACTCGGAAGGATTCTCCTGTCCTCGGCTGACGGAGCCGGACATAACCGTGCGGCTTCCCATGGCCTTTGACAGCGTTTCGGCGGAGGAACTGTTGGGAGCGAAGCCGCCGAAGATGGTGAGCTGTGTGTTGTCCACAATGATTTCTGAGCCCTCTTTGCCGTAGTTTTTGTCGAGCTGGGCGAAGGATTGGATGATGGGGACGATCTGCAAGCGCCTGGAGCGCGATGCGGAGAACATCATCTCTGCGGATTCTATCTTCGGCAGAGTGCCGAACTCGTCACAGAAGAACACACAGCGGTTCTTCAGCTTTCCTCCCTGCTCGTCTGCCACGGAAAGGATTTCCCGGTAGAGCTGTTGAATGATCAGTGAGATCATAAAAAACATAGTGGGGTCTTCTTCCGGCATGATGATGAAGATGGCGGATTTTTCGTTGCAAAACCGCTCGGCGTCAATCTCCGTATCGAAGCACAGGAGTTGCTCCAGCTCCGTATTGAGGAAGGCGTTCAGTCGGGACAGGGCAGTGGACATGACGGAGCTCATGGCCTGCTCCGAAGTGTTCAGGGCAGCGCCGGCGAACCACTTTGCCTTGTGGTCATCCGGGAGTAGGCCCATCAGGATTTGGAACTGATTCCGGCCTCGGGTCTTAGAGGGGGCCAGCAGTTCCTGTATTACCTTGAAGACAGATACGATGTGCCGCTCCTCCGGCTCACAGAATTCTGCAATCAGCAGGATCGTAGCTGTTAACAATCCCTCCGCCGCATCGTAGAAGTATGCGTTCTGGCCGAAGTCACTGTTGCCTGAGCCGGAGAGGATTATGGTTTTCGCGATGATCTTTGCATATTTTTCTGCCTTTGCTTTGTATACCAGCTGTCCAGGATGATCCAGATACAGATCCATATACTTGTTGACCAGATGCAGTAGATTGTTCCCGTTGGAACGGGTAGGATTCCGGAGATCGATCACGGAAATGTGATAACCATACCCCTTAGCTATGTTCCCGTAGTTTCTCATAATGTCACCCTTGGTATCCGTGGACAGAAAGCTCATGCCGCTGGCGCAGGCGTACTCAATGCAGGGGTATAGCCAGTATGCGGTTTTGCCGACGCCGGCGGCGCCAATCATTAGTGCATGGACGTCACCGGTGTCGATCATGGCGGTGGTACTGTGTTTCCCGCCGGTGCAGCCCACCACGATACCCTGGGGAAGCAGCTTGTTGGTGCCAGCTATGGTCGGCTCCTTGCCGCTGGACGCTTCTTTTCTCCACTGGTCCGGCGTGAATGGCACGTGGCGGTAAGTCTTGCGGACCTCGCTCTTTGTGGCCCAGCGGGCGGTTCCGTGCTGGCCATCGCCAACGGTTTTGGATTTGATGTGGTTGAGATTGTACATGTGCGTGATGAGAGGGATGGCCGTCAGCAACGCAAACATTGCAACGGCAATCAGAATCAGAATCGCCAGTCCCTTCATGTCTTTGCCCTCCTGATAGAAACCAAGTCCTCGTTCCAGTCCTTGTGAGTTGGAACGAGGATTTCAGATTTTATGCCTCGGAGGAACAGCTTGTCGGAGATCCGCTGCGCCGCCGTCTGGCCCGGCTCGTCACTGTCGAAGCAGATGTAGACCATACGGATGTTGGGGTAGTCCCTCAGCATCTGGAACAGCACCTTGTCAGAGACAGAGCAGGCAGCGGCATAGCTGTGGGTCCGCCACCCCTCCGGGTGAAGGGTGATGTAAGAGAGCAGGTCTATCGGTGCCTCGAACAGATACAGTTCGTTGTCTGTCCCTGCCCAATGGAAGCTGTACTCCGGCTGGCTGCCGGTTGCATTGCATTTGTAGGTCCCCTCGGACGCAGTGCTGTGCTTGTGGGCGTGGCGTGGAATACCATCCCTGTCGTAGCCCACGAACACAGCGTTGTGATGCTTGGCGGACTCGTACACCATCCGCTTGTGAACGAAAGCGTACAGCACCTCCCGGTCAATGCCTCGCTGCGTTATCAGGTAGGCGAAGATACGTTTCATATTTCTGTTGGCCTCCGGGAGAGAGAAGGGCTCTCGCTTTTGCTGGGGACGATCTGGCAACGGTTCCCCGTTGTACTGGAGCAGGAATTCCACGGCGTCCACATAGCTTTTGCCCATGAACTTTCGGACGAAGCCGACAGCGTCGCCGCCGACTTGCTCGTACTGGTGGTACCACAGGTTTCGTCGGACGGTGACCTTCTGGCCCCGGCACAGCCATTCGTATTCGGAGCCGGATGTTTTAAGGTTTTCCCCTAGGTGCCGGAGCAGCTCCACAAGATTGGTGCGCTGGGCAATCTCCCTTTGCTCCGGGGAGAAATAATATAACTCAGACATTGTAGTTTCCTCCATACTAACCGTGCTTCAGGCCATGGGCCTGACGCTTTTCTTCTATCTTCTGGAGCAGCTTCCGCTCAGCTTTCATGAATCGGATACTGCGATTCTGATCTTCCTGCCGCCGCTCAAAGGTGCGGGCCAGCTGCTGGAGCAGACGCAGAGCCCCAAGGGAACAGCCCCAGAGCCTGCCCGAATGATAACTGTGGAGAAGCTGGGCGGCATACTGGTTCCCATGCTCCGCTGCTCGGTCCAGCCAGTACAGTGCCCACGGAATATCCTGGGCGGTCTCTCGCCCAAAGAGATACAGCTTGCCGAGCTGGTATTCCGCATAGTCGCTGCCATTTTCCGCCGCCAGCTTGAAGAGCCGAATCGCATCCGGAACGCTCTTACAGCTTTCTTTCGTCAGGCAGATTTTTGCAGCAAGAGCAGCAGCGAAGGAATTGTTTTGCTCCGCCGCAGCTTCCAGCAGCTTCAAGGCGGCTGAAATATCCTGCGGCAACAGTTCTCCCCGATACAGCAGCTTTCCAAAAACATACTGCGCCGTTGGAAAACCTTCCCCCGCTGAGAAGCGAAGACGCTCTATCGCTGCCGGGATATCCTGTGGCAGGACCGCGCCGTCCAGGTATGCCTTACCGAGGGTGTAGGCGGCATATCGGTTTCCCTGCTGGTAAGAAGCTTCCAGCAGTTCTCTGGCACGGTCAGTGTCCTGCTCCACAAGTTTTCCCTGAAGAAGGGTTTTGCCGAGCAGGTACTGCGCCCACTCGTTTCTTTGGTTAGCAGCCTGCTCCAGCCAGAAGACGCCGTCCTCCGGGCTGGGCTCTGTGTCCGTCCCCAGCAGCAACATTTTTCCGAGCCGATACTGCGCCAGAGACAATCCCTGCTCTGCGGATACGGTGAGCAGGGTGATTGCTTTCTCAGGATCATATTCCTCAGAATCCTGACGCAGCAATTCTTTGGCGGCCCGATACAATTTGAAGGCGTAGCTGTTGAAATCTACGGAGCCCCGGGACTGTTTTGTGTTCTCATGTTGAGCCGTTTCGGGTTGCGTCCCATCGCTGTACTGCTCCTGTGTGGTAGCACTTTGCGAATGCGGAGGCCTGAGGACTTCCGGCTCTGCTGGCGGAGGCTCTTCCTCTAACACTGTCGGCTCCGGTTCCAGAAGCTGATCTGCCTCCGGTTCCGGCGGTGTTTCCACGGTGAGCTGAGAGCCGGTCAGATTCAACGCCTCCTGGATCACAGCGTTTTTGATCGTCTTGAATTCCTTGTTGACAGATAGAGAAATCCGTTCCGGCATGGTATCGGTGTAGGTTCGCAGGACGTTCTCGCGCTGTTCGTACCAGAGATCATACAGCTTTTGAATGCGCGGGTCTTTGGACAGCTCATCTACAACCGCGTCCACAATCCGTTTCTGCTCGGGCTTCAGATAGCCATAGACCTTCTTTCCTTTGCTGTTTGCAAGGTCTTTTGACAACTGGAGCAGCAGATTTTCAACAGTCGGATTATCATAGGTCCCGCAGTTGATTGCGGCAATGATTTCAGCCATGCGTTCTTTCCCTTCGCCACGAAGCTCATCCCTATACTCCGTCTGCTTCTCATAAACCGAAATCAAATCCTGACGGAAGATCTCCCGGGCCAGAGCAGACTTGATCCGCTCGATCCCTACAGTGGAGAGGTATGCTTCCTTCGGATCCACAGAGAAGGCAATCATGTGGACATGAGGATGGTGGCTCTCGTTGTGGAAGGCGGCGTACCAACGGAAATTCTCCGGAGCAATTTTCATATTCTCCGCAATCATATTTCGCTGGGAACGGAGCAACTGCATCCATGCGTCTGCGGAATTATAACCGAGCCGTTCCGCGTCCTCCCGCCGAAGAGAAATGATATGCGTCCACACGTTGCTCTCGCTTTCTGCCACCTCCTGCGCCACACCATCCAGGGAAAAGGGTACGCCGTTGTCGGTGAAGAGACCGTGGGCTCCGAGCTTTTCAACACGGGGCCGCTCAGCGATGTAGCTCACATATTTCTCCCGATCACCGAGAAGTTCAAAATGAATTTCAGAAATCCGCTGGATCAATTCATCCGCATTGCCCTGCGTTGGATTGCGAAGGTAGTCTTCGTGTTCATGGAGATCCCGACAGTCTGGGTAGGCTTTGAGCAGTTTTTGGATCAGCTGCTTTTGGGATTCGGCAGCAGGAAGGTGACGCTTCGGGTTCTCTGAAGGCTCCATACCTTCCCGCGTCGCAATGTATTTCACATAGTTCCCGAGATGTTTTTTCCGGTTCGGTTTCAGGTAAGGCGATTTCAAAATAACTCTTGGCATCGCTTACTCCTGCTGGAACCGAACGACGTCATCGAATTTATACTTCCCGCCCAGCCTGCTGACCTCATCCACACACATCTTTCGTAGCTTGTTCAGATCCTCCGGCTGGACATCATTGGTTGCGGCTACGATGTGCATCATCATCGCCAACTCAACACTCTGCTTGAACAACACACGAGCGATTCGGTTTTCCGTGTCGCCGATCTTTCCCGCGATGACAGATTCCAGCGCAGGCGTCAGAAATTCTGAGGAACTCCGGTTGTTCAGGAAGGCGAGATAGAACTGGACCGCCTTGTTGATGAACTCATTTCGGGTTCGGCAGTTCGCGGCGGAGAGGGCTGCATTGATCCTGTCGAGGGTTTCCTTGTCCGTATATACGCCGGTAAAGGTTTTTTCGGCCATATTTCCTCCATTCCGGGGTTGACAGGATTCCTGATGGCGATTCTCCCTTGAAATATGCGGGAAAGTGCGCCAGCCTGACAGGAATTCTAACAACTCCGCAAAATCTTGATATATTTCCAAAGTCCCGCACGGCGTTGCCGGGCGGGGTTTTTCGGGGTTGGCAGGCGAAAGCCTGACAACCCCTTTATCCCGCTTGCAAATCGACCCTCCCAAAACACCCGGGAAATGGGGCTATGAGAGGAGGGTCGGTTTGCGGTCAAACGCGCCGAATTCGGCTCGCTGAGGTGCCTGGGTATCCACGCTCGTCCTTGGCGGGAAAAGCCCACAAATCGGCACAACGGGCCTCACGGCGGGGCTGGGGGCCGCGTCACATGGTGAGTCCGAAATCCGGCTCTTCCGGCTCTGGTTCACCCTCCGGTGCCGCTTCGGGATCAGCATGGGCTTCAGCGCTGTCCTGCTCGGAAGCCGGTTCCGTCATCTCGGATTCGCTCTCGGTTTCTTCGGGAGCGGCGGAATCCGCTTCGGCAGATTCCGCCGCCTGGATGTCGTTGAGCTCATTCTGCTCCCGGTCCAGTTCCGCCTCGATGAGACCGAGGAAGAACTGACGTTGGGTCATGTTGTTGCGGGCCAGGTAGTCCTTGATGCGCTGGAAGAGATCTTCCGGGACCTGGAACGCAATCGTTCTGGTGTTTGCCATTTTGTTCGCCTCCTGCATTTGAAATTTCGGATGGAGCTCGTTGTCCAATGCCTGGGCAACGAATTCTCCCATGGTCATGTTGTGGGCCTCCACGTACTCACGGACTTGCGCATGGAGCCCTGCGTCGATCTTGACGGTGATGCCTTTGGTTTCAGTCGCCACTGGAATTACACCTCCTCGTTCAAATAGAATCTTACTGCGATTTCAACAACGGCCTCCACGGACAACTCCGTGGAAGCCGCGCAGAGCAGAACCGCAGGAACATACTCTGCCGGGATTTCAATTTCACAGCTCACGTCAGCTCACCTCGTTTTCAGGATCATCGGGCTGTTCGCGTTCCCACTCGATTTCGATGTGGCCGCAGCGCCGACAGCGCAGGACATGGACCGTGCAGTGCTCCACCGTTTCGATCTCCTCATAGAGACAGGGATCCAGCTCGTTGACGCCGTCAGGCTTGATCACCATACCGTCTGGGAACCGGCATCTGTTCACGGCGCGGTCACCTCCGCAGCAGGGCCAGCGCTGTCCTTGGGCTCGGCGGCAGGCCTGGGCCGCTTGGGCTTGGGCACCACAGGCTCCGGACTGCCATCATTGCGCAAGGAAATAAAATTCTGAACCTGAGACGGGACGTGGCGCTGGTAGAGACCGTTGAGCGCCACCTGCAGCTCGCTTTCCACGGTCAGGGATTTGAGGCCCAGATACAGATTCAGGGCTCCCAGCTTTTCTTCGTCAAAGGTGATATGGATCGCAGCAGTTTTCATTACAGTTCCTCCTCAGAAAGAGCCTGGGGTGCTTCCGCGCCCCAGGCTTCGGCGTCGACGGTGGTTCCGATCATATCGAGGGTGGTGCAGTCGTTGTCCGTCATGAGCATTCCCTTGATCAGACAGTTGCGGATGCTGGCGTGCTCCATCTTGCAGTCCTGGAGCACCACATCCGAAAGGTCGCTGTGCGTCATGACAGCGCCGCCCATTTCGCAGTGGTCAAAAACAGTACCGCGGAAGTTCGCTTCCTCTGCTGTCGCGTCGCGGCAGTCGCAGCCGATGAAGGTGCAGCCTCGGAAGGAAGCGAAGCAAAGGGAAGCGTCCTGGAAGCGGCAGTTCTTGAAGACGGCTCCATCGAAGACAGCACTGTTGAGCTCCATGCCGGAGAAATCCGCTCCATGGAATTCGCGGTTACTGAAGTCGGCCTGTGCGCCGCCGGCATCATACTGCCACAGCAGATGCTTGGCGCAGGCGACCTTGAACTCCTCGTCGTTCATGGTGCGGAGCTCCCGGTCCCGCTTGGGCAGATACTCCGGAGAGACGGTGAGAAGAATCTTATCGCCGTCCAGTTCCATATCTTCCACCTCAGGGCGGTTCCCGAGCATCTCCAGGAAAAGATTCGTGTTGAAGGTATCGTTGCCTGCGTAGCTTTGGAGATCCGCCAGAGAGATGCCGTATTGCACGGGCTGGCCCACCGTCAATGCCTTCTGAACGCAGCGGGCCACCAGCTCTGTCATCCCGCTGACGTAGTCCTGGAGGGCGGGATACTGCTTCAGCTGCAGGATCTGGCGGGCATTGGGAACGTAGGCGCTGTAGCGGGCGTAGTCGTAGCCTTCGGTGCAGACCAGAATGCCGTCATCCGTTCCGGTGCTCAGAATCATGACGGCGTTGCGGACGCCCTCGGCGGGTTCAGACGCATGGTGCAGATTGTAGTCCCGCAGGAAGCCCTGCTCCTCCATCAGGTTGTGCTG
>ODAI012090150.1_pt1 | contig 19477 bp, 20 predicted proteins | sample 1539321 | NCBI WGS metagenome assembly ODAI01 (sample SAMN02144231, study PRJEB22623) | gut metagenome | biome: sheep rumen | host: Ovis aries | place: New Zealand
AATCTCCTTATTTAACCGGTTCAACCAAAAGCTTTACGCCTTCAATTGCAAGAACCTTTATTTTTTCATCCTTTTTCACCGGAGCGAAATTTGACCTTGCGCTCCAGATTTCACCCATTACCTTGACCTGACCGATGCTTTGAGCGTCGCTTATATCAAACAGCACCACGCCCGTCTGCCCGATAAGTCTGTCTGAATTAGTACTGACCTTTTTGCTTTTCAGTTTTATTTTCTTAACTATCGGTTTTGTGATAATTAAGGCGGCAAACGACACGGAAACAAAAATCAGCGATTGAATTACAAGAGAATCGGTAAATATCGTTGAAATAGCGGCGCATATGGCGCCGATTACAAACCAAACCGAAACAAGCTGAGTTGTCGCGGCCTCGCAAACAGCCATTACTATCGCAAAAGCTATCCATATGAAGGGCATATAATGAATAAAATTCTCCAAAACACCACTTCCTTTCCACATTATTCTATCATAACAGGCAATATCAGTCAATTAATTTTCGGCAATTTCTAATTGCTACTACACTTTTTTTATATTATGTGCTATAATTGATTATATATTAATAATCCGGCGCAAAAATACGCGCATGATTTTGAAATGACGGTGAAAAATATGGCATTTGATACTTTTGATGAAGGCATTGCTCCCGGCGGACTGCGAAGCAAAAACGAAATTAAAATTTTAATATGCTATCTTTACAATTCTGTAAGCGATAAAATGAGCAAAAGCCTTGTGACCGAAGCTGTAATCAGCGACGAGCTTGCAAACTTTTTTGAAATATCCGCGGCTTTTGACGAGCTTGTAAACAATAAAAGCCTGATTGAAAGCGATACCGTTGACGGCGAAATGACATATATTTTGAGCGATAACGGCAAAACAATAGCCGAACAGCTTGAGTCCGCGCTTGCTCATTCCGTAAAGCAAAAAAGCTACGACTGCGCGCTGAGACTTTTGGCAGAACGCAAAACCGCCAGAGAAAATTTTGTTGACATTGTCAAAACCGACAACGGTTTTTCGGTCAACTGCACAATCTCGGGCGGCGAAGTGGATTTGTTTAAGTTTTCAATATTTGCTCCTACTTTTGAACAGGCTGAGGTTGTAAAAAACAACTTTTTAAGCTATCCGCAAACTATTTACAAAACCATGCTCGGGCTTTTGACCAGAGACGCCGAAAACGTAGGCGAAGCCCTGGAGGAGGTTTACGGCTCGGCATCGCTGTTATAAAAACAAATTTAAAAACAGCAGCAGGGTTACACCCGGTACTCCCCCGATTACGGAAACAAAAACCGACAGCAGGCTGACGGGAATGTAAACGCCGGTAAAAGATGAAGTCAGGTTAATCGCGGCAAGCAAGCCCGCTCCCAAAGACATTGACAAAAACGCTCTTGAAAAAGGGCGTTTTATTTTTGACAAAAAATGAATGAACGCAAAAAGAATAAAGGTTGTAAAAAGAATAAGCGCTATTCCCCAAACCGGCATATATACATCTCCCGCCTTACACAGCATTAATACTATTCTCTGTCGGAAAGCGGAAATATGTTCGCAAACAAAAACAGACCGCCTTTACCGACGGTCTATTATATGTTTTTTCTTTAATTTTTATACTTACAGAATCTTATAGTAAGCAAGCACATTAAGCGCAATTACAAAAATTACGAAAACTGCAGCGAATACCTTTGTCCAGCGTGAAAGAAACGCGTCGATTGAACGAGCCTTATTCTTTGAAAAATAAGAATCCGCCGCGCCTGTTACAACGCCGATACCCTGCTGGTTGCCTTCCTGAAGAATGATTACAACAATAATCGCAATTGATACAATCGCAAGTATGCTTCCGAGTACAATGCCCCAAACGCTCATGCTTATATCGTCCTTTCATATAATAATCTACATTAATCAACTAATACATAGTAACATATAATTTTAAATTTTGCAAGTGTTTTTACTCGGTTTGTGCAAATTTTTCTTTTTTACAGCAAACTTAGTTGTTCGTCGGAGCTGTCCTCTGCCGACGGAAGCGCTCCCAAAGCCGGAAGCGAACGGGTGCGGTAGCGCTGCGGCTTATTGAACGCGCCTTCCCTATACTCTGTTACGCTGAACAGACGGTGTCCCTTTTTGAGCTTCATAACCGCCACGCCCTGCGTTGAACGCGTAGATTTCAGCGCAAGCGCTCCCGTGTGTACAAGCAACATCCTGCCGGAGCTTGCCGTAAAGATTACTTCCCTGTCCTCGTCAAGGAATATAATCGACGATACGGGACTTTTGTCCGAAAACGCGCCGGTCAGCTTTTTGCGGTTGGTCTTTGTCGCGTAGGCTTCAAGCGGAACCTTTGCCGCCTTGCCGTTTTCAAATCCGAACAGCATTATGCCCTTGTAATCCTTGGTGGCAACCATGTATACGGCGTTTTCGCCCTCGTCCATGCCGAGCTTTGCCGCCACATAATCACCGAGCACGCTTGTTTTTGTGTCGGAAAATTCACTTGCCTTTGTTTTATATACCTGAGCCTTATCGGTGAAAAACAGCAAATCGCAATTGTTTGAAAATTCGATTTCCTGTATAATTTCGTCACCTTCCTTGAGCTTGTGCGCTCCGCTCATTCTGAGCGACTGCGGAGTGATTTTCTTGAAATAGCCTTCCTTTGTAAAGAAGAAGGTGCAGGCGTAATCCGGTACGGTTTCAATTTCCGCCTCATAGCTTACGGTGTCCTCGTAGATAATCATACTCTTTCGCGGCTGACCGTACTTTTCGCCGATTGCCTTAAGCTCCTTGACGATGATGGTTTTTACTCTTGCCTTGCTTTTTAAAATATCGTCAAGCTCAGCGATTTCCTTCTTCAAATCCTCAATGTCTTGGGTGCGCTTTAAAATGTACTCACGGTTTAAGTGACGCAACTTGATTTCCGCTACGTATTCAGCCTGAATTTGGTCGATGCCGAAGCCAATCATAAGATTAGGCACAACCTCCGCCTCTTCGTCTGTTTCACGAATAATTTTGATTGCCTTGTCGATATCGAGCAGAATTTTTTCAAGACCGAGAAGCAAATGCAGCCTGTCCGCCTTTTTTGTGCGGTCAAAGAAGGTTCTGCGCTTTACACATTCAATGCGGAAGGCTATCCATTCTTCAAGCAGAGCTTTTACGCCCAAAACCATAGGAACGCCGCCGATAAGAACGTTAAAATTGCAGGCGTAGCTGTCCTCAAGCGTTGTCAGCTTAAAGAGCTTTGCCATAAGCTTGTCGGGATTTATGCCGCGCTTGAGGTCGATTGTGATTTTAAGACCGTCAATACCCGTTTCGTCGCGGACGTCCGAGATTTCCTTAACCTTGCCCTGCTTTACCAAATCAATTATTTTATCAATAATTACCTCGCAGGTTGTTGTGCTTGGAATTGCGAGCACATCAATGCAGTTCGCGCTTTTGTCGTATTCATACTTCGCGCGCAGGCGTATACTGCCTCTGCCGGTTTCATAAACCTGATCAATAATCTTTTCATCGTAAATAATCTGACAGCCGCCGGTAAAATCAGGCGCCGGAAGCGTGGATTTTACGTCATGATTCGGGTCGCGGATAATTGCCGCCGTGGTGTCGCAAATTTCCTTTAAATTAAACGAGCAAATATTTGACGCCATTCCTACGGCAATTCCGGTGTTTGCGTTTACAAGAACCGACGGGAAGCTTGTGGGCAAAAGCGAAGGCTCCTTCATTGTGTTGTCATAGTTGTCGACAAAATCAACGGTGTCACGGTCTATGTCCTTAAACAGCTCGGCGCATATGGGCGCGAGCTTTGCCTCGGTGTAACGTGACGCAGCCCACGCCATGTCGCGGCTGTAAAACTTACCGAAGTTACCCTTTGAGTCAACATACGGGTGCAAAAGCGCTTCATAGCCCTTTGACAGGCGCACCATAGTGTCGTAAATCGCCGCGTCGCCGTGAGGATTAAGCTTCATGGTTGCGCCTACAATATTGGCGGACTTTGTGCGCGCTCCGTTTAAAAGTCCCATCTTGTACATTGTGTAAAGCAGCTTGCGGTGCGAGGGCTTAAAGCCGTCGATTTCGGGAATAGCACGTGACAAAATAACGCTCATGGCGTAGGGCATGAAATTTTCACGGATTGTGGAAACTATGGGCTGCTCAACAACCTCGCCCGCCCCTTTGATGTAGCCCTTAGGCGCTTCGGATTTTGCGGTCTTTTTTGATGTTCTTTTTCTCGGTGCCAATTTTTCCGCCTCCTCAGCTTACGTCAAGATTATCAATATATTCACTGCCGTGCTCAACAATGTAGTCTTTTCTTGCCTGCAGATTGTTACCGATTAATATGTCGAAAATTTCGGCGGTTTGAACCGCGTCGTCGGGCATAACCTTAATTAAACGGCGTGTGTTCGGGTTCATTGTGGTAAGGTTCATCATGTCGGGGTCGTTTTCGCCAAGTCCCTTGCTTCGCTGAATTGTGAACTTTTCGTCGCCGATTTTCGTTAAAAACTCATCCTTTTCAAGCTCGTCGTAGGCAAAGTAAACCTCGCTTTTTGTGGTGATTTCATAAAGCGGAGATTCGGCTATAAACACCTTTCCCTCGCGGATAAGCGTGGGAACAAGGCGGTAGAGCATTGTAAGCAGCATTGTTCGGATATGAAAGCCGTCCACGTCCGCGTCGGTGCAGATTATCACCTTGTTCCAGCGCAGCGAGTCCATGTCAAAGGTAGCGAGGTTTTTATTCGCCTTGGATTTGACCTCTACCCCGCAGCCCAGCACCTTAAGCAAATCTGTGATGATGTCGCTCTTAAAAATGCGGTCGTAGTCAACCTTAAGGCAGTTAAGGATTTTTCCGCGGATTGGCATAATAGCCTGAAAATCAGGATTGCGCGCAAGAATACACGCGCCTTTTGCGGAGTCGCCTTCCACGATAAATAATTCTCTTGAAGAAATATCTTTGCTTCGGCAATCGGTAAACTTCTCAACCCTGTTGGTCATGTCAAGGTTGCCCGAAAGCTTCTTCTTTATATTGAGTCTGGTTTTTTCCGCGTTTTCACGGCTGCGCTTATTTACAAGCACCTGCTCGGCTATTTTGTCGGCTTCAAGAGGATTCTCAATGAAATAAACCTCAAGGCTTTGGCGCAAAAACGCGGTCATAGCGTCCTGAATACCCTTGTTCGTAACAGCCTTTTTAGTCTGGTTTTCATATGAAGAAACGCTTGAAAACGAGGAAATTACACAAACAAGACAGTCCTCAACATCATCGTATTTGATTTTGCTTTCGGTTTTATTATACTTATTGTTTGTTTTAAGATAATTGTCTATCTGATAAACAAAGGCGTTTCTGACAGCCTTATCGGGCGCTCCGCCGTGTTCGAGCCAGCTTGAATTGTGATAATATTCGGTGAGGTTAACCTTATTTGAAAAGGCTACCGCAATATTCATTTTACACTTGTATTCGGGCTTATCGTCGCGGTCGCGGGTTTTCACCTCGGTTTCCCAATGCTGAACGCCTGTCAGACCGTCGTCGCCTATTACCTCGGCAACATGGTCGACAACGCCGTTTGCGTATAAAAACGAGGTTGTTTCAAAGCTTCTTCCGTTTTGGTCGCGGAAAATAAATTCCACGCCGGCGTTAACTATCGCCTGGCGCTTCATAATATCCTTGTAATAATCAGCCTGAATAGCGATATCCGTGAAAACCTCCAAATCGGGCTTCCATGTGATTTTTGTACCTGTGTCGCGCTTGTTATACGGTTCTTTTTTCAGTCCGCCTACGTTTTCGCCCTTTTCAAAGTGCAGAGTGTAACGGTAGCCGTCACGACGGATATCAACATCCATATATTCGGAGCTGTACTGAGTTGAACACAGTCCGAGACCGTTCATGCCAAGCGAGAATTCATAGCTTTCGCCCTCGTTATTGTTATACTTGCCGCCCGCGTACATCTCACAGAAAACAAGTTCCCAGTTGTAACGCTGTTCCTTGTCGTTAAAGTCGACAGGAATACCGCGTCCGTGATCCTCAACCTCAATTGAACCGTCAGCAAAACGGGTTACGGAAATTTTCTTTCCGTAGCCCTCCCGCGCTTCGTCAATTGAGTTTGATAAAATTTCAAACACGGAATGCTGGCAGCCGTCAATGCCGTCCGAGCCGAAGATTACGGCAGGTCTTTTTCTTACCCTGTCCGCGCCTTTCAGCGTGGTTATGCTGTCGTTACCGTATTCGGTTGTTTTTTTCTTAGCCATATACTACTTCCTTATTTTTCACCGCGGAGCTTTTTGATTTTGTCTCTCAAATAAGCCGCGTGTTCAAATTCGAGCAGCTTTGCCGCCGCGCGCATTTCCTTTGTGAGGCTTTCAATAAGCTGCTGCCGCTGCGCCTTTGAAAGCTTCTTTGTATTTTTAAACTCACTGTCGTCATGAGTTGAAATTTCCAGAATTTCACTGACTTTTTTAACTATTGTCTTTGGAACGATGCCGTGCTCCTCGTTATATTTTTGCTGAATTTCACGCCGGCGGTTAGTTTCCTCAATGCACACGCGCATGCTTTCGGTAACGCTGTCGGCGTACATGATAACCAGACCCTCGCTGTTACGCGCGGCGCGGCCGGTAATCTGAATAAGCGAACGCGTGCTGCGCAAAAAGCCTTCCTTGTCGGCGTCTAAAATCGCTACGAGCGACACCTCGGGAATGTCAAGACCTTCACGGAGAAGGTTGATTCCCACAAGCACATCAAATTCGCCCAAACGAAGGTCGCGCACTATTTCCATGCGCTCTACGGTGTCTATGTCATGGTGCATATAACGCACGCGTATACCCATTGTTTCAAGGTAATCCGTTAAATCCTCAGCCATTTTCTTTGTGAGGGTAGTTACAAGCGTGCGCTGTTTTTCGGCGGCGCGGAGATTGATTTCCGAAACCAAATCATCAAGCAGTCCGTCAGTGGGACGTACCGAGATTTCGGGGTCAAGCAAGCCCGTGGGACGTATGATTTGCTCGGCTACAACCGAGCTTTTTTCAAGCTCCAAATCACCGGGAGTCGCGCTGACAAACACGACCTGATTAATCCGCTCATAGAACTCGTCAAAATTCAGCGGACGGTTATCAAACGCCGAAGGCAGACGAAATCCGTAATCGACCAGGCTCTTTTTTCGCGCGTGGTCACCCGCGTACATACCGCGAACCTGCGGAAGCGTAACGTGGGATTCGTCAACAAACAAAAGAAAATCCTTTGGGAAATAATCGAGCAAGGTAAACGGCGAAGACCCCGGCGCCCTGCCCGACAGAATTCTTGAATAGTTTTCAATGCCCGTGCAAAATCCGATTTCCTGCAGCATTTCCATATCATATCGCGTGCGCTGCTCAATTCGCTGCGCTTCAAGCAGCTTGCCGTTTTCGCGGAAATATTTAAGTCTTTCGTCAAGCTCGCGTTCAATTTCGGCAAGAGCGGTTTTCATTTTGTCGGTTGAAACAATATAATGCGAAGCCGGATAAATTGCGGCGTGCTTCAAAACAGCCTTCAGCTCGCCGGTCAGAGGGTTGATTTCGGAAATGCGGTCGATTTCGTCGCCGAAAAACTCAACGCGGATTATTGAATCGTTTGAAGCCGCCGGGAAAATTTCGACAACATCTCCCCTGACTCTGAATTTATTTCTTATAAAATTGATATCGTTGCGTTCGTACTGAAGCTCAACAAGCTTTTTTACAAGCTCGTCGCGCGGCTTTTCCATGCCGGGACGAAGCGAAATAACCATATTGCGGTAATCAATAGGGTCGCCGAGGCTGTATATGCAGGAAACCGAAGCCACGATAATTACATCGCGGCGTTCGGAAAGCGCAAGGGTCGCGCTGTGCCTGAGCTTATCTATTTCATCGTTGATTGAGCTGTCCTTTTCGATATATGTGTCGGTTTGCGCAACATATGCCTCGGGCTGATAATAGTCGTAGTAGCTTACAAAGTACTCAACCGCGTTGTCGGGAAAAAACTCCTTGAATTCGCTGCACAACTGAGCGGCCAGGGTTTTATTATGAGCCAAAATAAGCGTCGGCCGCTGCACCCTTTCGATGATATTCGCCATCGTAAAGGTTTTGCCCGAGCCGGTAACGCCAAGCATTGTTTGTTCACGGTTGCCGCTGTTTATGCTTTGAACAAGCTTGTCTATTGTCTGAGGCTGGTCGCCCGTAGGCTTGTAATCAGAATGAATTTTAAATTCCATAGCTTAATACAAAAATATATGATCGGCCATGCCGCTGTCCTTAAGCGACAGGTAGTTTGTATCGGTTATGATGTAGTGGTCAAGCAGTCTTACTCCGACGTTGAACAGCGTGTCGCATATCGTCATGGTTGTGTCAAGATCCTGCTTTGACGGCAACAGCGAGCCGCTTGGATGATTGTGAGCGATGAACGCGGTTTTGGCGTTATGGCGTATTGCCAAATCAACCATCCTGCGTATCGGCATTTCGGTACTGCTGATTGAACCCTCGGCAATTATATCAAAGAAAATAATTCTTCCCCTTGCGTCGCCGAGCAGCATTGCGACGGCTTCCGCGGTTCTGCCGATAAACTTGGTTTGAAACAAATCCCCCAAGGTTTCCGATTCAATAAAGTTTGTATCGTTTATTTTTGACTCGGCGTAAATTCTTGCAAGCTGCGGCTGCATCTTAAGCAGCGTGACGGCGTTTTTGGACAGCCCGAAGTCGCGTTCGAGCTCGTCCGCCGGAGCGTCGCACACCCTGCCGAAGTTTCCGTAGCGTTCAAGCAGGCGGTGCGCCATAGGGTTGGTGTCACGGCGCGGAATGGCATAATAAAGCAATACTTCCAAAACCTCATGCTGTTCAAACGCGTCAAAACCGTGGTTTAAAAACTTATTCTTTTGTCTTTGACGTCTGCCATCGTGCTCATTTCCGCCTGATTTTCCCATATCTGACTCCCGGTTTATTTATTTTACGCCGTACTTCTCGTAATATGAATCTATTGCATCCTTTAACGCGTCGTCAATAATTACCTTGCCCTTGTATTCCTTATTATAAAGGTGCTCAACAACCTCCGCCATGGTAACAATCGCGGTTGTTTTGAGTCCGTATTTTTCCTCGATTTCCGTAAGGGCGCTTTTTTCACCCTGACCTCTTTCCATTCTGTCAACAGAAACAACAAGGCCGATTGGGTTTACGTCGCCCTGAGCCTTGATAATGGGCAGGGTTTCCTCAATTGAGGTGCCGGCTGTAGTAACGTCCTCAATAATAACAACCTTATCGCCGTCGTTTATGGGACTGCCAAGCAAAATACCCTTGTCGCCGTGGTCTTTTACTTCTTTGCGGTTTGAGCAGTAGCGGATATCCTTATCATACTTTTCGCTGATAGCGATTGTCGCCGCTACGGAAAGCGGAATTCCCTTATACGCAGGTCCGAAAAGAACGTCAAACTCCAGCCCGAACTTTTCGTTAATTGCCTCCGCGTAATAAGCTCCGAGCTTTCTGAGCTGAGCTCCGGTTCTGTAAAATCCCGTGTTTACAAAAAACGGTGTTTTTCTGCCGCTCTTTGTTACAAAGTCTCCGAATTTAAGAACCTGACAATCTACCATGAATTCAATGAATTCCTTTTTATAAGCTTCCATTTTGCTGCCTCCTGAAAAAACAAATTGTTGTATACATATTTACACATATTAAATAATACCACAACATATAGTATTTGTAAATACTTTTAATCCGCGTAATTCGCGTTCCTGACCTTTATTTTTTTAACGCGCGGCGTTTTGCGGTAAAAGCCGGGTTTTATGATATGTTTGTACCGGTTGTGTTACTTAGGCGTTTACGAAAAAACTTTAATAAATTTGTTATTTTTTCTTGACATATTCGAATGGATGTTCTATAATCAAAATAGAATAAACGTTCGGGAGAGGTGCGCTGTGAAAAGGTTTGTAAAGGTTATGGTTTACTATGAACTTGACGGAACATTTACGCCAAAGGTTATAATTTGGAGCAAGGACAAAAAATTCGCCATAGACAAAATAACAGATATAAGCTACACTAAACCGCCTGCCGACAAGGACGCCGGGCTGTGCTTTTCCTGCCTTATATGCGGAAAGGAGCGAAATTTGTATTTTGAGGAAAACCGCTGGTTTGTTCAAACGAAATAAAAAAGATTGGCAAAGCGTTGAGCCGTGCCAATCCAATAAATCATTTAATTGTTTTCTTCCCCATTGCAAGCAGCTGTTTTGTCGGGAATGACAAAACGGGAATTGAGCAAAGGAACGCGATTCCTACGGCGATTAAGATGTAAATTGCCGTCGCGGCCGTTCCGCCTGTAGCCGCGCTGATTTTTCCGTAAACATCAAAGTGCTCAAACGTGATAAGTATCATCCTGTGCCAGAAGTAAATTTGCAGCGTTTTTGCGCCCATTGCGGTGATGTAACCGAGCTTTTTACCGGGAACAAGACAAATAACCGAAAGTCCGACAGCTGCCGATATCAAATATGTAAGTATGCGGAAAAACGCGCCGAACGGAGCGTAGTTCCCCAAAACACTGTACGGATTTCTTCCGGTAAACAGTGGTCTGAACTGCGAAGTAAAGCCTTTGCTTAACAAACACAAAGCCACAAAGCCGACTATTACAACAGCGGCGGCAAATTTGAGTAATTTTTTTGAATTGAGCTTCAAAATCATTTCGGGCGTAATATAATGACCTATTAAGAAAACGGGAAAGAAAACCGCTATTCTCATAAGCGAGAACTTGTCGCCGAGGTTCTTGTCATAGCCTGCCATCACGCCGACAATAAGAGCAATTGAAAAGACAATCCGCTTATCGAATGAGCGCAAAATCCAAGCAAGCAGAATAAACGCCGCCATTGCGTCCATAAACCAGGTGTAGTTGTCGGACATATTGATAATTGAAAAGCCCGCGGTTTTTCCGAGCAGCAAACGAACGACCGAAGTAAACGCGCGCAAAACAATTCCTATTGCCAAAAATGAAATAATCTTGTCCTTGGGAAGCTTGCTGTCGCGGTTCATGGGCTTTAAAAACAGTCCGCTCATAAAAATAAACAGCGGCATATGGAAGGAATAGATGATTACAAAAAGGCTTTTTTCAAACCGGTTTCCGCTGTCGGTGTGCGTCAGAAAATCTATTGCGTGACCGATTACCACGAAAACTATCGCAAGCCACTTGATGTTGTCGTAAAGATATATCCTTGGTTTTTCAGTATGCTGTGTAAGTCTTGTTGAATTCATTATTTATCCGCCTTTTGTCTTTCAAACACGACCTTGTATTCCCCGTAATTTACAAGGATTGACTTGATTGTTCTGCCGTCGCGTTCTATTTTAAATTCAGAATCGGAGCCGCCCTCAAATTTCACTTTGATTACGTCGTCCGAAACCTCGTATGTGCCGTTATGATTTCCGTCGCCCGGTTCTCCGGGAGTCAGCCATAGGTTGAATTTGCCGTCGTCGGTAAATTCAAGCGTTCCGCGGTAATTGGAGTAATACGTGTTGTAAATTTCGCCCAGCTCAACAGCTTCATCAGCCGAATTGCTTGCCGAAACCGAAATCCACGAAGTGCCTGCTACGGATTCGGGGACGTTGGAGCCGATTATCACCGCCGCGGCAATAGCGGCGGCGCAGACTAAAGCTACGGCTATGATTATAAGCGCCGGCTTTAACGCCGAGCGCTTCTTTTTATTTTGTTTATCCCCGGCCGCAGACTTTTTGATATTATTATTTTTTTTGCTCATAACTTACCCGAAATATATAAGGCAGCCGCCGTAGTTGATATAGAACTGAACAGGCTCTCCGTCCTTCCACTCGGTAACTGTAATATCCATATTTTTATCGCTTGAATAAGTGGCAGTTATTTTTTCGCCCTGAACAACATATTTGCCCGAATTATCAATCGAAGAAACCTTATCGGTAAAGGTGCCGTCCTTGTTAAAGGTGATTGCGCCCTCGGAATAGCCTGTGCCGAGAGCCTCGCGCAGCGAAACTTTTTCGCCTGATTCGGCGTCCTTAGCCTGTCCGTTCGGAATAAAGGTCGCGTTAAAATACGTTACCTCCTGACCTGCCTGCGTGGGGACAACTATGTCGTCATTCGAAACCGAAGTCTCCTCGCTTGCGGCGTCGGAGGAAGGCTGCGAAGCGTTTTCCGCCGCGGTTGTGCTTTGCGCGGTTGTCGCGGGAGCCGCGGTTGTTTGAGGCTGCTGAGACGCGGTTGTGACTTCCACCGGAGTCTTTTTGGGGGTTGGTGCGGGTTTCATGTTCATAAAAAACATAATTCCGCCACCTATTGCCGCAACCGCGACAATGATTACAATTGTGATAATAAGGGGTTTTCTCTTGTTTGTAGGCGCTGCGTGTCTGCCTGCCATTTTACTTCAACTCACTTTCAATAACTTCTTGTTTCATCTTAAGGAGTACGCTGCGCTTAAGCATACGCCCCTCAAAGAAAAGATATTCGTCGCCGTCAGCGTTTTCATCAATTTCAAAGCTTTTAAGCTTTTCATTGAATTCATTTTTAATTGAATCGGTATCAAGCTTTTTAGGTTCGCGTTTTTTCTCGGTTTCGGCAATCTTTTGGTCTATATCGGTAATAGCCTCGCTGTTGTCGATAACCATGTTATACATCCGCTCGTAAACGGCGGAGTTGATTATAAACGAAGCAACAGACGGGATTATCGCGATTACAAGCACTGCCGTAACAATCATAATTGCTGTCGGGTTGCCCATGCAGGCAAACAAAAAGGTGCTTGAAATAACAAACAGGAACAAAAGTCCGAGCAAAGCTATAATGTTCTTTTTAAGCTCTCCGAAGCTCATTAAAAAGCTGTTTTTATAAATGCTTTTCATCGGCATATCAAAGGTTACGGTCATTGACGGCAGATAGAAAAACATAAACAGCATAAATACAGCCACAAGTATGCTTATAATCATGGGCATAAACATTATCGGGCTTTTCGGCAGCATTGCGGCGTAAAATACGATTGACAAATAGCTGAAGATTACCGCCGCGAAAAGTACCGTGCCATGCACCAAAAACCGCGCGAAGTTTTCCTTAACCGCCGCAAAGAAATCGGCGGCAACCCTGAAATCCCTTTCGCCCCGTACCAGATGAGCAGTCACCTGAACCACTCCCGCGTAAAACGGAAATGCGGGAATAATTGTAATCAGCCTGATCAGCATCACAACTGCGGGCGGCAGGCCGGGAATAAGCGAAATCATATAAAAAATTGCGAAGAACGCCGCAAGCGGAACTCCGAAAAGCAGATTTGTAAGTACAAGCTTGGGAAAGCTGTACATTAAATTCATTAATACCCTTGTAATGGGCAGGGTCGGTTTATCAGAAGCCATTGTTTCCTCCGTCGCACCTAAAATTTAAAAGTATCGGCAAACAGCGTCCACAGCACGCAGTCAAGCACAGAAGCCGCAAACGCGGCAATCAGCGCGGTGAGAAGCCCCGAGCTGAGCTCAAGAAAGTCGGCTCTCGGACTGTAGAACTCCTGTTTTCTATTTACCGCGGCAATGAAAAAGTTTTTTGAGCATTTAAACGCCGCCGCGGAAAATTTTGCCAGATAAATACAAAACAAAAACGTACCCGGAAGCAAGACAAGCAGATAAAATCCAACGCCCGAAAGCGAATAGGTCAAGCTTAGATATCCTGCCGTAAGCCCTGTGCCGAAGCCCTTGAAAACCACTGTAAGCGCGGCAAAGGGTATTCCCCACGGCGTCATTCCGAATAGGTACACTGATAACAAAAACAGAAAATCCGACGCGAAACACGCGCAGAAAACGCCGAGCGCTCCCTGCTTCAGCCTTGCGTCCAAATTTGTCAGAAATAAAAAGTCAATTGATTTTAAAAACGAACTGCCGGCGTTGCGCGCGTAAATCGCACCGAAAACAAGTCCGGCAAAAAGCAGGGCGACAAAAGCTAAGGTTGCCCTGTTGCTCTTAATCAGGCTGCCGATTTGCGGCAGCCTGATGTTTTTTGTTGATTTGCGGTTAAATGAAAACACAATTCCCTTCACGTTTACAAACCTCTCTTTACCGTTGTGAACAGGCAAAGCCCGTCCTAAGTAAAGATTATGCGAAACGCGAGGTTTATATGATTTATTTTCCGAGCTCCTCGGCACGTTTTGTACACGCCTTCATAGCGTCCTGAACAGCGTCGTAGAAGCCGTGTTCCTTAAGCTTATCAAGCGCGGCAATTGTTGTGCCGCCCTTTGAGCTGACCTTTTGAATAAGCACGTCGGCGGAGTCGCCGCTTTCCTTGAGCATTGCCGCCGAGCCCTCAAGGGTCGCGCATACAAGATTCATCGCCGAAGCGTAATCAATACCGCAGCCTTCGGCGTAATCCGCCATGGCTTTTGCGAAAAGATATATAAACGCCGGGCTGCTGCCGTTGACGGCAATGATTTCATTCATGTGTTCCTCGGCGATAAATTCGCAGACGCCGCTGCCCGAGAACATTTCGTAAATTGTTTGCTTGTCGGCTTCCGGCATGTTTGCGGACGGACAAAGCGCGGACGCGCCCTTTTTCAGCAAAAGCGGAGTGTTTGGCATTACCCTCATAACGGGACATTCGCAGCCGAGTCCGTTTTGAACAAAAGCAATTGAAATTCCCGCGGCGATTGAAACAAAGGTTTTGCTTTCATTCACCGAAGGCTTCAGCGCTTCAAGAACCTCCGCGTAATTTTGCGGCTTTACGGCTAAAACAATGATGTCGCTGTTTTTTACAACATCCGCGCCGGAAGCGCAGGCGTTCGCGCCGAGAGCCGACATTGCGTCAAGCTGAGCCTGATTAACGTCAAAAACATAAATGAAACCGGCGTTTCCTTTTTGCGCAATTAATCCCTTTACTATCGCGGTAGCCATATTACCGGCGCCGATAAAACCTATTTTTTTCATATTACACCTATTTTAGCTGATGCTGATTCTGCTGTAAGAACCGCAGGAATATTTGAAGTGATACTTGTTTGTGCTGCCGTCGAGCTTGTAGTCGCCGTAGAGGAACATTTCAACCTCGTCAACTCGTCTGTACAAAAGTCCCCACCAGCAGTCGCCGCTCGCGTGGTGATACTGCAGGAAGCGGTTTGTAAACGTTGTTTTGTCAATGTTGTTGAGGTCGCGCGCTCCGCCCGAGGGTGAAGCGTAAATCGAATAGATGTATCCGGTTGTACCGTTCGAAAGCTTAATTTTGTACCACGCGGAGTTATAAAGCTTTCCGTCCACAAAGGTGAATTTTGTGTTTTGAGCCATGTTAGTGACAACTCTGTAATTTGTACCGGCGCCGCTTCTGAGGTTAACCGCAGAAGCGTTAACATAGCCGCTGCCGCCGGACTTAATTGTTCCTCCGCTTGAGGATGAGTTAAGCAGTACGGACGACAATGTAGAGTCGTTTGTAATTGCGTACGCGCCTACATTGTAAGCAAAGCATACAAGCGCGTCAAACTGCTGTTGATTAAACTTGATATTGTTTGAGGTCAAAAACGAGTTTGTTCTGGTAGTGTAACCGCCTGAATTAACCGTTTGAACAAGATAAGCGTAGGCTTCGCTTCTGTTGAGATGGTTATAGAACTGCTCGTTTGTGAAAATAACCTTGCCGTGACCTACGGTCGGGTCACCCGTGATTGGGTCGGGTATGATATCGGAAAGGAAGCCCTCAAATTCGGAAATTATTTCAATTACTCCGTCGCTGGCTCTTCTTTCGCCCGTTACGGTTGTTTTTGTGTCGGTAGCGTTGGTTACAAATACCTCACATTCGCCGTTTTCGGGAGTTGTAAGGTAGCTTGTTGAGGTTTTGTACTTGGCGTACGCCTTAACCTTCCAGCTGCCTGCCGCGTCAAGCTTGTGCGAGCCTGACCATATGTATGTGTTGCCGACCTTTTCCTTGTTTGAAGCCTCTACGGTGTAGGACTTGCTGCCGTTTGTCGCTACAAAGCGCACGGCTATGCGGTCGGTATCAGTAATTGCCTTAAAGGTTACGTTTGAATTTTTCGGAGCTGAGTTCGGAGAAGCGTAAACAAAGCGAATGTTGTCTCTGCCGATTACCTGGATAAGACAGGTAGCCGCGCCGCTTGAGGTGTAAGCGGTAATTGTTACATAACCGTTCGCCTTGGTGTCAACAATGCCCTTGCTTACGGTGGCAATTGAGTTGTTTGAGCTTTTCCAGCTTACGCCGCTTGTGTTTGAGTCAAGGCGGACTGACTTGCCTCTTCTCATATTGGCGATTGAGGTCTGTGAAATGTGTACGGAAGAACCCGATTTTACGGTTATTTTACAGCTTGCGGAAGAATTTGACGAAGCCGCCTTGATTGTCGCCGTGCCGCTTGCCTTCGCGGTAACAACGCCGTTAGAGTCAACCGTGGCAACGCTTGTGTTTGAGCTTGACCATTTTACGGTCGCGCCGGTGGCGGTGACGGCAAATTTATTTCCGGTATAAATCGTCTGGCTGGTTGCGGAAAGCTTTACGGTGCCGGGCGTTGTGGATTGCGAAGAACCCGATGAGGAACCCGATGAGGAATTCTTGGTAACGTAATCCTTCATAACATAGCCCGTCGCGCCTGTTCCCAGCTTTACGTTGTACCAGCTTGAGTTATAAAGCTTTTCGCTGATAAAAGTAACCTTGGTGTTTTCGCGCATACAGGTTATAACATCATAGTTTGTACCCGCTCCCTTGCGAAGGTTAACCCAATCGTCGTTAATGTAGCCTGTAACGGTTTTTGACGACGCAGTGGTTGCCTGAGTCGCTTTTGTGGTTGCCTGAGTAGCTTTTGTCGCGGGCTGGGTTGACTTTACTGTAGCGTAAGTTTTCATTACGTAGCCCGTTGTGCCGTTTGAAAGCTTAATGTTATACCAGTTTGAATTGTACAGCTTATCGCTTACAAGCGTGAACTTTGTGTCTTTGCGCATACATGTTATAATAGCGTAATTCGTACCGGCGCCCTTGCGCAGATTTACCCAGTCGGTATTGATATATCCGGATTTTGCCGAAGATGTGGCTTCTGCCTGAACATATGACTTATGTACATAACCGGACTTGTTGGTTTTAAGCTCCTTAATTTTGTACCAGTTTGAATTATAAATCTTTGCGTCAAGAAAAGTCACCTTGGTGTTTTTCGCCATTGTTGTAACGACAGCGTAATTTGTTCCGGCTCCGCTGCGCAAATTGACGTAGCTGTCGGTGATGTGTCCCGGTCCGTTCTTGACGGGAGTTGCCGCCGCCGAAGCGGAGAACATTTGAAAACCGATAAGCGTCATTGAACCGATGAGCGCCAGAGCCAAAACTACGCACATAACTCTGGAAATAACCTTTGATTTCATTTTTATCACTCCTGTTCCAAAATTAAATATACACTTTCATACATTGGTATCAGTTAAACCTGCCGAAAAGCTTTGAACGTAGATTTCTTACGTACAGTCCCGCAAATGCTGTGAGCGCGAAATCATAAAGCAGGAAAAACATATTGCCGAAAAGCAGAAAAACCAACGGCATATTAATGCCGAAAATATTAAATTCCTCCGCTTTTACAGACAAAAGTGTTGTTGCTATGAAAAACGATGAAACCGCCGCGGCGTTAAAAACCGCAAGCTTAACCGCGTACTGAACAATCTTATTTTTAATAAACCGTTCAATGGGGTTTTTAAGTATCGGATAGTAGCCGAATATCGCTATGAAATAAAGCACGGCTTCCTTGTCGGCGGCAAACAGCGCGGAAAGCAGAGCCGCAACTCCGAAAACGCCGAGCGCCCATTTCCACCCGTACTCAATAACAATCATCAGGGTGAGTCCGCCGGCAAAGCACGGCAGCGCGTATGTTCCGACGGGAACAATGCCCGTTATAAGCATAAGCACAACCTCAAGCGCGGCAATTACCGCGCAGAACACAAGGCGGAAGGTGGACTTTTGTATACCTGATTTCATAATCAGCAGCCCCTCATGCAATTGCAAAAGCAGTCCGCGCACATCATTGCCGTGCAGATGTCGCAGCAAGAGCATCCGCCCGCGCCGACGCCGTTCTGAGTATTGTAGCCGCCGTAATTGTAGTTTCGCTGAGCGTTCATATTATTCAATGCCGCGGCGTATTCCTGATTACCCGGGTCCATACCGCACGCGGTTTGAAAATTTTGATACGCCTGTTCGTTCCAGCCCCTTCTGTAAGCGCACATGCCTTTTAAATAATACCATTCGGCAGTACGATTGCCCATGGGAGTGCCTTCAAGCACCTGTTCGGCTTCGTTAATCATGTTGCGCTGAATGTAAACGCGAACGTTATAAAACTGTGAGCTTGACGAGCCGGCGCTGTAACCGGAGTAAGACGACGAGGACGACGAGCCTGTCCCCTTTCCCTTTTGACGCATCTGATTGATTTGGTCGTAGGCTTCGTTTATTTCCTTCATTTTTTGCTCGGCAACATCCGCAAGGGGGCTGTCGGCATAATTATCGGGATGATATTTTTTTGCGAGGTCGCGATACGCTTTTTTTATTTCATCGTCACCGGCGTTGGGCGAAACCCCAAGCACCTCATACGGATTTGTCATTTACTTCCTCCTGATTTCCGAAAATTACCAAATTCTGCTTTGCCGGAAAACCGTAAAGCATCATATTGTCAAGTATACCCTTATAATCTATTATATCAATCAGCTGATAAGCGTTGTACGCGCGCGCAAGACATTGGTTAAGCGTGACGGTCATCACGTTTTTAAGGTTATCTTCGTCCGCGTTCAAAAAGGGATTAAAACTGCCGCTTTTTTTGTCCTTTTCATAATCATCGGCGGCGTCGATAAGGTAAATCCCCCTGCCGATGTGATAACCGAGCTCGCTGTAAACCAAATTCTGCGATTCGGTTTTTGCTTCAAGGCATAAAACACGCGACAACATTTCGGCGGTGGGATGAGCCGCTTCGTCAATACCGGCTGAATTCTGCTCCGCTTTTTGCTGAGCCTGCATCATATCGCTGACATAAGCTTCAAGCTGAGGATAGTTTTTTGCCGCCTTTTTGTGCCAGTGCGAAAAAAACGGCTTAATAATTATATATATAATTCTTTTAAAGAATTTACTGTCGTTTATATCGTCAATCAGCTTGTAATACGCTGAAATAACCGAAAAAGCCGAGGCTTTGCTTAAGCTGTCGTCCGCGCAGCGCGAATAACCGCATTTTTTAAGCGGGTTGAAACGGCACCTGCCGTTGTCAAAGCCCGAACAGCTTCGGTGAAGCGACATAAGCAGCATTGCGTAAAAGGTGCAGTCATAGCTGAGAGTAAGGCGTGTTAAAAAGGAATAATCCTTGCCCATTTGCTTGCACAAACCGCAGTAAACAGACTTGTACGCTTCGTATTCACGAACAAGCAGTTCGTTCTTTTGAATCTGCAAATACCCAAACACAAAACTACCCCTTGTATTATATTCTATTTAATTATACAATAAATCTTACAAATTTGCAATAGTATTACATAAAGATTTTTTCTTTTTTGGAATTATTTTACAATTTTCATATGCTACACTAAAAAAAGCGCGTG
>ODAI012090509.1_pt1 | contig 19474 bp, 17 predicted proteins | sample 1539321 | NCBI WGS metagenome assembly ODAI01 (sample SAMN02144231, study PRJEB22623) | gut metagenome | biome: sheep rumen | host: Ovis aries | place: New Zealand
GCACCGAATTCACATACTGCGGTGCATGCACCGCATCCGGAACATGCATATTTTGATTCGTCACTTATACTATTCATACACTCTCCAGGCTTTTTTGCAGATACTGTTCGCTCTCGCGAATCATCACGGCCATATTTTCCTCAACGGCCTGGTAATTAATTTTCTCCGATAATATTTTCGTCATGTTTTCCGCAGTTATGGACTCCAGCTCCCGTTCCTCCATCCCAACTGTTCTAAGAAGAGAACTCAATTTAAAGGTATTGATACTTTTTCTTATATAGACTGCAACATTGCAGTGGTTTTTAATTGCTGCCACAGTTCCGTGAAAGGTATCTGTCAGGACAGCTTCTGCGCCTTTGAAATAGGAGATCCACTGATGAGCATTACAGACGATATTCTTGTCACACCATCCATGATATGTTCCGACAGAAACAGTGATAAGTCTGTTTGCTTTCGCATACTTCATGATTTCGCATATCTCTCTTCTGTCCGTCAGATTCCTGTCATAGGAATATATAAGGAGATACCTTCCTTTAATATTTTTTACAGGAACATAAAATTTCGATCCCTGATATAAAATAACCGGGTCGCATACGAGCGATACCGTTCTGCCTGTCAGAGACTTAATCATCTTTTGGGTGTGAGAGTCTCTTGCGGACAGTTCTGCGAAATTTCTCGCCAGTCCATCTCTCACCAATTCAAAGCAGTTGTGCTTTTTTAAAACCTCTTCCGTTGTCCTGCCGAAAGACGGCGCATACGCAATTATCGGAATTTTTCCTACTCCGTACCCGTACATCATTTTATTGCAACCAACATCAACACTGAACACTTCATCGCTGCCGACAATAATTACATCACACTCGCCCCGGTTGTAAGGAGCTGTCTTAACCTGTTGAAAATCTTTTTTTAACACATGAACCTTTTCTACATTGAAGGCAAAAAGGCGGATTCCTTTTTTTATTAAGTACTCACGTGCATAATACAACACGTTATGAACGGAACCACTGTTTTTCTTTTTTTCATTTGCATCAAAATCAAAGTTCTTCTCATACGTAAGAATGTATACAGTATGTCCGTGTTCTTCCAGCCAATACTTTAAACCGTACATCTGCAGTTGAGCGCCCTGATTATAGACGCTGTAATGTGTTAATATTCCAACTTTCATCTAAATCACCTATTCGCATCTTGCTGCAGATATATCCTTCTCAGTTCTTTCTCAACGTTACCCGCCTTGTACTTTTCGACCACTTTAAACCCGTTTTCCGTAAACTTTTTTCTCAATCCCGGACTCTTCATAAGAGTCAGAATATGATTCTTCAATTCCTGTACGTTTTCGGCATCGAACAAAAGTCCGTTGTATCCGGTTCTGACGAGCTCTCTGTGTCCCCTGTTCACTGATGCGATAACCGGTTTTCCGCAGGCCATGGCCTCCAGTAGATTCAGAGGCAGTCCCTCACGAAAGCTTGCAGATACGAGTATATCACAGCTCCCGGTGAAATTCTCCAGATCTGTTCTGTACCCCAGCAGACGAACATGATCCTGCAAGTTCAGCTTTTCGATTTCATCCCTCAGAATTTCTTCATACGGACCGTTCCCGGCAAGCCATAGCATTATACCCGTGTTCTCTCTTATTATCTCACTCACTGCTCTTATGACGGTCAGTTGGTTCTTATTCTTATTCAGTTCTCCGACGCATAGGATAACAAAGCTGGCATTTTCAGCATATTCATTGCGAAATTGTGCTGCCTTTTCATTTTGTCCAACAGTATACCTGCTGTCATCGATTCCGACACCATAAATATGATCCACCTCGCAGGCGAAATTTGCTTTAGCCAGTCTGTAGTCTTCTTTCGTTATCGTAATCAGCTTATCCGTAAAATGTGCCATCAGGCGCTCAATAGGATAATATAGGAGCCAATTCTTTCGCGGAGCACCCTTGTAAAAGTGAAATCCGTGTGCCGTATAAAACACTTTCGTACCGGATATTCTCACATCACGCGCAGCTAATCTGGTGAATACGCCCGCGGCAGGCGTATTACAGCTGACCAAGTCATATTTTTCGATTTTCAGCAATTTCCGTAATTTCCGGTATGCTATAAGATTTCTGGGATCGAGCGGAAATCTTTGAAACGGCACCTCGTATATCTTATCAACGTTTTTTATACTTAGCCCGTTCTTCTCATCCAGATTATTCCGTGCGGCGACATGAATAACATATCCTTGCTGCTTCAGGATCTTAATCAACGGCCTATGAAATTGTGCGATATGACTTTGAACAGAGGCTGTCAATAATACTTTTTTCAATCCTTTTTCCTTTTCGCTTTACGAATTTCATATGGAAATCTACTTAGTACTTTCCCAAAAACTCTATTTCAGAACGGTATCAACATATGAGTTTCTAAATAAGCACGTTCTAACAGAGCTCTTTTATTTGTGTGATCAACATCAACTATATGGATATTTGTATCATTAATCTTTTTATTATTGCAAGTTGTCACGTCTTCTTGTAGTTTATCATCTATTCTGTATTGAAGTGGCGCTCGTAATAATAATTCGACAATTCTCCTGTTATTATACGGTATGGTGATATCATATGCAAAAAGATGCTCTCCTGTCATGGATAACCCCTCAGCGGCAGACCATCCAAATTCCCAATATATAGCCGTCAGCCAACTCATTACGTCTGTCGTTGATTTTCCTACGTATCTTTTTATATATTCATCAAATATCCTATCTGTCTTTTGAACTAACTTTCGATTATGTACAAAGACTTTATAAACGCTCGTGCAGAATCTACTATTAGGTGTCTTAGGGAATTTCTTTTTCAGAAATCGCTTACAATACCTTGCTCTCCCTATCTCATCTACCCAGGATTTTACTTCTAATTCAAAATCATTGTGCGTTAGAAAATATACTCGTTTTCTAACGTCATTTGCATTATTGTGACCTATGTCACCTCCGTTTTTCTCTAACAGTACTCTATAAATCTCAATATCACTAAAATCTTCATCTTTATCAGAAATATCATATATCGAATGTTCAAGATTTAATTCTTTACATATCTCATGCGCAGCATATGCATCGACTGCTTCTTGTGGTTCTGATATATAACTAAAATATTGAAATTTATCATAGACTTCTTTTGCGGAGGCAAGAGTCATTCCGCTATCCCGACCTCCGGTAACCGAAATTGCTGCTTTTTTACCAGGCCATTTTTCAGAAATCGACTTCATGCTCTTTCTCATTATACTTGCTACTCTATGAACTAAAATTTCATAATCTTCCTGATTCCGACATTCTTTGAATTGGTGATACGGAAAGAACCTTTTATAGACTACTTCATCAGTGTCAATTTGATATACATATTCGTGGTTCGGAACACATCTTTTTAATTCCTTAAACGGAGACAGATCAGCCGGTAAATTCCGACCAAAGTAATTATAAAATTTATAATTTTTTAGTTCAGTAACATATATATCTTCTTTCAAACCGCAAAGGTCTGCAACTAAACAACTGTGGGAAGTACAATAGAATTCTTCATTAATAATTCCGTAATATGAAATCAGCATACCGGTACAGTCTACCCAATGCCTAATTGTATCTCCCCTGATAACACCAGCTACATATATTCCAGTCAGTGTAGACTCATATTGCCAAAACTCTTTAGAATCTTCCTCAAAAACACTTAGGTGTTTTAGTATACTTAATTCTTCTATTTCACCGGTAAACGGATTATATGCGTGCCCCATTAAATAATATGTAGCATTTCCGACACTGTAAGTGTATAATCCTAACTTCTCATGATGGTAAATATAATAGTTCCCTATCTTTATATATTTCCAATTTCCATAAAAGGGATACTCCTCTAATCTTTCAACTTTCTTAGTAGTAATCAAAAATCCCCGTACATATAATAGACTTTGCAGCTCTTTCTTTTCATCTAATATATTCTTTAGCATCCGTTTCCCCTTTGAATGTTAGTTTTGATTAAATTCCAAAGACGACCCTGATTTCCGTCACCAACAAAACTGTTATGCGGTGTCAGAATCACACTCTCCATATCCCAGAGCTTTGAATTTTCACTTAACGGTTCCTCTTCGTATACGTCCAAAACAGCTCCGGACAGCTGCCCGGAAATCAATGCAGTTATCAGGTCCTCAGTATCTACAACTCCGCCACGAGAGATGTTTACAAAAAGAGCACCCCTCTTCATTGCAGAGAATACCGCCGCATTAAAAAAGTGTCTATTCTCCTCGGAAATCGGTATAGTAGAAATAACAATATCACTGCATGCTAATTCTCCAACAGAATCCTCAAATAATACAATCTTTTCAAATCCGTATTCCCTATATAGGGCAAGTGATTCTTCCGGGACTGCATTTTTCTTCACACCGACAACTCTGGCGCCAAACGCCCCAAATCTTTTAGCACACTCCCTGCCGACATTTCCGCAGCCAAACACACATACTGTTTTTCCGTTTATCTCCAGCAGATCACGTTGTTTCTCCCACTTGTGCAGCCTTTGATTTTCCCGGAACAAACCCGTTTTTTTATAAATACTCAAGACGCCTGCAATGGCAAATTCCGCCATAGGGATACCATACACTTCGCCAGCATTATAGATCGAAATGTCATGTTTCCTGATGTAATCCATGGGTACACGGTCAAAGCCCGCACTGGTCAGCTGGATATATCTCAGATTATGAAATTCTTCTATATTATGATATAGAAACAGGCCATTGCAGATTACGCCTTCAATCTGTCCGGCCGGACAAGGGAGCTCGTCCTTTTCAAACTGAAGAAAGTGTACTCGATGGCCTTTCTCTTTTATCTCTTCTATATTGTCTTTGGCATTCTTCCAGGCACCTGTAATAAGCAGTTCCATATAATCTTCCCCGCTCTTACTTAGCGATTTCTGAGACTATGCGCCTTATATTCGCCGTATTCGTCTCAAAGTCTACTTTCCCATCTATACATTCTTGTTCTACTTCCCTGATTTTTTTTATCCCTTCTCTGAAAACCTCTCTGATGTCATTTAAATCAGTCACAAGATCTGTGTTGCAAAAAGCTCGTGACAATATTACCCGGTCTGAGCCTAATCTATAATGCTCTCTAATAATATACTCTGCCGGAAGCATATTGCCGCCGGGTATTCCAATCCCTCCGAACCCATATGGTATATTCATATGCAGGATTCTTCGGCTCACCCTTTCAATTGTTCCATCAGCAAGAACCTCAAAAAGGAATTTCTTTCCATATCCGATACTTAAATCGTTTAATCCTATATGGAGTTCGTCAATCCCTTTAATATTCAAAATTGCATCAATATTGTCTATCGCCTCGGGAGTCTCTAACAGCGGGTATACCCCTGCTCTTCCATTAACATAGCTAATATACTCTTTTACCTCCGCCTCACTTTTGAAGTATGGAAGCATGACTATATCCGCACCCAGTTCTATAATTCGGTCTATTTCTTTCCGGGAATCCGGATAGTCCTCTATTTCGTCATGTATCGGATTGCAGCGCACGACCAGCTCCGCACTCTTAACTACCTTCCTGATTTTTTCTACATCTTCAAATGTATGGTGGTTCACCGGTGTATTTTTGCCATATTGCCTCTTAGACTTACCGATATATTCCATATCCACCATAATGCGGTCTACTCCGGCATCTTCAGCGATTTTCGCCACTTCCGGAATCTTTGTTATATACATTAACTTAAGCATTTCCGGACCCCCTATGCTTGCATTACTACCATTTTTATATTTTTAACTATTATATAACATTTATTTTTTCAGTGTCTCACCTATGTTTTCATTATCTGCATTGGCAAGCACCTTAAATATAGTTAGGAAAAATATAATCACATCCAACCTGAAAGAGCAATGATCCACATACCACACATTTATGCGTATACGTTTATGCCACTCAACGTCTTTCCTGCCGTGTATTTGAGCCCAGCCGGTAACTCCCGGTCTCACTTCAAACATTCTTCTCTGTTCATCCGTATATTCGTCAACAGGCCACGGATGATATGTGAGGGGCGGACGAGGTCCTATGCAGCTCATATCTCCTCTCAGGATATTTATAAGCTGCGGCAACTCATCTATGCTGGTAGCGCGTATTACTTTGCCTACTCGTGTAACGCGGGAATCTCCTTTTCCTGAGTATACTCCGGAACCAGTATGCTCTGCTCCCTCAACCATGGAGCGGAACTTGTAAAATTCAAATTCTTTTCCATTAAGGCCAAGTCTCTTCTGCCGGAAGATGACAGGCCCCGGCGAGTCAAGTTTTATGGCTATTGCCGTAATAATCATGATAGGCATGGCAAGAATAAGACCTGTGAGCGCCAACACTATGTCGAGTTGGCGCTTTATATGTCGTTTATACATCTTTTGTTCCCCGAGACGATATGGACTTGCTGTCGGCAACTATATCATTACTGTTCATATAACAGTATACATAGCTGCAACGCCGAATCTATCGTCCTGCATCTTCACTTCCGGCTTTTTCTCCTGCAAGCGGAGCAAACGTACTCTTTCCAATTACCGGAGACGTACCGCTATTCTTTTTCTTCCCGTATGAACCATAACCGCCATAACCGCCATAGCCGCCATAACCGTAACCATAACCGTAGCCGTAACCATAGCCATAACCATAGCCGTAGCCATAGCCGGTTATGCCCCGTTCCGTATCATTGAGTACATATCCCAGCATGCTCACACCGGTTTCGGAGAGGCTTTCAAGATTTCCAAGCACATTTTCAATACGCGCATAATCCTGCCGGATAACGAATATCGCTCCGTCAACCATCCTTGCAAGTACTGCCGCATCTACGACGACCCCGCACGGTGGAGCATCTAAAATAACAACGTCAGCCTCATCCGTCAGCTTTTTCAGCATACTCTCCATAGCGGCACTGCCCAAGAGAGCTCCCGGATTCTTGACCGGCTCTCCACCGGGAAGAACTCGCATCGAATACTTTCCGTAATCGACCAGTCCAGCAGTTGGCAATGCTTTCCCTTCCAAGACATCAACCGTGCCAAAACTATTAGCTCCAAGTTCTAACCCAAGTTCTTTTGCCACAGACGGATTCCGAAGATCTGCATCTACAAGAATCACTTTAATATCCTGTCTGGAAAGCGAGATGGCAAGATTAATTGCAACACTGGTTTTCCCCTCTCCCGCGGTCGCGCTGGTAACCAAGACCGTCTGCGCTCCTATTTCATCTGCCTCCCGTATAAATCTGGTGCGGATCGTGCGCAGACAGTCACCAAGAGCCCCCGGAGCCTCAGGGCTGTCCATAAGAATCGTTTTTTCAGTCTTGCCTGAACGCATCTTCCGCTTAACATGCGGCACAGCCCCTAAATATGTAATAGACAGATGCCTCTTGAGATCTTCCTCTCCTCGAACGGTATGACGCGACAGCGCATACAGAAGAAGCAGAGCGGCGGATAAAAGCAGACCCATTCGAAGGCCTTTTCTCAAAGCCGGCCTGTAATTTGCCGGATTTGTAGGCTTGGTAGGCACGCCTGAGTCGTCAATCATCTCAAGCTGTGTTTCCCCTATTATAAATTCAGCGACAGCAGGATAGTTTTTAACTACTGACTGCAGAATATCGTAGGCGGCCTGAGGATCCGAAGATGTCACTCGTATCGTAAAAAGAGAGCTATTCTCCAGAAACTCCGCAGAAATTGAACCGTTCAGGTATGAGACGCCCAAATCTTCTTTAACTACTTCCTGAAGCATTCCGGATGTCAGAATATACGGAAACGTCTTTGCCATCTGGGCGCCGGTTGTTTTATTGTAGTATGTATTGGAATACCCATACGCAGTACGCGTACTGATCACAAACGTCTGAAACGCCTGATAAGTCGGTCTGTAGCTGTTCCTTGCGCGGTAATAGTATGTTCCGCTAAATAAGAGAATAAGAATAGGGATAATCCAAAAGAATCGTTTAAAGCCTTTCCACACATCATCTATAAGATACATGATGTTTAAAGCTTCCGTTATCGCCTGTAAGCTTTCTGATTCGGATGCCGTGTTTTCATTTATCGAATCTTTTGATATATTATCTGGCATAAGAACCTCCGTATCTGCCGGATCCGTAACTTCCATACCCGTATACACTATGTATACCGTTCATGCCCGTCATCGCATCATTGAACACGACTCCGAGAACATGTCCACCTGTAGCGTTCAAAGTATCTATCGCATCATTTATGTTTCGTGCAAGCACACGGTCCTGGCGAACAACAAGAAGACTTTCATCTGCATACTCTGCGAGACCTTCCGCGTCCGGTACCAGGCCCATCGGCGCGGTATCCAGTATGACATAGTCAAACTTTTCTTTCGCATATCTTATAATAGTTTTGAGCCTTCCACTCGCAAGAACATCATCAATAGAGCCCGTCGCCGCATTATTCAATATAAAGTGCAGATCCTGATGAGGATATTTCTTAATAGCATTTTCAAGCCCTTCCCCGGTTCTAAGAATATCTACGAAATTCGTCGCTTCTTCTTCCGGGACCTCAAAAATTTTATAGAGGGACGGCTTTCTAAAGTCAGCATCTATCAGGAGCACCTGTTTCCCCTCCTGTGCAAGTGCAATGGCAATGTTGGATGCAACTGTAGACTTCCCTTCATTTTCTGCCACTGAGGTAACAAGAAGCGTCTTTGCCTTCTTGCGATCCATCCGGCTTCTAATCCGGGAAGCGGCAAGTCTGCAGGACTCAGCATAGCGAAAGCTTAGTATCGGATTTGTTATGACCATCGCCGTTTTCTTTGTCTTTCTACGACTTATGAACCAACGTCCTTCATGATATATGCTTCCGAGCAGACGGGCCGCCAACTTTGACGATGCCTCCTTTGCATTTTTTACTGTATCCTTCATGTAAGAAAAATAAGCAACATAGAGGATTCCAATAATAATTCCCGCATATAATCCGTATTTCTTATAGACACCCGCACCGCTGGAATTGGATGCATACGATGGAAAAACCGGTTCCTGAATAACATCAATTACGACGCCTTGTACGACATAATCAGATATGGTACTGTAATTATCCAATATTGCACGAATATATCGATATGCAGACAGTCCCGTTTTTTCACTTACGGTAAGCGTCATGAGATTTGTCTCTTCAAGAACGGATACTGTGGTCTCCGCCGTATATTCAGGAACTCCCAATTCTTTTGCTATTGCACGCTGGAAGACGCTGCTCTCCAGCACAGTCTGAAGCTTTTCTGCTGTGGCGTTTGCAGATGAAATATTCGAATATGCTGACGTATTACTTCCAAGAGTGTTTACAATAAACGTTGCAGAAGTGGTATAAACCGGTTTATAACGGTATTTTGCTACTGTAGTCGCAAGTAAGGATATTGACAGCGCGAAGAGTGCAATCGCCCACCATTGTCTGAGAACATCTCTTATAATACTCGCTATATCAATTGTCTTGTTATTCTTAAAGACGTTTTCCATACTTTCCTCTTAATCGCAAGTTTGCGCCTGTCTCGACAGGTCATATGCCTGCTATCGGCCAATTGCTTCCTGCCTGATTGTTCTATTTCTGTTCTGCTAAGATAATATTATCGGAACCGCTTCGCGAACCCGATAATCAAAATGCGGGCGATAAATCACCCTTTTATCGGGAGTTCCTTGCGGAACTTCCGATAAGATATATTATTTCATTCTTCCTATAATTTACGGATTTACTACAATATACATATATGTATAATTCGATACGCCGTCTTCTGCGTGCGTGTAGTTTATCTTTACCTCATATACGCCCGGTGTATTGAAATCTACATTCGTCTCAATAAAAAGGCTGTCACCGGTAATCATAATCGGAAGTCCCTCTTTGTCATATTCTCCACTGTAGAAGTTTCCGTCTTCTCCTCTGGTATATGTGTAGCCATGATAAGAGATCTCTTCGATCATTCCGATAACATCTACACCTTGGCCGACCGATGTATTTACCAGATAACTTTTCAATATAATTTTGGGTTTTGCATTTTCTTCACTTACGCTGTATATGGTTACCGTGACCGGAAGATGAACTGTATCTCCCATACTGTTCATCACAATGAACTCCATAGGATAATCGCCCGGATTGTAGCTACTCAGCGTATAATCACCGGAAATACGGATTTTATTGGATATATTTCCATCCAACACATCATGTGCAGAAAGGTTAACAGCAATATTCAGATCTTGCTGACTTTCTTTAGTTGTCTGAAACTTAAGCGGCTGTGACAGTTCAAAAGTCGGTGATTTGTAATCACTATAAATCACTTCACGTGTAGCTTTTGATACGTGATTGTCTGAATCCGCAACCCCATAGGTAACCGTAAATCTACCTTTTGATATAAAATTGCTTCGACTCTCTATAAATATCTTATCTGTCAGATCTCCGTCCTTTTCGTCTTTGGCAGTCACCCCTTCAAGAATAGCCTCATCCCCGCCTTCTACGGAAACCGTAATTGAGTCAGCGTCCATTGTTATCACAGGGCTTGTTCTATCGGTATGAGCTCTCTCATAAAAACGATATCCACCCCACACTGCAACTGAAAAAATGAAAAATATTATTACAAAGATGCGTGTGCGTCTGAGCATTGCTTGTTTCGGATCCTTTCTACCTTTTTTATATTTCTGTTACACAAAAAAAGACGGCTCTCTAGCGTAGTTTCGAATCGTATTGCCGCTTAAGATACGTCTGGGATTTCTGTCAAATAACCGTTCGGCATAGTCTGTGTCATATTGTCTTTCAATAAACTCATAGGCTTCTTTCATCCAGGGCGTCCTGCGAGAGGAACCATGTGCATCACTTGCCATGCAATGAATGAGTTCATAATTAAGCAATGGTATACATGTCTGTTGAACCTTTGTACCAAAGCGACCAAGAACGCTTCCCTTATTCATCTGTGTAGCACATCCCATCTGAATCCAGTCATACACATATCCGGGGTCATATTGAACGCAGTGATACCTTTCCACATGTGCGATGAGAGGAGTGGCTCCGATTCTTAAGATTTCTGCAAGTCTATCAGTTATCCATTCCGGTCCGGCTCCAAATGGAAACTCCACCAGATAATATTGCGTACCATTCAGACTGATCAGGCGGCCGTCAAATATCTTCTGTATCATATCCTCAGAAGCCATGATTTCCTGCCCCTCCAGAATTCTCAGCTGAAGTGCATTTTTCCGAAGCATCTCCTGAAGTCTTTTAAAACGTCTGGAAAAGTCCAGCGTGTAGAAGTTCTCGTATCTCCCCACCTGGTTCGCATGCGGTGTTGCACATATTGTACGTATGCCGCTCTCCAAAGCAATACCGGCCATGTCGATCGCGTCTTCATAATCCTGTGCACCGTCATCAAGACCCGGTATTATATGAATGTGAATATCCAGCATGCGGCGTCCTCTCTGATGTTCATATTTTCTACTATATTCAGGAATTCATGTCTTTTATTCATTTTTTACAGAATACCGAACTTATCTTACACTATTACAGTGTTTATGCCCAAATCATAGCTACTCAAAATACTTACTTTTTTATCGAACCGTTTCGATATTATCACATTATACTTCTTTAATCAAGAAAACGCTATAAATAAAGAAAAAGTTAATCTCATACAAGGTAATTTGAAAGATAGAAAAAAGAATGTGCCTATAAGCTGGACTGGAACAAATACAATGCTTGACAAATCTTGTTAATTAAGCGTAATATATATAAAGAACTATATGTATCTATTTTCTTTACACTGTTTAGCAAGTTCCTTAGATAATATAGTTACCTTGTTATTGCATTAACATGTTATTACTACGTTTTTGGCTTGATATATTAATATAGGATACTAAAGTCAAGTTTAATTTCCTGTGATAATTAATATGAACAACATTCATACATAAGGGGGAACTAAATAACATGAAAAAGAAAGCATTTGCTCTGGCTCTCGCTGCCGCGTTAACTGTCAGTTCAGCAGTTCCGGTTCTTGCCACCACAGAATCTACAGCAGCTAAAGCAGCTGCAGTAACACCAACTACTTCTCTCAGCAGTCCGGAAGTAACCGTCACTATCACGCCAACCATCACTCCCAGACCGACAATCACAAGGAGAGCGACCATTACTCCAACCAAGCCGCCTTCACCGAAAACAGGTCAGACAGATTACATGCTTTTCGGTACATTGGGTGTAGCGGCATGTGCTTCTGTAGTTGTAATCAGCAAGAGAAAACGCGACGAAGACGAGGCTTAATATACATTTTTATGAATTATTTAAACGGGTGCTATATGGCACCCGTTTTTATTAACCCACATTAACCAGAAGTGTTAATTCCTCTCCCAACAAGTCATATTTTACTTCATATGTCCCTTCCTTAGACGTATCAACGACTCCATTACTTAAAACAGCATCAAACACCTTTGTACCATCCGTTAATTCTGCTTTGGTAACATAAGACATCGGGTCAAATGCCTCTCCAACACCTAAAGTAATTTCTGAGTCTGCCAGCGCGAGATAAGCCGGTACTCCCGATAGCAATACATCTACTTTTTTTACATCTTCGTCACCAAACATATTATCGAATACGATCTTATAATGCAAAAGTGCCGATTCTTTATTATCCTTCTCATAGCTAATCTCGGCATGCTCTTTAACATCATTTCCGAAACCGTCGTCTACAGCATAACCGCTTTTTGTGGCAAGAAGACTTGCAAAATTTTCTGCAGACTGTCTGGTTACCTCAGGAAGATTATTGGGTATTATGATTTTAGGTCCGCTATAATTATGCAGCTTAAGTGATCGAGTAGATCTTACCTTTCCCTCTTCTGTCTCAGCAGTATATTGGATTTTTTTTTCAGAAAGAGTATCTCCTGCATAAATGTGTGTAAAAACTTTTGTTTTTAACTCCTGAGTCGTATAACCCTCTAAACTTACGCCTTCCAAAAGGTCTATGTCGCCTGTACCGTCATAGCTAAGCTCTTCCGGCTCAAACTGAAATGCATCTATATATGCATCGCTTTCCTGCTCAGTATCGTTATTCAAAACGTCTTCAGGAAATATTCTTTCTCCAAAGAAAAAGAGCATTCCGACTGCTACAATACTGATAACAGAAACCAGAATCTTAAAAATTGTACTTTTCACAAACAAGCTCCTTTCGAAAGATTATTTCTCTACTCTATGATTTATTCAGCTTTATTATAGAACGTATCTAATACTCTTTCATAAAGAGCTGTTGCATCAGGATAGTACTCTACATGATTATCCTTACCTATGACTGACTTACCCGGTATAGAGTGAATTGCGTCGTCTGCTATTCCATACTCAAGCACTTTTGATGCAAGGTATGTGACCTGTGAAGTAGTGACATTCGTAGTCATGTACGGTTTTGCGTTTGCAAATAATCCTAACGGAAGAGTAAAGTCTTGTCGTGTACATTCTATCGTTCGCTTCATAAACGCATATAGATATTGCTTTTGACGATTGATACGATTTTCATTTGTCTCAGCAATGCTCTTATTACGCCAGCGAACATATGTCATGGCCTGGTTGCCCGCCAGCGTTACTGTTCTGCCCTGCGTAAGAGATGCATCTACCGAGGTCAAATCTTCCGCTACTGTAAGCGTAACGCCTCCAACTGAATCATTCAGTACCTGTATAGCGTCATAAGAAAGGCGCACATAATAGTCAATAGGCATTCCATAAAGATATTTCGACACCGCTTCTGTTGTATATCGACAGCTTGTCTTATCATCTTTACCATAGGCATAAGAAAGACAGATCTGCATCTTTTTTTCACCTGCATAATCACCGTCAGAGGTATATTCTGCAACAGGAACATAGGTGTCGCGATTTACATTGATAAATGATATTTTTTTGTTCATATTATCAATGACTCCCAGAAGGATCGTATCAGCCTGACCGTTCTTCCCGGCCATAGTCACACCGCTCTCCTGCTGTTCTACCGTGCGGTCTGTTCCGATTAACAGAACTGTAGTCAGATTATCATTCCAACGGTATTTCTGACCTTTATAAGTAACAGTCTTTCCATCATCCTCCACTTTTTCGACCGCATCGGGGATGTCTTCTTCCGGCATAACAATTTCTATCTCGTCAGTCTTCGGTGTCATAGTAGACTGTCCGTGAGCTCTCATATAAAGAAGAACACAGATGCTTCCAACAAGCAAGGCAGCAAAAGCTATCAATATTCTTATAACAATTGAAAATAAAGTCGCTTTTTTTCGACGGCTACGGCTGCCGATGGACTTAATGCTGGACGCTTTACGCGTAGCTCGAGGATTTGCCTCATGAGCTGCGGCGATTGTTGACGCAAGCCGTGAGACAGAATTCATGTCCTCAGGATCCCTCGCATCTGCCACACCTGTTTCGGCAAGCACTTCTTCGTGTCTGCTATCCGAGGTGGCGCTCTTCTCATCCGCTTCAGTCATAGTATCACTATAAAGACGTTCAAATTCCTCGGCATCAAATTCCACATTCGTTAGCTGCCCTTTATCTCTTTCTATTGCTTCAGGGTTTTGTAAGGTGCTGACATATTTACTATCTCGGCGATGCTGACGACTTCTTGAACTATGATGCCGATGTTCCCCACTACTATGATGGAGATGTTTCCGATGATGGGAAGCAAGCGGAATCCGTTTTTTCTCTTGTGTACCGAGTTCTGATACAGATAAATCTGCCGCTGCTCTCACTGTTCTTCCTTCTTCTGCAGATTCAGAAATAATCCCTATACTCCGGGCTGTTTTAATATTATAGACATCAGGCTCCTTTACGTCTATACTATCATGCCCTGCGTGCGTATGATGATGGTGATGGTGGTGGTGCGTTCGATGATGGGATGCGAGACTTGGGCGTTCCTCTTCAGCAGCTATCGCTTCTGTTTTCATTATAGTTACATCATTATCATCATTTGTTTGCGAGACATCCTCATGCAATTTATCAGATATAACTGTATCCTCTGCATCCGGAAAATTCTCGGGTTCATTATTAACCACCCCCGCCGGCTCAGAATGACTTAATTCAGTAATCGATGGAGTACTCATAAACCTGTCCTCTTCAGCATATAGTCAGTTTCTTTTTCACTTTGCTTACTCTGCTGCTTGCGGAACAGTGGCTTCATCAGCAGATTCCACAGCAGTTGTTTCTGCCGCCTGCTGCGCAGCGATTTGTGCCTCAGCCTCTTCAAGCTCAGCCTCAGTTCCCTCCCATACGAGTTTACCCGTAACAAGGAACCGATTTTGCGGCTGACCGTTAATACATGTAGAAAGGGTTAACAGACGGTCATCAAGTGTCACCTCCACGCCGTCGCGCAGGTTGTGATCCATGTCACGCACCGACATCATCTCGTCAATGAATTTCTTCCGTTCTGCCGGATCTTTCAGGTTGATGCTGGTCATCAGGTTAATGTCCGGATAAGGGCGTGTCGAAAAGATATCATAAACGCGGATTTTGTCTGCCGTGTAGATATAGCAGTAGCGGTTCTTCGTAAAGACATCATAAGCTTCCAGCCAGTGCAGGGAGGCAAACATAGATTGACCGTCAACCATATTGTGACCGTAAAGAACCGTCATCGGATCACTGAAATCCTTCTTATTATAATACTGTGAAAAAACACATCCGGCCGTCGCTACATTCTTGTAAAGGTCATGATTCAGGTAATAGATATCATCCGTCGGGTGCTGTGCAACCGGATAGTCAATATCAACGCCTTCTATACGAACCCATGCGTAAAGGTCCGGATTGATGGCGGTGAGCTCCTGGAAGTTGATCGGGTTTCCGCGGCCGGAAAATATGTCCGGAGGAAGACTGGTTTCCTTGCCTTCCCGTGCGCCGGTGAATTCCATTGCCTCAAGATCTGCAACGGTAAGGGAGGAATCATCCTGTGGCGTAGGTGTAGGTGTCGGCGTAGCCGTAATCTGCACTTTTGATGCCGTGTCTTCATAAATCTCACGAGACTTCATATCATTCAGCAGGTTCCACGCGATAAATCCAAGACATGCTATGAGACCGATAAGACCTGCTATAAGAATAATGTGCCAACTTTTCTTTTTCACGTATGTCAGCTCCTTCCGGAAGTATTATATAAGCTACTCATTTTAATTAATGCTATTTATAATTCATTCTAGGTTACCACAACTTAGATGTCAGAGCAAGAATTGGAAAGTATGAGGTAAAAAATCCATGTCTTTATTCATAAACCGGTCTGAAATAACTACGCCAGCCCCATTCCTTGCCTTTAAAGGAGCCGGTAGATATTGATGTAATAGAATACTCTGTCGGCAACGTCCTTTTCATTACCCGATATTTCCCAAAATCTCCATATATCTCATATTCTTCAAAAAAACAGCTTCTATCATCAACATTCCTTTTATGTTTATGTCGTTGTTTCGGCAACTTACCCTTCTGTGTAGTAGAAAGCTCATACCCGATATATGTCTTTTCATTCTTCTCAAATTCGAATCCGTCATCAGCAACCCAATATAATTCCCCGTCATACTGATACACCCACAGAGAGTAATCCGGTCGATATAAAAGAAGTATACCATCTTTTATAAAATCGTTTGTCAGTTCCGGTTCTTTAAAGAACTTACCTTCATCCGTACGCCCGGATTTTACATAATGAACATTTTCCCCGGTTATAAACACTCCTGCAGAGGTCATCATAGACCGCGGCCATCTCACCATGACCTCATACTCTACATTAGGTTTTGCATCACCGACCGCTGTAAAACCGACATTTGTATAGTCATAATCACATAAAAAATAGCTATTAACGTCAGGACGTGGACTTCCGTATGTGACCGCAAGCTCGCTCTCTTCTCCGGTATCAATCTGTCTCAATAACATATAAGGTGAAGAAGGACGACGATTATATCCAAACGCAAAACCTGTGAGGAATATTTTATTATCTTCTCTATGAACCTCATCTATCTGAAAGCAAAAAGCCATTGAAGAATAATCTGCTTCATAAAGAACATCTTTTCTTCCGACAAAGTAAACAACAATGCAGGTTACTGCAAATGCAGTCTCGATAATCGCACACCCTATTCGAAAGTGTTTTTCCCTTTCCAGATTCCTAAGAATTTCAAAAGTAAGCAATCCGAATATTGCCCCAAGTGTGTTGGATATTAAATCATCCGCTTCCGCAAGTCCTCGAACCATCACACACTGAAGAATTTCAATACCCAAAGAAAAGAAAACTGCAAGGATGACAACAAGAACCCATCTCCTTACTTTTTCGTATGATCTGTAATAAAAAAGGTCATTGAGCAGGAATCCCAGCGGCATAAACATGAGGATATTTCCGATGATTTCAATTCCATACGCTTTTTCTCCTAAGAGCCATTTTCTATATGACCAGAATATTTCAAATTGTGGGATTTCATAGATAGTTGACCGCTTCAATACGGTATACCATAGCACAGTAATAATGAAAATACACAAAACGATAGCGGTCCTCATATATCCGTATTTTCTATCTGTATATAACCTGTAGTTCAATCAGAATTCTCCTATTCCAACATCATACCTCTCTCGGATATATTTTGCGGGCGGCTCGTATTCATATTCCTTCTTTAAACTGTGTTCCAAACCATGTCAGACCATCCGGCCTTAAAGATGCGTCCGGCAGTAAAGGAACCAACAAAGATACGGAGAAATCACGATCCCGTCAGACAAAACCTTGAAATCAAGTAGAGAAGAATCAGATGACCCGGATAAAACAGGTAAAAGAAATACTTCAGCTTTTTACCGCGCTTTCCATTATATAACAGGAGCAGCACAAAACCCGGGATTACAGCCGGCATCTCCCAGTACATGGAGATAAGTCCTACGATGACCTGAGGAACCCGCCATGTATGCAGGATATAGAAGATGAAGATGAGAAGCACTCCCCTCCATCTGTAATCCGTATTAAGCTGTCTGGCAGCAACAAACATAAGAGCCCACAGCGGAAAGCGGATATACCAGCGATCCCTGAACTTTTCCCATGCCCAGATAGCCAGAAGGCCAAAGAGAAGGGTGAAGAGCACATTGTTGTGGGACATATGTTTTAACTCATTGAAAAGGCCAAGATTAAACGGGATTTCCGAGATGACAGCAAAAATGAGCAGCCGCAGCGCATATTTGGATCTGCTTTTCGTGTGAAGGAAGCCTTCTACCAGAAGAAACGCAAATATCGGGAAAGCAATCCTGCCGATTGTGCGAAGAACATTATATACTTTATAAAGATCATCCGGTTCGAATCCATAGTAAAAAAAGTTGCCCTGCAGATAAAGATTTTGATAAATCAAACTATAGGCAACATGGTCTAACAGCATAGCAACACATGCTATCAGTTTGAGAGTGGTTCCATCGAAAATCCGATACTTTTCCGGGATATTTAATCGGTTCATGTTTTCTATTCCTTCTATTTGCTGGCTGGCGTATTATATCCTGAGAGGCAGAGGCTGTAGAGCCGGGGCTCAAAGATCCTGTTAGCGATTCTGACAGTGTTGTTTTCTTTTTTGACAAGACCGTACATTTGAAGCTGCTGGATGTCTTCCTGATCAGGATTCCATGCCAGCCTTGTCCCTTCCATCAAGAGGCTGCGGATTGCCGCCTTGAGTTCAGAATAGTTTTCCAGGTTCTTCGTCAACGACTGGAATAAGGTATTGTTCTCTGAGAGTATGCGCTTGACGGCCTCATCGATTCCTCTGTGGGTCCAGGCTGCTGAGAGATTCCTGTCGCAGGTGGTCACTTCGTTGGCTTCTTTGTCCGGATGAGGTTGAACTTCTGATATGCTGATACTCCTGCTGACAGGCCCGTCTATCAACTGGCAGAGGCGGCTGACGAGATAGGGATAGCCATTTGTATCCCCCCGGATCGACTTCCCTATCGCCGCCGTATCCATGCCCGTATGGTGATCCGCCTCGTATTCGTCGAGCATGCCTTTGATGCCCTCTTCGGAGAGGCTCATGTCGATATCGAAGTCCGCCGCGATGTTCCAGGGGCTGTTGACTTTGTGAGCATCGTCCGGTCGCATTTTACTCTTCATATGTTTCACATCGGTCACACCTGCGAGGATGACGGACCGGAAGGTCTTGTATTTCGCGTTCTTTTCACGCTTCAGATAATTTGATCTCAGCTTGCCGAGGAAGTCCAAAAATACCTGATAGTTTGTAGCTGTATCCACCTCATCTATTATCAGAACAATTTGTTTTTCGTTCTCCTTGCACCATCTATCGAATATACGAAAAACATCATTTAGTTTTACCTTTTCATTTCTGTCGGCGAGTTCCTGAAATTGTCCGTAGTATTTATCAGAAATAGGTATTTCCATACTATCCCTTGTATCGCATAGCATCTGTGAAAGGCACTTTTAGTCCGATAGGGTTATTATACCTTCTCGGCACTCGAAATTGAATCGCAGTTGTAAAAATAATCGGGAAAACGGGCTGAATAGTAATCCCTGTATTATA
>ODAI013487271.1_pt1 | contig 19474 bp, 16 predicted proteins | sample 1539321 | NCBI WGS metagenome assembly ODAI01 (sample SAMN02144231, study PRJEB22623) | gut metagenome | biome: sheep rumen | host: Ovis aries | place: New Zealand
GAATAAAATCCATAGCTGCGGTTGTGGTATATGAGAGAAATAAGGGAAGACTGCTTCATTGCCGGTACAATCCTGCGATGAAGAATAAACGCTCCGACACACCGAAGGTGTGTTGGATGCAACACGGAAGCGGCAACACTTGCTTCGCATGTGCGGAAGATGTTGACATGTTTTTGAAAAACAAGACATGTCAACCCGCATCCGGCGCGCAAGACGCGCGCAAGACTCGCGAGCGAGTCTTGAAAACAGGACAGGAGAGTAAGAAGGATATGAGTCGGAAGGCCGGAGGAAATACGGCGGAGGAGCAGAAAAGATACAAAAAAATACTGATCCGCTATTTGCTGATCTCTGCTTTCTGCGCGGTTTTTTACCTGATCTATAATCAGTTCGCGCATGAAGTTCATTCGCCCTGGATGACCTGGATGTTCGCGTGGCCGCTGGTCCTGGGAGCTTTCCCTGCAGCCCTGGAGTACCTGGGCATTCTGCCGGGGACCGGCAGCGGTTTTAAAAACAAGCCGGAGATTGGAGGACAGCAGAAGGACATTTACCGGTTCGGGATCGCGGCTCTGACGGTTGCCAGTCTGCTGAAGGGAATATTGAAAATTGCCGGAACTGATTCCAGATACGCGGGATATCTGCTGTATGCCGGGATTTTGATGGCAGTTGGCGGGGCGGTGAGTTATTTTGCCGCAATACGAAAAACCACCTGATGAGCAATGTATTGCTTCGAAATCCATCGGAGAGATGTTTTGCGAAGATGCGCAAAAAGGATCGGGAATGCGAATGTGCGAATGTGAGGAGCATTGCGGGAGCAGCGAAGAAAACAAGAAAGAAAACAAGAAAGAAAACAAGAAAGAAAACAACAAAGAAAACAATAAAGAAATCCCCGGGCTTTACAGCTTGATCAAGCTGCAGAGCCCGGGGGTCTTTTTCTAATGACGCGGTCCGTGTAATGAATTGTTCCGCCTTGCGGCGGACAAGGGCCGGTCGGAGGGAGAGGGCGGCGGGGCCGCCTTTGCCCGATTATATGGAAAATGGCCTCGGTAAAATCGGTGTTGAAGGAGAGGGCGGCGGGGCCGCCTCTACACGATTTTATTCCTCCTCTTCCTCGTCCTCTTCCTCGTCTCTGGACGATTTCTTCTTTTCTGCCGCTTTTCTGGCGGCTTCTCTTCTTTCTTCCTCTTCTTCTTCCTCTTCCCTTCTTCTTTCTTCTTCTCTCTTCTTTCTCTGCTCTTCTTCTCGCCGCTTCTTGTCTTCTGCTTTCTTTTTGGCTTTCTGGCCGACATAGCAGTAGGTCGTGGGCTGGGTACCCTTTACGAAGTATTCGTTGTAGGCGTGTGGGCAGTAGCCGCTGATTGCCAGCAGACCGGAATCGGGGCAGACGAAGGCGGTGGTGATGCCGCTGGGCATCTTGAATTCAGAGGCCTTTTTGTTGGCGGGGATATTGGACATGATCTGACGCCAGATGATCATGGCCAGGGATTCTTCCTCTTTGGAGAGCTTGATGTTGTTATCATATCCCGCCCAGACGGTCGCTGTGTAGTTGGGAGTGAAGCCCGCGAACCAGACGTCGTTGCTTTCTTCGGTCGTACCTGTCTTGCCGGCGACATCTGTCGTGGTAAAGTTGGCGACCATGCCTGTTCCCTTGGTCAGGACGTCTTTCATGGCACTTGTCAGAAGAAAACAGGTCGTCTCTTTGAGTACGCGCTCTTTTTCAGGGTCGGTGTTGTCCAGGAGAACGACTTCCTCCTGCTGCTCGTTGGTTCCCTCTTTGGCGTTCTTGGATTCGGTGACACGGGTCACTTTGGTGTAGAGACGGGGCTCAATGTATTTGCCGCCGTTCGCGATGGTGGAAAAGGCCGCGTTGAGCTCGATGTTGCGCACGCCGTAGGTGATTCCGCCGAGGGCCAGGGTCTGGTTGGCGTCTGAGAAGACTTCACCGTTGATCTCTTCATTGTCTATAAGTGTATTGATTCCGAGCTTTTCGGCGTATTTGATACCGAGTTCAGGTGTGATTTCAGTAATAGTCTTGACTGCGTAAATATTGAGGGAGTCCTGGATCGCTTCGCGCATTGTGACGGTTCCGCGGTAGCCCTCATACCAGTTGTGGACCTCGACCCCGTTTTTGTAGGCATATTTTTCGTCCACCTGAGTGGTGGCAAGTGTGTAGGGGCTGCCGTTTTTCTTTGCGTCCTTGCTGTCAAGTGCCGCGGAGAAAGTACTGATGATTTTGAAAGTCGATCCGGGCTGGCGGGTTGTGTCGGTAGCCCGGTTGAGGGTCCGGCTGGCTTCCTTTTCGCCGCGTCCTCCGAGCATTGCCACGACATAGCCGGTATCCTGATCGGACACTGTCACGGAAATATTCGGCTGAGGCGCAAGCTCATAGTTATCCTCATAGGAATCCTCCGGCCCCATGACGGACTTGCGGAAGGCCTCGATGTCTTCCTTTGCCCGGGATTCGGACGTGTACATGATGCTGTAGTCCTCGTCCTTCTCCATAAAATACGCCTGCATACTGTTGCTGTCGTAATTGGTCTGGGTGCCGTCCGGCGCTGTGACGGTCAGGGCATAGTTGAGATAATATTTTGTATCCCTGGGGAAGTTGCCGGATTTCTCACCGCACTGCTTGTCGACGATCGCCTGGATGCTGGAGTCCTGTGTGGAGTAGATCCTGAGTCCGCCGCTGTAGAGAAGGCTATAGGCCTGGGCTTCGGTGAGCGGCTCTCCGTTGTTGAGGGTGCTGTCCTTCATGAGGTCTTCATCCTGAAGATCCCGCAGGACCTGACGGATCAGCGCGTCGACGAAATAGGAGTTGGCCTTGTTATCCACCTTTTCCTTTTCGTGGTTGACGGAGTCGATCGTTTTGTATACATCTTCCTTCAAAGCGTCCTGGTATTGCTCGTTCGTGATGTAGCCCTGCGCGAGCATATGGTCGAGGACGACTTCCTGGCGCTCTCTGTTGTTTTCGGGATACTCGATCGGATCATAGGCACTGGGATTCTGTGTGATGCCTGCGAGCACAGCGCACTCCGCAATGGACAGATCCGCGGCGTGCTTGTCAAAATATCTCTGCGAGGCGGCCTCGACGCCGAGGGTGTTGTGGCCGAGGTTGATCGTGTTGAGGTAATTCAGGAGAATTTCCGACTTGTCCATGGTCTCTTCGAGCTGGTAGGCCAGATACTGCTCCTGGATCTTGCGCTTGATTCGCTCCTGCGTGGTCTCGCTGGTCCAGTTGGTGAAGACATTGTTCTTGATCAGCTGCTGTGTGATGGTACTGGCGCCTTCGGAGAAATCAAAGCCGTTGGTAACACCGACATAGATGGCTCTGAAGATACCCGGAATATCGATTCCTCTGTGCTCGTAAAACCGCTCATCTTCTATCGCGACAAAGGCGTGCTCAAGATCGAGCGGGATCCCTTCCCTGGTGACAGGGATCCGGTTGGAATCTGTCGAGACCAGAGTGGCAGTCGTCTTCCCGGCTTTGTCATAGACGAAAGTGGAATAGCCCTTGGGGCTGACATCGATGCTGCCTATATCCGGAGAAACCTCGAGAATGCCTTTGTAGGTGCCGTAGACAGCGCTTGCTCCGATGACACTGACTCCCGCCACAGCCGCGAGAAGAATTGTGGCAGCCAGAATTTTCAGCCTGGAGAAGCGCTTTTCTCCGCGGGCGTGCAGCTCACGCTTTTTTCTGTTCAGATTTTTTTTATTGAAAACCATAAATGGAATTCCTTCCTGTCCGAGAGGGACATCATTGTGAACACAGCCTGTGCCCACAAAGAATATAATTGATAACATTTAGTTGGGAAATGATCTGATCTTACATTATATATGAGACCATAATAATGAGACCATAGCAACCATTATACCAAAACTGCCTTTTATATGAAACACGAAAAATATGAAAAACTGGTTACCAAAAACAATGCAAAAACCATGACAATCCTGTGTTTTCGCGGAGCAGCGCGCAGCTTTAATTACACATGCATGGGAACAGGAGGTCATAACCATAACTTAACCGCAACCATAACTACAAGTATGACACTTTTTTCACCAAAATAGTTTTTTGATGGTATACTATGATGTAAAGGTCAAAAGGGGCTCAGGAAAACCCGGTGGAAATCTGTTTTCTGTATAAAATTCTTTGTGTATAAACTTTCTGTATAAAAAGGAAAGCAGGACAGAATTACCATCGGACACAAGCCCTTTTCATCTGTAAAAGCTGTATGAAAGAAGGCTGTGACAAAGCATAGAAGGGAGCGTCGATGGCGTCTGAATATCTGACGATCCGGGATCCCGGAAAAGGTGAATACGAGGAGAAGAAATCCCGTTTTCTGGGAGAAGCGGTTCCCGTGTCCTCCGAAGAGGAGGCGGCTGAATATATCGCCGGGGTGCGGAAAAAATACTATGACGCGCGTCACCACTGCTACGCATGGGTCCTTGGAGAAGGCGGAGAACGCAAAAAATCCGCGGACGACGGCGAGCCGTCCGGGACCGCCGGACAGCCGATCCTGAAGGTGATCGAGGGGAGCGGCTGCACCAATGTGCTCGTGATTGTGACCAGGTACTTCGGCGGAACCCTGCTCGGAACAGGGGGCCTGGTGCGCTCCTATACACAGGCGGCGCGCGCAGCCCTGGACAAGGCCGGAAAAGTGCGTATGTGCCTCTGCCGGCAGCTGGCCGTGACGGTGGACTACAGCGCCCTGGACCGCCTGCTCTATGAACTCAGGCGGGAGGGGATCGAGATGGGAGAGACGGAGTACGGCGCTCAGGTCACCCTCCATCTGACAGTCGAATCGGCTGACTCGGAAAAACTGATCAGGACGATTACGGCGCTCACAAGCGGAGCGGCAGTCATTGAGCAGGTCTCGGAGGGATTTTGCCCGATCGGAACCTGATATTTCATATAAAAATATAATAAAATAAAAATTGCAGAAAGGGGGCATCATGGAAGATAGAAATCAGGAATATGAAAAACTGCTCCGGGAACTGCTTGAATCGAGACAGTACACGAAACTGAGACAGACCTGCGCCGATATGCAGACCGCGGATATTGCCGCAGTCATGGACAATATGGAAGATGAGGAGTCCCTGAAGATTTTCCGAATCCTTCCCAAGCAGATGGCGGCGGATGTCTTCGCCGATCTGGAGATTGATGATCAGCAGTACATTATCCAGTCCCTGTCGGACCGTGAAGCGTCCGGGATCATCGATAATCTGATGGCAGATGACGCGGCGGATTTCCTCGAAGAGATGCCCGCCAACGTCGTCAAAAAGATCCTCAGCAATGCACGCCCTGACACGCGCGCCGACATCAACCACCTGCTCAGGTATCCGGAGGATTCGGCAGGAAGCATCATGACGGTCGAGTATGTCGACCTGAAGGAGAGCATGACCGTCAGGGATGCCATTGAGCGAATCCGCAAGATCGGTCTCGACAAAGAGACTGTCAATGTGTGCTATGTCGTGGATCCTCAGCGGGTGCTGCTGGGAACGGTCGCCCTCCGCTATCTGGTCATGGCTGACCCCGACACTGTGATCGGGGAGATGATGAATGAGAACATCATCAGCATCAACACCACGACTGACCAGGAGGAAGCCGCCATGGCTTTCCAGAAATATGACTTCACAGCCATGCCGGTGGTAGACAACGAGAACCGAATGGTCGGCATCATCACCATCGATGATATCGTCGATATCATCCAGGAAGAGGCCACAGAGGATATCGAAAAGATGGCAGCTATCCTGCCTACCGACCGCCCCTATTTTAAAACGGGCATTTTTGAAACCTATAAGGCCAGAATGCCCTGGCTCCTTTTTCTCATGATTTCGGCGACTTTTACCGGCGCGATCATCACGCGGGCGGAGGGCGCCCTGGCCAGATACGTGATCCTGACCGCCTATATTCCCATGCTGATGGACACCGGAGGAAACGCGGGCTCCCAGGCAAGTGTTTCCATTATCCGTGGTATTTCCCTGGGAGAAATCGAATTCGCCGAAATGATCAGGGCGGTGTGGAAAGAAATCCGTGTGGCGGCCCTTTGCGGTCTGACCCTGTCAGCCTGTAATTTCGCCAAGCTTCTGATCATAGACCGGATTCCCATCACGGTGGCCCTGATCGTCTGCATGACCCTCGTTGTGGTTGTTCTTGTAGCCAAGGTCATCGGCTGCGTGCTGCCTCTGACGGCGGAGCATATCGGTTTTGACCCCGCAGTCATGGCCAGTCCCTTTATCACGACCATCGTGGACGCGATCTCCCTGACGGTCTATTTCACGATCGCCAAGATAGTTCTGCATATTTAAGGCGGAGCTGTATAATACAGGACCGTTCCGCATATATAAGGACTGATCTGCATAGATAAGGTCCTGTAAATGATAAGAGGAAAAAAATGATTGACGTATTTGGCACCATAGGCCCCTCCTGCAGCTCGCAGGAGACCCTCACAGAGATGTTTCGCGCGGGAATGACCGGAGTCAGGCTCAATCTCTCCCACATCACCCTGCGCGAAAGCGCTGAACAGGTTGAAAGGCTGCATGCCGCCGCCCGCGCTGCCGGGGTGAAACCCATCTTTCTGATCGATATGCAGGGCCCGGAGCTGCGGATCAGCCGCATGAAAGAGGCTCTGGAGCTGCACGAGAAGCAAAAGGCAGTGCTGGTCTGTGAAAAAACAGAAGAAAGGGACCGTCAGAAATATGTCGAAGAGGGGACGCCGGTTATTCCGGTACCGGAGGTTGTCTGTTCTCCATTGGAAAAGGGAATGGAAGTGCTCCTTGACGACGGCAGGATCAGCCTGAGGATCACAGAGGGAAGGGGTGATCACGCGGCGGCGGAGGTTGTCAGAGGGGGAATCCTCACCGGACGCAAGAGCGTCAAAGTGCCCGGCCTGGACATCTGGATGCCGACGATGACACATGCGGACATTGAAAATATCCGTGACGCGGCTTCTTTCAACGTGACAGGCATCATGCAGCCCTTTGTCCGAAACAAAGAAGATCTCACGACAGTGCACAAAATCCTCAAGGAGAACGGAGGAGCCCACTTGCGGGTGGTTGCAAAGATTGAAAACAGTGCGGGGATGGCAAAGATTGGCAGTCTGCTGCCTCACTGTGATGGAATCTGTATCGCCAGGGGAGATCTGGGAAACGACATGCAGCTCTGGGAACTGCCCGAGGCACAGAAATTTATTTCCGCCGCCTGCCGCAGATATTATAAATATTTTATGGTAGCGACCCAAATGCTCACGAGCATGACAGACTGTGCTGTGCCCACCAGAGCTGAGGTCAATGACATTTTCAACACGGTATTGGACGGTGCCTCAGGTGTTATGATCACCGGTGAGTCCGCAGTGGGAAAGTATCCTGTGGAGGCGATCCGCTATCTGGCGTATACTGCCCGCAGAGCAGAAATATACAGAGAAAAAGTGCGAAAGTGAAGTGAAGGAGTTGTGAGAGCACCCGGGTGCTCCCGCACGGGAGGTGAGTATGAAGTGTCCTTATTGCGGAAGTGATGATACGAGAGTGTCGGATTCGAGACCGGTGGAGGAGAGCAACTCCATCCGCAGGCGCAGGGTCTGCGATGCCTGCAAGCGCAGGTTCACGACCTATGAGAAGATTGAGATGATTCCCATGATTGTGATCAAAAAAGATAACAATCGCGAGCCCTATGACCGCTCCAAAATAGAGGGAGGAATCCTCAGGGCCTGCCACAAGCGCCCGGTCAGCATCAACCAGATCAAACGCGTCGTAGACGAGATTGAAAAGGAGATATACGACCGCGAGGAAAAGGAGATTTCCAGTTCGGAAATCGGAGAGCTTGTGATCAAGAGAGTCCACAGTCTGGATCCCGTCGCCTATGTGCGGTTTGCCTCTGTATACAGAGAGTTCAAGGATGTCAGCACTTTTGTCGAGGAGCTCGGAAAGCTCCTGGAGCAGGACAAGATCAGCGGCATCAAATAAGGAAAGAAAAATTCAGGACTCGCTCGCGGGTCTTGCGCACCGTAAAATAAACCGGCTCCTGCCATATTCCGGCCGGTACCTGTTATAAAAATGTCCGCGAATGTACAAAAAATGTCCGCAAATGCCCGGTGAGTCCGGCATTTGCGGACATTTTTTCTGCTGCTTAAACACAGGTAAATCCAGGGATCCGTTAAAACACAGGTAAATCCAGGGATCCGTTAAAACACAGGTAAATCCAGGGACCTGCTTAAACACAGGTAAAATTAAGAACTTTGAAGATTCTGGCCATCACGTCCTCCGGGGATATGCCGTTGGGCACGCGGTAGTCACAGGTCGAGCAGTAAGTCGGGTAGCGCTTCTTATGCAGGGCTACAACCTTGTCCCTGGTGTTTGCCAGAGGCCTGTCATCTGCCGGCAGGATTTGTTCCAGAGGGCGGTCCAGGAAGATGATGACGCCGTTCTTTTTCAGCGCGTCAACGTTCTGCTGCCTGAGGATTACACCGCCGCCTGTTGCGATGATTATACCGGTTTTTGGTGAGAGCCGGCGGGTCATTTCGGTTTCCACGTCACGGAAATAACCCTCGCCGTCGGCCGCGAAAATATCTGTGATCGGGCGCTGTTCTGTTTCAACGATCATATCGTCCGTGTCGGCCAGCTCCCTGCCGAGTGTCTTCGAGAGGAGAGTGCCGACCGTCGTCTTGCCTGCCAGGGACATGCCCGTGAGGACGATATTGCGCCGGGAGTTCAGTACTTCATTGTAGATCCGGTCGATCGATCCGGGGATGATTCCGGAGTCCGTAAAGAGTTCCGCAGACCGGACAACCCGGGCGGTCAGCATGTAGAGCCCTCCCGCCGCGGGGATCCCTCTTTTCTGTGCCTCCAGCACCAGTGCGGTGCGCAGGGGATTGCAGATGACGTCGATCACTCCGCGGACACAAGGAAGACGGTCCAGGTCCAGGGGGCAGTCATCGAGCCGGGGGTACATGCCGCTGGAGGTGGTATTGATCACAATTTCAGCATCCGGGCATTTTTCATAGATTTCCTCACAGGTGACCGCACCTTCTTTTCCTGAACGGCCGGCTTTGTAGATTTGTGCGCAGTCCAGATCGGTGACGACGGCATGGGCTGTCCTCCCGGTTTCCCCGGTACCCAGGATCAGCACTTTTCTGTCCTTCAGATCAAGACCGGTTTTTAAGATCAGGCTTTTCAGGCCGAAATACTCAGTGTTATAGCCGGTGAGCTTTCCCTCTTTATTGACGATGGTGTCGACCGCACCGAGCCTGCGGGCCTGTCCGCTGATCTCGTCGAGCAGGGGGAGGACTGTCCTCGTGCAGGGACCTGTCAAATTGATTCCCCTGAAATCGCGGGCCCGTATGAAGGCGTCCGCCTGTTCGGGATTCAGGTTCTGAACTTCATAGGAAACCAGACCTGTTTTTTGATAGATCGTTTCAGGGAAGCCGTGAGAAAGACCTTCTCCTATTAACCCGTATTCCATTTCATACCTCCGATACAGCATGGAGACCATGCTGAGGATCCTGTTTTCGTCCGGTCACAGGGCCGGGAAATCCGCGATGTAATCCATGCCGGATTCGCTTTCGCCTGGTCACGGGGCCGGGAAATCCGCAATCCAGTCCGTGCCGAACCTCAGTGCCAGCAGATCGCAGAGCACGAGTGCTGTGACACTGTCCGCGACGGCTCTTGCCCTGTGGACGATGGCCGGGTCATGCCTTCCGCTGATCACCAGCTTCTGATCAGTGCTCCTCAGAAAATCAACGGTTTCCTGCTCTTTATATATGGAAGGAGTCGGTTTTACCGCGCATCTGAAGAGAAGCGGCATTCCGTTGCTGATGCCTCCGTTGATCCCGCCATTGTTATTGGTTGTGGTGGCAACAGTGCCGTTTTGCATTGCGAAGCAGTCGTTGGCCCGGCTGCCTCTCTGGTCCGCAAGACTGAATCCTCCTCCGAATTCGACCCCTTTGACAGCGGGAATGCTGAACAGGGCGTGGGCGAGTACGCTTTCCAGGGAATCAAACCAGGGTTCACCGACTCCCGGCGGGAATCCGGTCACGGCCGTCTCCAGGATGCCTCCGACACTGTCTCCTTCCGCGGCAGCCTCTTCCATGGCCAGGCGCATCCTGGCCGCAGCCTCTTTGTCGAGGACGGCAAAGCGCAGCCCGGCCAGGGTCTGAATATCGTCCTTGAGATTCCCGAACTGCCGGTCAGATATTCCGGCACATTTGGCGATATGGGTCCCGATCAGGATCTCCTTTTTTTCCAGGGCGGACTGAGCGATCGCGCCCGCCGCCACAAGGGCAGCCGTCAGCCGCCCGCTGAAATGGCCGCCTCCTCTGTAGTCTTCATACCCGTGATATTTGCGGAAAGCAGTATAATCAGCGTGTCCGGGCCGGGCGAGAAAGCGGGATGCAGAATAGTCGCGGCTGTCTGTATTCTCATTCGGGATCAGAATACAGATGGGAGTTCCCGTTGTGCGGCCCTTGAACACACCGCTTACTATGCGGAAGGGATCCGGTTCCACACGAGCCGTGGATATTTTTCCGGCAGGGCGGCGCAGAAGGAGCTTTCCGGCAATATAGTCCTCGTCCACAGGGATTCCGGGGGCCAGGCCATCCAGTACAGCGCCGATCTCCGCGCCGTGGCTCTCTCCGAAAAGGGTGACGGAAACACTGTTTCCGAAAGTGTTTTTCATAATCTCAGTCCCTCCGCCCTCATGTTTCTGGCAGCTGCCCGGTCTCCGGCTTCCCGGAGTCATCCCCCTTGATGAGGTGTTCCTGATACTGCCTGGAGACTGCCATCGCGGCCTTCATGAAGGACAGGTAGTACTGCCTGAGTGTATCGTCCGTGATGAAGGATATGTTGTGCTCGAGAACTCTCTTTTCCTGCTGCTCATCGAAAACCGGAAGCCCGTGCTCTTTCTTGTAGGCGGCAATATCACGGACGGCCTTCATCCTCTTCTGAAAAAGTTCTGCCATCATCCGGTCCGTTTCCCGGATCTCATCTCTGGCATCTTCCAAAGATCTGCTCATAACGTATGAAAAAAATTCCTTTCCTGCCGGAGGCATCCATCCCGCGAAACCCGTGCGGGGCCTGCACATCCGGAAATGAATAACAAAAAATACCGTGTGGAGTGTGACCCGCACGGTACTGTCTGCCAAAATAGAAAGTAATAAAAATCAGAATCGCTGATTCTGGGCGTGTCTGCCATCATTCCCCGGAATTCTTCTATAAAGAACTGCCTGAAACGAACCCTGCTCAAACACTTGACGACTGGGACGTTCCATGACGTGAGTAAAAATAGCATTAAACAGAGGGTATGTCAAGGCGGCCCGATGCTGTATACAGGATCCGAGACAGGATCTGCGGGCAGGTGCCGCAGACAGAATCTGACGGCGGCCCGGTGTATAGAAAACGCTGAACGCAAGTTACTGTCACGCCCCTCGAGGGGGCGTGTACAGTAACTGCATTTACCTGTATTTACCGGATGCGAAAAATGTTGAAAAAAATCTAATGCTGTTATAGAATAAAAAGCGTATTGACGCGATTATTTCAGGAGGTACTTTATATGATTTCTGCTAGTGATTTCAGGAATGGCATTACAATTGAGAAAGACGGCAGCGTTCTCGAGATTGTTGAATTTCAGCATGTCAAACCCGGTAAAGGTGCAGCCTTTGTCAGAACAAAGCTGAAAGATATTATTAATGGCGGCGTTACAGAGACAACTTTCAGACCGACAGAGAAATTCCCTCAGGCCAGGATCGACCGCAAAGAGTATCAGTACCTGTATCAGGATGGCGACCTCTACGCTTTCATGGATACAGAGACATTCGATCAGATTTCTCTTGGCAAGGACATTGTCGGTGACAACATGAAGTTCGTCAAGGAAAATGACATGGTCAAGGTCAATTCCTACAACAACAATCCCTTCGCGATTGAGCCCCCGATGTTTGTCGAGCTCGAAATCACAGATACCGAGCCCGGATTCAAGGGAAACACTGCCACAGGCGCTACAAAGCCCGCGATTGTCGAGACCGGCGCGCAGGTCAGCGTCCCGCTTTTCTGCAATATCGGCGATGTGATCAGGATCGATACCAGATCCGGCGAGTATCTGTCCAGAGCATAAGGGCAGGCTTTTTCTGAAAATAACTACATGATCGAGAAGACAGTGAGAGGCAAGGCTCACTGTCTTTTTTTTACATTTTTTTAACATTTTTTATAACACGGCCTGTGTTATATGTTTTCCGCCTTGCAGCGGACACGGACCGGTCGGGGACAGAGGGCGGCGGGGCCGCCCCGCCCTGTTTTCACTGATCATAGTTATTTTTGGGAGAGCGAATAAATGAGCAAAGACAAGAAGTCAAATACAGTCTCCGCAAAGAGCCGGAAGACTGCGCAGACGCAGCACGTCTGGAAAAAAGAGTACTTTGAAATGCTGCGCGCTGAACTGGAGCGGCGCAAGGGTGATGATGTCGACATCACATACCGCGAGATCAGAAAAAACAACGGAGTGTATAAAAACGCCTGCACAGTGCGTTTCCATGACGCGCAGGTGGCTCCCACGGTTTATCTGGACGCCTATTATGACCATTACCTGCACGGGGAAGCTGTTTCGGAGTCCGCCGAAAACATCCTGAGCTACTGCAAAAAGAAGACCCCGGACGTCAGTTTTCCTCCGGATTTTTTCAGAGATTACGAAACTGTGCGCGGAAGACTCGGGATCAAGCTGATCGGCACACAGAGGAATCTCGAGCTGCTGCGTGAAATTCCGCATATTGATTATGAAGATATGTCCGCGGTCTTTTTCTATCTGCTTGAAGACCCTGCTTTCGGGAATGGAATAATCATGATCCGCAATACGGACATGGAACGCTGGGAAAAGACAACCGGGGAGCTCCGCAGCCAGGCTCTGCAGAACTGCTCGGTTCTGCTTCCCCCTGTTTTCCGCTCACTGGCTGATGTTCTGGAAATGTTCAGTCCTTCCGCCTCCGGGGAGGGGGATCTTTATCTTCTCACCAATGAGTCCGCGCTTTATGGCGCTGCAGTGCTCCTTTATCCCGGAGTCCTGGAGCAGGTCTCGAAACAGTTGGGGGGCTCCTATTTCGTCCTGCCAAGCTCGGTGCACGAGGTGATCCTGCTGCCGGACCATGGAGAAGAACCGGAAGAACTTCTGGAAATCGTGACTGAAATTAATCACACTCAGGTTGCGGAGGAGGAAATTCTGACGGACGCGGTCTACAAGTATGAACCAGGGGATTCCTTTATCCGCAAAAAAGCCTGACCGGTTAAGTAAAAATCGTGAACAGGTTCCGGGAATCCGGGCCGCGCCGCATGGCAGATGCTGTCCTTACGGGCAGCCCATATGAAAACAACAAAGGCGGAACCGGATGCGGTTCCGCCTTTGCTGCCCATCAATGAACAGCCGGATCATCTGATGAAAAGATTCGACTCTTCTTATTATGGAAGCATGGTAATGCACTTGAGAAGGAACGATTCTGAGTGCCTGCTTATGAGAAGCCATTAATATGACATTCCTGATCAGCACAATAACCAGCATGCACTTTCTGCCGCAGAAAACAGCAAACGGGCATGCATATGGCTGAATGGTGACAGGCGCCTGGAAAAGGCAGTTTCCAGTGCGTGAAACTGTGACTATTATAATATGGAAGGGTGCTTTTGGACTAATACTGCTGAATAACCAATGCGATGTATTGGACGTATTGGTAAGGAGATGCACCTGGCTTCAGGTCAGAAACTGTCCTGCGTGTAATCCGTAACATGGGTAAATCAGTTTCCTGAATCATAGACGGATCAGGTCTCTGAAAATAGAAAGAGCATTACCTGGAATGGGAACGGTCAGGCTGGGCGTGGTTATCCTGAATGAATTTGATAAAGCGTGAGACTGAGGGCAGCTGGTATTTTCCCGCAAGGTATCCCATATAGACAGTGTGATGGAACTGCTGGGCGGGATCCAGCGGGCGAATGCATATACCGGGCCGGTGGATATAGTCCACGTCCGCAACGAGGGCGATGCCGAACCCTTCCTTGACCAGGGAAGCTATCCCGTTTTCATCGGGGGATTCGCAGATGATGGATGGGCGCAGATTATAGCGCCGGAAAAAATTCTGGGTGTCTTTTCCCAGTCCGGAGGTATGATCGTACGTGAGCACAGGATATTGATTGAACATGTCTGCGCTGACTGAAGAAAGTCTGGACAGGGGGTGATTCTGGGGCATTATGACAACCATTTCCTGCCTGATAATCGGAACGAAGCGTATAGACATTTCGCTTGTATCCCTGGTGCCGAAAATGATGTCATATTTGCCGCGCTTGAGCCCGGAGATATTCTGGGATGTGATTCCCTGAAAGAAATGGAAAACGACGTCTTTGTTCTCATCCACCTTCATGAAGGATTTGACAACACTGGGTATAAAACTGGTGGAGAGAGGGGATACATAAGCGACGGCGATTTCGCCTCCGCTGAAGGCAATCTGGTGCATCTCGCGCTCCGTTGCCGCGATATCATCCAGGATTTTTTCGGTGTGTTCCAGAAAGATCTGGCCGGCCTTAGTCAGGATTACATTTCTGCCGACGCGCTCGAAAAGCATTACGCCCAGTTCATTTTCGAGCGCGAAAATAGCCCTCGAGAGGGAGGGCTGGGAAATTCTCAGGTTCTCCGCAGCATGATTGAAATGCTGTGTTTTCGCGGCCTGATAAAAGTATTGAAGCTGGTTAAGGGTCATAAAACGCTACCTCCATTGGCCCCAGTTTCCTTATGACAGAATAATAACCAGAGGGAATGATTGGTCGGTATAGATAGTCAGGAATGTGTGTCTATGCATAGTTTATTATACACCTGAGGTTTAATACATTCAAAGTATGCGATTAATATAATAATGGTATTGGAAATGGCTTCTTACAAATTCTATAATTAAGTAGTTGTTAATGTGTTAACGCAAAATTTGGGATTATAATTGTTAATCCATTAACAATGTGTGGCTGCTTTTACAGGATGGTCCGGAGGCACGATTGCCTGTGACGGTCTGTGGCGGCAGGTGTATAGTGACTGAAGGCGCGGGCAGGCGCTTTCTTTGAAGTTTGGGGACGTACAACAGAGGATGCGAAAAGAAAAAGGGTAAGATGACGGCATGATGCGGTCCCGGGTGATCGTTGAGAGCGGGAATCGATTTTTTTTCATGTCCCGGAATGGAGGAAAAATGGCAGAGAGACTTACAGGACATACAGAACTAATAGGTCTGATGGCATATCCGATCAGACACTCCAGTTCTCCCGCAATGCACAATGAAGCGTTTGCTTATCTCGGACTGGATTATGCATATCTTGCATTTGAAGTCGACAACAGCACGCTGGAGGATGCCGTCAAGGGGCTGCGCGCTCTGAAGATGGTGGGATCAAACGTTTCCATGCCCAACAAGACTGTTGTCGGCAAATACCTGGACAAGCTGTCCCCGGCGGCAGAACTGGTCGGCGCTGTCAATACCATCGTCAACAAGAACGGTGTTCTGGAGGGCCACATCACGGACGGTATCGGCTACATGGCTTCGCTCCGCGACTATGACATCGACGTGATCGGAAAGAAGATCACTGTTGTCGGCGCAGGCGGCGCAGCGACCGCGATTGAGATTCAGGCTGCTCTTGACGGAGTCAAGGAGATTTCCATTTTTAATATCAAAGATAAGTTCTATGAGGCCGGTGAAAATACCGTGCGCAAGATCAACGAGAAGACAAACTGCAAGGCGAAACTGTTCGATCTTGCCGACAAGGATGCTCTCCGCGAAGAGATTGCTTCCAGCTATCTTCTCGCAAATGCCACCGGCGTGGGCATGAAGCCTCTGGAAGGCCAGACATGGCTTCCCGATCCTTCCTACCTCCGTCCCGACCTGATCGTGACAGATACCGTTTACGCCCCTGCAGAGACTGAGTTCCTCCGTATCGCGAAGGAAGTCGGCTGCAAGAACATGAACGGCTTTGGAATGATGCTGTTCCAGGGAGCTGCTGCGTTCAAGATGTGGACCGGACATGACATGCCTATTGAACACATGAAGGAAGTCCTGGGAATCCGCTACGGCGAATAAGGAATTGTATGGATTGATAAAGAAGGGAGATTCATATGGCTAATGTAATCGAAGTCCGCGGTGTTAAGATCGGAGAGGGTATTCCGAAAATCATCGTTCCCATCGTCGGCGTGACCAAAGAAGAGATCCTTGCAGCTGCCGCTTCTTTCCAGGAAGTCCGTCTGGATATCGTAGAGTGGCGTGTCGACTGGTTCGAGGACGTTTTTGATTTCGCGAAGGTTGAGGATGTAATGAAAGACCTCCGCGCTGCCCTGGGCAGCACTCCGATTCTGTTTACTTTCCGCACCTCCAAAGAGGGTGGTGAGAAAGCAATTGAGGCTGCAGACTACGCAAAGCTGAATATTTCCGCCGCGCAGACAGGACTTGTCGATATGATCGACGTCGAGGCTTTCACCGGCGATGAGATCGTCAAGGAGATCATCGCGGGTGCACATGCAGCTGGCGTGAAGGTCGTCGCTTCCAATCATGATTTTGGCAAGACACCTGAAAAGGATGATATCGTCGGAAGACTGCGCAAGATGCAGGAACTCGGAGCGGATATCCCTAAGATCGCGGTTATGCCCAGGAACAAGAAAGACGTTCTGGTCCTTCTCTCCGCAACAGAAGAGATGGCAACAGATTATGCAGACCGCCCCATTATTACGATGTCAATGGCGGGTACAGGCCTGATCAGCCGCCTTTGCGGCGAGGTCTTCGGAAGCTCCTGCACATTCGGTGCAGTCGGAAAAGCCTCCGCTCCCGGACAGATGAATGCGGCCGACCTGGATACTGTCCTGAACCTGATTCACAACAGTCTCTGATAGAGAGAGATTTTTTAAGGATCTCCTGCAAGAAAATATGCCGCATGACATTCCACGAGTGTTATGCGGCTTTGTTTCTGCAAGACCGCATTTTGCATATTAAATCTGCCCGTCATGAAGCGGGCAGGAAAGGGGGATAGAAAAAAGTGAAAAAAATACTGCATTTTCTCGATGAATACCTGGAAGAAGTCGTCATGACGATCATGCTGATCCTGATGGCGGTGATCATGGGTGTCCAGGTACTTTCCCGCTACGCGTTCGGCATGTCATTATCCTGGTCTGAGGAAGTGACGCGTTACCTGTTTATCTGGTCTGCTTTCATCAGTGTCAGCCTCTGCACCAGAAAGTGCATTTCGATCAAAATCGACCAGTTCGTAAAGATGTTTTCAATGCGCGGCAGAGCGCTTTTCAATATCGTCAATCTGGCGATCCAATTCATCTTTTTTGTCTATCTGGTTCCTTATGCCTGGCGTTACCTGATGACAACGATCGAGAGCGGACAGGTCAGTCCCGCGTGCGGGATTCCCATGTATTATATCCAGTCGGCTCCCTTGATCTGCTTTGCCCTGTGCGCTTTCCGTATCGCGCAGCGCTGGATTCTGGAGTGGCGCAGTTTTCTTCAAGGCGAAGAAAAGAAGCAGTAGCCCTCCCGGATCGATTCTGAATCCGTGAATTCCGGCTGCAGAAAATAAGGCTGCGGCAGATATTGTTATCCGGAAAGTATTTCAGACAGAAGGGAGAATAATCCATGTCACCTGTTGTTGTTTTTATTTTGTTTGCGCTTAGCCTTCTGATCGCAATCCCTGTATCCATTACACTGGGAATCGTCGCGGTCCTTCCCGGGGTCTTTGATCCTTCTTTTACAGCCAGTGCCAGCTATGTCATCCGTTCCATGGTGGGCGGTATCGACAGTTTTCCGCTTCTGGCGGTTCCTATGTTTGTTCTCGCAGGCATTCTCATGGCCCGCGGACAAATTTCAAAACGTCTCTTTGATGTTTTTTCCTACTTCCTTGGCAAACGCACGGCCGGTATTCCCTGTGCCGTCATCATCACTTGCCTTTTCTACGGCGCGATTTCGGGCTCCGCACCCGCCACTGTGGCAGCGGTCGGTAGTATGACGATTCCGCTCCTGATCGATATGGGATATGACAAGGTATTCTCGACGGCGATCGTCGCCGTGGCGGGAGGCCTGGGTGTCATCATTCCGCCCAGCATTCCTTTTATCATGTTTGCCATGGCCTCAGGAGCCTCGGTCAGTGACCTCTTCCTCGCCGGCATTGTTCCCGGCATCCTGATCGGCGTTCTGCTGATGGTCTACGCTTTCGTCTATTGCAAAGTGAAGGGTGAGGACAGGGAGAAAATCGACAGCCAGATCAAGGTGCTCCATGACAAGGGATTCCTGAAAGTCTTTGCAGAGAGCTTTTTTGCCATCCTGAGTCCGGTAATCGTCCTCGGATGCATTTATACCGGAGTCGCTTCTCCGACAGAAGCTGCTGTCATCTCCGTGTTTTACTCGCTGTTCATCAGTATGTTTATCTATAGGACACTGAAGGTGAGCGATCTCTGGGGGATTCTGACAGAAGCGATGAGAACCTATGCGCCGATCATGTTCATCCTGGCTGCCTCCACAGCGTTTTCACGTGTTCTGACTCTGATGCAGGTACCCCAGATGGTCAGTGCCTTTATCCTTGCCAACTTCACCAACAAGATCATCCTTCTTCTCGTGATCAATGTCTTCCTGCTGGTCGTCGGCATGGTCATGGATACGACGCCTGCCATCCTCATCCTTTCGCCGATTCTGCTTCCGATCGTCAACGCAGTGGGTGTGAACCCTATTCACTTCGGCGTCGTGATGGTAGTCAACCTGGCAATCGGTTTCGTGACGCCTCCGATCGGCGTAAACCTCTTTGTGGCGAGTTCCCTGACAGAGGTTCCTGTCATGGAGATTGCCAAAAAGGCGATGCCGATGATCATCATGTTCCTTGCGGCTCTGCTGCTGATCACCTATATACCCGCGATCAGCATGTGCCTGCTGGGATGAAAGCGCGTGAGAGGAGAGTAAAAATGAAAATAACGAAAAAAATCCGCGGCGCTTCAGCTGTGATAATGATGCTTGCAGCAATTCTTCTCGTGCTTTCCGGGTGCGGAAAGAAGACTGTGGGAGACGGGGATACCATGACTTATGCCTGGCCTCTGGGAACTTCGAGCCCCGAGGATACGGTCACACAGATCTACGCGGAGCGGTTCGCGGAGGAAGTGGAGCGTCTGTCTGACGGAAAAATGAGGATCCAGGTCTATCCCAACAGTATCCTGGGCGGAGACAGAGAACTTCTGGAGTCCTGCAAGGACGGAGACATTCCTTTTGTCGTGCAGAACACCGCTCCCCAGGTCACATTCCTGCCCGACATCGCTGTCTTTGATATGCCCTGCCTTTTCGACAACATAGAGGACGTCAGGGTACACATAGACAATGAAGACTTCATGAAGCAGGTCCAGGAGGTCTACAAAAAAGGCGGCTATGAACTGCTGGGATACGCGGACCAGGGATTCCGCGTCATGACGACAAACAAAGCCGTTTACACGGTAGAGGATTTCAAGGGACAGAAGATC
>ODAI011277671.1_pt1 | contig 19473 bp, 15 predicted proteins | sample 1539321 | NCBI WGS metagenome assembly ODAI01 (sample SAMN02144231, study PRJEB22623) | gut metagenome | biome: sheep rumen | host: Ovis aries | place: New Zealand
ATCTGCAACACTTCCAACATGCCCGTTGCGGCTCGAGAAGCTTCCGTCTATACCGCCATGACTATATGCGAGTACTACCGCGCAATGGGATACCGCTGCCTGCTCCTTGCAGACTCCACTTCCCGTTGGGCCCAGGCGCTGAGGGAAATGTCCAACCGTATGGAAGAGCTTCCCGGACAGGATGCTTTCCCTGTGGACCTGTCAGCTATCATATCCAACTTTTACGCTAGAGCCGGCCAGGTTATCCTGAACAACGGCAAGAGCGGAGCGGTAACCTTCATCGGCACCGTCTCCCCTGCCGGCGGTAACCTCAAGGAGCCGGTTACTGAAAGTACCAAAAAGGCCGCCCGTTGCTTCTATGCCCTGGAGCAGAACCGTGCGGACCAGAAGCGCTACCCTGCCGTGAACCCCGTGGAATCCTACTCCAAGTATCTGGAGTATCCCGAGATCCAGCGCACCCTTGAAGAGAGCGTGGAACGCGGATGGATAGACAAGGTGCTGGAAGCAAAGAATCTCGTGCGCAGGGGCAAAGAGATGGCCGACCAGATAAACATCCTCGGCGACGACGGTGTGCCTATGAGTTACCATGAGGCTTTCTGGAAAAGCGAACTGATAGACTTCGGTTTCCTGCAGCAGGATGCATTCGACGCCATAGATTCGGTCTGTCCCATGGAAAGGCAGAAGTATATGCTTGACCTTATACTTGATATCTGCCGCCACGAGTTCAAGTTCGAAGACTACGAACAGTGCCGTTCCTATTTCAAAGAAATCATCAACATCCTCAGGCAGATGAACTATTCCGAATTCCAGTCTGAGCCCTTCGAAAATTATCGCGCTTCACTTAATAAATTAGTCTCACAAAATGGCAACTAAAGCATATCAACGTACATACACAAAGCTGCAGGCCATAACCAAGGCTACAGTGACTCTCAATGCATCCGGCGTGGCCAATGATGAACTGGCCCTTGTCGGCGGCCGTCTTGCCCAGGTCGTGAAGACCAAAGGAGAGCGCGTCACCATGCAGGTGTTCTCGGGCACCGAGGGCATAGCCACCAATGCTGAAGTATCATTCTTCGGACAGCCGCCGACCCTGAAGGTCAGCGACCAGCTGGCAGGACGCTTTTTCAATGCATACGGCAAGCCCATAGACGGCGGCCCCGAGGTGGAAGGCGAAGAGCGTGAGGCAGGCGGCCCTTCCGTTAATCCTTACAAACGCCGCCAGCCCAGCGAGCTTATTCCCACCGGTATTGCCGGCATCGACCTGAACAACACATTGGTTTCAGGGCAAAAGATTCCGTTCTTCGCCGACCCTGACCAGCCGTACAACAAAGTCATGGCAGATGTGGCCATGCGCGCCGACGTCGATAAGATCATTCTCGGCGGCATGGGATTGAGCAACGACGATTACCTGTTCTTCCGCCAGGCCTTCGAGAGCGCCGGCGCCCTGGATCGTATCGTTTCCTTCGTCAACACAACTGAGGAGCCCCCTGTAGAGAGGCTTCTGATTCCCGATATGGCGCTTACGGCCGCCGAATATTTTGCCGTGGACAAGAACGAGAAAGTATTGGTGCTCCTCACCGATATGACTCTGTATGCAGACGCTCTGTCCATCGTCAGCAACCGTATGGACCAGATACCGTCCAAGGATTCCATGCCCGGTTCGCTCTACTCCGATCTTGCGAAGATCTACGAGAAGGCCGTGCAGCTTCCCGACGGCGGTTCCATTACCATCATCGCCGTTACGACCCTTAACGACGGAGACATCACCCACGCCATTCCTGACAACACCGGATATATCACCGAAGGACAGCTTTTCCTCCGTGCCGATTCCGACTCCGGCTGTGTCATCGTAGATCCTTTCCGCAGCCTCAGCCGACTCAAACAGCTTGTTCAGGGAAAGAAGACCCGTGAAGACCATAGCCAGGTGATGAATGCTGGCGTACGTCTCTTCGCCGATGCCCAGAACGCCAAAACCAAGCTGCAGAATGGTTTCGACCTCTCCGACTATGACTTGCGCTGCCTGGACTATGCCAAAGATTACGCCCGCCAGCTGCTTAGCATAGATGTGAATATCAGCATTGAAGACATGTTGGATACTGCATGGCGTCTTTTCGCCAAATACTTCTCCCCCGCAGAGACAGGTATCAAGCAAGCCCTCATCGATAAATACTGGAAAGCAGACTGATGGCTATCAAGTTCCAATACAACAAGACGTCCCTGACCAATCTCGGCAAGCAGCTGAAGATCAGGCAAAACGCATTGCCGACCCTGAAGAATAAAGAATCGGCGCTGCGGGTTAGCGTGATCACGGCAAAAAACGAGGCTAAAGCCCAGGCAGACGCCCTTGAGGCAAAGTTACTTGAGTACGATTATCTTTCTGCCCTGTGGAACGAATTCGATTCCGGTTTGGTCACCATCAAAGACGTCCGCCTGAAGACTGTCAAGATTGCAGGCGTCAAGGCGCCGGCACTGGACGGAATCGACTTTGAACTCCTTCCGTTCAATGCCTTCGTAAAGCCGGCCTGGTATGCAGACGGCGTGCGCATTCTCCAGGAGCTGAGCACTTTGGGTATAGAATCGGAGATATCCGAAGAACGCCAGCGCATATTGGAGTTCAACCGGAAGAAGACCACGCAGAAGGTCAATCTGTACGAGAAAGTTCAGATTCCCGGCTATCAAGAAGCCATACGCAAGATCAAGCGTTATATGGAAGATGAAGAGAACTTGTCCAAGGCTTCGTCCAAAATAGTCAAAACCCGCCACGAGCAACAAGAAGAGGAGGAAAGTCTATGATTGAGAAAATGACCCGTTACGACTTTATCTTGCTCAGCCAGGAGCGGGATGAATTCCTCGAACATCTTAAAACTTTGGGCGTTATTGACATCACTCGTTCCCGAAAACCTGTTGACCAGCGCTCCGAAGAGCTCTTGTCCGAAATCGAGGCCGTCAAATCTGAGATAAATCGCATCCGGAAAGGAAGCGACGCCCATCTTCAGTCTCTTCACACCGACCTTGCCGACCTGCACAAGCAAAGCGAGGCTCTGGGTCACTGGGGTGAGTTTGACAAAGATAAGTTAGACTCCCTTGGGATCGATATCCGCTTCTACTGCCTCCCAGAGAAGAGTTTTAAGCCTGAGTGGGCAGACAGTTATGCACTCATGGAAACTGACCGGTCCAAAGGAAAGGTCTGGTTTGTTGTCTTTGGCGCAAACGATTTTCCGGCGCAGCCGCTGCAGGCACCCGAGTTGTCTGTATCTGAAAATGAGGCTTTGGTAAGCAAGAAAGAAGCGGAAATCGCTGCATACGAATCCCAGCTTGAAGCTCTCCGCACCACCCTTCCTTCTCTAGAAGAAAAAGAAGCACAGCTCACCGAGAAGCTCGACACATATCTGGCTTCGGCAAGTGCTGAACTGGCTGCGGACAAGGCCCTTACAGTGTTTGAGGGCTTTGCCCCAACATCTGAAAGCGAACGCCTCGCCAAAGATTTCGACGATTTGGACTGCATTTGGTTCTCATCTGAAGCGACAGTAGAGGACAACCCTCCTATCAAGCTGAAGAACAATAAGTTTGTAAAGCAGTTCGAGATTCTTACGGACATGTATGGACGGCCGGATTACAACGAATTCGACCCTACTCCTTATCTTTCTATCTTCTTCTTGCTCTTCTTTGCAATGTGCATGGGAGATGCAGGCTACGGCCTCATGCTCATCATCGGCGGCATTCTGCTGAAGAAGGTGGACAGCATGAAGAACCTGGCTCCGTTGGTGACGATACTCGGCATAGGAACCTTCATAGTGGGCATTGTGATGCACACTTTCTTCGGGGTAGATATTTCTACTCTCCCCTGGATTCCATCCTGGCTCAAGTCCATTATGATCACAGGAACTATCGCCGGATTCGAAGCGCAGATGGTCATAGCCCTGATTGTGGGTATAATCCACTTGTGCCTCGCCATGATCGTCAAAACCGTATATGCAACCAAGAACAAGGGCTTCCTGGGCTCTTTGGGAGTTTGGGGCTGGACACTGCTCATTGTTGGAGGCGTTGTAATCGGCACCCTTGCCATTTTCAGCCTGCTGCCCCCTGCGGTGACAAAGTGGCTCGTCATAGCCCTGGGCATCATTTCCGCACTTGGCATTTTCCTGTTCAATGACATTAAACGCAACCCTCTCAAGAACATCGGTTCCGGACTGTGGGAAACTTACAATACGGTCACGGGATTGCTTGGAGACGTTCTCAGCTACCTCAGGCTTTATGCCTTGGGACTTGCTGGAGGAATGCTGGGCAAGGCTTTCAATGACATTGCGACCATGACCCTGGGCGACGGATCTTTCGGTATCGGATGGCTGGCTTTTGCTGTCATACTCGTCATAGGCCATGCGCTCAACCTCGCCATGTGCTGCCTGGGAGCCTTCGTCCACCCTCTTCGACTGAACTTCCTGGAGTTTTTCAAGAATTCCGCCTACGACGGTAAAGGTCGTGCATATCAACCAATTAAGAAATAAATAACAATAAAATCAGAAATACTATGAATGAAATTTTAGGTTATCTCGGACTCGGACTCATGCTTAGTCTCTCCGGTATCGGAAGCGCAATCGGCACCACTATAGCAGGAAACGCTGCAGAAGGTGCTCTTAAAGTGGCTCCTGAAAAATCCAGCAGTTACCTTATCTTGTCTGCACTCCCGGCCACCCAGGGTATCTACGGCTTCGTGGGTTTCTTCATGTGGCTCTTGGTGTACAAATTCGACTTTGTCGCTAATGGTCCGATACTCTTCGGCGTCGGTCTTGGAATGGGACTTGTGTGTCTTTTCTCCGCCATCCGTCAGGGACAGGTCTGCGCAAATGGTATCATTGGCATCAGCCAGGGACATGACGTCCAGACCAACACGCTCATCTATGCCGCTCTTCCTGAGTTCTACGCCATACTCGGTCTTGTAGGCGCCCTCATGCTTACGCTGGCAATATAGGAGACAGCATAACAATAAAAAAGCTCCGGAACCTGTTGTTGAACCAAGGTTCCGGAGTTTTTTTATACTTCGAATATCTTAAAGAGAATCCAAATAAGCCTTAATCTTCTCCGGGTGATCGGAAGACACGAAATCGACTCCGTGACGTATAGCCCAATCCACGAGTTCGTTGTCGTTCACTACCCACAGAGTCACTTCCATGCCGAGCTGATGAGCGCGTTCCACATAATCGGGATGATTCAGGAAGCCGTTCAGGTCGTAAGAAATGGCATTATAACCACGTGCATAGCAATAATCGGGTTCGTGCACAAAGACTCCCCCTTCGATAAAAATAACCTTAGCTGCGGGATCTAAGCGGTGAATTTCCTGCACCATCCAGTCGCTGAATGTTGTATATTCCACCTGGGCCTGCATCTGCATCTTCTTGACAGCCGCCACCGCAAGCTCAACGGCCTTGGTCTCGCGTTCGGGAGTCGATTGCTTTTTGATTTCGAGTATAAGCTTAGTCTCGGGATGCTTTTTCCCCTGCGCAAGATACTCCTCTATCGTCGGCATGCGTGATCCGCCGGGAAGGATGACCGAGCGGGCCTGTTCGAAAGTAATGTCGTGAATACTTTTGCCCAAGCCCGGAACTTTGGGGCCGTGAAACACAATAATCTTCTCATCCGCAGTAAGTTGGACGTCGAACTCAGCTGCGTAGATACCCAGGCTCTGGTTAAACTTCAACGCAGGTATTGTGTTTTCATAGATGGGCGTATCCGGATCTGAGGGAGTGTTGAAGCGCGCTCCCCTATGGCCCACAACTTTCACCTGCGCCAATGCTCCCGTGCACAACAAGCAAAGGGCCGCGGCGATAAATATCTTTTTCATATCTGGTTATGCTGTCTCATCGAACGTAAAGGCCTCCCAAGGCAATTCGGCATCCTTTCCATTATCCAGCACATCTGCCGCATGGTGCAACATGGGGTACATGCTGAGGTCCGCTTTGCCGAGCTCTGCTTTGCGCACCATTGCGGCCCACACCCTGCGTGCCACCACAAGGCTCTCGAGAGTTACGCCGGCAAGGATTTCCACAGCCTCATCATAGCTCTTGCCCTCTCCGAGCAGGATGCCTATCTTGCGGGTGCGGCCGCCATAGACGGTCACGTACAGGTCGCCTATTCCTATATTCTCGCAATCGCGGCTGGCACCCTGCATCTCGAGAAGATAACGCATCTCCTTAACGGCCTGGTAGAAAGCGGCAGCCTGAGAATTGGAATGCAGCCCGGCTTCTGCTCCATGGTGGCGGTTCACAAGTCCTATCGTCATAGCCACGGCAAGCGCATAGCCGTTTTTGAGGGCCACGGCGCTTTCCAGTCCTTCGACATCGTTGGTCAGGGATATATGATAATACGAAGTCTGCATGGCTTCTTTCATCATTTTTATAGTAGCCGTATCCTTGCCGCAGAATGCCACCTCGGTCTGGTCGTGGAATACTAGCTCATAGCTGGTACAAGGGCCTCCGATGGCGCATATTTCTCGATGTATGCCCTTCTTGGCGAGTTCGCGCTTCCAGTATTCAGGATAAGATATGAGCGTTCCGTCTTCCAGATTAATGAGTCCTTTCGTAACGGAAAGTACCGGCACGGAAGGGTCCAGTTCGGACAGGATCTTCTCCAGGAACCAGTCCACGCCGAATGAGCTGACTCCGCCTATAATGAAGTCCGCCCCTTTTGCGGCCTCTTTCCAATCTTCGTAATAATAGTATTTTATCCCTTCGGGGAAAGGTATATCGAACTTGAGATGCTGTCCTTTGGATTTACAGTTGTCAATAATATCTTTATCCAGCGGAGTACCGACCAAGCGGACTTCATTGCCATTTTCAAAAGCAGGATAGGCCAAGGCTGATCCCATCATTCCGGATCCGATAATTGTAATTACTTTAGACATAATGCAGACTATTTTAGTTTTAACAATGAATAACCATATGCCGGAGCGTACAGCGACGCTTCAGTTTTTTCCAATTTTGCTATTTCCCTCAGTTCGGGAGGAATAACGATATCCGTTGATATAGCGGAGGAGCTGAAATTGCACAAGACCACCATGGCGTCATTCCCGTCGAACCGCACGAATACCGTATTCCGGTCCGGGTCAAAGCCAGGCGATTCAAGATTACAGTAGCACAGGTCCCACACATTTCCTTGCCGGAAAAGCGGGGAATGTGCTAAAGTAGAAAGTCGGCGGTACCTGGCGAGTATATCCATTTCTTTTTCGTTTAATCCTGAGCCGCACCGGACGAACTCCGAGATATGAGAAAGCCCCTCAGGGTGGCTCCAGTTGAAGATGGAGGTCCTTCCGTCGGCACTCTCCGACGCTGTCTCGCCAACCTCCTGTCCGGCATAGATCATCCACGAGGCGGCATTGAACAACATGGCATAAGCCACGGCGGCCCATGCCTTGTCCACGGTACCGGCAAAGGCAGGCGACGCTATACGCTGTTCGTCATGGTTCTCAAGGAAGTTGAGCATGTGCCCTTGCAGACCGCCCAGGAACTGCCAGTTCCAACTTAGCTCGCGGGCGCTGCGTACACCTGAGATAACGCCCCTCAGGGTGTCATACACCCCCGACTTATCATATAACAGATCGAACCCTACAGATTCTATGTACGTTTTGTAGTTCTCGCGTTTGTAAACTTCCGCCACGAAAAGCAAATTCGGGAATGACAGTTTGACTCGGGTTATAACGTTTGCCAGAGACTCGGCCGGAACCAGCTCCACCATATCGCAACGGAAACCGTCAACACCCTTTTGCGCCCAGAAATTAAGGACGCGCACAAATTCATCTTCCGTCGCCGGATCCGACCAATTCACCTTGAGTGTATCGGTCCAGTCGGCATCATTCCAATCGTATAAAGGAAGACCGCCTTCGTAGTCCCGGCCTACATGATTCGGCACGTAGTCAATGATAAGCTTCAATCCGGCCGAATGGACACGGGCAACGAGCGCCTCGAATTCTTCCATCCTATGGTCTTCGTCCCGGGCCAGATAGGGATTGATGTCGTACCAATCGCTTATGGCGTAGGGAGAGCCAGGGCAACCCTTTACGAAAGACTTGCCGCTCGAATGACGGGGAATTCCGGTCATCCATATATAATCGGTGCCCAGAAGACGCAGATAATCGAATGATTCTTTATCCCACGAAGGCATCTTGCCGTCGCCCCACAAGCGCGGCAAAACCTGATATATAATCTTTTTTTCGTCCATCAGAAAGGATATCCAACGCCAAAGTGCAACGCAGAACCGTTTTTACCGAACCATTCAGACGGCGTAAGGAAACGGTGACCAGCTTCACGTGATGGTTCGTATAATTTAATTCCCCAGTCGAGCCGGAGCAGTATAAAGTTAAGGTCGAGCCTGAGTCCCACCCCCCAGTCCGCAGCAATCGTAGAAATCCAAGGTATGGGCTCCAAGCCTAATTCTAAATCTAAATCTGTCGAATTAAACTCCCACACGTTGCCGGCCTCCACAAAAAGGGCGCCTTCGAACTTCCAGAATAGCTTCTGCCGGAATTCAGCATCAAATTCAAGTTTCCAGTCTCCGGTCTGACTCGGAATCGTAAATAATGAATATAGCGATTCCGCACCGGGACCAAGGGCGCGCGCCTGCCAGCCACGCATGCTGCTGGCACCTCCGACATAGAACTGTTTTTCGAACGGCAGTGACGCCGAAGAGCCATATGCCTTGCCTATACCGCCGGAAAAGCGCATAGCCAGGGCTGTATAAGGAGAGAAGCGGAAGGTATGGCCCAGCTGCAGGTCCAGCTTGACGTATTGCGAATAGTTGAGCCCGAGGAACAGCTTATCACCCATTGAATCTTCCGGCAACAGAGGATTGAACAGTGAGATAACGTTCCCGGACAGATCGACACCCAGCCTTGCAAAAGTGTAAGAGTTCCGGGGAATCAGGGATGAATCTGTGGTCCAGTAGAACTGAGCGCTCACGCCAGCATCGATATGGTCGATGAAGGAATCCCAGAGAAACCTGTTACGCAGCAATGTGATCAAAAAATCATCACTCATGCTGTCCGTCTTGATAACGGACACACGCAATGGATACAATTGATAGTACAGCCGGCTGGACTGGCCGATATAACCATAAGAGAAATTCGTTATGAATCTCGTGAATTCAGGCCTGTTCTGATAATTAAACGAGGTGTTTATCTCGGTCCGCGGTATATTTGGACCCTTGAACACACTGTAAGGCAGTCCGAGGAACCTGGGGAAACTCAAGCTTGCCGAGACACCGAATTCATTGGCTTTCGTGTCCGTATTCGGCCGCCACTGGAAATTGCCGCTGAATCCAAGCGAAAGCCATTCTCCCCCATGGAAAATATTCTTGTTGTAGAAACTGAGATTAGGAGAAATCCCGATGAGACCGGAGGAGTTCGTGGACATTTCCATATCCACTTTCATTCCCTTCATCTTGCTCTCCCCCATAGTGATACGGCAGTCAACGGTGCTGCTGTCCACGGGCGACATTTCTATTCCGACACTGTTGAACAAACGAAGGGCGCTGAGCCTGTTGTAGGTAAGGTTCACCGTCTTTTCGCTGTACACGTCGCCCGGCTTTATGAGGTTTATCTTCCTTAGAACATTCTCCCGGAAAGGTACTGCCGCCGAATGGCTTATGCTCACGTCTCCTATGTGGTATTTCAACAGGGGCGCGGCATTTGTTTCGGGTTCATTTCGGGTGTAGTTCCTGATTTCATAGGTCAGGACATTTGAAGTCCCGAGCGTATCTGCGGTGAAAAAGTAATTGTATTTGCTCAGGCCGTAATAACCCAGATTGCGAAAATATGACGCACTCCTGACGCTCTCTTCTTCAAGGGACTTTTCCGAGAGCCAGCCGCCGGGCTTGACGATGACATTCGCTTTGTCCGCTTCGAACTCCTCGCTGATACTCCCTTCAGGAAGCTTGAAGACAATACTGTCAACCCGGCTCCGCTCTCCGGGCCTGACAAAATATGTAACCTTGACCAGCCGTCCCACCGTATCCACCTTTGAACTGACTTCCGAATTGTAATATCCCAGATAGTCAAGGTGCTTGCGAATGTTGTCGCAGGAACTTCCGACTTGGAACGAATTGTAAACCACGGGCGCCGTACCCACATTGCGGAGGGAACGGTTTATCCAGTCGTTTTTAGAAGGATTCGACCAGTTGTACAGGCAGAGCATCGGGCTCCATCCGAATACAAAGTACGTATTTGCCTGCTGCTTGATATAAGAGGAGACATCGGACGCAGTCAAACCTTTCTTGTCTCCTTCCAGCTGGACTTTGTTCGAGGCAAGACGGTATTCCCCCTCTCTCAGCACCCTGGTAGTGCTGCAGGACGCTGCGACAAACAATGCAGCAAGAAAGAATACTAATGCACGGTTCCGCCTCATTGCTTCCTCAGGAATTCAGAAAGGACAATTGCGCTGGCAGCCGCTACGTTAAGCGATTCAGGCCCCCGGCCCTTTGCAAAACACGGAATATTGAGCCTCGTCGAAACTTTCGACGCCACCTCGGGACTTATGCCGGAGGCTTCGTTTCCCATGATGATCAGACCTTCCGAACCCGTAAGCGTCGAATAGATATTCTCTCCATCGAGAAAAGTACCGTACACTGGCATTTGAGCATCGGAAAAGAGCTTGCAGTCTTCGGGCAGGTCCCAGAATACAGTATTCACTCTGAAAATCGAGCCCATCGAAGCCTGGACCACCTTCGGATTGTATATATCCACACTGTCCATGGACACGAAAAGTGTGGTGATGCCGAACCAGTCGCAGAGCCGCAGTATGGTGCCCATATTGCCCGGATCGCGTACAGAATCGAGCCCAAGATACAGCCCGCGCTCAAGCAACAATGGCTTCGGTTCGGGTTTCTCGACCACGGCAAGAACCGGAGACGGGCTGGACATATTTGACATCCGGCTCATGACTTCAGCACCGACTTCGCTTTCTCTGTAAACAGCGGAGACCTTGAATGCCGAAGTGAGTGCCTCATCAACAAGCTTCTCCCCCTCCACGGCAAACTGCCCGTACTCGTCACGGAATTTCTTATCTTTCAATGACTTTATACGCTTTATTTCGGCATTTGTGAGCATATTCTCAGAATTATAATTGCAAATTTAACAATAAATTGTTAAGTTTGCGAAAATCACTTTTTAATAATTCAGAAATGGGAAAGTTTGTTATTACTCTCAGAAAGAACGGAGAATTCCAGTTTAATCTGAAGGCCACCAACGGACAGGTCATCCTGACCAGCGAGGGCTACAAGTCCAAAGATTCTTGTCTCAACGGTATCGAGTCTGTTAAGAAGAACGCCCCTATCGCAGAGCGTTTCGAAATCAAGGAAGCCAAGAACGGCAAGCCTTTTTTCAATCTTAAGGCCTCCAACGGACAGGTCATCGGCGCCAGCCAGATGTACGCTTCCGAGCGCACAATGAAATTAGGCATCGCTTCCGTACAGAAGAATGCCCCCGAGGCAGCAATAATCGAGGAACTCGACTAATCTCCCCTGCTGAGACATTTAAAACAATAAAGGCTGGCCCGTAAGGGTCAGCCTTTATTTGTAGGCAATCGTGCTATCAGAAGGCGTAACCTATGCCCAGATGCAGATTGGAACGGTTACCGCTGACATTCGACAGTCCACGATAGACATTTGTGATGCCGTAATCGTAACCCAGGTTAACAATGACGCGGGACAGCTGGAATCCGATTCCGCCGCCGACCAGGACATTGAAACGGTTGTAACCGGAATCGTCGGCATAATAGTCCCAATTAGAGGAACCGCTTATTATTCCGCTGGCTTCGACGTCGAGCCTGGAAATGATACCGAGCTGGAAAGTAGGTCCGGCATACGCGAACAACTTTGCCCCGGAAAGGTCGATGGAATACTTCAGCAGGGTGGGCACATTGAGTGCGAGTTCATTGAACACCGCTTTGCCGCTCTGGGTAAAAGTAATGCCAAAGACAGATGCCGACTGGCTGTCCTGCTTGGTAGAAGTGATCAGCGACAGATATACACCGGGAACGAATCCCAGGCCTTTCACTGCCGGAATCTCGAAATTCACGGATGCTCCTGCATAAAATCCGCTTTTGGAATCATTGTCAGTAGAGCCGCCGCTGTTGGTCGTAAGGGTGCTGTGTATGTAACCGGCGCCCGGAACGATTTGGGCGAAAGCCTGGCCGCCGAGCAAGGCAAGTGCGGCCAAAATAACAGCAATTCTTTTCATGATACTATAATTACCAGCAAAGGATCTTCTTGAAGTCGTAAGCCTCAGGATCACTTACATATTTCTTGGCTGCCTCGTAGTCGTCAGGAGAGATAAAATGGCAGACATGCTCATAATAATTCTTGGCAATACCGCCTTCTATGTCAACCCTGCGGGGAGGAATCTTGCCCTCGGCATTCTGAAGGTCGTGGAGATAAAGAGGAGATGCATTACCGAAAGCATCCACATAAACCATGCAACCGGTCTCGCCCTTCTTGAACAGCGTATAAACGCCAATTGCAAGCTCTGAGCAATAGGTGAGGTCATATGCGATAGGATCCTGGCAACGGACATCGTAACCTATCTCTACGGGACGGGTCTTGACCTTCATGCCAATCTTCTTGAACTCTTTCTCCAACAGCTCGTTGAAGAGCACAGCCTTGCTGATCTTGCCGAGTTCGGGATGTCCGTGCTCGTCGTAGGTCATATGCACGCCTGCTGCTTTGATATCATCGGCGGACAGATCGTGGAAAACGCCCTCAGCGACCACCACGGTTCCGTAGTCCACACCCATGATTTTGCGCTTGATAATAGCGGAAAGGGTGAGCTTGATGATTTTGTCGATGGTGATGTCGGTCTTGTTGAACATCTCCGGAATAATGGTCATGGGGCAATGGGTTGCCTCTCCGATTCCGAGTGCAAGATGTCCTGCGCTGCGTCCCATTGCGGAAATGAGGAGCCAGTTGCCGGATGTACGAGCATCTTCATATATCGTACGGGCAATATGGGCACCCTCCTGCTTTGCTGAATTAAATCCGAACGTAGGAGTATTGTTGGGCAAAGGCAGGTCGTTGTCTATTGTCTTGGGAACATGAATATTTGCGATAGGATACTTCTTCGCCTCAAGGAACTTGGCGATACGGTTTGCCGTAGAGGCTGTGTCGTCTCCTCCGACCGTTACCAGCAATTTTATGTTGTTCTGCTGGAAAAGAGCCAGGTTGAAACGCTTCTCGAAATCTTCGTCGGTAGGCTTGAAACGGCTCATCTGAAGATAGGAACCGCCCCTGTTGAAATAAGCGTCAGCTTTGAAGAAATCGATGTCCTCGATTCTCGGACTGTCGTTGAAAAGGCCACTGTAGCCACCGTGAAGGCCAATTACGCGATAACCGCCTCTAAGGAAGGTCTTGGCCACTGAACATACGACAGTGTTCATGCCCGGAGCCGGGCCGCCGCCGCAAAGAATGATGATGGAATCTTTCATAACTATTAATAAATTAACCTTTCATTTCTTGTTAGCCTGCAAATTTAGCAATAATCCATGAGAGAATGAAATCTACAAATCAACTTTGAACCTCCATATGTTGCTATGGCGAGGTTTTTTGGGGGTATGGAAAGACACATATATCCAGCCGTCCTGAATATCAACGCCCTCCGGTTCCAAACCTATATGGCGGAAATTCAGCACTTTGGTCCTGTTACCTTCGAGGTCGAAAATGTGCATGTCCATATCGGTCTTGGGAATACCCTGATTCAGATATATATAGCCGTTGCGACCCGCGCTGCCCTGGCCTATATATAGGCCCTCTATCTCGATAAACTGTTTGCAATCGGACAGTTTGAAATGAACTTCAGGACCCTCGGACACCTTGGGAAGACGGAACACCCTTAGATATTTCTCCCGGCCGCGGCCTTCGCCTTCGTAGGCATAAATCAATCTTTTGTCGGGATCGACCGCCCAGTCGATAGCTCCCTCCACAGTGGAATCATCGTAAAAGATACGCTGCACAAGGCGGGATGAAGCCGTGGTCACCTCATACACGTAGCAGGATCTCTCGCCACGGCATTCACTCACATAAAAATAGGGAAACTCAGCTTCTGCAGAAGGCTTGTCCGGTCCGAAACAGGCATTGTTGCAATGAGAGGTATTGTCCGCCAGATAGAATGCGTTTACAAATGAAGGTTCTTCCAGATTGAAGACATTGCACTGGCCCTTGTCTCGGACAAGGAAGCCGTATTTACCACTAACAGCAAAGCCCTGAGTGGAGCCTTTTATTTCGACATCTTTAGGCACGAGATCGAATATATCGCATATCTTTTCCTCTTGATAATCAGTGTAATAGTCTTTCCAGAGACTTTCACATGACTGGAACAGAGGATCCCCCGGGAACGGCACGCTTTCTCCGGTTTCGCGTATGGTCGGCATACTGGCTTTCCACGCATCAAGCCTTGCGGCAAGGGTCCATGCCAGCACGTTCGCTATATCCGGATGAACCTTCACAAGGTCATTCTTTTCGGAAATATCAGTGCTGAGGTCATACAACTCAACCGTCTTTTCGTGCATGCGGTAAACCAGCTTCCATTTGCCGCGACGTATGCAACTAAGAAAATCGATATCGGTCTGGTCATTGTTGCACCACCGGTGAGGATAGTGGAAAATCACTTCCCTCTCCGGATCCACACCCGACACAGACTCGGGAACGACAAATGTACCGGCGCTTTTCTGATCGCTGATTTCGCCTTTATCCATTGCTTTGCGGACATATTTGGCGCCGTCTGTCCATAACTTCTTTACACTCTGCCCATCAATATCTTGAACAGCCTCATATGAAGTAATATTTGCGATATCGAGAACGGTCGGGAAATAATCCTCCGGAAGAAAAGGAGTGTTGATTCTGACGCCTGATTCTGATCCGTTTGGAATATAGACCAGCATAGGCGCTCGGATGCCTCCTTCATAGCAAGACCCCCTGCCTCCTCGAAGAGGCGCATTGAATTCACGTGCAGTCCCGCAGTTGCAGGAATAAAACACAATCACAGTATTGTCGGCGATCCCGGCGGAATCCAGATAATCCATGATATCGCCCAGGCTCTTGTCCACCGGCTCCTCCGCGGAGCAGCGATGAGATATATCCAGATAGAAAGGAGTTCCCTGAGCCACAGGATTATCGAGAGCTTTAAGGGCCTCCCGCACAGGCACCTCCGACATATTTGCAAGGTAGCCCATGTCGGCGGGACTTGCCGCCGCAGTATCTGTCGCGCCCCAGCTGGCCTTCCCAACGTGAATGGTATAATATCCATTGTCCTTCAAAATCTCCGGAAGAGGAGTAACATGACATGTATGCGGAATTTCGGGCTTGGGAGACAGTCCGTTCCAGTTCCAGTCAGGATTGCCAAAAGTATCGTCCGGATATTCGCCGGGCGTGGAATTCGTTATGCGCATGTGCGCTGCATTCATTCCCGAGAGCAGCGAAGCCCTGGTAGGAGAGGACGTCGGGCATGCATATGCATTGGTCATGATGATGCCGCGTTCCGCAAGCTTCTGCATATTTGGGGTATCCATACGCAGGTTATCGGGGTGCACTTCTTCGCCGTCGGCGACGCTGCTGTCGAGCCAGCCATAATCATCCACCAGGAGAAAAACAATGTTAGGACGCCCCCGGCTTGCCTCTCCCCTTCCACACGCCGCCAGTGTCAACAATAAGGCAATCGCCAGTTTGCCAATAATTTTACTTCTCATATTCTTTCAACAGTTTCATCAATTCCGCGGGACGATTGGTAGCAATTATGTCCACACCTGCTTCAATCAGGCTGCGCTGTATTTGGGGATCGTCCTGGGCCGTGACCACAACGCCAAGACCCTTGGCGTGAAAGTCTGCAATCCAGTCCGGGTGGGCAAGCCAGAACTCGGCGCGGTAATTTGCTCCGTCGATTCCGTCCGAGACCAGCTCGTCGGCAGTCTTGAGCGAAGCTTCCTTGGAGCACAGATAATAAACTCTTGCCTGAGGAACAGTTTTCTTGGCATAGCGGCACAAAGAATAAGAAAAGGTCTGGAAGACCACACGCCCTTCCATTCCATACGACGTCACACGCTCCCAGGCAGTGTCGAAAAGTCTCCTGTTCAGGGAATCGGAACCGTGACGCTTGAGTTCGCATACCAGATTGATTCCCGGATGTTCGGAGGCCTCCATGAGATAATCGTCAAAGGTGGGCACCGCCTCCCCGTTCGGGAGCTCTATGTCCGCCAGATCCATGAACCGGGATTCCTTTATGACACGGGAATCATTTGGGAACGTGGCGTTATGATTGATGATACATTCTCCGTCCCTGGTAATCCAGATGTCGAATTCTGAGCCCCATACGCCCAGTTCCTGCGAGGCACGGAGCGAGGCTAGGGAATTTTCGGGAGCTTCGGTGTGCACGCCGCGGTGTGCTATCACCTTGACATTCTGCCCTTGGACTTGGCTTGGGAACAAGGCGCAAAGCCCTGCGACAAGCAAGAAAATTAATCTTCTCATACCTACAAATATAAGAAATATTTAGGAAATTGCGTATATTTGTAAGCTATGGACAGAATTCAAGCTCAAGCCAGAATAGAAGAACTCAAAGTAGTACTTAACGAGAACAGCAGAAGGTACTACGTGGACAATGCTCCCACGATGAGCGATCAGGAATACGATTTCTTGATGCATGAGCTGGAAGAGCTTGAAAAGGCTTATCCGGAGTTCCTGACCCCCGACTCCCCCACTCAGCACGTAGGATCAGACCTGGACGCCCCCGTGGGCTCGAATGCAGAGCCCGAGGCCGGCGGAGATTTTGAGAAGCGTCCGCACCGTTACCCCATGCTGTCGCTCGGGAACACCTACAGCATTTCAGAAGTTGAAGAATTTGCCGCACGTGCAGACAAAGCCCTTGAAAAAGGATTCAGCTATTGCTGCGAACTCAAATTCGACGGAACGGCCATTTGCCTGACCTATGCCGGAGGCAAGCTCGTGCGCGCCCTTACACGCGGCGACGGCATCGTCGGAGACGACGTAACCCGCAACGTCCGTTTCATTTCCAATATTCCGCAGACCCTCAAAGGAGACTATCCCGAAGAATTCGAAATAAGGGGCGAAATCCTCATGCCCTATGCTTCCTTCGAAGCTCTGAACAGCGAGCGTGAAGATATAGGAGAGCTGCCCTTTGCGAACCCGCGCAACGCAGCTTCGGGTTCGCTCAAGCTCAGCAAGCCCGAGGAGGTGGGCAAACGCGGGCTCTGGTGCACCCTCTACCATATTCCAGCCCAGAGCGTTCCGTTCGAGACCCACGACGAAGCTCTGACCAAGGCCGCATCGTGGGGACTGCCCGTTTCTTCCGAAAGGAAGATATGCCGCAGCATAGACGAGATCAAACAATTCATAGACCACTGGGACAAGGCCAGGAAAAGCCTGCCCTACGCCACCGACGGTATTGTCATAAAGATCAATGAGCTCGATGCCCAGAGGGCGCTGGGCTACACGGCCAAGTCTCCGCGCTGGGCGGTGGCGTATAAATTCAAGGCGGAACAGGCTTGCACTCCCCTTCTGAGCATAGACTACCAGGTGGGGCGTACGGGAGCCGTGACGCCTGTCGCCAACCTTGCCCCCGTGCAGTTGGGAGGCACTACCGTAAAACGTGCTACCCTCGTCAACGCCGACCAGATCGCATCTCTCGACATACGCGTAGGCGACTACGTTTACGTAGAGAAGGGAGGCGAAATCATCCCCAAAATCACCGGGGTCAATCTGGACCTGAGAAAGCCCGGTTCAGTCCCGCCCGAGTTTCCAAAATACTGTCCCGACTGCGGGACCTTGCTTTCACGCCAGGATGGCGAAGCCAAGTGGTTCTGCCCCAACGCTTCCGGCTGTCCTCCCCAGATAAAAGGCAGGATTCTGCATTTCATGGGACGCAGAGCCATGAACGTTCTGGCCGGAGAGGCCACCGTAGATCAGCTATACGACACAGGTCTGGTGCGCAAGCCGTCGGATCTCTACAGCATCAACAAATACCAGTTGCTGAGTCTGGAAGGCTGGCAGGACCGGTCCGCACAGCGTTTCCTCGATTCGCGGGAAAAGAGCAAATCCATACCTTTCGAGAGGGTGTTGTTCGCTATTGGCATCAGATTCGTAGGAGAAACTACTGCACGCGACCTTGCAAAGCACTTCGGCAACATAGACGCGCTGGCCAAAGCCAGCCAGGAAGACCTTCAAGAGGTAGCCGAAGTAGGCTCCGTGATCGCAGGCAGCGTATATGAGTTTATGCAAGACGAAACGAATCTGCAGGAAATAGCAAGACTTAAAGAGGCCGGACTTCAGTTCTCGGCCAAAACACCCTCCCTTGAACTCTCCGACGCCCTGGCCGGAAAGACCATTGTCGTGTCCGGCAACTTCAGCGTCTCGAGGGATGCCGTCAAAGAACTCATAGCCGCCCATGGAGGCAAATGCGCATCCTCCGTAAGCGGCAGCACCTCGTTCCTTCTCGCCGGCACAAAGCCGGGCCCCGAAAAGCTCCAGAAGTGTACGCGCCTGGGGATCCCTGTCATTTCCGAGCAGGAATTCCGGGAGATGCTCCCCGGTGGCGGGCAGGACACTGAAACACAAGAACTGACGCTTTTCTGATATGGGCAAGATATTGGATCTGTTTACCGACCGTATCTGGTCTATCGACACCGAAAAAGTGGCCTCGGTTTCCAAGGGTTACGCCCGTCTGGTTACCTTCGTCAAACTTGTCAGGATCACTATAAACACATTTGCCGAGAACCGCATGGGCTTTCAGTGCGTAGCCCTGAGCTACTTCGTCACCCTTGCCCTGATACCCTTGCTGGCCTTCATTTTTGCCATAACCGGCGGTATGGGCTTGTCCGGTTTCCTCGATTCCGTGCTGCTGTCGCTGGCCCCTGAAGTGGACAGCGGCCTGCTTATGCTCATAAAAGAAAAGGCCGGCAACATCATCGATATCGCAAAAAGCGGTGGCGTAGGACTCATCTCCGCGCTGATGTTTCTCTGGACCATTCTATGGATGATGTTCCAGGTAGAAAGGGTTTTCAACAATGTATGGGGGATACGGAAGATACCGCGCAAACTCTACAAACGCTTCGGTTTCTACTTCCTCGTCCTGTTCCTGTCGCCCTTCATCGTTGTCCTGTTCGGCGTAGGTATCGCATATTATTCCAACTTCACCAAGTTCCTGCGCCTTGACCTTTCCGACCTCAGGTTCCTTCCCAGGCTTCTCGGTTATGTCGGCTTTTATATAATCGCTACATTCACGCTTAGCGCCATGTACAAATTCATTCCGGCCACGGAAGTAAAATACAAAAATGCCCTTAAAGCGGCAGCACGTGGCGCTTTCGTCTTTGTGTTGTTCCAGTACCTTTGCCTCGAGACACAGGTGTTCGTGGCCCGTCTGAATGCAGTGTACGGAGTACTGGCCGCAGTTCCGTTGTTCCTTATCTGGCTGAACTTCAGCTGGCAGAT
>ODAI010434521.1_pt1 | contig 19464 bp, 19 predicted proteins | sample 1539321 | NCBI WGS metagenome assembly ODAI01 (sample SAMN02144231, study PRJEB22623) | gut metagenome | biome: sheep rumen | host: Ovis aries | place: New Zealand
TAAAATCTCCTGCGTTATCTGTATTATAACCCGTCCCTCACATCTCTGATATGGGACTTGAGCATGACAACATTCATCGCTCTTTTGCTTAAACGAAGCAGGGTATATTCTCCGTTACAGGCCTTGCTGTAGGATTCCAGCGACGGAGTTGCGGAGCCCAGAAGCACGCTTGCACCCGCCATTTCGGCCCTCCATATCGCAACCTCCCTTGCATGATACTTGGGAGTATTTTCCGATTTGTAGCTTGCCTCATGCTCCTCGTCGATTATGATGAGCCCGAGCCTGCCAAACGGCGTGAACAATGCCGACCTCGGACCTATCATTATGCTTATTTCGCCGTTTCTCGCCTTTTCGCTCTGTTCGTAGCGCTCTCCCTTGCTCAATTTGCTGTGGGAAAATGCCACCTTGTTTCCGAAGCAGAGCGCAAAGCGTTTCACAGTCTGGTAGGTAAGTGATATTTCGGGTATCAGCACGATGACCTGCATACCCTTTTCTATCACATGCCTTATTATTTCAATATATACTTCAGTCTTTCCGCTTCCGGTCACGCCGTGGAGCAGATAGGTTTTATGTATTCCTTCATCTATATCCGCACATACCGTGTCTTTTGCGAGCTTTTGTTCTTCATTAAGCTCTGTGCCATTCTTCAGACCGTCGGGATAATTTTTTATCAGCTCGGTTATTTCCGGAAAAGCATCCTTCCTTGCGGCGCCCTTTTTAAGATCGACCTTCTGCTTTACGGGGATAACGGTCCTTAAGGAATCCTTCAGCATGCCGCCGTAATTTGTCTTCATTTTGTAGGCCAGAGCCATGAATTCGTCTTCTATCGTAAGGGAATTCTTAACGATGCCTTCGATCTTCTTGAGCTTGAAATTACCCTCGGGCCTTGTGCTCCTTATCCCGCAGACATAGCCTTTTTTCTGCTTGTTGCCCGCTCCGAAAGGTATCATCACAGGAGTGCCTATGCTCAGTTCTCCAAGCTCGTCCGGTATTTCATAGGTGAAGCTTTTATCAAGATTCGGTGCGGATATATCGACTATTATATCCGCATATTTCAATTTTCTCCACCCCCGGCGCTGCGAAGAAGAGAAGCTGTGAGGTCCAGCTTCATGCCCCTGCTGCCTTTGCAGAGCACACAGTCTCCGGGCACAAGTATCTCAAGCAGGAACTGTTCGGCCTCTTCTCTTGTATCAAAGCTTTTTATCTCTTTGCCGCAATTTCTTGCGGCCTCATCGGCAATATATGCTGCCTGTTTTCCTACACAGATAATGATATCCGCCCCGGATGCCGCGGCGTATTTTCCGACCAGACGGTGAAGCTCCTCGGAATAGTCACCGAGCTCAAGCATATCGGCAAGCATTGCAATCTTTCTTCCTTCGCATACGGCGCTTCCGAGCAGCCACAGCCCGCTCTTCATGGAATCGGGGCTTGCGTTGTACGAATCGTCTATCAGCCAGACACCGTTTGCTGTTTTTTCTATCCTGCCGCGCATTGCAAGAGGCTCATACTGACCGAGATACTTAAGCGCTTCGCCTGTATCCGCTCCGGTAAGTACGGCGCAGGCGATTGCCGCAACCGCATTGAGTATATTGTGATCTCCGCTCACCTTAAGCTTTACGGGGAATACTGTATCTTTATATCTGAAAGTAAAATTGCTGCCCGAAGCATCGCTTTTTACCTGTTCCGCCCTGAAATCGCACCACTCGCCGAAGCCGTAGGAAAGAATTGTGATCTTTTCAAGCGATTCAACGGTTTTTGGGTAAAGCCCGAGCGAAGAAATTTCTTTTCTGTCAGGAGATCCCGGTATAAGCTCGGAAAGCAGTTCGTTTTCGCCGTTTAAAAGCAGTATCCCGTTTTCGTCCATTTCGTTAATTATACCAAGCTTTTCACGTCTGATGTTTTCCCGTGAGCCGAAATTTCCCACATGCGAGAAACCGATGTTGGTAACGACCGCGATGTCAGGTCTTGCGATCCTTGCAAGCCTTTCCATTTCGCCGATAATGCTTACACCCATCTCAAGTATGAGGGCTTCGGTATTTTCGTCAAGCTTAAGCGTCATCAAAGGAAGCCCCAGCTGACCGTTTTTGTTGCCTTCGGTCTTTATTATTTTTTTGCTTCCTTCTAAAGCCGCGGCTATCATTTCCTTTGTGGTAGTCTTGCCGACGCTTCCCGTGATCCCTATGCATTTCGGAGAAAAGCACATGCGGTACCGCATGCCGAGACGCTGAATTGCATCCTTCGTGCTGTCCACCGCGATATATGTCATTCCCGCGGTATTTTCTTCAACCCTTCCCCTTTCGGTCAGAGTAGCTATCATACCGTTTGCCTGAGCATCGGCGATGAAATCATGGGCATCCCTGTTTTCTCCCACTATAGGGAGGAAAAGGGTCTGTGAATCACCCTCCTTCGAATTGTAGCTGTAATCGCTTATCGTTATGCACGGATCTCCGTCAATTATGCTTCCGTCCATCATTTCCGCAATTTCTTTTACAGTCAGAAGTCCCATTTTTTATTTATTCTCCCTTGCTTTCTTCATCTCATCGGCCTTAAGTATCAGTTCAACATCATCCATATGATACTTAACGCCCTCGATTTCCTGATAATCCTCGTGTCCCTTGCCTGCAACAAGGATCAGATCCTTCGGCTTTGCATTGTCTATACAGTATTTGATCGCTTCAAAGCGGTCCGGGATCACAACATATTCCGCATTCTCAACCTTTTCGATTGAGGAAACTATGTCAGCGATAATGTCCTCCGGCTTTTCAAACCTCGGGTTGTCCGAGGTGATGACCGTAAGATCGGCAAGCTCTCCGCTCACCCTTCCCATGCTGTATCTTCTGTCCTTCGACCTGTTTCCTCCGCAGCCGAAAACACAAATAAGCCTTCCGGGGTTATACTCCCTTAGCGTAGTCAGAACGCTTCTGAGCGACATTTCGTTATGGGCATAATCAACCATAATGGTGAAGTCTCCGGATACCGGAACCGTCTCAACCCTGCCTCTTACCTTTACATCGGCAAGCCCCTTTAGGCTTGCTTCATGGGGAACGCCCAAAAGATCGCATAGTGCAAGTGCAGTCAGCGAATTGTAAACAGTGAACCTTCCGGGAATATCGACCGTGACCGAAAGCTCTGTGCCGTCCTTCATGATTCCCTTATATTTTATTCCTGCCCTTGTCAGCTCGATATCCTCGGCCCTGTAGTCGGCAGCACTGTCCGTACCGAAGGAAAAGAGTCTGCAGGTTCTGTTTTTCATTATCTCGTTAAAATGGCTGTCATCGATATTTCCGAGTCCTGTTTTACACTGTCTGAAAAGAAGGCTCTTGCAGTACAGGTAATCCTCGAAATCGGGGTGTTCGTTTCCGCCGATATGATCGGGTTCAAGATTGGTGAAGATGCCGTAGTCAAAAATTATGCCGCCGACCCTCTTCATCTTAAGTCCCTGCGAACTCACCTCCATTACCACATGGGTAATGCCGTTTTCAGCCATTTTTGAAAAATACTCCTGAATGGTATAGCTTTCAGGTGTTGAATGGCTTGACGGAATATGCTCGGAGCCTATTATCGTTTCTATCGTACCGATAAGACCGCACTTTACGCCAACCTTCTCGAGCACGTTTCTTATCATGTAGCTCGTGGTCGTCTTGCCCTTTGTACCGGTGATTCCGATTGTGGTGAGCTTTTCGGCCGGATATCCGAACCATGCGGCACTCATATATGCCAGAGCCTCGCGGTCGTCCCTGACTTTAATCACGGTCACGCCCTCGCCCGCATCTGCGTCTTTTGTCACAACCACCGCTGCAGCACCCTTCGCAACCACATCGGGTATATAATCATGCGCATCCTTCACGGTTCCGCTGATGCATACAAAGACAGAACCCTTTTCCGCCTTTCTGGAATCATAGACCAGCGAGCTTATTTCGGTTTCCGTACTGCCCTGTACCACTTCATATTCAAGGCGTTCAAGGAGAGTTTTTAGTTTCATTTATGACCTCTTTTGTCTGAAAATACTGTTTCTAAAACGCACCAAATTCCCACGGCAGCAATATGTCGTGGGAATTGGCGATCAATAGCAATATTGTTTACATACATCTGTAAAGATCTTCATATTGTCCCGCAGAAGCCTTCCATGAGAAATCAGCGGCCATGCCTCTGTCAACTATCTTGTTCCATTCACGTTTATGGTTGTAGTATACATCCTTTGCATATCTTACGGCATTGAGCATTTCATGTGCATTGTAATTGCGGAAGCTGAAACCGGTTCCGGTGTTTTCATACTGGTTGTAAGGTTCAACCGTATCCTTAAGTCCGCCTGTTTCCCTTACGATGGGCACCGTGCCGTAACGGAGGCTCATAAGCTGTGAAAGACCGCAGGGCTCGAAAAGCGAAGGCATCAGATAAGCATCGCAGGCAGCGTAGATCTTATGAGAACGCTCGTTATTGTAGTAAATGTTTGCAGATACCCTGTCCTTGTATTTCCATTCATAGTGCCTGAAAAGGTTCTCATATTTCGGATCACCGGTACCGAGCACAATGAACTGCATGTCCGGAGCACAGAGTTCTTCGATAACATAATCTACAAGGTCAAGTCCCTTCTGGTCAGTAAGTCTCGAAACAATTCCGACGGCAAAGATCTTATCGTTTACGGCAAGTCCGAGCTCTTCCTGAAGAGCAGTCTTGTTCTTTACCTTTTCCTTGCGGAAATTAATGGCATTGTAATTATTTACGATGTAGGGATCGGTCTCGGGATTCCAAACGTCATAGTCAAGTCCGTTTACAATACCGCGCAGGCAGTTGCTTCTTGCGTTCATCAGACCGTCAAGCCCTTCGCCGTAGAACGGAGTCTTGATCTCCTCGGCATAGGTGCGGCTTACCGTTGTTACCATGTCGGCATATACGATACCGCCCTTTAAGTAGTTTGCGTCACCGTAAGCTTCAAGCTTGTCGGGAGCAAAGTAGTATGATGAAAGTCCGGTAATGTCCTGAATTGTCTTCTTGTCCCATACACCCTGGAATTTAAGGTTATGTATCGTCATTACAGTCTTGATCCCGTGATAGAACGGATTATTCTGGAATGAATCATGGAGCATTACGGGGATGAGACCTGTCTGCCAGTCATGGCAATGTATGATGTCCGGTCTGAAATCAAGCACAGGCATTGCCGAAAGCGCAGCCTTCGAGAAAAATGCAAATTTCTCTATGTCCTGATAGATTTCTCCGTAGGGCTTGTCGCCGGCGAAATAAAATTCATTGTCAATAAAATAGAATTTAACCCCGTCAAGTTCCATTTCAAGCACGCCCACGTACTGGGTCCTCCATGCGAGGTCCATATAGAAATGAGTTTTGTATCTCATCTGTGATTTATATTTTTGGGGAATGGACTTATAATTGGGGATAAGGACCCTGATATCGAACTCGTCCTTATTGCAATATTTGGGAAGTGCTCCTACAACGTCCGCAAGACCGCCGGTTTTGATAAAGGGCACACATTCCGATGCTACAAACAATATATTTTTCATAATTCCTCCAATAAGTTTAACCTTCTCGCGGATCATATGAAAAGCGCACATAATCCACAGAAATATTATACCATAAAATTTCTGATATGCAAAGAAAAACCGCTTATTTTTTTCAATATTTTTTGAAAAAACAAGCGGTTTGTTTCTCAACTCTTTACACAGGCGGTAAATTTAGCCACCAATGCTTTGTTTCTTGTCATCGACAGGTTGTTAAGGAAAATGATTTCCTTTGCTTTTGTTTCCTGCACAAGAGCCTTGAAGCTCTTTTTGTAATATCTGTAATCTACAACATATACATACTGGTAATGATCGGCAAGGAACGGCGCAAATGCATTTCCGAAGGATTCCTTTACAAGTATGCAGGCGCTTCCGTCCTTAAGGTTTTTATTCTCGATCTTGGTATAGGGGTAATCACCGCCTATATAACAGCAGTATTTCAGTGTTTTTCCGTAATCGGACACATTGTTTAACATCGGCCATGCAAAGGTCTTATCCTTTGTGTCTGTGATCTCCATATTAGTGGAAACGCCGGACACATAGGCCTCAACTACATCAGGGTTCTTTGTAAGCATTGCTTCCGCATTTGCATCACCCTTGGTATCGTTATAGAAGGAGCCGTAAAAACCGTCGTACGTCCTTAAGGTATACATGGTTATCGGCTTGGGCTGTTTTCCCATGGCCTTCATTATTTCGGCATATGCGTAATATGCACCGCGGCCCGTCCAGTGATGGTCGGTCCTGTAGTAAACATATTCGCTCCTGTGTTCGTTGATCGCGTCAAAAATGTTTACATAGGTCACGGGGCTGCTTATTTTCTCGCCTATCTTTTCGCATGCCGACTTCTGGTCGGTGGAATTGATCTCCGACCTTAAATGTTCAGGGAAGGTAATTCCCGAGCTCAAAGGAATGGCCGAGCAGTATATTTTCACGCCCGGAAGACCTGCTGCGGCGGAATTTACCGCATCGGCATAAAGCTTTGCGGTGGAATCAACATAAGTATAGGGTTCATATGCCGCATCCCTTAAAAGATACAGGCCTTTTATATACTTGATTTCCTCCTTGGTCGCATCGGCATAGGGAAGTGCGGTCGGATCGGCCGCTTTTGTTGTCTCGGGATCCGGTTCTTTAGTCACATCCGCTCCGGGACTCGTGCCGATCTCAGGTTCCGCAGTTACTGCGGGACTTGTTTCAGGCACTTTAGTCGGAGGGTCTGAAATGTCAGCCACGTATATCGGGTTATTCTTCGGCCCGCTTTCGTTTTTTTTGTTTCCTGCAAAGGTGATAAGGATGAGTCCGATAATGATTACCAGGGTTATGCCGAGGATTGCAAGGGCAATCTTGACCTGCGGCTTCATCCGGGATTTTTTCTTTCTTCTTCCCGCATAGCTCCTGGACATATAGCTTCCGGACGTTCTCTGCTCTCTTCGCGCAGACGGAGCCCTGTCGCCTCTTTCATAAACCTCCCTGCCTGTACGCCTTACACGATCCCCCGCTTCGTATACGGGTCTTCGTGCCGGTTTTCTTTCGGGATCACGTTCGGAATAGGGTCTGTCGGTACGCGGACGGGAGCCGGCCGGCCGGCTCCCCGCAGGACGACTTCCTGCAGGTCTGTATCCGTCGGGACGTATTCCTGCCGGCCTTTCACCCGATGGGCGGTTTCCGGCAGGACGCCTCCCTGTCGGGCGGTCGCCTAGATTTAAATCATCCCTGTCTTCATTCATATCACTTGAAGAACCTTTCAATTACCTCTTTAGCCTTGGCATTGTCGGCAGTAACGCAGAACACTGCATAATTACCGCTCTTCTTAATTATGGCATTTTCAATCTTCGGAACATCCTCAGGCTTGTACTTGCTCATTTCATCTTTGTTGTCATTTAAATAAGTGTTTATATTGGCAATAACAGTATCTACCTGACCTGCATCAGCACATTTATAAACGCCGAAATTATCGGCAGACTGTTCACCTTGAATAGCATAAATCATGCCCTGTCCGCCCTCGGGAACCTCAACCATGATCTTTGCAACTTCATCGTCAAGCTTCGTCATTTCTCCGTCAAACTTAACCTCTGTCTTAAGTGCATCTGCAACGGCATTTATATCTATCTCTGCGGGAACCTCTGCAGATGAGCTTTCTGCGGAAGAACCTGCAGACGATGCAGAGCTTGATGCCTTGGATGAAGAGCCCGATGACGAGCTGTCAGATCCGCATGCGGTAAAAACAAGTGTTGCAAGCATTGTTGCTGCTACGATTTTTTTGATTTTCATAATCACTTTCTCTCCTTTTTCAGTACCTTTTATACATTTTTATTCCGGAGACAGAATTTGCCCCCGGAATAAATGATGTCGTTAATTAATTTAAAAGTGTTTTTCTTTGAAGATCAAGCCGATGTAATTACGGTGTAGCATCATCTTCAAAATAATTTGCAAAGTCCTTGGAGTATGCATTGATATTGGCAAACACTCCGTTTACGGAAGATAACTTCCACTTGATAGTTCCGACCGGATTTACAATTCCGTGAAAGTCTCCGCTTTTTGATTTCCAATCTTTCGACGTGAGCTTTGCACTGTTTGATTTAAGACCCGAGGTCTCTTTCCAGTCATTCTCGGCATCCGTACGATGCCCGTCGGTATCATCCATTGTGTTCGGATCGATTGACACGCTGAGCGTGCCGTTGGTACAGGTGACGATAAACTTTGCATTTTCCGGAATATAATATTCATTATCCGGGTCGGTCGCAATGGTCGTACCTGTTTTGACAATATTGTCAATCAGCTGCAAGTCTTTCGACTTTCTTGACTTTTCTACGTATTTGAGATAGGCGGGTGCAAGAACGCCAACAAGCACTGCCATGATAGCAATAACCAATATCAGCTCGACGAGCGAAAAGCCTTGGTTCCTTTTTCCTTTCATAATTCTGTTCTCCGTTCCGCAGAAAATGGGTAGGGAATCCCCATCATCCACTATTCTCCTTATACCATAGAGAATACCACATTTTACAGAATTATTCCACTATTATTTTCGGAAATTGATGTTTTATCTTGTCTTTTTTTTGTACTATTTTAATTTTTCGGATGATTTTAACGTCCTGCGTACATTTTTTCATAGTAATTCCGGTATTCACCCGAAATGATTTCCTCCCACCACTCACGGTTGTCGAGATACCATTTGATTGTTTTCTTGATTCCGTCGGCAAATCTGGTTTCAGGAAGCCAGCCGAGCTCGTCATGGATCTTTGTGGGATCGATCGCATAACGCATATCGTGTCCCTTACGGTCCGTGACATGGGTGATAAGGCTTTCGGGTTTTCCGAGCTCCTTGCAGATGAGCTTCACTATGTCTATATTTTTCATCTCGTTATGACCGCCGACATTGTAAACCTCTCCTACTCTGCCTTTATGGATGATAAGGTCGATTGCGCGGCAGTGATCCTCAACATAGAGCCAGTCACGCACATTAAGGCCCTCGCCGTAAACCGGCAGCGGCTTGTCGTTAAGGGCATTTGCAATCATCAAAGGAATCAGCTTCTCCGGGAAGTGATAAGGGCCGTAATTGTTTGAGCAGCGGCTTATCGAAACAGGAAGGCCGTAGGTTCTCTGGTATGCGAGCACCAAAAGATCTGCGGCTGCCTTGGAGCTCGAATAAGGGGAGCTCGTATGTATCGGCGTGGTTTCGGTGAAGAAGAGGTCTGGACGGTCCAAAGGCAGGTCTCCGTACACCTCGTCTGTCGATACCTGATGATATCTTTCTATACCGTATTTCCTGCATGCATCCATCAGAACGCTCGTACCGATTATGTTTGTCTGGAGGAAGATTCCGGGGTCTTCTATCGAACGGTCAACATGCGATTCTGCGGCAAAGTTGACAACGATATCAGGTTTTTCCTCTTCAAAAAGCTTATTGACAGCCTCCCTGTCACAGATGTCAGCCTTTACGAAGCGGAAATTAGGTTTGTCCATCACGTTTTTAAGCGTTGACAGATTACCGGCATAGGTAAGCTTGTCAAGACAGATTATCCTGTAATCCGGATATGTATCAAGCATATGAAATACAAAATTACTGCCGATAAATCCGGCGCCTCCGGTTACAATGATTGTTTTTTTCATATTATTACAATACCTCTTTTCAGATTTTTTTCTTGGTTTCGTTTGCAAGCTGCTTCATTTCCCTTGCGCTGTTCCTTACCGTATCGGTAATCTGCGCACCTCCGAGCATCCTTGAAAGCTCATCGATCACTTCTTCGCCTTCAAGCCTTGTGATTCCGGTCCTTGTATGTCCGTCGGACTGCTTCTTTTCAATGAGAAAATGATTGTCCGCCATCGATGCAAGCTGGGGCAGGTGGGTGATACAGATGACCTGATGGCTTTTTGAAAGAAGCGCGATTTTTTCCGCAACCTTCTGGGCCGTGCGTCCGCTGATACCGGTATCTATCTCGTCAAACACCAGCGTTCCCGTTGAATTGTCAACGGCAGCAACCGACTTAATGGCAAGCATGATTCTCGAAAGCTCACCGCCGCTGATGATGCCGGAAAGCTTTTTCATCGGTTCGCCGAGGTTTGCGCTCAGATAAAATTCCGGCTCAGTATCTCCCGTTTCGGAAAAATTACCGGTTTCAGCTATTCTGATTTCAAAGCGTGCGTTCTCAAAATTGAGATCCTTCATCGCATTTTCTATGCTTTCAGACAGCTTTGCCGCCGCTTTTTCCCTTTCTTTCCTTAACAGGTCATTTGCTGTTTTTAGCTCGTTTTCCCTGTCGGACAGCTGCTTTTTCAGCCTGTCCAGGTAGTTGTCATAGTCGGAATATTCCTCAAGCTGCTTTAAGCAGCTGTCGGCATATGCATTTATCTCTTCTATCGTCCGTCCGTATCTGGATTTGAGGCGGTTTATAATGTCAAGTCTTTCGCTGACCTCTTCAAACTCCTCTTCGCCTCCGGATATGCCTTCGGCATAATCCCGCAGCACGGCATTAAACTCGCCAAGCTCTTCCGAAATACATGCCAGTCTTTCCGAAAAAGCCGCAAGCTTCTCATCAAAGGAACTTATCTTTCCCAGCGCCCTCTGCGCGCGGTCCAGAAGCTCTTCGGCAGGCTCGTTTCCCATAGACAGTGCATCCTCGGCAAGCTTTATTTCCTCAAGTATCCTTTCGGTATTTGAAAGCACCCTGAATCTTTCCTCGAGGCTTTCGTCCTCTCCTTCCTTAAGCCTGGCATTTTTTATTTCCTCGGCCTCATAGGACAAAAGCTCCAGCTCGCGTTCGCTTTTTCTTTTGCTGCCTGCAGCCTCTTCATATTCAGACCTTGCCGCCTTAAAAAGGGCATAGCAGCTTTTTACCCTGTCAAGCGCTTTTAAACACGCGCCGCTGCTCTCATCGGTTATCCTTCTCTGGCCTTCCTTGTAGAGCAATGACTGATGCTCATGCTGCCCGTGGATATCGATAAGCACTCCGGCGATTTCCTTCAGCACCGCTGCCGTGACCGTCTCGCCGTTTACGCGGCATACGCTTCGGCCGTTCGATGCTATCCTTCTGGAAATCGTTACAAGCCCGTCCTCATATATAAGGTCATTTTTTTCAAAAATATCCTTTATCTGCGGATCATCCGACTCAAAACCGAGTTCGACAAGCGCATAATCGGCATATGTTCCCATCTGGTCCTTCGAAATCTTTCCGCCGAGCGCGGCATTTATCGAACCGATAAGTATTGATTTTCCGGCTCCGGTCTCACCCGACAGCACATTGAAGCCCTGCCCGAAATCCAGCCAGATTTCATCGATTATGGCAAAATTTTTAACATGAAGATTAACAAGCATAATGCTTTTATTACTCCTCTACATTATGATATACGTTCTGTACATCATCATCATCGTCAAGCAGGTCCATTGTTCTCTGGAAGTTCTTGATATCGGTCTCGTCGGTGAGGGAAACATAGGTCTGGGGAATCATGGTGACCTCAGCCTCAGCCATCGGTATTCCCGCATTCTCAAGATTTTCCCTTACAGCCGAGAAATCATCGGGAGAAGTATATATTTCGAAGCAGTCATCCTCCTCCGACATATCCTCCGCACCGGCATCGAGAGCGATCATCATAAGCTCGTCGGCATCGCCCTCATATTCCTCCTTGTCAACAAGGATGAAGCCCTTCTCATCGAACATAAAAGAAACGCAGCCCTGGGTTCCGATCGATCCGTTACCCTTGGTAAAAGCGTTACGTATATTGGAAGCGGTACGGTTCTTGTTATCGGTAAGCGCCTCGACAATGATTGCCGAGCCCTTCGGACCGTAGCCTTCGTATGATACAAATTCATAGTTTACGGCGCCAAGATCACCGGCGGCCTTTTTGATGCTTCTTTCTATGGTATCGTTGGGCATATTGTTTGACTTTGCCTTTGCAATAATATCCTTAAGCTTCGAATTGTTTGCGGGATCTGCGCCGCCTTCCTTTACGGCTACTGCGATCTCACGGCCGAGACGCGTGAAAATCTTTCCCTTTGCAGCGTCATTTGCCGCCTTTTTATGCTTGATGTTGGCGAATTTTGAATGTCCTGACATAATTACTCCTCCGTTTTAATATTCAAGTATCATTTTTTTGATCATTTTTGTAAGATCGGCAGCCGCCTCTTCCGAGCGCATCACGCACATAAGAGTATCGTCGCCCGCAATGCTTCCGAGCATTTCGGGAAATTCCATTGCATCTATCGTTGCTCCGACAGCCGGCCCCATGCCCGCATCGGCCTTAATTACCACAATATTGTTTGCATAATCGATCGATACGACGATCTCCCTCATGATGCGGTCGCTCTTCTCCGGCTTTCTGTCCCTTGCCATCTCGCTTGCGGGTATGCCGTAGATCTGCCTGCCGTCGGCAAGCACAAGCTTGATTATCTTCATTTCCCTGATATCTCTCGATACGGTAGCCTGGGTAACCTTGTAACCGGCTTCCGTGAGAAGATCACAGAGTTCCTCCTGTGTGGATATTTCATATTTGTCGATTAAGTTGCGTATAACATCCTGACGCCTTTTTTTCATTATTCTTAACCTCTCTTAATAAAATTTATTTTTCAAAGTCTCTATAAAAGACGTTGATTTCAGCGTAATCATTTTGCATTTGCTCACAGCCTTTGATATTTCGATTTCCTCATCGGGATCAAGGGTCGTATAATCCTCGCCGTCAACGGTCACATAGGCCGGGCTGCTCTCTCTGTGCCTGTTTCCCCTGATTTTTATCTTTACCTTGTCATCACCGGAGATTACAAAGCTTCTGACACCGAGCGCATGGGGGCAGATCGGAGTGATCAGCAGCGCATTGACGCCGGGAGCCATTATCGGTCCGCCGGTGCTGAGATTATAGCCGGTCGAGCCGGTTGCGGTTGATATGATCACACCGTCACCTTCATAAACCGAAAAAAGATTGTCGTTTACAAAGATCATGATGCCGACAAGGTGTGAATAGCCGCCTCTTGAAATCACAACGTCATTTAAAGCGGTAATTTTTTCAAGTCCGTCGTAGGAGCACAAAAGCTCCGTTCTTTTGGTGAGGATGAACTCGTCTGCGATGAGATGATCGACGGCTTCAAGTGCATTTTCTCCCGAAGCCTGAGTCAGAAAACCGAGACTTCCGGTATTGATGCCCATCATCGGAAGGTCGTATGCGGCATACTCCCTTGCAGCACGCAAAAAGGTACCGTCTCCTCCGAGCACGAGTATGCATTCCGTGTCCTCTGCAGGTTTATCCTGCAGGACAATTCCGCCCTTTTCCTCTATCCTTGCCTTTATTTTTTCGGCAAGCTCTTCGGTGCCTTCCTTGCTTTTGTTCGTAACCAGAAAAAACTTATGCATTATTAAGTCCGGGACTGCTGTGTGCCGCTTCAACGATATCCTCCGGGACTATCCATGACGGACGCCCTGCAGTCTCCCCTTTCTCCGGTTTCCCGGAATTTTTCATATATAAAAGATACTCTATGTTTCCTTCGGGTCCCCTTATCGGAGAATAATCGAGACCGAGTATTTCAAAACCGAGTCCTGCGGAATAATCAAGTATCGTTTCGATCACCTCGAGATGTACCGATTTGTCCCGTACCACGCCTTTCTTTCCGACCTTTTCCCTGCCGGCCTCAAACTGGGGTTTTATCAGGCAGACCATGCGGGCATCGTCTTTCATCAGCGCTTTTACCGGCTCAAGCACCTTGGTCAGCGAAATGAAGGCCACATCTATCGAAACAAAATCAACCGCCTCGCCGATATCACCCGGCGTAACATAGCGGATGTTTGTCTTCTCCATGGATACCACCCTCGGATCCTGTCTGAGCTCCCATGCAAGCTGGTTGGTGCCGACGTCCACGGCATAAACCTTTTTTGCACCGTTCTGGAGCATGCAGTCGGTAAAACCTCCGGTCGAAGCTCCGACATCAAGACAGGTAAGTCCGCTGCAGTCAATGCCGTAAACCTTCACGGCCTTGTCAAGCTTCAGTCCGCCGCGGCTCACAAAGGGAAGCTTTTTCCCCTTAACCTCGATCTCCGCTTTTTCGTCAAACATCGAGCCGGCCTTGTCTTCACGGTTTCCGTTCACAAAAACTTCGCCGGCCATGATCACGGCCTTGGCCTTTTCCCTCGAAGAAGCAAGCCCTTTGTTCACGAGGAGAGTGTCAAGCCTTTCCTTCATCAGCCTTTTCCTCTCTTCTCAAAAAACTAATCTTCTCCTTTGCGCAGGCAAAAATTTTATCATATATTCCGTCCGCATCGAGACCGTATTTTTTCCTGAGCTCATCCGCATCGCCGTGCTCGAGATAAATGTCCGGCAGGGATATATTAAGAAAAGCTCCCTTGTATCCCTTCTCAAGCAGATAGCTTTCAACCTTCTGTCCGAAGCCGCCGCTTTTTATGCCTTCCTCAACCGTTACGATAAGCTCGTGCCTGCACTCAAGCATCGCATCAAGCATCCTTGTATCGACAGGCGAAACAAAGCGTGCGTTAAAAAGACTTACCGACAGGTCCGCTTCGCTCTCAAGCCTTAAAGCAGCCACAGATGCAGCCTCAAAAGCAGAACCGACGGCAATTATGCCCATATCCTTTCCGCCCGCTATGAGCTCGGCCTTTCCATATTCTATCGGAGCCATGTCAAAGCCGCTTTCATAGGCTTTCCCTCTGGGATATCTTACCGCTATGGGTCCGTTGAAATCCGCGGCAAATTCGAGCGCCGCAACAAGCTCTCTTCCGTCCTTTGGCGAAACAACCGTAAGGCCCGGGATGTTTCCCAGATAGGATATGTCATATATGCCCTGGTGGGTTTTTCCGTCATTGCCGACTATGCCTGCGCGGTCCACAGCAAATATCACCTTTTTTCCTGTCAGACATACATCATGCAGTATCTGGTCATAGGAACGCTGCAGGAAGGTCGAATAAACCGCAACAACAGGGTGCATTCCTCCTGCCGCAAGTCCTCCCGCAAAAGTAACTGCATATTCCTCGGCAATGCCGACATCAAAAAACCGTTCCGGATATTTTTCCGCAAAGGCATCAAGCCCTGTTCCCGAACTCATTGCCGCGGTGATCGCGCACAGTTTATCGTCTTTTTCGGCAAGTTCAAGCATGGTTTCGCCGAATACGGCAGTGTAGCTCTTGCCGCGTACCGGGTTCTTAATGCGGCCCGTTGCCACGTCAAAAGGCTCAATGCCGTGAAATTTGCTCGGGTTTTTCTCGGCGGGTTCATAGCCCTTGCCTTTTTTTGTATAAATATGGACTATTGCCGTACCCTTGTAGGTCTGTGCGGCTTTTATGGTCCTTACAAGATCCTTGAGATTATGGCCGTCGATCGGTCCGAAATATCCGAAGCCCATCTCCTTGAAAAATTCACCCGGGGTCATCAGGTCCCTGATGAAATTCTTGGTTTTTCGGAGTCCGTCCACAGCCTTTGCACCGGGTGCCGTTTTGTTCAGGGTTCTTTCTATTCCGCCCTTGAATTCAATATAGGCCGAGCTGGTCCTCATCCTCTCAAGATAGCCGGCTATGCCGCCGACGTTTTTTGAGATCGACATGTTATTGTCATTAAAAATTACAACGGTATTGCTGTTCTTATACTGTCCGAGATTGTTAAGAGCCTCAAAGCCCATGCCTCCCGAGAAGGAGCCATCGCCTATAACGGCCGCGATCTTATAGTTTTCCTTCAGTATATCCCTTGCCCTCGCATAGCCTGCCGCCACGGCAAGGCTCGTCGTTGCATGACCGGTACTGAAGGCATCGCATCTGCTTTCCTCCTCCGAGGGAAAGCCCGAAATGCCTCCCAGCTTTCTGAGACTCTTCATTTTGTCTTTTCTTCCGGTAAGTATCTTATGAACATAAGCCTGATGCCCGACGTCCCATATGATTTTATCATTGGGAAGATCCATGCAAAGATGCAGGGCCATGGTAAGCTCGACCGCGCCAAGGGAGCTTGCAAGATGACCGCCGGTTTCCGAGACGGTATTCACAAGATATTCCCTTATCTCCTCCGCCAGCTCTTCGAAATGTTCTTTATGGATTTTCTTTATATCGTTAGGTTTCTTTATCCTGTCAAGATAAATTCCCATTGTTTCCTCCGGTACTACTTTACTCTTTTTGTCATGTAGGCGATAAGCCAGGATAAAAAGCTGTCGGATGAGCAAAAGCTTCCGAGCATTTTCTCGGCCCTTAAGCAGAGATTTTCTGCATCCTCCCTTGCCTTTTCAAGCCCGAAAAGAGTTACATAGGTGGTTTTGTTATTGTTTAAATCGCTGTGTACGGGCTTTCCGATTTCTTCAAGCGTGCCCGTTTCATCAAGTATGTCGTCTTTGATCTGGAATGCGCGTCCGCAGGCAGAGCCTATCTTTTCGAGCAGGGCAATCCTTTCCTCGTCCGCGCCCGCAAGTATGCCGCCTATCATCAGAGCGGCCTCAATAAGCGCGGAGGTTTTGTTCTCGTAAATATATTCAAGAGTAGGGGCATCGATGCTCTTTCCTGTCAGGGCAACATCAACGCTCTGCCCTCCTACCATGCCGTACGCCCCGGCTTTATTTGTCAGCACGTTAAATGCGCCTATCGTACGTCTCAGCGCCGTTTCGTTTCCGGATGCCATGGCATTCTGAAAGGCTTTGCCCGCTGTTTCATAGGCATAGTTTAAAAGTCCGTCACCCGCAAGCACGCCCTGCGCATGACCGAATTTGGCATGAGTGGTAAGCTTTCCGCGTCTGTACATGTCATTGTCCATTTCCGGAAGATCGTCATGTACAAGGGAATAGGAATGTATATATTCAAGCGCTGCCATGTAGGGCTCGACGAGCATTTTTTCAAGCTCCTTTTCGCCGCCACAGGCACGGAAGCTCTCGAGCAATAGCACAGGTCTTAACCTTTTTCCTCCGTTGTTGACGCTGTAAGCCATCGATTCCATGAGTTCGGCTGCAAGACCTTTGTTCTCCGGAAGATAATCGGCAGCTATCCTTCCGGCCTCCTCTGCCGACGCCTTCAGTTTTTCGGAATAATCACTCATCCTCACCCTCCTCAAGGACTATAAGCTCTTTTTCGATCATATCGACCATGTCCTGGCAGGACTTAAGCTCTGCAACGCCCTTTTTGTAAAGGGCAAAGGACTGTTCGAGCGAAATATCGCTGTTTTCCATGGCCTTGATGATTTTGTCAAGCTCCTCCATCGATTCTTCGAGGGTCTTTTTATTTTCAGCCTTTATTTCTTCCATTTGTTTTTTACCTCGCACGAAAGCGTGCCGTCAGCCACAGTCACGTCAATCATATCGTTTATCTCAACTTCGTTTATGCTCTTTATCCTCTTATTGTCCGAAGACACGAAGGCATAGCCCTGAGATATCTTTTCAAGAGGAGAAAGGCGTCTGAGCATTTCCCTGTAAAGCTCAAGTCTGTGAAGCGTGTGCTCCTTTGTATATTTAAATGCTCTCTCTATTCTTTTTCCGTTTTCCAAAAGCCCGCTTCTTGTCTCTGCGATACTTCTTTTTACAAGCTCCGACATCCGGTCAAACATTCTGTCCAGTTCGATTCTTTTCTGGCTCAGCCTGTTTCCGGGGCTTACATATTCAAGCTGCTTTTTGTAAAGCTCAAGCTTTTTTCTGTGTGCTTCGATTGCCTTCATCATCAGCGAAAGAAGCTCCGAATGAAAATCCACAAGCTCCGAACTCAGATCCTTATATCTGTATACCGCAAGCTCTGCGGCATTGCTCGGAGTCGAGGCCCTGAGATCCGAAACAAAGTCGATCAGCGTCACATCGGGTTCATGGCCCACTGCGGAGATCACCGGCGTATTCATTGCATAAACCGCCCTTGCAAGGCTCTCGTCGTTAAATGTCTGTCCGAGATCCTCATAGGAACCGCCTCCGCGGCCTATTATCACTGCGTCGAAGCCCATAGTGTCGGCCCTCTTCATTGCTTTTATGATCGATGCAACCGAATCGTCGCCCTGCACCTTTGCGGGAATCAGGATGAGCTCGACATAAGGATTTCTTTCATGGGCTATCTTAACGATATCGTTGATAGCGTCGCCCGTTCTTGCGGTGATTATGCCGATTTTCCTTGCATATCTCGGAATCGGCTTTTTATGTTCCCTGTCGAAAAGCCCTTCGGCATGGAGCTTGCGTTTTAATTTTTCAAATTCCTCAAACAGCGCACCGGCGCCGCTCTTTTTCATGCTTCTGACAATAAAGCTGTAGCTGCCGTTCTTCGTATATACATCTATCTGGCCGTTTGCTATCACCGACACACCCGCTTCAAGCGTGAAGTCAAGCGATGAACGGTTTCCTGCGAACATGATGCAGGATATCTGCGATGTCTTGTCCTTCAGGGTGAAATAAATGTGACCTGACGAATGATATTTGCATTCCGAGATCTCTCCCTCTATGCTTATCCTTGACAGCACTCCGTCCCTTAAAAATACACTTTTGATGTATTCGTTTACTTTTGTTACAGTATAAACATTACTGCTCATTTATCGTCCTGTTTCTTTCAAGCTTTCCGAGTATGCCGTTAATGAAAACAGGCGAGCTGCTTTCTCCGCCGTACTCGCCGGCAAGCTTCACGGCCTCGTCTATCGCAACGGCAGCAGGAATACTGTCGTCGTAGAAGAGTTCATAAACCGCGATCCTTAAGATTGCCAGATCGGTTTTTCCCATGCGGTTTAATTTCCAGCCGTCCGAAACCGCAGCGATCATCGGATCGATAAGACCAAGTTTTTCATTGATCCTGTCAAAGCGGTCCTTAAGCCACTTTATCTCATCGCTGTTGTCGCTGCCGCCTATTTCATCGCCGCTTGCATTGTCCTTCGATACCTTAAGTTCTTCCGACAGATACAGATCTATCTGGGAAGGGATTTCTTCTTTTTCATAGAAGCCGGAAAGGTAAAGCATGAACACAAGCGTCTTTCTCTTTTCATGTTGTGTAAGCATATATTCCCCGCTTATTTCTTTTCAAGATTGATTCCGGCAATTCTTATGTCCACACCCGCTACGTTGAGTCCGGTCATGTTTTCCAGTGCATTCTTTACCTTTTCCTGTACCTCGGCTGTGGTCTTCGGAACACTGTAGCCGTACCTTAAGGTAAGGTTGAGCTTAACAAGCACACTGTTGCCCTGAACCTCTATCGCAATCCCCTTGGTAAGGTTTTTTATTCCCACCTTGGCAGCGGTCTTGTTTTTTACCTTGCCGTACATTGATGCAACACCCTCAACCTCTGCAGCAGAAAGGCCTGCGATGGTTGCGATAACATCATCGGAGATCTGGACTTTTCCGAAATCACCGATTTCTATGGAAGCGAATTTTGCGAGATCATTGTTTTTAGCCATTTTGATCTAACCTCCGTTTTTCATTGAGCATAGTTAAATAGATTATAGCAGAAATCAAAGGATTTTCCAAGTATTAATTCTGCATAAATAAAGATTATTTCCACTTGAAAAATTGTGTAGGATATTATATATTGGATAAAAA
>ODAI014129678.1_pt1 | contig 19464 bp, 14 predicted proteins | sample 1539321 | NCBI WGS metagenome assembly ODAI01 (sample SAMN02144231, study PRJEB22623) | gut metagenome | biome: sheep rumen | host: Ovis aries | place: New Zealand
ACCGTATCGGAGAATGACTCCTTGAAGTTCTCATAGTAGTACTTGGAAAGGAGCATATGACGTGCTGCCGTAAGGCCGTTTGAAGACATTCCGGAATTGTAGGAAGTCTCATATGTTGCCTGGCCTGATGAGCTTAAGCCGACGATGACGTCACCGGGTCTGATGTTTGCTGCGTTGATGACATCGGATCTCTTGGCTCTTGCAACGATCGTAGAATCAACGATAAGCGTTCTGACGAGGTCACCGACGTCAGCAGTCTCGCCGCCGCACATAGTGATTCCGATACCGAGATCCGCAAGACGCGCAATGATCTCATCGTAGCCTTCGATAACCTTGGCGATAGCCTTACCGTCAACAAGGTGGGCATTACGGCCGATCGTGTTGGAAAGCATCAGGTTTGAAGTAAGTCCAACACAAGCGAGGTCGTCTGTATTCATAACGAGTGAATCCTGGGCAAGACCTTTGAACCAGTCGTAACTGCCGGTCTCCTTATACATGAGGTATGCGACGGAAGATTTTGTTCCCGCGCCGTCTGCATGGATCGCAGTGCAGTAATCGGGATCTCCCGCGATATCGTCGATCAGTTTGCAGAATGCTCCGGGGAAAGCGCCCTTGGACTGGTTCTTAACTGCCGCCTTGACCTCGTCCTTCGTAGGCGAGACTCCTCTGCTCAAATAAGATTCTGCTGACATGATGCATACCTCCAAATATTAATCGCAATTAAGTTTTCACGCAGACCGGTAAGCCGGGTTCTGTATATGACAATCATCTATCTAGGCCATACATTTCTGCATGGCTCGAGCCGTCTCCTCAGGCCCGCGGACAACGGTTATGCCTGTTTCCTCGACGTTGCTCCGGATGGGGTTTACAAGGCCGCTAAGTCTCCAAAGCGCCGGTGAGCTCTTACCTCGCCTTTTCATCCTTACCCTTGCGGGCGGTTTTCTTTTCTGTTGCACTTTCCTTAAAGTTGCCTTCACCGGGAGTTACCCGGCATCCTGTCCTGTGGAGCCCGGACTTTCCTCATGCGCCGGACTTTCGCCCGATGGCGCCCGCGATTGTCTCGGTCTGCGGGAAAACATAGCTATTATACTCAAAACCCCTGTTAAATGACAGAAGCCTTTTCGTTGTTATAATTCACAATGAATTTGATGCTGGGGAACTTTTCTGAAAGCGTTTCCCTGAGCTTTTCGAGATATATCTGCTCCGTAGCCGAGTGGCCGGCGATAACCGAATTGACTCCGCACTCTTCAAGCTCGACGCATACGTGATGCTTGATCTCACCTGAAACGACCGTATCCACGCCGTTTGCGAGGATCGCGGGAATGCTGTCTTCGTCAAATGCTCCGCCCTGGGCAAAAACCTTCTTAACTATATTCGATGGATCATTGATCGTGATGATGCCGCTTGCCTTGAGAGCTTTCCTGACCTTTAAAACAAACTCATGAAGGCTTTCTTCCTTCGTCTCGAAAACAACGCCGCATCCGGTTCCTTCAAGATGCTTTGCATCATCAGCACCTAAAGCCTTTGAGATCGCGAGGTTGCCGTATTCATCCGTCATGTCGAGATTCGTATGGCATGCGTAGCAAGTTATGCCGTTCCTGATAACGTCTGTCAGGATGCGGCCCTTGTAGGTCTCGGTATTCAAAGTGTTGATACCGCCGAAGATTATCGGGTGGTGAGTTATTATCAGGTCCGCACCCGACTGCCTTGCGCATTCGATCGCTTTGCCTGTAAGATCGAGAGACAGCACGACCGCCGTCACCGCCCTGTCGGGATAGCCGGCCAAGATGCCGTTATTGTCATAGTCCATAGCGTTCTCTCTCGGAAAACATTCGTCGAGAAAACCGGTCACATCACTTATTCTCATGTCCGTTCCTTTCATTCAAGGCTTCCCTTACGACAAGGTCGCTTCTTGACCTGATCTCGAAAACTTCATCAAGATGGGCAAAATAAGCTTTTACCAGAGCGTCCCCTTCCGCCTCCTTATCAGGGAGCAGAACGCCGTAACACTCTTTGTAGGCTCCGAGTTCGTAAGAGATACCGCTGTAGCTCATACGCATAATATTATAAAAGAAATCCCTGTCAGTGCACACGGACTCGTCATCAAAGTCAAAACCTTTCTGTGCAAAGAATTTCCTTACCAGATTTACTGATTTCTGTGGCTGGATGATGAACCTGACCTGCTTTAAGATTGCAGGAGTCTCCGAAGCGATACATCTTGTAACGATATCAATGATATTAAGGCCGCCCATACCGGCTATAACTACTATATCGCCTGTTCTTAAGCTGATCCCGTTAAGGCCGTCGGTCACATAAACACAGGAACGGTCTTCAAATCCGGCTTCCTTGAGTGCTTCCTTTGAATGATCGGCAGGGCCCTGATGTATCTCGGTACAAACAGCCTCTGTCGCAATGCCGTTCTCAAGGCATGATACCGCCAACAGTCCGTGATCTGAACCTACATCTATGACTCTTCCGGGGCCAAGATCCTTACGGGCCTCTGAGACCTGATCAAAAACAGCGGAAAGCCTGGAAGAAAGTCGTATCATCACAGCTCCTCGAGCTTATTTCTCATCTTGACCTTATAATCGCACAGGCTGGAGAGCTTCTTGTCTATAGCGTCTCTTTCTTCCTGCGAGGAAGCATACATCCTGCGCGAGATCAAAGATTCTTCTATTTCGTTAACTCTTGAGATCCTTATCTTATAAAGGTATCCGAGATAATAATCCTTCTTGACCGTGACATCTTCCGCCTGATCAGCTTTGGTGCATTCCCTGTACATGACATCCTCGGCTGCCGATCCGTTAATGGTAACGCGTCTGAAGAAATCGCTCATCCTCGCAAAAGAAACGCCGCGCTTGGCGTCGAATACAGAAAGGAAGCTCTTTACGAGCGCCTTCATGGAATCTCCCGAGAAATCGTCAGGTCTTAACACGTCCTCTAAAGCTATCTTCTTCTGATCGGCAAGGACCGGACCGAGAGAGATGGCATACGCAAAAAGCTTAAGCTCATCATCAGATGCCGTATCGACTACCGCATAGATATTATCCTGTTCGTGCGCTTCTTCCGGGGGCGCATCGTTATCGGCCGGCTCGGGTACGGCTTCGTCCGGAGCGGTATTACGGCTCTTGAGATCATTCTCCTTCTGCCTTGCGATCTCCCTCGCCTGCATCAGAGACTCTCTTTGCCCCTCGTTCTCTGCAAGGCTGTTCATACGGTTAAGTACCGCTGCAGGGTTGGCACCCAGCACTTTGGCAGCTTCATTAGCCATCGTGGAACGCTTGATCTCATCAGGGATCCATGAACCGTAAAGGCATATATCATCCTGGTATCTGCCCTTGTCTATTCCCTTGTCGTCATAGTTGTCGTTATACGCCCTGTCTAGGAGATAGTCCTCAACATAAAGAGCATTCTTGACCACGTCAGCAAACTTCTCGGCTCCGTTGACGCGGATAAATTCATCCGGGTCCTTGCCGTCAGGGACCTTGGCGATCTTTATCCTGATCTTGATGCCGGAAAGCTTCGTAAGATAAGCAAGCATCATCTTGATAGCGCGGATGGCAGCCTTCTGGCCTGCACCGTCGGCATCAAAGAAGAAAACAACCTCCTCACAGTATCTTGCGCAAAGCTTGAGCTGGCTGTCGGTAAATGAAGTGCCGAGTGCAGCTACGGTATTGCGGAAACCGGCCTTATGCATCGCGATGGCATCCATGTAGCCCTCAACAACGATAAGCTGCTTGGACTGTTCTTTCTTTGCAAAGTTCAAGGCATAAAGATGATTCTGTTTGTTGTAAACGAGTGAATCGGGGGAATTGATGTATTTAGGCATCTCATTGCCCAGCGAACGGCCGCCGAAAGCAATTATGTTGCCGAATGAATCAAATATCGGGAACATGAGCCTTCCTCTGAAAAGATCAAATATCTTCCCTGTCTTCTCTGACTTCTTGAAGATGCCTGAATCAAGCATTTCTTCTTCGGTATAGCCTTTACCCGAAAGATAATCTCTTGTAGCTTCCCAGCTCGCAGGAGAATATCCGATGCCGAAATGATCGAGCGTCTGCTTATCGAGAGCGCGCTTCTTTGCATATTCTCTTGCAGGGACGCCTGTATTCTCGTCGTTAAACTGGTGATAGTAGAATTTGGCGGCTTCGGTAAGCAGAGCCTTAACACGCGCTCTCTTCTCCCTGCCGGCATCACCGCCCTTATCGTCTCTCGTATCAGGGATGTCAACGCCGTAGATGCCGCCTAGATATCTGATCGCTTCGGGATAGCTTAAATGCTCCATCTCCATGATGAAGTTGATGGCGTTGCCGCCCTTGTTGCAGCCGAAGCACTTATAAATCCCCTTTGAAGGATTTACGGAGAAAGACGGTGTCTTCTCGTGATGGAACGGACAAAGGCCCCACATGTTAGAGCCCTTGCGTCTGAGTGAAACATATCTTCCCACGACTGATTCGATGTCAGCCTTGAGAAGAATATCATCGATCACGCTCTCAGGAATGAGTCCCAATGTCCGTCTCTCCTTTAATTAAATCGGCCCGGTATTGTCCGGGCCGAATAGTTACTGATTCGGGTAACAGACTTGACCTTTGGCCTTCTGTTATTCCTCGTCCTTCTTCTTGCTGCCGAAAAGGCCCTTCTTCTCGGAAGCAGGCTCTTTCTTGACGGTTCCGTCAGGATTGAGCTTGTCGCGCTTCGTAACAGTAGAGATAGCACTCTTGGTGAAGGTTACAAGTGTATTTGCAGCAGATGTTGAGATCGTGATCTCGTTATCCTTGATGTTTGCTACAAATCCTACAAGTCCGCCGATGGTAACGACTCTGTCGCCTACTGACAGCTTGCTTACTTCTTCCTTGAGTTCTTTCTCACGCTTACGCTGTGGTCTTATCAGTATAAAATAAAATACGACGAACATGAGGACTAAAAGTCCGATAGACATCAACGATCCGTAAGTCGTCCCCATCATTTCATCTGAACTCATGCCGGTTCCTGTGCCTGCATTGCCGGCAGCTTCACCTGCCCTGAGAATAAAATCTGTCATTTAAACAAAACCTCCCTATAACAAGTTAAACTTGTCATTCTTTTATTGCATCCGCGATTACATCGGACATTGTATAGTAACCGGCATCTTTACCGCACATGAATCTTGCTGCGGTAAGAGCACCCTTGGCGAAGACATCCCTGGTCATTGCACGGTGGCTTACGGTAAGGATCTCTTCATCACTGATGAACATGGCATCATGATCACCGACGATATTTCCGCCCCTGATAGAAGAGATTCCGATCTCGTTCTTCTTGCGGGCTTCATTTCTGCTCTGTCTGTCATAGATATAGTCGACTTCCTCAGGGATCTCCTGTGAGATCGCATTGGCGATCATCATGGCTGTTCCCGAAGGAGCATCAAGCTTGCGGTTGTGATGTGCCTCGACTATCTCGATATCGAACTCGGGATAAAGAGTCTTTGTGCACTTCTTTACGAGCTCGATCATAAGATTGATGCCGACGCTCATGTTGGCGGACTTGAATACCGGGATCGTCTCGGAAGCCTTTAAGATATCTGCGACAGTATCATCGGAAAGAGCCGTCGTGCAGCAGATGAAAGGCTTCTTAACGGTAAGAGCATAATTAAGGATTGCAGGAACGGCAAGAGCATTCGAGAAATCGATGATAACGTCGAATTCTTCCGTGCAGTCCTGGGGATTGTTATAGATCGGGAAGCTGAAATCGTCACATGTCGTGACATCGCAACCTGCGACTATCTTATAGTCAGCATCGCGCTTGCACATATTCGCAATGGTGTGACCCATTCTGCCGCAGCATCCGTTCAAGAAAATATTGATCATATTACATCTCCTGATTATTTAGCAAGGAATTTTGCTGTTGCGGAAGTATCGTACTTAGCAAGGACATCGACCATCTTCTTGTGGTTAGCCTCGCTCATCTCGCAGAGAGGAAGTCTGCAGGGACCTGCGTTCCATCCGAGAATGTTCATTGCTTCCTTGACGGGGATCGGGTTAACTTCGCAGAACAGAGCCTTTACAAGAGGGATCATGCTGATCTGCATATCTCTTGCCTTCTGGACATCGCCGTCGATGTAAGAATGGATCATCTGGCTCATCTCACGGGGCAGGATGTTTGCAACAACAGAGATAACGCCCTTAGCACCGAGCGATACCATAGGAACAGCAAGTCCGTCCTCACCGGAATACATTGCATATCTGTCTCCGCAGAGGCTGTAGATCTCAGGGACCTGAGCGAAGTTGCACTCCTTTACGCCGACGATGTTCTCGCAGTCGGAAAGTCTGTAGAGAAGTTCCGGTGTGATGTTAACGTTCGTTCTTGAAGGCACGTTGTAAAGGATAATCGGGCATGACACAGCGTCAGCAACCTTCTTGTAATTACGGTAAAGACCTTCCTGAGTGCACTTGTTGTAATAAGGAGTAACCAGAAGGAGCGCATCAGCGCCAAGCTTATCCGCACGCTTAGAAAGATCAAGGCAATAGGCTGTATCATTGGAACCGGTTCCTGCGATAACGGGAACGCGTCCTGCGACTGTATCGATCGCGCACTTTATTGCAGCCTCGTGCTCTTCATCGGTCATAGTGGCAGCTTCACCTGTGGAGCCACAAATAATGATGGAATCGATACCGTTCTCGATCTCGAATTCGATCATTCTCTCAAGTTCCTTGAAATTTACGTCGCCGTTCTCGAAAAATGGTGTAATGATCGCAACTCCGGCGCCGACAAAAACAGGCTTGGACATGGGAATGCCTCCTTAAAATATTAGAATCATACTGGATTCACTAGGGAATTTTAACATCAAGAATTGCTTATAGTCAATTATGCCCAGAGGGTGCACAATTGTACTCAGGACACGTACAATCAGGACTCTTCCGCCTTTATCTCAGCCCGACGGATCGTTGTCGTAAGACAGCGGGTACCTGACATGGTCGAAATCTTCCATAACGCGTCTGAAAACGGCATTGATAGCCGACTTGTTCGAAGCTTTCAGGATAAAGCTAAGGCGGTATTTTCCGCGGAGTTCGTAGATCACCGCGGGTACAGGTCCGTAGAGCTCAAAACCGTATGAGCTGTCCTGGTATGAAAGGAAGTCAGACAGATAGTGATAAAGGTCTCTTCCCCTCTCCTGAAGGCTTGATTCGTCCTCAAGCGAAAGTACGATCTCTCCTATAGCTTTAAAAGGCGGCAGCGACATTTTCTGCCTGTAAGCGATCTCCGTATCGTAGAAAGCCCTGTAATCCTGCGTGCACGCATATCTGAACAAAGGATTGTCCGGGTTATAACTCTGTATGAATACTTTGCCGGGATCATCGCCTCTTCCTGCCCTGCCCGCTGCCTGCGTTATAAGCTGGAATGCCCTCTCGGAAGCCCTGTAGGATGAAGCCGCGATCATGAGATCCGCACCTAATATTCCGACAACGGTACAGTCGGGGAAATCCAGGCCTTTTGCTATCATCTGAGTACCGATAAGGATCGATGCTTCCTTTCTGGCAAATCTTTCTATGATCTCCCTATGCGCACCGGGCGACACCGTCGTGTCCTGGTCCATCCTAAGGACCTTTTCGTGCGGGAATACTTCAGAGAGCAAAGATTCGAGCTGCTGCGTTCCGAATCCGGCTCTCGTGAAATGATTGCCGCCGCAGAATGAACACTGTGCCTCCGAGGCATTTATCATGTATCCGCAGTAATGGCAGATCAGGCTCTGCGAACCCGTCCTTCTGTTGTTATGAAGCGTCATTCCGACAGAACAGTTGACGCAGCTTACCGGTTTTCCGCAGTCCTCGCACACGAGCGTTCTTGCATAGCCCCTTCTGTTAAGGAAAAGGATAGCCTGCTTCTTCTGCGAAAAAGCAACGGCCATCGCCTGCCTGAGCGGTATGGAAAGAATATCGCCCGCGCCAAGCTTGACCTGCTCTTTCATATCGACAGGAACGATCTCAGGCAGTCTCGCCTGTGTCCTTGCGCGTGACTTAAGCTCTATAAGGTCAAACACCTTCTTTTCGGCCGCATAGAAGCTCTCTACCGAAGGCGTGGCCGAACCGAGCACCAGAGCCGCCCCGTTCTTTTTCGCTCTCATACGGGCTACATCCCTTGCGGAATACCTCGGGTGCGACTCGGACTTGTACGATCCGTCGTGCTCCTCATCTATGATTATCAGACTGATATTCTCCGCAGGCGCGAAGACTCCGCTTCTCGGCGCGACGACAACCTTAGCCTTACCGGTCCTGATCATCTCCCACTGCGAAAATCTCTGCCTGTCCGTAAGCCTGCTGTGAAGCACGGCAACTACGCCTCCGAGGCGTCCTTTGATCCAGCTTATGGTCTGCGGTGTCAATGAGATCTCTGGCACCAGATAAAGAACAGTCCCTCCTGCGTCAATGACCTTCTGGGCGCACTTGAGATACACCTCGGTCTTGCCGCTTCCCGTTATTCCGAACAGAAGATGCGTTCCGGCGGCTGCCCTGCCGTCTTCTCCCGCAATCTTCCTTACCGCTTCTGTCTGCTCATCGTTAAGGTCATAGACCTCCGAGAACTTGCCGTCGGTCGGAACATCTTCGAGGATCGATGCTGCAGTACGGTCGTAATCCTCACTGCTTGTCTCCTTGGTAAACCTGATAAGGCCTTTCTCTTCCACCGCTTTAACCTGGGCGGCAGAAGCAGATACGGCAGTCTGAAGTTCCTTTCTGCTGCATTTGCCTCTCTTCAGGAGGTATTCGAGTATGTTCATGTGAACGGCAGATCTCAGCGTACCTGAAGAAAGAACCGCTTCGGCTGTCTCTTTATCTGCTATCTCGGTAAATACCTCTGTAGGGCTCTTATGATGTTCAACACAAGAGGGCACCATCAGTTCGATGATGTCCCCCTTAGTGCAGTTGAATCTTTCTGATAATGTATCGACAAGTTCAAGAAGGTCTTTGGTAAGCACAGGATAATCGACTATAAGGCTCTTTATCTCCTTAATGCCTTTAATTCCGTTACCCGCATCCTCCGACACGTTCATAACGACCGCAGCCCTTGTCTTATTGCCAAACCCGAAAGGCACGTTGCAGAATGATCCGGGAACCACCTTTCCTTCAAGTGATTCCGGAATCTTGTAAGTATACTGACGGTCAGTCTCTCTGACAGTGCCTCTCAGGATAACGCTGCAATACATTATTTATCTCCGGATGGATTAGTACCCATATCGCCACCTTTATCTCCGGATGGATCAATACCCATATCGCCACCAAAGAAATCGAACAGGTTCATCTGGGCGCTCTCCGGGAGGTCATCCAGGATGCCGCCGTAAGCTAACAGTTTCTCGGTTACCGACTGTCCAACACCTGTTCTCTTCATGAAATCATCACGGTTCTTGAACGGACCGTCGGCTCTTGCCTTTTCGATAGCTTCACCGTTCGCGGGCGATACAGCAGGTATCGCGCAGAAAGGAGGTCTTATAAGCTTGGGACCCGCTTTGGCAAACTTGGTACCGAGCGAATCGTTAAGCGTGATCGGAGCAAAGGTTATGCCTCTGGCATACATCTCTTCGACCAGCTCATAGAAATAGTACTTGAGCTTGGTATTTGGATCGCCCTTGGCATGCATCTCTTCATTAAGTTCGATCCTTCTCTCCTTTACCTTTTCAGGTCCGTTGCACATATCCTCGGCATTGAACAGACCTTCGCCTCTGTGCGTAAAGAACGAGCAGTAGTATTCCTCCGGATAGTAGACCTTGAACCATGCTACTCTCAAGGACGAGATCGCATATGCGGCAGCATGTGCCTTCGGGAACATGTACTTGATCTTCTGGCACGATTCGATGTACCAGTCAGGCACGCCGCATTCCTTCATCTCTTTCACATACTCAGGCCATTTCTCGACCTTGCCTGCTGCAACCTTACCCTTACGTACGCCTTCCATGATGTCGAAAGCGTCCTTGTTGGGAAGTCCCCAATAGATAAGGCTCGTCATGATGGAGTCACGGCATCCGATGACCGAGTTAAGGTCACATGTACCGTTCCTGATGAGTTCCTGCGCATTGCCGGTCCATACGTCAGTACCGTGTGAAAGACCCATGAGCTGAACAAGATCGTAGAATCTCGTCGGCTTTGTTTCCTTGATCATTCCGCGCGCCATGTTCGTACCGAGCTCGGACAGACCCAGTGTGGCTGATCCCGCATCCGTGGCTTCCACAGGGAAACCAAGCGCATCAGTACTCTGCAGGAGGCTCATTACCTTCTCGTCCGGTATCGGTATGTCTGTAATAGTTACACCGGTAATATCACTGAGCATTCGAAGTACCGTAGGATCAGCGTGACCCAGAATATCGAGCTTAAGGATGGTATCGTGCATCGCGCGGAAGTCGAAATGCGTTGTTATGATTCCGCCGTCCGTCTTGTTTGCCGGGAACTGGATGGGCGTGAATTCGTAGATATCCATTTCCTTCGCAATAACGACGATACCGCCCGGATGTTGGGATGTAGTTCTCTTGACGCCTATTATGTCCCTTGCCATGTAAGCAAGATGAGCCTGAGTGAAAGGCTCTCCCTTCTCCTCGCAGATCTTGCGGCAGACACCGTATGCGTTCTTGTCCTGGTAAGCGCCGATCGTTCCTGCCTTGAACGTATGCGTGCCTCCGAAGAGTACGCCTACGTATGCATGCGCTCTCGGCTGATATTCACCTGAGAAGTTAAGATCGATATCAGGCTGCTTGTCCCCCTTGAATCCGAGGAACGTCTCGAACGGGATATCCTGTCCGTCGGGGATAAGCTTCTCTCCGCATTCCGGACAATTCTTCGGCGGGAGGTCATAACCCGATCCGTATTTACCGCTGTTGTCAAACTCGGCATAGTTGCATTTTGGGCACCTGTAATGCGGAGGCAGCGGGTTAACTTCCGAGATACCGCACATGGTAGCGGCAAATGAAGATCCGACGGAACCTCTCGAGCCTACAACGTAACCGTCGTTATTGGACTTTTTAACGAGTCTGTACGCGATATAGTACATGATCGCGTATCCGTTACCGATAATGGATTCAAGCTCACGGTCGAGCCTTGCCTTAACGACTTCGTTGAGCACTCCGTTGTGCCGGTACAGTTTGTTTGCCTTTGTATATGCGATATCTCTGACGTCGGCAGCAGCTCTTGCGATCTGCGGCGGGTAAGATCCGTCCGGGAACGGCTTGATACCGAACTCGATAAGGTCGGCGATCTTGTTTGTATTGTCGATTACGACTTCTTCGGCTTTCTCCTCGCCCAGATAAGCAAACTCATCGAGCATTTCCTGTGTGTTCCTGAAATACAGATCGCTCTGCATCTCAGCATCATCAAAGCCCATGCTCATCAACATATATTTTCTGTACATGCCGTCTTCCTTATTAAGGAAATGAGAGTCAGTCGTGGCACAGGCGGGCATATTGTGATCATCGGCGGTCTCTACAAGAAGTTCGTCGATTATCCTGATATCGTCCACATCCAACGGAACATTACTGCCATACTTGGCAGGAGCCTGCCTAGTTAAGAACATGTTGTTGCACAGCGGCTGGATCTCAACGTAATCATAAAGGCTCAGGATCTTCCTGAACTCATCTGATTCATTGAGGATCTTTCTGGTCAGCACTCTGTCCTTATTGCTGTTAACGTATGTCTTCAACACATAACGGTACAATTCTCCGTCCACACAGGCGCCTCCGACGATAATGCCGGACTTGAAGTACTTAAGAAGGCTCTTCGGAGTCCTCGGTCTCTTGGAGAAGTAATGTATCTGCGATTCGGATACGATACGGTACAGGTTATAAAGTCCCATGTTGGAACGCGCCAGATAAATGATGTGGTACGTCGGCGTTACCTGCAGACCGGTGGTCTTGTCTTTTTCCGCCGCTTTGATCTTACCGGGAGTATAGTGTCCTGATGCATAGTTTATGGACAGCGCATCAGCCGTACCTGCATCCTTAAGGCATGCAACAAGACAGGACGCTGACTTATAGCAGGCTTCAAACATCTCGTCATGTGAGTCGCCTGTAGCTGTATATGTGAATCCGGCGCCTTTCGATGCAAGGAGTTCGTCAACGGTCTTGAACTCACCCTTGAAATAAGTCTCAAGGATATCCTCATCACTCGTTGCAGGCATAAGGAACTTGTGCCTGTAGTAAACGTGATCTTCGATGTTGATACCGTAACCGGCGCGGCGCAGGAATGCGAGCGTGGTAAAGATATCGGGACCGGTGATGTATGAGTCACCTATGAATTCGAGGAGCTCGCCCATTGCGAAATAAGAATCGCAGGGCTCTCCTGTACCCGGATAGATTACGTCATCAAAATCGGCATGGAAATCCGCGACATGCTCATAAACAAGTTCTGAGGGAACGACTTCATCCTCGCCGTCAGCATATTCGCCGTTGATATCAAGCTCGGCATTCAAAGTCTTCCCCAAAGGCTCATGAGGTTCCATTACCTTGGCGGCGATGGCCTCGTCACTGAGCTTTTCCGGGAATTCGGATTCGTCCCAGAGCGACTTGTCGATATCGTGGGACGCAAACTCCATTGCATCCTGCTCGGACTCGCCTTCCTCGGCGGGCCTTAAAGCCTTGTAGCCTTTGAGTCTGTACTTGGATGCGCATACAGATGTGAAAGTATCCCTTAATGCATCGTCACCATTCCTCTTGATGGTTATGGAAACAAAAGATCCTACCGCCTTGGGCTTTTCAAGGAAATCCAGCGCAGCATCCTCATCACCGTCCGCTTTCTTAAAGTACTTGTCGTTCTTATAGTCATAGGGAAGGTTGTAAAAGACCGTGGGACCGTCATCGACAAGATAACCCTCACATCCGAGGATACACTTGATCGGAGCTTCACCTGTTTCTTTGCGCTTCTTGTTGATGCCTTTAGCCGCTTCAAAAACATGCGGGAAGGCCTGAACCACACCGTGATCCGTTACGGCGCAAGCAGAGTGGCCGAAGCTTGCTGCAAGCTTGATAAGATCAGCAGGGTCAGTCGTAGCATCACTCTCGCTCATCTTGGTGTGGACATGGAGCTCGACACGCTTTCTTTCTGCGTTGTCTTTTCTTCCTGCGGGTTTCTCTGCAGGGAAAGCACCGTTGACCTTGAACTGTATCTCGCCCGAAAAAGAGTCTTTCTCACAGTTACCCTGAAGGCCTACGTATCCGCCCTTCTCGAACTTCTTCTGGAATCCGTCGGCTTCTTCAGGCTTCAAGAACGCGATGCAGGAAATACCGTCGGTATCGTCAAAACAGTTGAACTTGGTGATTACGGACTTACCGCTCTTAGTCAGTCTGAGTTCATCAGTTATCTGGATGCGTCCGATAATGTTAACGTCCATCTCGCCAAGCGCGAGATTCTTTATCTTCATATTTACGGCCTGTTTCCTGACCTTGCCGAAGATAATATCGTCAGCCTGGGCATTTTTCGAATAATCGAAATTGTTCTTGCTCTCGGCTTTTGCTTCTTTTTGGACCTGAGCTGCTTTATATGCCCATGAATCCTTGTTGGAAGCCGCATCGGAATCGGCAGCGACCGTCTCAAGTTCAGTCTGCTTCTTCTTTTTCTTCTTGGGCTCGGACTCGGCATAATTGCCGTCAAACTCCTGATAAGTACCGGACTGCATTGCCTCGATTATGTCATTCTCGGGGGAGTATTCCTCGTAGTCGCTGGATACGGACATGACATTATGACCATATCTTTCAGGTTCGATCCTGCAGCATGCATATACAGCATCGGTAAATGCTTTCGAAAGATCCGCCTTGCCAAAGGGTCCCATCATGGAATCCCACCATTCGGGGACATTCAGATCGATGTCGGGGCTGTTAAATCCGGAATCGGTTCTTCCTTCATAATCAAATCTTACGTAATCGACAAAGCTTCTGAGACCGGAGCTTCCATCACGCTTGATCATATAGAGAATAAGCTTCTCCAAGCCTCCGATATAATCGCCTATATTGCCGTCTTTGCACTCTTCGAAAACAAAGTTGATCTTAAAGCCGAAATTGTTCTCGAGGTCCTCCAAAAAGGCAGCCGCGTCATTACCGGGCTTGAGCGTATCCACGCCTTCAAGCTTCAGCTCGATCAGTCCTTTGTTTTTGTAGATATCGACCTTGCTTACGGTAATACCGTCAAGGCCTTTGTATTCTTTATCACCGATGTTCAGTTCAAACAGTTCGGTCAGTTTTGTTTCTTTCTTCTCCAACTCTGATTACTTCCTTTACAAATTCATCAACAGCGGTGTCTGCAGGAATCTTGCGGACAGGAACACCTTTCTCGAAAAGAAGGAATTCGTTCTTGCCGCCTGCAAGTCCGATGTCACATTCCCTTGCTTCTCCGGGACCGTTTACGACGCAGCCCATTACCGCGACCTTGAGATTGTACGGCAGCTTCGAGATCTTCTCTTCGATCTTGCCTGCAAGCTCGATCAACGGTACCTGCGTCCTACCGCATGTGGGACAGGAAATAAAAGTTATGCCTTCGTCACGGAGGCCGAGTGCTCTGAGAATAGATTTAGCGCAATATACTTCTTCGACCGGATCTCCGGTAAGAGATACCCTGATGGTATCACCTATGCCTTCGGCAAGGAGAGTACCTATTCCTACAGCTGATTTGATGGTACCTTCCCTGACAGTTCCTGCTTCGGTGACACCAAGATGAAGCGGGTAATCGCACATCTTGGATAAGATCCTGTAAGTCTCGATCGTAAGCTTGGGAGACGAGGATTTGATGGAGATAACGATATCCCCGAAATCCTGGTCTTCCAGGAGCTTTACAGCCTGCAATGCGCTCTCAGTCATGGCATCAGCGTTGACTTCGCCGTATTTGGCAAGGATTTCTCTGGAGATTGATCCGGAATTCACTCCAACCCTTATCGGAAGGCCGCGCTGCTTGCAGCAGTCGGCGACAAGCCTGAGCTTGTCAGGTCCTCCGATGTTGCCCGGATTGATCCTGATCTTGGCTGCACCGTTCTCGGCCGCGCCAATAGCAAGCCTGTAATCGAAATGAATGTCCGCTACAACAGGGATCGGGGATTCTTTAGTAATCACCTTTAAAGCCTCACAGGCTTCCATATCGGGTATGGCGACTCTTGTGATGTCACAACCGGCATCCTTGAGTCTGGCGATCTGTTCAAGAGTAGCCTTTGCATCACGGGTATCCGTGTTGTTCATGGACTGTATCTTTACAGAAGCGCCGCCGCCAACGGCGACACCGCCTATCATAACCTGTCTGGTCATTACGGTTCTCCTTTTGCCTTATCTCTCGACAAAGATCCTGATGATGTCTGAAGCGAACGCGAACAGTACTAATGCTATGAGCAGGAAGAAACCCACGACATTGATCACGCCCTCGGCTTTCTTGGAAAGCCGTCTGCCAATAACCATCTCGACGACGATCAGTATGATCTGCACTCCGTCAAGTCCCGGAATCGGAAGGAGGTTAGTAAACGTAAGTCCGATGGAGATAATGCCGCTTATCACGATAAGCATGTATATCTTGTCGCCTACGTTATCGTCCACGTCGCCTACTACATCGTTGACTACCGTGGTGACTCCTACAGGTCCCGATACCATATTATAAACTTCTTCCTTACCCTCAAATACGTTAGAAATCGATTTATAGGACAAGATGACGACCGACATCGGCATCTTGGCTGCGTAGCCGAAAGCGCGCAATGCACGGGCCGGACTGTCAACGTTATAAGACAAAATGCGAAGTCCCCTGTCATTAGCGTAGGTTATCATGGTCTTTATGCAGTCTTTTTCCATGGTCACGCCGTTACGCACGAATGTAAGCTTCATCGTATCGCCTTCATTACGCGTATCAAGGAACTCAAGGAAATCCTCGTCCGCAACAGGTTTATCGTCTACTGCCACCAGATAATCGCCGATCTTCAGGACAGGCTTGCCGTTGTTCTGTTTCTCATCGACATTTAAGATCTCCCAGCCTTTGTATTTGTTATCCGTGGTCTGATATGTCGTGATGCCGAGCATCGGTCTGGACTTGGTCTCAGGAGTAAGCGTGACATCGTACTTCTTTCCGGTTTCAGCGGATTTGAGCGTAACGGTCATGGGATCGATCTTGCGGACCTCATTGTCAACTGCAAAATAGAAATCAAGATACGTATATACAGGCTGGCCGTTTATAGCAACGATATGATCGCCGACCGTGTATTCCTGTGACGAAAGCTGTGAACCCTTGGGAGTCGTTCCGATATCAAGGCTTGTAAAACCCGTTACCCAGAAAAGCACTGCAAAGATCAATACGCCTAAAACAACATTCATGAAAGGACCTGCCAAAGCTACAAGGAGTCTCTTCCATCTTGGCTGATTGATAAGAAGATCGGGAGCATCGCTGGTTACGGCTTCTCCGTTCTCGTCTATATCAGTAAATCTTACATAAGCTCCCAAAGGAATCAGTCTTATTGAATAATCAACGCCCTTACGGGTCCAATGAATAAGCCTCGGGCCGACGAAGATGGATACCTCGAAAGCCTTTATCTTAAGAAGGCTCGCAACCCAGAAATGGCCTAACTCGTGAATGGTCACGAGTACACCGAGCATGATTATGACGACTACTATACTCCAAACGTTCATTATGAATACTTCCTTATTATCTCTTCGGCTTTGCTTCTTGCTTCGGCATCGGCCTGCCTGACCGTATCAAAGTCAGCCTTCAAAAATGCCTGCGAAGCAAAACCGGAACATACATCAAAAACTGTTTTCTCTATATCAAGGAAACCGATCTTACCCGCAAGGAATGCCATGACGGCTGTCTCGTTAGCAGCGTTCATGACCGCGGGAAGAAGTCCGCCCTGCCTGCCCACATCGTAAGCAAGTCCGACAAGACGGAAAACATCGGTATCACATTTCTCGAAAGTCAGATTGTTGCATCCTTCTTCAAACGGATTGAATGGCCTGGAGACAGCAGGTCCTCTTTCGGGATAGTAAAGCGCAACAAGGATGGGCAGTATCATGGAAGGCCTGCCCATCTGTCCGAGAACGGAGCCGTCCTTCATCATGACCATAGAATGGACAACGCTCTGCGGATGGACGACCACGTCTATGCTGTCAACGCTGACGCCGAAAAGATGATGCGCCTCGATTATCTCAAGGCCTTTGTTCATCATGGTGGCAGAATCTATTGTGATCTTTCCTCCCATTTTCCATGTCGGATGATTAAGAGCTTTCTCGGCAGTCACGTCAACAAGCTCATCCCTGCTCTTTCCGCGGAACGGTCCTCCGGAAGCAGTGATAAGGATCCTGTCAAGATTCTTCTCATCACCGTTCCTGATGCACTGCCAGATAGCTGAATGCTCGCTGTCGATCGGAAGTATATCAACGCCCTTCTCTTTTGCGAGAGGCATTATGAAATCACCGCCGGAAACGAGTGTCTCCTTATTTGCAAGCGCTATCGTCTTGCCTTCTTTTATGGCATGGTAGACAGGCTCAAGTCCGGCAAATCCCACGATCGCTCCGACAACGGTATCGCATGACGGAAGCGTTGAGATTACCGTGCTCGAATCAGATCCGACATAGACTTCCGTCTTAATGCCTTCTTCCCTGATCCTTTTAGCTAAAGCAGTGCCTTTAACTTCATCGCTGACTGCTGCCGCTTTGGGTGAAAACTCTTTTATCTGTTCATAGAGAGTATCAATATCAGATCCGCACGAGAGTCCTTCAACGGTAAAATCAGCCGGAGCCTTACGGCAGACTTCAAGAGTCTGTTTTCCTATGGAACCTGTGGACCCTAAAATTGACAGATGCCGCATTCTTATACACCGCCTTAGAAAATATTATTGGCGATGATCGCCAGAAGAAGTCCGATCGGCATCGTAAAGAATGTGCTGTCGAATCTATCTAACATTCCGCCGTGTCCGGGGAATATCTTGCCGTAATCCTTGATCCCGACGTGTCTTTTGATGACAGAAGCAAACCAGTCGCCGAGCTGGCTCATGACTGAGACCAGAAGGCCCATGATGAATGTCATGACCGCGAATGCGGTAAGATCCATTCCGATATTATCGACCCTGTAAATAACGAATACCGAATAGAGCATGACGCCGAGAGCGCAGAACAGAGCGCCGCCGATGCAGCCCTCCCAGGTCTTCTTGGGTGAGATATGCGGAACGATCTTGTGCTTACCAATGGTAACACCAACAAGGTAAGCGAAAACATCCGATATCCAGGGAGCAACAAGTCCGACAAGCATGTAATACCAGCCGTTGCAGCCTTCGGGAAGGAGAAGCATAGCTGCATCAAGGCAGAACAGCGGGAACGTGACATAGAAGATCGTGCCGCCCGTTGCGATACCGTTCTCAAGTGCCTTTGTATCGTTCTTTCTTGCTACCGGGATAAGTATTCCGCAAGCAAGCGTGAACATACCGATGATCATTGTATAGACAGCGAGCGCATTCTCGGCAGAGACCTTAAGGAAATAGCTTCCGGCGAGAACGAGCATCGCCAAAGCGCACCCCGTTACGATAAGAGAAGTCGACGGATCGTATTTTCCGTTCTTCAAAGCTTTGATCAGTTCATATACGACAAAGGATCCGACGATTACCGACATGATCACGGCAGTTATCGGAAACCAGTGTGCCGGCAGGAAAAATGCCGTAAACAATGCCGCGAAGATTACGCCCGTTATCACTCTTTGTTTCATTATCTCTTGTCACCTTCATCAGAATCTTTCGCAGATAATCCGCCAAAGCGTCTGTCGCGCTTGGCATAATCTCTGAAAGCCTGCGTCAGCTCTTCATATCCGAAATCGGGCCAGAGTGTCTCTGATACCCAGAATTCCGAATAAGCGCTCTCCCAGAGAAGAAAATTAGAAAGCCTCATCTCCCCGCTCGGCCTGATGATAAGCTCCGGATCGGGAACATCGGGAAGATACATATTTGCGCTGAGAGAATCCTCGGTGATATCCGAAGGATCGATCTCTCCGCGGCGGACCTGCTCTGCAAGTCTTTGAGCTGCGTAAGTGATCTCTCTTCTGCCGCCGTAATTGAATGCAACTATGAGCTGCATCTTAGGTCTGTCCTTGGATCTCTCTTCGCCTTCACGGCATACACGTCTGAGATCTTCAGGCAGAGAATCTATGTCACCGGTAAATCTGACCCTGATCCCTTCTTCTGCAAGCTCGGGATCATATTTGTCAAAGAATTCGACAAAGAGCTTCATAAGCTGGCTGACCTCTTTCTCGGGTCTCGACCAGTTCTCTGTCGAAAAGGCATAGACTGTAAGGTATTTGACGCCGTAATTACCGCAGTTGCGGCAGAGCTCTTTGAGGTTCTCGGCGCCGGCTCTGTGTCCGGCACTTCTCGGAAGCAGTCTTTTCTTGGCCCATCTTCCGTTGCCGTCCATTATTACACCCAAAGACACCGGGACCTTGATGTCCGCGGTGTCATAAGTCTTTGTTAACTTGTCAGCTTTTAATGCCACCTGATCAGATTTCCATCAGTTCCTTA
>ODAI011512407.1_pt1 | contig 19462 bp, 16 predicted proteins | sample 1539321 | NCBI WGS metagenome assembly ODAI01 (sample SAMN02144231, study PRJEB22623) | gut metagenome | biome: sheep rumen | host: Ovis aries | place: New Zealand
GTGCAAAGTTACTAAATTGTTTTGATTTGTCCTATTATTCACTCATTTTTAACGACTTTTTGTTTCGTTTTAAGAATAAAACACTATCTTTGTCACGTTCTTTACGCTATTTATGACTACACCTTTTGATATTCGATTGTACCCTATGGTGCTTGTCGGCTGTATGCTTGTGACGGGTATTTTGCTTGGCGACATTCTGTATAGTGATGCTCTGCTGAGCTTGCTACCTTGGCTGATGACGTTGCTTTTGATATGCCTCCTCATCGCTTTGCGCCTCGGTCGTCATTCCAATATCCTATTGCTTGTAGCCTTGATAGTGTTTGGTATGTTGCGTATCTCCGTTTCGCGCCATAACCTTGACGTGTCGTTGCCTTCTACCGAGTGTGAATACGAGGCTGTGATTGTGAGCGACCCTACGGTTCATGGCAAGGTGGTGTGGATGGATATGCTCATTGTCTCGCCCGACGCCCATCCGCTTGCTGTCAAGGCTTCGCTTCTTCGCGACACGATAACCCATCGTTATCGTCAGCTCCATGTAGGCAGCGGCATTCGTGCTCATAGTCTACTGGAAAAGGAGAACCGCTCTGTCCGCACCTTTATATATTATAAATCGTGGCAGGCGGCTACTGTGAGTCTCCAGTCCTTATCCTATTTTCAGCGTACTCGCCTGCGGCTTCTTGTCCTGCGCCAACGTCTTGCCGATGTCTTTGGCAGTCAGTCGGTTGTGCGTGCCATGGTACTTGGCGACAAGTCACAGCTCACTCGCGAGTTGCGCAGCGACTATTCCGTTTCCGGCGTGTCCCATCTGCTCGCCCTCTCAGGTCTCCATCTCAGCATCATCTACGGTTTTCTCTCGCTCCTCGCCTTCCGTCTGCGTCGTCGGGCGCTTGTCCAGATTGCCATTCTCGTCATAGTGTGGGGCTATGTGTTGTTGGTAGGCATGATGCCGTCGATAGTCAGAGCCGCCAGCATGCTCAGCATCTACTCCGTGACCGTCATCCTTAGTCGCGACCGTCTGCCTGTCAATACGTGGGCCTCTGCTGGTGTGTTGATGCTTATAGCCAATCCTCAATGCCTTTGGGACATAGGTTTCCTGATGTCTTTTCTTGCCGTATTGTCTATTATTCTTCTTTTCCCGCTGATAACACGTCTGCCTCTGTTGTCTCGTCTGTGTGAATGGCGCATAGGCAGATGGGGTGTCGACATGCTGGGTGTCACGCTGGCAGCCCAGATTGGCACTATGCCCATCATCGCACACGTCTTTGGCAGAGTGTCTGTCTACGGACTGTTTGTCAATTTTGCCGCCGTACCCCTCGCCACCCTGCTGGTTGGACTTGCTGTCGCTGGCCTTTGTCTTGCGTGGTCTGGTCTACTCTTCCCGTTTCTCCACTCGGCACTCTCCTTTGTCAGCCACCTGCTCAACAGCTTGGTAGCCCTGTCTGCCTCTCTGCCGGGAGCGAGCCTGCAGATTCATTTCTCTTTGGCACAGACCATCTGCCTATATATCCTCCTGGGAGTAGTAGTCTTCTTCTTCAGCAGGTTCCTACCGCAAGAGGCGTAGACCACCACCTCCATTTCTTTGAACCACAGTTCCTTCTTCCTACCACTCCCTCAGATCTGCCTTTGCTTCAGCCTTTTTCTCCAAGTCGTCATTCAGTCCGCTAAAGAAGTCGAGCCCTGTCATCTCTTCTATATCGTCCACCGTACGCACATATTCCGCCATCGGCCGATGTCCGTCTTCGTTGTCATAGTAGAAGCCAATGGTTTTTACTTCGTCCACATCGCACATCACCACCTTATAGAATCCGTCGGGCACCCATACCTTATTCCGTCCTATAGTACGACTTGGGCGGTCGCCTTTGAATACCGGACCACATATTATATATATATAACCATAGCGCTTTGCCCACGTACGGCATTTCATCTCCAGGTCGTTCCAGTCTCCCCCGTTCAGATTGTGCGACTGCGGACACATATTCGTGAATAGGAAGCACTCCTCCTGAGCCCGACTGCTCCACTTATTGTCGCCAGACGGGCACATGTGCCCTCTGTCGTAGCCCGAACGACTATAGTCGGCATTCGTAGCACGCGGCGCAGGCACATCATAGTCTTCATGATAGCTCACGCCCTTCCTGCTATATTCACCCGTGGTATGTGCCTCCGTCAGCTCCCAAGCCACCCACACTGGCAGCCGCCACTCTTTAGAATATCCTGTGATGTAGCCATCACGTTTCAGAAGCATCGCATCCTTAGCCCCCTTTACCGTCAGCATATACTCGGTTATAGTAAGCCCCGACGTCTGACTTGAAGGCTCAGAATTCTCCACCGTGCTTGTCGGTTTCTTAGCACTATCGCCCATATCCCTGCTCCTGTTCACCATGCTTACGGCAAACATCAGCACAACCGCAAACAACAATATGTCTATACCTCTTCTTTTCAGCATTATTCCATACTTCTTTTCGTTTACAAAGGTACCACTTATTTCACGAAAATACAAACTACAAGCCGCTTTTCTTCTGAAGAAAAACAAGTTTTTCCTTTGCTTTGTTACTGCTTTTACGTAATTTTGCGCCATTAATGCCACACGATGACACACAACAGACAATACCGAATGCCCGCAGAATGGGAACAGCAGAGCATGGTGCAGCTCACATGGCCACACAAGGACACCGACTGGGCGCCGATGCTCAACGAAATCACAACGACATACATACAGATGGCTCGCGAGATAGCCAAGCGCGAACCACTACTCATCGTCGTACCCCGACGCGACGACCTGCCCAAAGAGATACTCTCACTCGGCAACACCACCATCTTCGAGTGTCCCACCAACGACACATGGGCTCGCGATCATGGCTTTCTGACAATAGTTGAATGTAGCGCTCAACGTTCAACGTCCAACGCCCAACGTTCAACGTTATTAGACTTCCAGTTCAACGGCTGGGGCAAGAAGTTTCCTGCAGAGAAAGACAACTCGATAAACAAGCACCTGTGGCAGAGCGGCATACTATCCTCACTCCTCGCTTCTCACTCCCCGCTCCTCGAAATCCACTACCAAGACCACAACGACTTCGTACTCGAGGGAGGCTCCATCGAGAGCGACGGACGGGGCACCATCTACACCACCCGCTGCTGCCTGATGGCACCCAACAGAAATCAGCCCTTGACTGAGCAGGAGATTGAGGAAGAACTGAAACGCAGGCTCTGTGCCGACCGAATAGTATGGCTCGACGACGAGCCCCTGCCTGGCGACGACACCGACGGACATATAGACACCATTGCCCGCATCACTCCCGACGGCACGCTCCTACGACCGCCCCTACCCGACCCCATACTGGACGAGGACGGCACCCAGCTGCCTGCCACCTATGCCAACTACCTTATCATAAATGGTGCGGTACTCATTCCTACATACAACCAACCAGAGAACGACCAGCGAGCCATCCGCCTCATCCAAGCGGCCTTCCCCGACCGTGAGATGGTGCCCATCGACAGTAGCAGCATCATCAAGCAGCACGGCAGCATCCATTGCTGCACTATGCAGTATTATTAAAATGGGCCGAATTTGGAAGTAAAATGGGCCGAATTGAGAATCAAAAAGGGCCGTTTTGAGTCGTAAAAAGGACCGTTTTGAGTCATAAAAACACTCAGTCAGGTGTAGGACAGGTAGCACCTACAGGTATAGGAAATTCCAATTAAGCGAGAAAGAAATAGTTTACTTTTTTCTTCGAGCGTGAGGAATTTATATACTAAAAGTACCTAAATGCTTTGGACTTATGAGAAATCTGACTAACTTTGCATCATAAAATAAATAAACCAGACAAAGTGAAGATAGGAATCATACAACAGCATAACACGGCTGACAGAGAGAACAACAGGCAGCGACTGGCTGAGAAGATAAGGCAACTGAGCGGGCAGGGTGCAGAGGTGATAGTGCTGCAGGAGTTGCACAACGGGCTGTACTTCTGCCAGACGGAGGATGTAGACACGTTCGACCAGGCTGAGCCGATACCTGGTCCGTCAACGGAGTTCTACGGCAATCTGGCACGAGAGCTACAGGTGGTCATCGTGACCTCGCTCTTTGAACGCCGTGCAGCAGGACTCTATCACAACACCGCTGTGGTAATGGAGAAAGACGGAACGATAGCGGGCAAATATCGTAAGATGCACATTCCCGACGACCCAGCCTACTATGAGAAGTTCTACTTCACGCCTGGCGACATGGGATTCCGCCCTATCGACACGAGCGTGGGAAGGCTTGGCGTGTTGGTATGCTGGGACCAGTGGTATCCTGAGGCAGCCCGACTGATGGCTCTGCGGGGTGCCGAACTGCTCATCTACCCTACTGCCATAGGCTATGACGCTCGTGACGACGAAGCAGAGCAGGAACGGCAACGCGAGGCATGGACGACGGTGATGCGAGGTCATGCCGTAGCCAACGGACTGCCCGTGGTGGCGGTGAACCGTGTGGGCGAGGAACATTCCACACTCCACACCCCACACTCCTCGATAAGTTTCTGGGGCTCATCGTTTGTAGCAGGTCCGCAAGGCGAGATGCTGTATCGTGCTCCGAAGGACGAAGAAGTGTCGGTGATTGTAGACGTAGACCTGAGACGAAGCGAGCAGGTACGCCGCTGGTGGCCTTTCCTTCGCGACCGGAGGATAGACGCATACGATGAGATTCTGAAAAGATTTGTCGACTAAAACTTTTTTGTTCGATTAAAAAAGAATACCTTTGCATCCGTTTTTATAGGAAGCAAAGTTTGTTGTGAGTAATTTTCTAACTTGTATATGCCTTGTCGCCTTGTCACTATGCGACCTGCTGGGCTCTGCAAACGGAGTCTGGACGGACAGCGTCATACATGATAAGCAGGAAGCCGAAGAACTGGTAAGACGAGACGACCGACGACTGGGCAATATGGCAGAGGAGCCTCACAACCCCTTTACCACAGACATACGCTCATCGCAATCATCACAACGACTGGCTTCATCACGTCCCATGCGACTGCTGCCCACCTATGGCGGCAAGCCTTCCAACAGTCACGGTCGGTGGTCGCAAGACGAATTGTCGAACCACTCCAAATTCTTCCTACTACCACAACAGGGACTCCGCCAGTCCCTCGCATCGGTATTGTCTCCTCGCAAATACTATGTTATTGCGCTGAGACGCCTTCTTTGTTAGCAACATAGTCTGAAAACTATTCTACCACCCCTCACCCCCTAGAAAAAAAACAAAGAAGAAGAACAACAATGGCAAATATAACGAATTTGCAGATGTGGAAAGACATCTGCGCTGATACGCGTATAGGTATCAGCAAGTCGCTGTTTGGTCTGCGTACCAAAGTGACATATACGACAACAGGCAGCGCTGTCTACGCGCGTACATTAGAATATACGGCTAACGACGGCAACCGCCTACGACAAATCATCACCAACGGAGAGGGAACCCTCGACAAGGCAATAGTCGACTTCCACCCCACGCCTACCGTCAACGGCAACTTCATGGCTGAGGTATGCTCGTCAGAAGATGGCGAATTTGCCGCAGTCTTACTGACACAATTCCACGACATGGGTTACGAGCCTGTGACCGACACCATAGTGTATGAGGGAAAGAATGCACAAATGATAAAACAGCTATTTTCAAACTAACAAAAACAAAGCAAAACAATGACAACATTAACATTGACTATAGTCGTAGTCTTCTGCATAGGCTATCTGTTCATAGCCCTTGAGAGCGTAACGAAGATCAACAAGGCAGCCATTGCGCTGCTGATGCTGGTAGCCACATGGACTCTCTTCATGTGTGACCCGTCAAGCTACGTGCCTTCTGCCGTAGGCGACAACATCACGTCAGCCATCAGCGAGGTGATGGAGCGCCATCTGGGCAGCACCGCCACGACGTTGTTCTTCCTGATGGGTGCGATGACCATCGTGGAACTGGTGGACCAGAACGGCGGATTCAACTTCGTCAGGGACACCATGCAGACACGCAGCAAGAAGAAACTGTTGTGGAGAATAGCATTTATGACATTCTTCCTGTCGGCAATCCTCGACAACCTGACCACCTCTATCGTGATGATAATGATTCTGCGCAAGCTGGTGAGCGAGCGCAAAGACCGTATCATCTATGCCTCGCTGGTGATTATCGCAGCCAACGCAGGCGGAGCCTTCTCGCCTATAGGTGACGTCACCACCATCATGCTGTGGAACAAGGGCGTAATCACCGCAGCAGGAGTGATCAAGGAAGTGCTGCTCCCATCCATAATATCACTTGTAATACCAGCCTATGTACTATCGTTGTCTCTGAAAGGCGAGTTGTCTTTTACCGCAGAACAGGCACAATCGGTACAGGCAAGCGAACTGACGGCAGGTCAGCGCAAGACAATATTCTTCCTTGGAGTGGGTGGACTGATCTTCGTTCCTATATTCAAGAGTATCACCCATCTGCCTCCGTTCGTAGGCATCCTGCTCGTGCTGGGCATACTATGGACCGTGACAGAGCTGTTCTACGCCCATCTGAAGGGAGTTGAGGAGAAGGGTGCCATGCAGAAGCGCGTCACCAACATGCTGTCACGCATCGACATGTCTACCATACTCTTCTTCCTCGGCATACTGATGGCTGTGGCTTGTCTGGAGAGCATCGGCGTACTGACGATGCTGGGTACAGGACTGAACAATACCTTCGACGGCAACCACTACATCATCACGGGTATCATCGGCGTGCTGTCGAGTATCGTCGACAACGTACCATTGGTAGCCGGATGTATGGGTATGTATCCCGTAGCGCCAACTGGCGATATGGCGGTAGACGGCATCTTCTGGCAACTACTTGCCTATTGTGCCGGCGTCGGAGGCTCAATGCTCATCATCGGCTCAGCCGCAGGTGTGGTAGTGATGGGATTGGAGAAGATTACCTTCGGATGGTATATGAAAAATATCTCATGGGTAGCATTTGTAGGATACATCGCCGGCATCCTGTGCTACTGGGCAGAAAAGACGCTGCTGTTTTAAGGAGGTGAGTAATTGAGGAGATAAGTAATTGAGTAGATAAGGAGTAAGAAGGTGAGGACAATACTACTTACTCCTCAACTCCTTACTCCTCATCTACTTACTACTCACCTACTTACTCCTCAACTACTTTTTCTTTCCGAATTCAGGATCAATCTTAATGAATGCCGTTACCAAGAAAGTGATGGCACACAAGAACATCACAACGATGAAGAATGTGCGATAGCCTACGGCATCCTTCAACCATCCTGACACCATTCCCGGCAACATCAGTCCGAGATAAGACAGTCCGGTACAGATGGCATAATGGGAAGTCTTGAACTCGCCCTGACTGAAGTAGAGCATATACAAAGTGAGAGCTGTGAAGCCAAGACCGTAGCCAAACTGCTCAACAAACAGACAGCTGCTGATAATCCACAGATTGGACGGCATAGCATAGCTCATATACACATAGACGATGTCTGGCAGAGTGATGGCGCAAACAAATGGCCAGAGCCAGTGTTTCAGTCCGTCACGACTTGCCAACATACCTCCTACGATACCACCAAGAAGCAGACCAATCAGTCCGATGGTACCATAAGCAAGGCCGTACTCCTGTGGCGACAGTCCCAATCCGCCTTCCGAATTGGAGCGCATCAAGAAGGTGGTGGTCATCTTGGTGAGCATAGCCTCGGGAAAACGATAGAACAACAAGAACAGCAGGACAAACACCATACGCTTGGCTGGTAGCTTCTGGAAGAAAGTGATCAGCATCTCCCATACTCCACGCATCACCTCACCCGCCGTCTTCGCATCGTTCTTACGATCGTCTGGCTTAGGCATCATCATGCCATGATAGAGCCAGATGGCAAGGAAGAGTCCTGCTAACCCGTAGAACACCAGACTCCACGTATAGGCTTTCTGATTGCGGAACATCAACTGCAACATACCTGCCGCAGGCACCAGAATGCCCTGTCCGAAGATGACGGCTATGCGATAAAACGTGTTACGAATACCCACAAACCATGCTTGGTCATGGCTGTCGAGCTCAAGCATATAGAATCCGTCGGCGGCAATATCATGAGTGGCGCTCGAGAATGCCATCAGGAAGAAGAAGAACATCGTGCCCTGAAACCAAAAACTCGCATTCAGCGTAAAAGCTACTCCTCCCAACGACGACGCCAGCAACATCTGCATTGTAAGCACCCACCAGCGCTTGGTCTTATAAAGGTCGACAAACGGACTCCAGAAAGGCTTGATCACCCACGGCAATCCCAGCCAACCTGTGTAGAAGGCAATCTCAGTATCAGTCATACCCAACTGCATATACATAGCCACAGCTACGGTCATAACGATGACATTGGGCAGTCCCTCAGCAAAATACAATGTGGGCACCCACGCCCACGGGTTCCTTGTTTTCATTGATCTAAAGTTAATATACTTTCTTTATTTCCGAATTTTTATAATAATAACGTAGGATTTCGTCATACTTATATCCCTTTTCGCCCATCACGGCGGCACCAATCTGGCACAGTCCGACGCCATGGCCCCAACCACGACCTCGAAGTTTGAAAGCAGACGGAACAGTGGAGCGTGGAGTTGAGTAAATCTTCTCCACCTCAAAATTGCTGCTCAGCAGATGCGTTTCGCTAAGTGTACGCCTGATTTCCAACTCCTTACCAATACTGAAAGTACGTTTGCTACCGACTATCTTCAGTTTGCAGATGCGACCGCTCTTACCACGCTGCTCTGGTATAAGGTCGAGGATGTCGCCAAAGTCCATTTTCGTCTTCTCTTGAATGAGCTTTGCCAGTTGTTCCTGCGAATAGTCCACCGTCCACTCGTAGAAATTGACCGTCTCCTGATCATAGTCGTTGAGGACCTGAGAGATGATTTTCTTGTCCTGAGTGTTACAGAAAGGATCGTCAACAGATACGAGATACGACTTGGGCGTGTCCTCCCAACAATACTGGTATTCCTCGGTCTTGCCGCCACAACACTTAGAGAATCGTGCATCGCATATCTCGCCGTCAGCCATCAGTATGCGTCCCCGAGTCTGATGCACAGCCTCCTCCACATTCTTGTTTGTAGCACGTGTGATGCCTTGGTAGCGCTGACAGTGGTCATCTGCACACACGTCGAATATGGTATGTTCCTCACGATCATACCAGCGAATGAGTTCGTCGTCCTTTTTGATGAACGAGAAGAAGCTCTCACCCGACTCTCCCATCTGTCTACGTCTCTCAATCTGAGCCAGCAGCCATGAGCGCGATATTACGGCATGTGCCTTCAGCAACTCTAACGACGACGTGGCACTCATCTCACTGGAGATGACACTCACGAGGTAGCTTTCTACTGGCAGCTCATTAATGGCACATATATGATCGGAATCTATTATCAGTCGCAACTTACCCTGAAAGGTCTGTGTCTCCTTGCGTTCCCAATGGAAATTGACTCCGATGACCACCTCCTCAATAGAGAAAGAGGCATCTGCATTCTGCGGCACGAAGGTCAGCTCATGATATAATGCACCATTCCACTTGATACCACCTTCAGAAAATTCCACCTCCTGCGTACCCATCAGCTGTTCGCCCTTGGCAAGGTATATATTGTTCAGTCGGAAACGAATGCGGCTGGCAGAGATAATACCCACCGAAACCTGAGGTGCTTTTTTGGCAGGGAAATCAACCGTTGTATCCGCCCCAAGCACACGTACTTGCTCGGCTATTGCCTGTGCCTGTTGATCGGTCACAGCCACCTCGTCGATGATGGCTTGTATCTCAGCCGTATTCAGTCGCTCATAATCTTCTTGTCGAGGAGTAATGATAAGTCCTGCCATGTCAAGTGAACCTGGGCTTACCAGTCGCTGACTGTCATCATCGGCATAGTAGCAGTCGGGACGATGCTTGCGACGCGGGAACACCACTGACAGATACTCATCGCCCTGACGCCAAGCCACGATATTCATCATTGGCTCCTCGTCCCTACTCTCTCCACTCTCGTCTCTTGACACTCGTTCCATCGCTTCATACAGCCATCCGAACATCTTCTCGTCATTCTTCTGATTGCGGCTACGAATGAGGAAGGCAGGACATACATATTCATGAATCAATGAGATATCCTCGTCATCACTCAGTGCCACAACAACTTCCAGCTCACGACTCAGTCTGCCCCATGCCTGTTGCAAGGGTAACAGTCCGCTGGTGCCTGCCTGAAAGTGCATGTGGTCAGGAGCGCTGGCTCCACATTTCGGTCCGTTATAGAACACCATCAAGTCAGGATACATCTCCAACAGGTGGTGCATTTCTCCATAGTATGGTCTGATGAGTTGTGGAGCATGCTTGAGCAATGGTATAGTGAAGTGTACCGGTAGAATTGGGAAGGGATTGACAAGCAACTCAAATCCATTATCGAGAACTCTCGTAATCTGCTCTTCTGGTCGGTTATCGGCACACAAGAAACAAGGTCGCTTGGCTATAGCCTTCTTGTCTATGCTGGCTCCTGTACTCACAATGCGAGCAGGATTGAACTGTACTTTCCATTCGCCTTGCTCACTTATCATCACGTTCTGTAGGTCCCTATAGCGTTTGCCTGCATCCTGCCACTTCTCTATCTGACGTATGAAGAAACGATGCAGACTATTCTCATGCCGTGTGTCGAGCTTGCCGTCAGCCATCTGCTGACGCGCAAGGATCTCTATGGTACGCAGACGGTCTTTGTACAGGTTGTTGGCATTGATCTTATCCAGACTAAGAGCTGCGTCGCTATTACCTCCCCAGCGCCGGCAAAGGTAGAGCTCATCGTAAATCCTGCCTATGCGATAGCGACGGCTGAAAGCCAGACCCATTGCATAATCCTCGCCATAGCTGGTATTCGGGAAGCTCAATTGGCGAGCCAATGGCGTAAAGAATGCGCGAGGTGCACCGAGTCCGTTGATACGCAATGCGTTATTGGGACCATTCTCATCGGTCCATTCCTTATGATCGATAAGTCCTGGAGGCAGGGTGTTGAGCTCGAAGTCACACATTCTATACGATCCTACTATCATCGCCGCCTTCTGTTTATGGAAAGCATCGACGATAGTCTGTAGGGTGTTTGGTGAAGAATACAAATCGTCAGAGTCAAGCTGTACGGCAAAGCGACCGCATTGGTCGTCGTTGATAGCCCTGTTCCAACATCCGCCTATACCCAGGTCGTTGCGTTCGGGGATGATATGTATAAGCGACTGCGAGGTTTGTTTTATTTCCTCGAGTATCTCCGTTGTACGGTCGGTAGAGTGATTGTCTACCACGATAACATTAAAGGGGAAGTTGGTATGCTGACCTAAGGCTGATGTCACGGCATCACGAATGGTCTTCTCACGATTGAAGACAGGTATAATCACCGAAGCCTCAATGTCGAATGCCTGCTCATCAAAGTCAGGCTGGGTATATGCCGTAGTGTCAACGGTGGCGCCAATGGTCTCCAAATGCTCAGTTGCCACCTGCTCCATCTCTATCTGCACCTCACGGTTGCGTGGGTTGACGTAGTCGAACTGCTTCTCACCGCTCGCCCTCAGGTCGTGTTCTTCCTCTGTATATAAGAATTCATTCAGGTGTACCACAGGTCCCTGTCTACTCATCGACAGTCTGACGTCATACCAGCCTGCAAATTGCCAAGGACGAGACGTCTCTTTCTGTCCTTCACTCCATCGTCTCATAGCATCAGTATTGAGCAATACCAGCGAGCCAAAGTCAAAGTCGTCACGTATACTGCCGATCTGATAATCAATTACAGGATGGCGTGTCACCTCTCCAGCCTCAACAGAATAATGGTCACTATATAATAATGTGGCAGCCGTGTCCTGTGCTACCCTCACCATTCGTTCCAGACCCTTATATCCTATCGTAAAAGGTGTCGTCTTCAGACACAACAGGGCAAACTCTGCCTCAGTATGCTGTACCATCAGCTCCATGGTTGTCGACGACAACACATTGTCTGTTGCAATCAGCGTACAGTTGGGCAGTTCACTATCCAAGAGTCCCTCGGCTTCCTTCACCAATAGAAATATATGATGGATCACCTTGCTATTCCTCAACTGAGGCAAGACCCGTTCTACATCAGCAACACTCTCGCAAGGCAGAAAACAATCCACCATACCTTTTATCTTCATCGTCTATGTTTTTTTATTTGTGCAAAGGTAAGACTTCGTTGGCGAATATCAAAAGAAAAAGCTCAAATATATTTGGTTTTTCTCTCACTTAATCGTACCATTGGCTTCGCCGAAAGTACTTTCGTTCGGAAAAGCTCAAAGAAAATTTGGTTTTTCTCTCACTTAATCGTACTTTTGCAATCATTAAAGACAAAACACATTATGGACAACATAAAGAAACCACTACTTGGGATGACCCTCGCCGAACTGAAGCAAGTGGCGACAGAGATGGGTATGCCTGCCTTTACGGGTGGACAGATGGCAAAGTGGCTTTATGGTCAGCACGTGGCGAGCATTGACGAGATGACTAACATCTCGAAAGCCAACCGAGAACGCCTTAAGGAAGAATACGAGATAGGGGCAATGATGCCTGTTGATGCCCAGTATTCGCAAGACGGAACAATCAAATACTTATTCCCTGTATCATCCAATAACACACACTCAACACCAGTCACCAAGTACGTTGAGACGGTGTTTATTCCTGACGGCGACAGAGCTACGCTATGCGTGTCATGCCAGGTGGGATGTAAGATGAATTGCCTGTTCTGCCAGACTGGTAAGCAGGGATTTGAAGGCAATCTCACCGTATCTGACATTCTCAACCAGATATACGCTCTGCCAGAAAGAGACCTACTGACTAACATAGTTTTCATGGGACAGGGCGAACCGATGGACAATCTTGACAATGTGCTCAAGGCTACGGAGATTCTCACTGCCGACTACGGGTGGGCATGGAGCCCGAAACGCATAACCGTCAGCTCGGTGGGTATACGTGGCAAGTTGAAACGGTTCATTGAGGAAAGTGACTGTCATCTGGCAATAAGTCTGCACTCGCCTCTGCCTGAACAACGACAAGAGCTGATGCCAGCAGAGAAGGGTATGTCAATAGAAGATGTCGTAGAACTACTCCATCACTACGACTTCTCACATCAGCGCCGTCTGTCGTTCGAATATATTGTCTTCGGTGGTGTCAACGACACGAAGACTCACGCCAGAGCACTGGTGACGCTACTTGCAGGACTGGATTGCCGTATCAATCTGATACGTTTCCATCAGATTCCTGACGTCGACCTACATGGTGCCAGCGAAGAGAAGATGGAATGGCTGCGCGACTATCTGACCAGTCATGGAATCTTCACCACCATCAGAGCGAGTCGCGGACAGGACATATACGCCGCCTGTGGACTATTGTCGACACGTCGGGGAGCAGAGAAAAAGTAAATACTGGGATGAGACATACTATACCTTTCTGCCTGATCGTCCTCACGATGTTGCTGACAGCATGTTCTGACAGCAATGGCATGATGCCTACGAGTGGCGGCAGGCCGTACGAGGTAATAGTAGTAGGACAAGACTCTGACGCATGTGCCTTGGTAGTTGAGCAGCTGAGTCTGCCAATGCAGGGACTACCGCAAGAAGAGCCGATATTCGACGTGACGTATATAAATAGCCTGCCAAACCAGCCGACATGCAGGAATCTGGTAACTGTAGACCTCAATGAGGAGCAATATCGTCAAGTGGCAATTAGATACGAGCAAGACGTAAACGCCAAGCCACAGATTATAATCCATCTGCTGGCACCTGACATAAAGAAACTGCGCTCGTCGATGGAACGAGGCAATGCAGGCAAGGAACTGAGACGACTCATCATGAGCCATGAGTCTGCTATCACAAGAAAACACATCAGTGAGCACCCAAACAAGAAAATGGAGCGGCTGATACAAGAACGGTTCGGAATAAGGATGCCTATACCTGCTGACATGCAGGCAAGCAAACAGGCAGACGGATTCTTGTGGATAGCCCGCAATGACGGCAACGACATGCACTCGATATGTATTACCACCCATGAGAACATAGACAGCGTACTGAAAGCAAATATCAAGGGTGAGACAGATGAGATGTATATGGTTCGTGGAGCGAGGAATGAGGAGCGAGGACTTTGGGAGATGAAAGGCGACGATATGGGCGGACCATACATAATGCATACCATCAACTGCCCCGACCGAAGGATACCAGTTGCCAACAGCACACCAGAACAGCCAACCACCACTATCTTTGCCTTCGTATATGCCCCAGGGAAAAAGAAACGAAACATCATCCGACGATTGGAAACTATAATAAACTCTACAGAGATAATAAAATCAGAAAACAACATACACAATGGAAAAGACACGAGTAGCAATAGTAAACAGCAAACTGGATATCGCTAAAAATGTAATCTCTGACCCTTTAATGCTGGAAATGTTTACGCCAGTAGCATACGAGCAGATCGACCAACAACTGGTAGCTGACTATCAGAATGGACGATTTGGCGCTTTGACAGTAATACCCCCTACTGAAGGAAAAGACGCAACCTTCGGCATAGAGGAATTGCTAAACGAAAAAGATAAGGGTATCACAATGCTGCTGACCGAAAATCTGCGTATGGTATTGTCACCATACCAGCGGAGTTCACTGACCAGCGAGCAGGTGAAGACATTGGCTGAACAAACACATCTGAGCCTGAAGCGCGATTTCCGCATATCCAACCCAAGAATTGCAATCCTTGCCAACACATCCAAGGAGGACACCATAGTCTCACCAGTAATTAAGCAACTGACCGACATCAGCATACAGGCTTATGGACCATACGCAGCAGGTGACTTCTTTAGCGCCGCACGACATCTCGAGTTTGACGCTGTGATTGCCACCGACAACGAGCAAGGAGAAACCCATTTCAAGAATATTGCAGTAGACGACAGCGTGAAGTATATCGCTGGCATGTCTTTGGTCGTCACATCACCTATGCTAACCGAAGGCACTCAGACTTTGGAGACATTCGAAAACGACAGTAACAAGGTCAGACATGCTATATATAACGCTATCGACATCACACATCACAGAACCGAATATGATGCACCACTGGCCAATCCTCTAAAAAAACTATACAAAGACCGGAAAGACGATAGCGAGAAGGCAAGATTTAACGTGCCTAAGAATCGTGAGGAGAAACTATAAGAACATATTCTTCGGCATCGGTATCATAGTGTTGATATTGATGGTGATACAGCTCGACTTTACACAGGTGTGGGCTGGAGTGCGTCATGCAGGCTACTGGTTTGTGGCTGTAGTACTCTTGTGGGCATTTCTCTATGTCTTCAACACCACATCGTGGTGGTTAATAATACATTCCACACTCCACCGCTCTTCAACTCCCACTCCACACTCCTCGTCTCCTCACCTCTCCCCCTTATGGCTCTATAAGGTAACTGTCGCAGGGTTTGCGCTCAACTATGCCACGCCAGGCGGACTGATGGGAGGAGAGCCTTATCGCATCATGATGCTCTCACCAAAGATTGGAACCGAGCGTGCATCATCATCGGTCATCCTATATGTGATGACTCATATTTTCAGCCATTTCTGGTTTTGGCTACTTAGCATACCACTCTTTTTCATTATCCATCAGCCGACAACCGTCACCATTCTCATAGCAGTAGCTATGGCGACCTTTTGTACCACCGCTATATGGTTCTTTATGAAAGGTTACAAGCGAGGACTGGCTGTCAGAGGTATGGACCTCTTAAGACACATACCTTATATAAAAAAGTGGGCTATACCATTCATCAACGACCACAAACAACAACTCGACCGTATAGACCAACAGATAGCAGCCTTGCACAATCAGAATCCAAGGACATTCTGGAGTGCTGTAGGACTGGAACTGCTATGCAGGATATGCTCTGCCGCTGAAATCATGTTCATCCTCCTGGTGCTCATGCCTTGCGTCAACTATATCGACTGCATACTCATCATATCCTTCACTACGCTCATAGCCAACATGCTCTTCTTCATGCCACTACAACTGGGAGGCAGAGAGGGAGGCTTTCTGATGAGCATAACAGGGTTAGGGCTCGGCCTAACACCCGAAGCAGCCCTGAACGCAGCTATCTTTGTAGCATTATTAGTTAGAGTACGCGAACTTATCTGGACTGCTATCGGACTGATGCTCATAAAGACAAAATAATAAAAATATGTCAAAATTGCAGTTATTTCAAATATAATATGTAATTTTGTCAGCCAATATGAATACTACTGAACTACAAAAAATAAAACAAAGATATAGCATCGTAGGAAACAATGATGCCCTGAACCATGCCCTTGATGTCGCACTGCAAGTGGCATCAACCGACCTTAGCGTACTCATCGTAGGCGAGAGTGGCGTGGGTAAGGAGATCATACCCAGAGTCATCCATGACAACTCACCAAGAAAACGAGAAAAATATTTCGCGATAAACTGCGGAGCTATACCTGAGGGAACCATTGATAGCGAGCTCTTCGGGCATGAGAAAGGAGCATATACCGGTTCTGTAGGCGAAAGTGAAGGCTATTTCGGCATCGCCAATAAAGGAACCATCTTTCTCGACGAGGTAGGCGAGCTGCCAATGGCAACACAAGCACGCCTGCTAAGAGTGCTTGAGACTGGCGAATATATTCGAGTAGGAGGTACAGAGATAAGGAAGACCGACGTGCGCATAGTAGCCGCGACAAATGTCAACATGCAAAAAGCCATCAGCGAAGGACGCTTCCGTGAAGACCTCTACTACAGGCTGAACACCATTCCCATTCAGATGCCCCCGCTCAGAGAGCGTGGACAGGACATCATACTGCTGTTCAGACTCTTTGCCATGCAGATGGCAGAGAAATACAGACTGCCTAAGGTAACACTGTCTGAAGAAGCTAAACAAATAATGCTCAACTACAAATGGCCAGGAAACGTTAGGCAACTGAAAAATATCACCGAACAGATGTCTATCCTCAGTCCAGAACGTGAGATTGGGCGAGAGACACTACTAAAATACATTCCACAAGACAAGGAAAGTATGCAACTCGCTGTGATCAACAACAATAGCGAGCATTCATACGAGAGCGAGAGAGAAATCCTGTATAAGATACTTTACGAACTTAGGGGCAATGTCAGCGACCTAAGACGTGAGCTCAACAACGTGAGAAGACAAATGGAAGAGGTGAGAGACCTGAACGGAGCCGCAGCCTTCTCACCAGCCACCCATCCGTCAGCCATAGCACCTATCAACACCACTGCCATCACCCCTCACCCATCATCCAACCCCCAACAAAATGATTTCGCTATTGCAGAAGAAATCTCCGAGCCTGAAAATCTAAACCTAAGTGAGGTGGGCAAACAGGTTCTGCTCAAGGCATTGGAACGGAACAATGGCAACAGGAAAAAAGCCGCCAAGGAGCTGGGCATATCCGACAGAACACTCTATCGCAAACTAAAACTATATAATCTCGAGGACGAGACCGCAAAAGACTGACAAGACATGAACAAGGACATCACTACCATACACCGAAGCATGATCAGCCGACATCGCAGGCTATTCACCCTGCTGACAATAACACTACTATTGTCGGCATGCAGCGTATCATATAAATTCAATGGCGCAAGTATCGACTATACCAAGACTAAGACCATACAGATAGTAGACTTCCCCATCCGTGCCACATACGTTTGGGGACCTATGGGGCCAATGTTCAATAATGCGCTGAGAGACATCTACTCAAGCCACACCAAGCTGCAACAGGTGAAACGCAATGGCGACCTGAAAATAGAGGGAGAGATAACCCAATACCAACAGCGTAACAAGTCGGTATCCAGCGAGGGCTATTCAGCACAGGTAGAGTTGTCAATGACTGTCAATGTGAGGTTTACCAACAATACTAACCACGCAGAAGACTTCGAGAAACAGTTCACCGCGTCACAATACTACGACTCCAACCTTAGCCTCAACAGCGTACAAGATGACCTTGTACAACAAATGGTAAAGGACATCACCGAACAAATATTCAACGCAACAGTAGCTAACTGGTAAAAACTTCCGACAACCGTGAATCTGACATATCTCATCCAACATCCGGAAGAAATGAACAAAGAGAGCCTCTTTGCTCTCCGAGAACTCATTGCACGCCATCCCTACCACCAGACGGCACGACTGCTACTGCTCCAGAACCTATATCTCCTGCACGACCCCACCTTCGATGAAGAACTGCGGCGCGCAGCTATCTACATCACCGATCGCAAGGTTCTGTTCCAGCTGGTAGAAGCCGCCCACTACCGGCTAAAGGCTGAAGATAAAGTACCTACGGCAGACCATAAAGATAAGGACGATACCGAAGACGGTGACAGGACAGCAACACTCATCGACAAGTTCCTGAGCAACATACCCGATGAGCAGGAACAACGTACACAGAAAAGTCGCAAGCCCACACCAGCAGACGCCACCATCGACTATGTCGCTTATCTGCTCGAACTCGAAGAAGACGAGAAAGAACAGGCGAATGCGCCCACCATGAAGGGACAGAACCTCATCGACGACTTTATCAACGTCAGCAAAGGCAACTTCGACCTGAAAGACGAGCTCGAATTCCTACCTGCCAATGAAGACAAATCCGATGTGGCCGAAGACGCAGAAGAAGGATTCTTCACCGAGACACTTGCCCGTATATACATCAAACAAGGTAGATATTCAAAGGCTTTGGAAATTATTCAGCGATTAAATTTGGTTTATCCGAAAAAAAATCGTTACTTTGCAGACCAAATCCGCTTTTTGGAGAAATTGATACAAAATAGTAATAAAAAATAAAGAAAAAAATGGGACTTTACACACTATTCGTGATTCTTATCGTAATCGCAGCCATTCTGATGATTGGCATCGTACTCATCCAAGAGTCAAAAGGTGGCGGCCTCGCATCCAACTTCTCGGCTTCCAATGCCATTATGGGAGTACGCAAGACCACCGATTTTATAGAGAAAGCGACATGGACGCTTGCAGCACTCATGGTAGCATGTAGCATCGTATGCGCATATGTCGCTCCAACCGCAACTACCGACAGCAGCGTTGTAGAGAAGGCAGCTACAGAAAGCAGCACAACCAATCCTAACAACCTGCCTAACTTCGGAGCAAGCCAGCAGAAGCAAGCTGCAGGCCAGAAGGACGCAAAGGCAGCAGCACCCGCAGCAAGCAGAGAGGCTCCAGCAGCACCTGCAGAAAAGGCAAAATAACAAAGAAACAAGGGACTTTAGCTCGACAATTTGAAAAAAAATTGATTTTTTCTTTGTATTGTCCCCGCTAATTCGTACCTTTGCAACCGCTTTTCAGATAGAGGCACACGGGACAACTCCCCAGCCTCCACAAGAAGCAATCATTATGGTGCCCGTAGTTCAGTTGGTTAGAGCGTCAGATTGTGGTTCTGAATGTCGTGGGTTCGAGTCCCACCGGGCACCCA
>ODAI012123968.1_pt1 | contig 19460 bp, 15 predicted proteins | sample 1539321 | NCBI WGS metagenome assembly ODAI01 (sample SAMN02144231, study PRJEB22623) | gut metagenome | biome: sheep rumen | host: Ovis aries | place: New Zealand
CAATCCCGCACTGAGATAAACGCTCCGCGAGGATGCGCAGGGATTCGGTTGGGTATTATGTCAGCTTACGCTGACCCGAATCCCGCGCCAAGTCTCGCAAGCGAGACTTGAATTCGCACAGAGTTTCGCAAGCGCCTGTCAGCATCTATATAAAGAAGGAGAAAGAATATGTGTGTGGGATTACCTGCTAAAATTGTGAAAATGAAAAACGGTACCGCCGTCGTCGATGCGACGGGTGCCCGCCGGGAGATCTCGACGGAGCTCCTCTCCGATCTGGAACCGGGAGATTACGTGATGGTGCATGCCGGGATCGCCATTGCGAAGATCACAGCGGACGATGAGACGGAGACTGAAGAACTTCTGGATATGCTTGAGGGGTGAGAAATGGGTCAGAATACGGAAAAGAAAGCGCGGAGGAGCGCTCTTGACATCGTGCGCGGATACGACGGACCGCCGATCCGCATCATGGAAGTCTGCGGAACACATACGCATGCAATTTTCGAGCAGGGGATCCGAGGTATCCTTCCCGAAAATATCCGCCTGATCTCAGGCCCCGGATGTCCGGTCTGCGTTACAGAGACGGGATTCATAGACGAGGCGGTCTGTCTGGCCCTTGAAAAAAAGGCGGTAATCGCGACCTTCGGAGATCTCGTCCGTGTACCGGGAACGGAGATGAATCTTGCCGGAGTGAGGGCGAGGGGAGGTTCTGTGAAGATCGTCTATTCTCCGCTGGACGCGGTCTCGCTAGCGGAGGAGGATCCGGAGAGACAGGTCGTCTTTCTGTCCGTCGGCTTTGAGACGACGGTCCCCGCGTCCTGCCTTGCCGTGAAAAAGGCGAAAGAGAGCGGACTGAAGAACTTCACTTTGCTTACCGCCAACAAGACCATGGATGAAGCCTATCGGGCGCTGCGGGGCAGTGCGGACGCATTTCTCTATCCGGGTCACGTGAGCGCGATCACGGGGATGAAAATTTACCGGGAACTTCGTGAGGAGGGAATTTCGGGTGTTGTCTGCGGATTTACGGCCTCCGAGATCCTGACTGCGATCGCGATGATCATCCTTCGCCTTGAAAAGGGTACTGCATTTGCGGAGAATGCGTACCCGAGAGTCGTCGCGGAGGAGGGCACGCCGATCGGAAGAGCACTCATAGAGGAAGTTATGGAGCCCTGCGACGCTGTCTGGCGCGGAATCGGAAAGATTCCCGGCTCGGGACTTCGCCTCCGGCGGCCGGAGTACGGGGGATTTGACGCAAGGATCCGATTCGGGATCCCGGAGATGCACGGAAGACCCAATCCGGCCTGTCGGTGCGGGGATGTACTCATGGGAAAGATCAAGCCGAAGGAATGTCCGATCTTCGGGAAGGTCTGCACGCCGGAACATCCGGTCGGTGCCTGCATGGTGTCCTCCGAAGGGACATGCTCGGCCTATTATAAGTATGACATGGTCTGAGAATCGCTGATTTCTGACGCAGAATTCGCCTCGCGCGGTCCGACAGGAGCGCCGGGACGTACTTGATGAGCAGCCCGCTTCAGGGGCTCCGGAAAGGAAACTATGGATAATATGATCACACTGGCCCACGGGTCGGGAGGAAAAAAGACCTCCGAACTCATCGGAGGCCTCTTCAAAAAGTACTTTGACAATGAATTTCTGACGGCGGATGACGCTGCTGTGCTTCCTGCCCCGCAGGGGAGGATCGCCATGTCCACGGACGGATTTATCGTCTCGCCCTATGAATTCCCGGGTGGAAATGCCGGCAAGCTCAGCATCTGCGGGACTGTCAATGATCTGGCCTGCATGGGAGCCAGACCCCTTTATCTTACATGTGCTTTTGTCGTGGAGGAAGGCTTCCCGGTCGCGAAGCTCGAGAAGCTGGCTGCTTCCATGGCTGAGACCGCAAAGGAAGCAGGCGTAAAAATCGTTGCGGGCGATACCAAGGTCGCGGGAAAGGGCCAGGTCGACGGTGTTTTCATTACAACGACGGCGGTCGGGGAGATCCTTCCGGGTGCAGAGCTCTCAGGGGCGTATGCGAAGCCGGGAGATAAGATCCTTGTGACCGGCGATGTGGGCCGTCACGGCGCAGCGATCCTTCTTGCGAGAGACGCCTTCGGCATAGAGGCCGATGTGACATCGGACTGCGCACCTCTCTGGGAGACGGTCCGCTCTATGCTTGCAGCGACGCGGGAAATCCATGTGATCCGCGATGCGACACGCGGCGGTGTGGGAACGGTCCTCTATGAGATCGCTTCAGAGAGTCATGTCGGGATCCGCCTTGAACGTTCCTCGGTCCCGGTAGATCCGGCGGTATCCGGTGTCTGTGGAATGCTGGGGCTTGAACCGCTCTACCTTGCCTGCGAGGGGCGGATGGTCGTCTTTGCCCCGGCGGAGCAGGCAGAGAAGCTCCTTGATGTTTTACGGAAGGGAAAGTACTCGGAAAATGCCGCCATTATCGGTGAGGTCACCGACACGATGCCCGGCCGGGTGGTAGTGAGAACACCGATCGGTGCGGAGACGCTGCTTCCTCCGCCGGGAGGAGAGCTCCTGCCGAGAATATGCTGATAAACGCTTAACAGCAAGACGGAAGCCGGTCATCACGGTGTACGGTCAGACTCGCTGCAGATATGCTGAGTGCGAATCTGAAAGTGCGGAGATGGTATCTTGAAAAGACCCGGAGGCTTCCCCTCCGCAGGATGTTCAATTTACTCATATATATGGAATAATGTTGCAACTTTCGCGTTTTCGTCAAAATGAACTGGAAAATGAAAAACAGATGTGAGACACTGATTTCGTAAAGAAATTCCCGGTGGAATCACGCGCGGAGACAGCATCTGCTGCGGATCGCTGTCTGGTCATGTACAGTATTGATCGGAGCCGGATACAGCCTGCGAATGCGAAACATGCGTGGCTGCGGAACCGGAATCCGAACGGATTCAGTCAGATAATGACTGGCGTTATTAGAGGAGGAAATGAATCCATGCTCACACTGAATGCTCTTAAGGAAAAACTCGCGAATGGTGTCTATGATGCAGAGCTCATGCATCTCTACTGCCGTACCGCCGAAGAAATCGCTCCCTACAGGGACAGGATCGCGCACGTTGCTGACGGTTTTGCCGATATCTTCGGAAAAGACGGTGATGCGGACGTCGCCGTTTATTCCGCGCCCGGCCGTACTGAGATCGGCGGGAATCATACAGATCATCAGCGCGGCAAGGTACTGACCGGATCCGTCGATCTGGATGCGCTCTGCGCAGCAGCTCCGAACGGAACTGACAAGGTCAATATTTACTCCGAAGGGTACGGCATGACGACGATCGACATTGCAGATCTGTCCCCGGCCCCGGCTGAAAAGAACACGACAGCATCCCTGATCCGCGGGATCATCGCACGGGTCACTGAGCTGGGATTCAAGACGGAAGGATTTGACGCATATGTGATCTCCAGCGTTCCGGGAGGATCCGGCCTTTCCTCATCCGCCTGCTTCGAGATCCTGATCGGCGTCGCGGTGAACGGTCTCTTCTGCGAAAAGAAGCTCCCGATGACGGAGATCGCAAAAATCGGTCAGTATGCTGAGAACGTATATTTCGGGAAGCCGTCAGGTCTTCTGGATCAGATGGGCTGCGGACTCGGCGGAATCGTTACGATCGACTTCAAGGATAAGGAGAATCCGGTATCTCATGCAGTAGAGTGTGATTTCGGCGAAGCCGGCTATGCGCTCTGCATTACGGATACAGGGGCCGATCATGCAGATCTTACAGATGATTATGCCGCGGTTCCTGCGGAGATGAGAGCCGTCGCAGCTGCGCTCGGAAAGGAAGTCCTCTCGGAGGTCGCGGAGAGTGATTTCTATGCGGCTATTCCGAAGATCCGGGCAGCTGTCGGAGACCGTGCGATCCTTCGTGCCGTTCATTATTACAATGACTGCGCCCGCGTCGATAAGCAGGTCGCTGCCCTGGAAAAGGGAGACTTCAATGAGTTCCTGAAGCTCGTGACCGAGTCCGGAAAATCCTCTTTCAACTATCTTCAGAATATCTGCACTTACAGAGATCCTGCAGATCAGCCTGTCGGTGTGGCACTTGCGGTCGCTGAGCATCTGCTCAACGGGGTCGGCGCATTCCGCGTACATGGCGGCGGATTTGCAGGTACGATCCAGGCGTTCGTGCCGCTTGACAAAGTCGCTTCCTTTAAGGCGGGTATGGATGCCCTTCTCGGGGAAGGTGCCTGCCAGGTACTCTTCATCCGTCCGGTCGGCGGCTGCGTGATCGCGGACTGAACTGATCAGAAGGTGCGACACGGGAAAAAGAATGCAGAGTGAAGCCTGCTCTGCTGTCCGATCATTGTAATTGCATAAGAAGTGATACGTCCTGCCGCGTTTTAAGGTGCCCTTTCGGCCCCTTAAGACGCGGCTTTTGTCTTCGGACCGGGGGATTTCACCACTGTAAGCGGTGCCTGCATGCAGGCCCGGTGCATGACTTTTTCGGTCGGTACAGGGGGTGAGCACTTCTTTGAATGCCCGGCGGATGCCCGGTGCCTGAACGATCCGGCGCGTATGTCTGCTCCGATACGTGCAGTTGACACATAAAGTGAGTTGACGTAAAATGTATTCACCGTGGGAAGTGTTTTCATTTTTTGAAGCATCACGGCAGGAGGAGAATTATTATGAAAGCTTACAAGGATATGACACGTGAGGAACTGCTGACAGAGAAGGCCGTGCTGGAGAAACAGTTCGCAAATATTAAGGCCAAAAGACTCAAACTCGACATGTCCCGCGGAAAACCGTCCAAAGAGCAGCTTGAACTCTCGCATGGTATGATGGACGTGCTGCACTCGGACTGCTATTTCAATGACGAGACGGGCACAGACTGCAGAAATTACGGTATTCTCACAGGCATTCCGGAGGCAAAGCGGCTGATGGGAGCGATGTCGGAGGTCAGTCCGGAGGACATGATCATCTACGGAAATTCGTCGCTGAATGTCATGTTCGACTGTATTTCGCGCTCCTTTACGCACGGTGTCTGCGGTGAGACTCCGTGGTCAAAGCTCGATAAAGTAAAATGGCTGTGTCCTTCTCCGGGGTATGACCGTCATTTCCGCATCACGGAATATTTCGGGTGTGAGCTCATCACGGTCCCGATGCATGAAGACGGTCCGGACATGGATATGGTCGAGGAGTATGTCAATAATGACCCGGAAGTCAAGGGAATCTGGTGTGTACCGAAATATTCGAACCCGCTGGGTGTGTCCTACTCCGATGAAGTGGTCAGGAGATTCGCGAATCTGACGCCAGCGGCACCCGACTTCCGCCTGTATTGGGACAACGCATACTCTATTCATCACCTCTATGACGATGAGGAGGATCAGGATACGGTCCTCGAGATTCTTGGGGAATGCAGAAAGGCCGGACATCCGGATATCGTCTATAAGTTCATTTCCACTTCAAAGGTAACATTCCCGGGATCAGGTCTTGCAGCCCTTGCAACATCCCGCAAGAATCTCAGTGATATCAAGCAGTATATGATGGTCCAGACGATCGGACACGATAAGATGAATCAGCTGAGACACGTCCGCTTCTTCGGCAATATCGCGAATATGCGGGAGCATATGAAGCTGCACGCGGCGATCCTGAGACCGAAGTTCGAGCTGGTCGAGGCGACGCTAGACCGGGAGATCGGAGAACTTGAGATCGGCACGTGGACGAAACCGAAAGGAGGGTATTTCATTTCCTTCGACTCGCTCGACGGCTGTGCAAAGAAAATCGTCGCGAAGGCTGCGGAAGCCGGGGTGCGTCTGACAGAGGCAGGCGCTACATTCCCGTATGGAATCGATCCGCGCGACCGCAATATCAGGATCGCGCCGTCCTTCCCGTCGGAGAAGGAGCTTCGCAAGGCGACGGAAGTGTTCATCGTCAGCGTAAAGCTTGTCAGTGTGAATAAATATCTGAAGGAAATGACATCTGAGCCGGCGGAATAATTTCTGCGCTATAAAGCAGCAGGGGCTTTTGGGGGAGAGAGCTTCTGTGCAAGGAAGGATGCGCAGGCACAGTCAAACGTCACAGGGCATAGTCTTTTAAGTGACAGGAAAAATTTCAAGAACGTTTGCACGGCACCCGGCTTCGAAGGGAAGAAAGCCGGCTGCAGGGTAAGGGGTGCGTCTGAATGGAAGAAAAGAACAGAAATCACGGACCGACTGAGGAGGAACTCAGCGACAGCGTGAAAGAAGCATATACGTCCGTCTATGAGCTTGATCCCATGGCGGAGGATTTTGATGAGGAAGACGATTTTCAGGTGGAGATCGTCGGTGCGCCGTCTGCCGCAGAGGCAGGCGGGGAAAATGCGAATATCAGTGCGCCGTCTGCGGAGAAGGCGGAAGCGGCTGCAGTGAACGGGGCAGATGCTCTTTTCACAGAAGAGAAAGACGGGACAGAGGAGGAGACCATGCCATTGATCTTCGGGCAGGCGAACTCTTCAGAGAAGTCAGGGCCCGGATCCGGTGAAGAGACTGAGGCGGAGACGGTCCCTGAGACGTCAGAGGCAGCAGGATCTGCGGAGCAGACTGAGGCGGAGCCGGTCCCCGAGACGTCAGAGACAGCAGGATCTGCTGAGCAGACTGAGGAAGAGCCGGCAGATGAGCCGGATTCCGGGGAAGAGCCGCCGAAGAAAAAGAAGGGGAAGGCAGGGCTCATCGTCGGCCTTGTGCTTTTCCTTGCCGTCGTTTCGCTCGGCGCGGTCTCGTATATTCATTTCAGGGGTCACTTTACGGATCATTTTTATCCCGGGACAGTGATCAATGGGATCGATATCTCTGAAATGACCATCGAAGAAGCGAAAAACGCGATGCAGGAAATGGTCGACACCTATGCGCTGACGATCAGTGAGAAGGATAATAAGGAAGAGACGATCGACGCAAAGTCGATCGAACTCCGATATGTCGATGACGGAAAGATCGATGACATCCTGGGTAAACAGGATGCAAAAAAGTGGTTCCTCTTCCCGTTCAAAAAGCACATCTACAGCCTTAAAACGTCTACCCGGTACTCGGAGGAAAAACTGACGAAAGAAATCGACGGTCTGACCTGTCTTGATGAGTCGGCCGTAACGATGCCGGAGGACGCGACACTGGTCGTCGAGGGCAGCACCTGCACGATCAAGCCGGAAGTAGAGGGTACACAGGTCGACAGGGACAAACTTGTGAAGGCCATCACCAGTGCTCTGAGCATCAATGAGACGGGAATCGACATAGTTCAGGACGACTGCTATGTACATCCGGACATCTACCGGGACGATGAGAATCTGAAATCCCGTATGGATCAGTGGAATGTCTATCTGTCCTGTAATATCAACTACTGGTTCGGCGAAAATGTGGAAGTGATCAATGCGGATTCTCTGCGGGACAATATTGTGGACGACGGAACATCTGTCACTGTCCCCTATGAATATATCCGGAAGCTCGTCTACGGCTGGGGACAGAAATATGACACGTTTGGCCTTGACCGTCAGTTCACGACACATTCGGGCGAGACGATCACGGTCGTCAACGAGGGTGAGGGCGACTACGGATGGTGTTCTGACAAGGATAAGACCATAGCCGATGTCACGGAAGCCATCGAATCCGGATATCAGGGAGACCGCAATGTCGTCTGGCTTTATGAGGCGATGGGATGGGACAACGGAGATCTGACCGGCACTTACGTCGAGGTCAGTCTGAGCGAGCAGAAGCTCTGGTGCTATCAGGACTATAATCTCGTAATGGAGACGGATGTCGTGACAGGTACAAATACTCCGGAGAGGGAGACCAAGAGAGGAATCTACGCGATCGACGCGAAGAAGGAACATGCGACTCTTGGAACGCTCGACGTGCAGGGCTATGCTTCTCCGGTCGATTACTGGGCTCCGTTCAACGGAGGACAGGGCCTCCACGACGCTCCCTGGAGATCCAGCTTCGGCGGTTCGATCTATCAGTACAATGGTTCACACGGATGTGTGAACATTCCGCCTGCAAACATGAAAACAATCTTTGATGCAGTGTCCATCGGGACTGCTGTTATTGTGTACTGATCATGGAAAAAAAGAAACAAAAGAGAAAATTGTCCGCAGGCTCGATCCTGCGGACAATTATATTGATTGCTGCGATCGGCGTCTTTGTGTATTCCGCCTGGAATCTGTATAAGATCTATCACGGATACCATGCTGCCAATGAGGAATACGCGGAACTTGCGGATTCTTTCACGAGCAGGCCGGAAGAAGGAAAAAAAGAGGACCCGGGTGAGAGTACTCCCGCGATTGCGCCGCAGGGAGAGACACATAAGGAACCTGACGGGACGCTCATAGAGGACGCGGACCCGCCGGTCGCTGTCAACTGGGAAGAACTGAGAGCGATCAATCCCGAGATCGTGGGCTGGATCTATGTCGACGCCGAGCCGGTGATCAACTATCCCATCTGCCAGGCGAAAGACGATGAGTATTATCTTCATATGACATTTCGAAGAGATTACCTTTTTGCGGGCTCGATCTTTGAGGAGTGCATGAATGCCTCTGATTTTTCAGATGTCAATACGATCGTCTATGGCCATAATATGAAGAACGGCAGCATGTTCGGCATGCTGAAGCAGCTCAAGAATCAGGAAGTATATGATTCGGCCCCCTATTTCTGGATCCTCACACCGAAGGGGAACTACCGTTATCACATCTTCGCCGCATTCAACACGGGCGCCGAGTCCGATGTCTATACACTGATCAGCGCGGGCGGGCCGGAGTCGCTTGAGTGGGAACAGAAAATGCAGAGCCGCTCGGAAGTGCAGAATTCCGTGCCGCTCAGCGAAAATGATCATTGTGTGATCCTGTCGACCTGTACGTCGGACAGTTCAATGCGCTGCGTTATTATCGGTAAGTGCGTTTCTTCGGAGAGACCTGAGAAAACGGCTTCCTCGACTGCTCCGGGGCGCGCGGAGACGGAATCGAAAACAGAATCGGAGACGGAAGAAGAATCGGAATTTGAGCCGGTCGAAGAACAGGAGGACACAGAGGTCTGACCCGGACGCTGTCCTGCGCAGAGACTGCCCTTGCGGACAGACTGTATCCGGCGGGCAGGACCCGCAGGTGAGTCCTGAATGAGTATGTAACGGTCCTTACAGATGGGGCCGTACGCCGCTGCGGCGGTCTATAGAATGGTCATACTGATTTTTTACAGGAGGTGGAATCATGATCCGTGAAATCGAGGAACTTCAGAAAATTATTGACACGCATAAGAAGATCGTGTTTTTTGGAGGTGCGGGCGTCTCGACGGAGAGCGGGATCCCCGACTTTCGATCACAGGACGGTCTCTATAATCTGAAATATAAGTATCCGCCCGAGCAGATCATCAGCCATTCATTTTTTGTGAACAGGCCCGATGAATTCTATCGCTTTTATAAAGATAAGATGCTCATTCTTGACGCACAGCCGAACGCTGCCCACGAAAAACTGGCTGAACTTGAGAAGGCCGGCAAACTGCTTGCTGTCGTGACGCAGAATATCGATGGTCTGCATCAGAAAGCCGGCAGCAAGACGGTCTATGAACTGCACGGATCAGTTCTCCGTAACTACTGCATGCGCTGCAGGAAGTTCTTTGACGGACAGTATGTCTATGATTCGGAGGGGATCCCGAAATGCGATAAGTGCGGAGGCACTGTCAAGCCGGATGTCGTCCTCTATGAGGAGGGACTTGACAATGATGTCATCCGGGGTGCGGTGCGCGCAATCTCGGAGGCGGACTGCCTGATCATCGGCGGAACGTCCCTTGTTGTCTATCCGGCGGCCGGGCTCATTGATTATTTCCGCGGCGATAAGCTTGTGCTGGTCAACAAGTCGGCGACGGGAAGAGATACAATGGCAGATCTCGTGATCAGGGAGCCGATCGGAGAGGTGTTCTCGCAGATCAAAGTTTAATCTCTGACGCATTCATCTCGTTTTTTAGCTTTACCCGCAGTGCCGGAGGCACTGCACGGAGGTCCTTTATGTTTAGAAGATTTTCCGCGGTCCTGATGGCAGCCCTTCTCGGGCTTTCCCTTCCGATGACCGTGTTTGCGACTGCAGAGGAAGCTGATTTAGAGGGCGTTGAAGAAGAAACCGGATATTATATGGAAGAGACCGGGGACGATACCGAGATCATCCCGGTCAGAGGCTTTGAGGCATACGGCGGGGAGGAAGCGGATGAGATCACAGAAGGCCTTGTCGGCAGCGGACAGGCCCTCCCGGAATCCTACAGAGCGCCCTCTGTTTCAGGGATCGGAGATCAGGGATCGTCAGGCGTATGCTGGGCATTTTCGAGCCTTTCATGCGCAGAGAATAATCTTCTGCTCCGGGGACTTACAGATTCGATAAATTTCTCGGAGACACAGCTCGTTTACGGCGTTTTTCACGGGGATGAGGATACGTATACAAGAGGAAGCACAAACAACGGCTGGTACCTTGCCAAGGGCAATTACATGATGGCTGCCGCTGCGCTGGCGATCGGGTATGGAGCTGCGGACGAAAATGTATATGCGTTCGACAACCATGATCTGGGAAATGAAGCACGGTCAGACGACATCGCTCACATCGACCGCGTCCTTTTCCTCGCGGACTGGCCGTCAGAGTATGCCTGGTGGAAAACAGAGACCTGGGATTCTGTCACCGACGAGATCAAGAGCGCGGTATACACATACGGAAGCGTTATGGCGACCTACTATTCCGGCATGGGAGATTACGATCCGGATCTGAATTCGAATTATACCGGCTGGGAGGGGGGAGCTTCCAAGCCGACTGCCGATCATGCCATCACGATCGTAGGCTGGGACGATACGAAGGAGACGCAGGATTCTGAAAACCCCGGCGCGTACCTGGTCATGAACAGCTGGGGGACGGACTGGGGAGATGAGGGCCTGTTCTGGATCGCGTACAATGATGCGTCACTCCTCAATCCCGCTGTCTTTATCATGGAGGATAACGCTCCCGGAACACTTCGCGATGCGGATGTGTTCAGCCATACGGAGACCGGATGGACCGGAAGCTCGACGCTCAAGAGCGCAACGAAGGCGATCCATTCGATGAATGTATTCCACACAGACCATGCCGAGAGCATCGACCGGATCGGATTTTATACCAATGAACCTGCGACTTACACCGCAGAGCTTATTGTCGGAATGACCGACGGTGAAGAAGGGCCGGATCCGAACTCCGGGACGGTCGCGGCGACAGCCACAGGCTATGCTGACTGCGCAGGCTTTTATAAGGCAGACCTTTCCGAGGCAGTGACGATCGGATCCGGACAGACCTTCGGTGTGCGTGTGATCATTGAGACCGCCAACGGTCATAAGGTCTTCTTCGAGGGAGCGGACAAAAATCTGGGCGGGATCACCCGCACGACGTCCGTGAGTCCCGGAGAATCGTTCTACTGGTCGGGAAGTGCCTATACGGACTGCAGTGTAAGCAGTTTTTCGGGACGCAGAAATGCCTGTATCTATGCCTACGGAAATCCGACTGCAGAACCGACGCCGGAGCCGACGCCCGAACCGACAGAGGAGCCGACACCCGAACCGACGGAGGAGCCGACACCCGAACCGACAGAGGAGCCGACGCCTGAACCGACGCCGGAGCCTTCTGAAGATTTGACCGGGGTCTATTATCTGCGGGTCAGGATCGGCGGTCAGAACAGAGTGCTCGATATCTCGGGCGGTTCGACAGCCAGCGGCGCGAACGCTCAGATCTATACGAAGAACGGATCGGCTGCCCAGCGCTTCCTTCTGGATTATGCGGGGGACGGCTATTACAGGATCGTAAATCTTCAGTCCGGAAAAGTGCTCGATGTGGCAGGCGGAAGTAAAGCGAACGGGACGAACATCTGGCAGTATGTCTGGAACGGATCGGATGCTCAGCTCTGGTCTCTTGAGGCGAACGGGAGCGGATACTCGATTGTGTCGAAGGCATCCGGAAAGGTGCTGGATGTGGCAGGCGGATCGAACAAGGCAGGGACGAATGTACAGCTCTATGCGTCCAACAAATCGGCCGCCCAGACCTGGTATCTGGATGCCGGGGAGGAGGATCGGATCGTGACGCGTCTTTCCGACCGCTCTTCTTCCATCGAGTCTGGAAAGACCTATGTGCTTGTCCCGAAGCAGAACCCGCTCATTGCGGTCGACGTCTACAACGGAAACATGGTCGACTGGACGCCGCTCTGGCTGTACCGTCAGAACGGGACGGAGGCACAGAAATTTACGCTTACACGGAATGATGACGGCAGCTACACATTTGTCAATCAGAAGTGCGAGCTCTCGATCGACGTATACAACAACAGCACGGAGAACGGCGCGCAGGTCCAGCTTTACACATGGAACGGCACGACAGCCCAGAAATGGCTCTTTAACGAGAACAGCGACGGCACATACACGATCGTCAATAAGAATTCCGGCAAGGTCATCACCTGCCCGAACGTTCCGGCTGAGCCGACGAATTACATCAAAATGTACGCGAAATCCGGATCCGATACGCAGAAATTTTATCTGGTCGAGACGACCCGTGAGGAACGGCTGTATCCGGGAACATATTATCTGGCGGCATCGGGCGATCCCGGCTACTGTATCGATATCTACAACGCCGGCAAGGCCGACGGGACCAACGCGTGGCTCTACCGCGGGAACCAGACGGCGGCCCAGCAGTTCCGCTTTGTTTACAGCGGCGACGGTACGTACAGGATCGTGAATGTGAATTCCGGAAAAGTGCTTACCATCGCGGGCAATTCATCTGCAGTCGGACGGAATGTGCAGATTGAGACCTGGCGGGGTGAGTTCGGGCAGCGCTGGAGAATACAGCAAAATGAAGGGACGATCACGCTCGTGAGCGCGTACGGTACCGTTATGGACATTTATGGCGGCAGCGTAAAGAATACGACGAACATCTGGACGTATCATTCGAACGGGACGGCTGCCCAGCAGTGGGTCCCGGTCGAAGCAGGATGACCGAAGAGCGGACAGCACGTCGCGCCGATGTCCGGCTCAGAAGCAGGCGGCTGTCATCGGGAACGGCCCCGGCGCTCCTGCCGCGCCACTTGAAAACATGTGCAGGATTCAGGCAGGCATCGGCTGTGAGAAAAAACCTGAAAAAAAGCGGTTTTCCCTTGCGGCCGGCTCCCGAATGTGTTAATGTAACTCTTTGTGAGAGTTTCACAGTATATTCCTTGTCTCCTGCATTGACAGGAGGCCAAAGGCCAAAAGGAGGAAATTAAGGCATGAACAAGTACGAATTAGCAGTGGTCATCTCTGCAAAGATCGATGACGAAGCCCGTGCGGATGTACTCGAGAGAGCAAAAGCTCTGATCACCCGTTTCGGCGGCCAGATCGGCGAGATCGAAGAGTGGGGCAAGAGAAAGCTCGCTTATGAGATCCAGAAGCAGACAGAAGCATATTATTACTTCATCAATTTCGAGGCTGAGACCCATACACCGGCAGAAATTGAAGGACGTATGAGAATTATGGAGAACGTTCTTCGTTATCTCGTTGTCCGCAAGGATGAGAACGATACATTCGTGGTTACTCCCGAAAAGACTTCTGCACCGGCTGAGGAAGTCGTGACAGAGGAAGCTCCGGCAGAGGAAGCTCCGGCTGCAGAAGAGGCACCGGCAGCGGAAGAGGAGCCGGCAGAATAAATTGACCCATTTACTGATCAGTTGACCGTTCAGAAAAATGAGGTGACATAAATGAATGTAGCAATTTTAATGGGTCGTCTTACAAGAGACCCGGAAGTTCGTTATTCCACAAACGCGAGCGGGACTGCAGTCGCGCGGTACAGTATTGCGGTGGACCGCAGATTTAAGCGTGACGGTCAGCCGGAGGCAGACTTCTTTGACTGCGTATCCTTCGGCAAGCAGGCTGAGTTCGTAGAGAAGTATCTGAGAAAAGGGACCAAAATCGTTGTCCAGGGACAGATTCAGAACAACAACTATCAGAATCGTGAAGGGCAGACGGTCTACAGAACACAGATCGTAGTGGATAACGTCGAGTTCGCTGAGAGCAAGGCAGCCAGCCAGCAGAACGCAGGCGCTTATGGCAATTCCTATCAGAGCGCGCCTTCTGCGAGAGCACAGGCTCCGGCACAGCGGCAGGAAACTCCGGCAAATGATTTCATGGGCGATGGGTTTATGAATATCCCGGACGGAATCGATGAGGAGCTTCCGTTTAACTGAAAAATTACATGTTTCCCGTCAGACGGGGATAAATAGAAGGGAGAGCTCAAATGGCTTATCAGAGAAACGGAGAAGGCGGATACAGAAGAAAACCGAGCGGATTCCGCAGAAGAAAGAAAGTCTGCGTATTCTGCGGCAAAGAAGGCGAGATCAGCTACAAGGATGTCAACAAGCTGAAGAGATATATCTCTGAGCGCGGCAAGATCCTTCCGAGAAGGATCACAGGAAACTGCGCGAAGCATCAGCGCGCGCTTACACTTGCCGTTAAGAGGGCACGCCATCTCGCAATCCTTCCGTACGTTCAGGATTGATCTGCGGAAAGTTGCAAAGGGTCTTTAAGTAAGTTATAATTAAAGCCGTCATTACGCCTGTAATGACGGCTTTATTCTTCGCATTAAGTCAGTATACAGAACTTTGCTTTGAGAGGAGGATACTGATGGAAGACTTTGAAGTAGGGCAGGGCGTGAAAAGATATATACAGTGGCCGCTCTTTCTTTCGGTCTGCTGGATTCCGGTGATCCTGCTTCTCAACTCGTTTTCGGGCAGGAAAGCAGCAGGAATCGCTGTCCTGGGCTTTATTCTGTACAGCGCACTGGCGGTGGTCGTTTATATTCTGGAAAAGCGCAGGATGGTCAATGAGCTGTTCTCTTTTGCTGCGCAGTACGGTCAGGTCCAGCACAGACTGCTTCGGGAATTCGTCCTTCCGTATGCACTTCTTGATATGCACGGGAATGTCATGTGGATGAATGACTCATTTTCCGAGATATCGGGGAAAGATAAGATGTTCCACAAGAACATTGTGTCCGCATTTCCCGAGATCACCAATGCGAAACTTCCCGGGCGTACAGAAAAGACAGAGGTGACCGTCCAGAAGGGAGAGCACACTTACCGCGCCGCGATGCAGCAGATCGTGATGTACGAGCTGATCGATCTGCAGGGCGGAGAACAGGATCCGGAGAAAAATTCCGCAATTGCCGTCTACCTCTTCGATATCACAGAGCTTTCCGGGCTCGTTGCCGAGAGAGACAAGAACCGGATCGTATGCGGGCAGCTCTCCCTTGACAATTACGAAGAGGCGCTGGAGAGCGTTGATGAGCTTCGCAGGTCGCTGCTTCTCGCGCTCATTGAGAGGAAGATCAACAAATACTTCTCCGATGTGGACGGAATCTGCAAGAAGACTGAGAAGGATAAGTACTTCTTTATGATGAAGAAGAGCGCGCTGGATGAACTCGAGGCCAAGAAGTTCGAGCTCCTCGAGGACGTCAAGACGGTCAATGTCGGCAATGAGATCGCGATGACGATTTCTGTCGGCATCGGGTACGGATCCAATTATCTGATGCAGAACGCGGAGTTCGCGCGCAGTGCGATCGAGCTGGCCCTTGGGCGCGGCGGAGATCAGGTCGTGATCAAGGAAGGCTATAATACCCGCTACTTCGGCGGGAAGACCGAGAGCGTGGAGAAGTATACGCGCGTCAAGGCTCGTGTCAAGGCGCATGCCCTGAAGGAAATCATGACCAGTAAGTCGGAAGTCTTTATTATGGGGCACAAGATTCCGGATGTCGATGCGCTCGGCGCGGCCGTCGGTATCTATCGATGCGCGAAAACGATCGAAAAACCGGCTCATATCGTTATGGATAATCCTCCGGACGCGATCCGTCCGATGATCGACATGTTCAGGAACAGTCCGGAATACGGCGATACTATGTTCGTCACGCAGAAGGAGGCGATCGAGGCGACCAATTCGAGCACGGTCGTTGTCGTCGTCGACACCAATAAGCCCAATTACACGGAATGCGAAGAGCTGCTGCGAAGGACTAATATGATCGTCGTGCTGGATCATCACCGACAGGGAAAAGATATCATCCAGAACGCCGTGCTGAGCTATATCGAGCCCTATGCATCGAGCGCCTGCGAGATGGTCGCGGAGGTCGTCCAGTATTTTGATGACAAGCTGAAGATACGCTCGCTGGAAGCGGATGCGATGTATGCGGGCATCATGGTGGATACGAGCAATTTCCTGACCAGGACCGGCGTCAGGACGTTCGAGGCGGCGGCTTACCTTCGCAGAAACGGCGCTGATGTCATCCGGATCCGCAAAATGTTCCGGGACAGCATGGAAGATGTCCAGGCCAAGTCTCAGGCGATCGCCAGCGCGGAAGTTTTCGAGAACTGCTTTGCGATTTCCGAGTGCAGGAGCGAGGGGCTGAAGTCGCCGACCGTCGTCGCTGCACAGGCTGCGAATGAACTCCTGTCAGTCGTCGGCGTGAAGGCTTCCTTTGTCATGACAAATTACAACAATATGGTGTATATCAGCGCCCGCGCGATCGATGAGATCAATGTCCAGCTGATCATGGAGAGACTGGGCGGCGGCGGACACCTGAATATAGCGGGAGCGCAGCTTCCGGACTATACCGTAAAGGACGCGGTCGCTCTTCTGAAGAGGACGATCGTACAGATGAAAGAAGAAGGAGATATATGATGAAAGTACTGTTGCTTGCCGATGTAAAGAATGTCGGAAAAAAAGATGATGTCGTCAATGTATCGGACGGATACGCCCGCAACATGCTCTTCCCGAAGAAGCTTGCCGTGCAGGCGACCCCGAAGAATATCAAGGATATTGAGCAGAAGAAGAAAAGCGAGGCCAGAATCGCTGCGGAGCAGCTGAAAGAAGCGCAGGCCTTCGCTGCGGATCTTGAACAGAAATCCGTCACGGTCTCGATCAAAGTCGGTGCCGGCGGAAAGACATTCGGTTCTGTTTCGACAAAGGAAATCGCGGACGCAGCAAAGCAGCAGCTCGGCGTCGAACTTGATCGGAAGAAGATGACTCTGGACACTCCGCTGAGAGAACTCGGCGAGACGACTGTTCCGGTCCGTGTACATCCGCAGGTCACCGCAAATCTGAAAGTGATTGTCAAAGAGGCATAAGAAAAAAGACCTCTAGAGGTGGGAATGGAAGAAGCTGTCATAAAAAGAATACCGCCTCACTCGCTGGAGGCAGAAAAATCAGTCATCGGCTCCATGCTGATGTCCGGGGATGCCGTCACAACTGCCGTTGAGATCCTCACGAAGGAGGATTTTTACGAGCAGCAGTATGGCGTCCTTTTTGAGGCGATGAAGGAGCTTTACGACGAGGACCGGCCGGTGGACGTGATCACCCTGGCAGACCGCCTGAAAATGAAAGACGTTCCGCCGGAGCTTATCGATATGGCATTTGTCACGGATATCATCGCGGCAGTTCCGACTTCCGCCAACATCCGCTACTATGCAAATATTGTCGCTGAAAAAGCGACGCTCCGCCGACTGATCAAAGTGATGTCTGAGATCGAGAACGACTGCTATCTCGGGCGCGAGGAAGTGCGCACGATCCTCGACCGTACGGAAAAGGAAGTTTTTGCGGTGCTTCAGCAGAGGACCGGCGGTGAATATACGCCGATCCGGGATATCGTTCTCCAGACGCTGACCAGGATAGAAAATGCCGCGAAGGCCAAGAGCGCCGTCACAGGTCTTGCGACCGGTTTTATCGACCTTGATTATAAGACCTCGGGCTTTCAGAACTCCGACTTTATCCTGATTGCCGCGAGACCGTCCATGGGAAAGACTGCCTTCGTCCTGAATATCTGCCAGTATATGGCATTCCGGGAGAATATACCCTGTGCCCTGTTCTCGCTTGAGATGTCAAAGGATCAGCTCATGAACCGTCTCTTTGCGCTGGAGTCTTTCGTCAATGCGCAGTCCCTCCGTACCGGTAAGCTGAAGGACGAAGAGTGGGCGAAGCTCGTCGAGGGCGCGGGGACCATCAGCAATTCGAGGCTGATCATAGACGATACGCCCGGCATCAACCTTCAGGAGTTCCGGTCCAAGGCCAGGAAGTATAAGCTGGATGCGGATATTCAGATCATTTTTATCGATTACCTGCAGCTCATGGCCGGAAACGGCGGGCGCTCGGAGAACCGCCAGCAGGAGATCTCTGACATTTCCCGCGCGCTGAAATCGCTCGCTCGTGAACTGAATATACCGATCGTCGCGCTCTCCCAGCTGAACCGCGGTGTCGAGCAGCGGGAAGACCATCGTCCGATGCTGTCTGACCTCCGTGAATCGGGGGCGATCGAGCAGGATGCGGACGTCGTGATGTTCATTTACAGGGATGAATACTACAACAAAGATTCGTCTGAAAACAAGGGGATTGCGGAGATCATCGTCGCAAAACAGAGAAATGGTCCCATCGGCACAGTGAAGCTGGCATGGATCCCGGAGTACACAAAGTTCGCAAATGCGGAAAGAGGAGGCCGCAAGGAGTAAAAAAACTTCTTGCAAAAATCTTTAGAATGTGTATATATAAAAAAGGCGCTTCGCACCTTGCGCGGCGCAGCAGGAACGTTCTTGCGCTCCTGATTCCGCTGATTTACGTACAGGAGGAAAATAATGTACACATGGGAAGATATCAATAAGGTCGATCCGGTAATTGCCGAGCTCATTCAGAAGGAATTCGAACGTCAGAATTCTCATATTGAGCTGATTGCATCCGAGAACTGGACGAGCCCTGCTGTCACATCAGCGCTTGGCACGTGCCTTACTAATAAATATGCAGAGGGATATCCGGGACGCCGTTATTATGGCGGCTGTGAAGTGGTCGACCAGATCGAATCTATCGCGATCGAGCGTGCGAAAAAGCTTTTCGGCTGCACTTATGCAAATGTACAGCCCCACTCCGGCGCGCAGGCGAATTTCGCCGTATTCTATGCGCTGCTTCAGCCGGGCGATACATTCATGGGAATGAGCCTCGATGAGGGCGGACACCTTACACACGGTTCACCGGCCAATGTATCCGGGAATTACTTCAATGCTGTTCCCTACGGTGTGGACGAGAACGGCTTTATCGATTACGATGCCTGCGAACGGATCGCGAAAGAGTGCAGACCGAAGCTGATCGTCGCAGGTGCTTCCGCTTACTGCAGAACGATCGATTTCAAGAGACTCCGCAAGATCGCAGATTCTGTCGGCGCCTATCTCATGGTCGATATGGCGCATATCGCCGGACTGGTCGCCGCAGGCGTTCATCCCAACCCCGTTCCTTACTGCGAATTTGTCACCACCACCACCCACAAGACCCTCAGAGGTCCCAGAGGCGGCATGATCCTCTGCCGCGAGGAGTTCGCCAAGCAGATCGACAAGGCGATCTTCCCCGGCACCCAGGGCGGCCCTCTGATGCACACCATCGCGGCAAAGGCTGTCTGCTTCGGCGAAGCCCTCAAGCCCGAGTTCAAGGAATACGG
>ODAI013819628.1_pt1 | contig 19459 bp, 8 predicted proteins | sample 1539321 | NCBI WGS metagenome assembly ODAI01 (sample SAMN02144231, study PRJEB22623) | gut metagenome | biome: sheep rumen | host: Ovis aries | place: New Zealand
ATGACCTCGAAAAGTTCAAGAAGATGTCGCAGGCCATCATCGCTAACCGCTACGATGCTTGTCTCGACGATGTGCAGGACAAAGTATATACTCGCGACATTTTCCGTCGTGACTAAAACTGTGCAGGTATGTTCTAAAAATTAGCTTTCAATTGTTTTTAGTTGATTTTGGAGTAGATTTGGGCTTAATCCCTTGGGGAATAGCTCGCTATGCCCCAAGGGATTAAGCCCAAAGATGCCCAAAAACAACAAAAACAATGGAAGATAATCATCTCAGATTTAGTTAATTATTAGAACATAATATTTAAAGAAAAAATCAGAGGGCGTTATCAAAAGTTAAAAAAGATGATACAATTTTTGAAATTGATAAAGAAAGAAACCTATACCTTTGCATCGGAATGCCTTATGTATATTAGTTTTTCTCAAGTGTGAGAGCTACTTCATCAAAGGCAAACCTCCAACTTTGACAAAGCAAACCTTTTATACTAACAAACAACAAGTGTTATTATTACTATTTCTAAAACTTTCTAATCAAAACTAAACTATTATGAAGAAACTATTTACTTTAGCGCTTGCGCTTGTTGGCCTGTTGTCAGCAAATGCGCAATCTTCAGAGGGTTGGACTGAGGGTCAAGACGTGACAGCGGCACTGGGTCTTGGCGACTGCGACGGTTCGTTCTCTGGCAGCTGGAAGGCGAACAACTATGATGGTGGCGACGTGTCTTCCATCGGCGACTACTGGAAGGGCACCATGCCCAACGAGTACAACAGCGAAGGGTGTATCGCTTTCTACAATGGTGGCAACGCTTTCCCAACTCTCGATATCTATCAGGTGGTGAAAGTGCCAGCTGGCGTTTATACTATTAAAGTGCAGTCTTACTACCGTGAAGGTAACCCTAACGACACCTTCACCAACTACAGAAACAACAATCCCAAGAAGAATGCATTCCTTTATGCATCTATTTTGGCGGGTCAAGACCCGGAATCGGAAGTGAAGCGTGAATTCAAGACTGTCATCCGTTCTATGGCTTCATCAGAACAGTATGAGCAGTTGTACACCTCAAGCTTGGGTTGGGCTTCAGATGGTAGCAACACCATCAAAGACGCTGAAGGAAATAACGTCACTGTTTGGTATCCTTCATGTAACAAGGGTACGGGAGCTTTCTTCCGAGCTGGTAAGTACTGGAACTCAGTTAGCATCATCTTGATTGAAGATGCATACGTGCGCATGGGTCTCCGCAAGATTACCGCTATCTCTGAGGACTATGTACCTCTCTACAATTTCCAGGTGATTTACGATGGTCCTGCCGATGAAAAGGCGCAGCTGGAAGCCGCTAAGTTGGACTGCTCCGATGCACTCGTGGCTCTTTCTGAATTCCAGAACACAGTGGATGATGCTGGATTCACTGGCTTCGCTGGTGCTATTACCGACCTTGTGATGGATTTTGAAGAGCAAATCAATTCAGTTGAGTCTATCGCTGAAGCAGATCAACTTCTTGAAAAAATCAACGAAACGGTTGACAACTATCAAATGAGTATGATTTCTATCAATAGCCTTGATGAACTCATCAGCATGTCGGAAGGCATGATTGCTTCTACTGATTTCCCAGGCCTCTCCACTTTCAAGACTGCTTACGACAAAGCCGTGGCAGATGCAAAGACCGACGATGTTGAGGCTCTTGGCGATGATCCAGGTGAATATTTCTCTAAGGTTTATACCGAACTGGCTACCGCTCGTGCCACTTACCTCGACTCTCAGGAGAAGGACGAAACAGGCGCAAAGGACTTCACTGCACTCATCAAGCATCCTTGGTTCGTGAATCCAGAGTTCACTCCTACACACAACGACGATGGCACTTGGACACTCTCCGAGAGCACTTGGCAGTGGAATAACGTGGGTAATCCTGGCGACTATTCAACCGACAACGGCAATCGCACAGACATCAGTTCTGAGGTAACCCTCGCTTCCGATGCAAGTGCCAACAACCAGTGGTATAAGCGCCTGAAGACTTTCGGCGACGGATGGTCTGCTAACAGCTACCACCTCTTCTATCAGTCAGGTCTGATTGGTGTGTCTAACGGATGGTGCTCTGGTTTCGATGACTATGAAGGCGTTCAGCAGCAGCTTGTGGGCCTACCTAATGGTTACTATAGTCTGAAAGGTCTCATACGTGGTAACAGCACAGATGCAGGGCATGTGTGGAACGACTCCAACCTGCCTCCTTACCACAACATCTTTGCGGAAAATTCTGAAGAAGTACGCGTTACTTCTGTTGTAGGTCACACAGACCACTACTATTGCCAGCAGCTCCTTGGCTCTGATAATGGTTGGTACGAATGGAATCCTGTCATTTGGCAGGAGCACAAGACTGGTACAATCCAGGTGAACGACGGTCGTCTCCTCATCGGTGCCCAGAGTAGCATGATTGCTAACTTCACCGGTTTCCGCCTCATGTTCTATGGAGTTAATCCTCCATTCGATGCGATGATTCAGGAGGAAATCGCAGCTGTGGATGAAGTGAAGAAGACCTTGAGGTGTGCAGGTGACAAGATTGCTGTCGATGCGCTGTTGGCTGAAGTGAAGTTGCCTCTCACCAGTGCCGAAGCTTACGATGCAGCCTTGATTAAGGTGCGCGAGGCCAGTGAATACGCTGCATTTGCTAAGAGCGCTGACTCCAAGTTCAATGCTGCGAAGACAATCGAAGACCTGTTAAATAAGTACACTTCAGAAGAAGCACAAGCCATCTTGAATCCAGCTTTCGCATACGCAGCAATTTATGGCGAAGCAGAGGCCGACACATACAAGGGCTACGATGCGCTGACCGCAGCCGCTGGAAAGTATGGAGAATATATGGAATTGTATGAAAAATCTGTTTCGCTCGACAATGAAGCATTGAAGGCCGAACTGAGCAAGCAGGTGGCTGTACTCAAAGCTTCCGCTAAGGGCGAAACAGCCGAGACGCTTGACAAGATGATGGCAGACCTTGCTTTGCCATACAACATCGCCTACTTCCAGGAGGCAGGTGCCGACAAGGCTACAGAAGCTGCTCCTGTTAATATTACCAGTCTCCTTGTGAACCCATCTTTCGAGGAAGGTCCAACGAAGGGCTGGAGCGGCGAAACTCCAACTACAAACGATTATGCTAAGGGTAATGCCGAACTTTGGAATAAGAACCCATTCACGCTCTCTCAGAAGTTGACAGGTCTGCCAGCTGGTACTTACGAACTCCGCGTGAAGGCTATTTATCGCGATGGAGAGAAAGTTACTGCCGACCTCGTGAAGGCTTACAACGACGCTGGTGGCACAGAGGAAACTTGGGCCAACCACAATGCACAGCTCTTTGCCAAGGCAAGCGATACAAATGACCAGTCTGCTTTCGTGAAAGCTATCGAATCGCTCAAGAAGACTGAACCTTCATTCACTAAGGGCAATTTCGTTCCGAATGAATGGGATGAGGAAACAGGTGAGCCTGTAGGTTGGGACTGGGTACTTGACATCGAAGTGCAAGGCCATGACTACGGTGGCAATTTCGTAGAGTCTTCTCTCGAAAAGCCTGCCGATCCATTCGACACTCGCGTTAATTTCGAAGACGGCACAACTTATTGGTATCCATCGTCTATGTATGGTTTCTACAGCTGCTGCCAGAAGTATGCTGACGAAGTGACCACAAAGGTTCAAATCACAATTGAAAAGGGTGAAAGCCTTGAAGTAGGTATCCGTAAGACTGCTAACATCGGTTCTGACTGGGTAATCATGGACGATTTTGAACTCTACTACCTCTCTGGCGATGCCTTCAACAACATGCTCACAGGCATTGAGGAAGTAACCGCTCCTGTTAAGAGCAGGGACGCCATCTACAACCTCTCTGGTCAGCGTGTGGGCAAAGATTACAAGGGCATCATCATCCAGAATGGTGTGAAGAAACTCAACAAGTAATCTCTCCCTCTCAAAGATTATTTCATCAAAGAAGCCCCCGAAAGTTCTTTTCGGGGGCTTCTTATGTTCGCCCCCGTCGTCTAAAGGCTCTGCGTGGCATAATCACCAGCCATTCAACATCCCTGGAAATCATCAAGATAGTTAATCGCTCTCTCTCCCTAACCACCAAGTTTTTTCGCTATTTTAAAATATGCCGGTTACTGGTAGTAACCGGCATATTTTGCAAAACGCTGATTCCTAAAGGATTGAAAACGGCCCATTTTCCAAAATCAGAAAAAAGCGGGTGAGAAGATACAATATTTATATATGATAGGTTTCAGGGCTGCTTGCAGGTCAAAAATAGCGGGATTTTTCTCAATTTGCTTAAATTTCAATCAAATCTGAACAAATTTATTCTTTTTTTGATGACCGTTTCATAAATAATTCTTACCTTTGCAGCCAAAATATGCCGGTTACTACCAGTAACCGGCATATTTTAAAATAGCGAAAAAACTTGGTGGTTAGGGAGAGAGAGCGATTAACTATCTTGATGATTTTCAAGGATGTTGAATGGCTGGTGATTATGCCACGCAGAGCCTTTAGACGACGGGGGCGAAACAAAGAAAGCACAGAAATTGCAGCACACAAGACCTCGCTGCTTTTTAAGTTCTGAGAACTGAAAGAGCAGCGAGAGTGGAGACGAACTTTTGGACGTAGTCAATCACATTCGTGTGTGTTATGTCTGCAGAGCGTTTTTGGGGAGGGTAGTGCCCCCTCCTCTTTATTTCAGCCAGATTTTTTTCGTTTTCCCATTTTGTGGTTGAAGGTATAACCCTTTGGATAGGCCTTGCTTGCCGGGGATGATACGCTGACCAGACAGGTTGTAGAGGACATCGGCTTTGGACTGACTCTGGATGGCAGAGATGCTTGTCACTTCTTCCCTAAGCGTCAGCGTGAAGGGGGCTATGAAGGTGCCTAATATATCGCCAGTGAACGAGGTGCTCTCCACAAAGGTTGTTACTTTTTCATCTTTTCGATTCAAGCCTCGGAACGTGATGGTTTCGCCACCCTCTCCATGAATATTCATCATGATTACGTTCTTGACCACTTGGCCCACACCTCGGCATTCTTCGCCACAGAAGGCAGCTACGTAGTAGTCATTCACGTTAGCGTCGGCTCCGTGGCTGGAAAGTTTTAGAGTGGCTGGCATGATGTTGGGGTAGAGATAGGGGTCGCAAGTCCAGGGACATTCTTCCATCTTGGGTGAGTCTTTCTTGGGAGCAAGGCGTTTGGGCTGTGTTGACGCGGATTTAAAATGGATTTGCCCATCCTTTCCCGACTTGTACATGTAGCCCTTGCCCGGAATCATTTGTGTGAGCGTACCAATCCACTCTTGTTCATAATACTGTGCAGAACCCTCTTGTCCCACCATGAAATCGCCCTCCGTGGGTTGGAAATTGCCCATTGCATCAGCAATGTCGGTCGGTTCGGCAATGGGGCATCCCATCCAGTTCCATCCCTTCTTCAGAGCGACAGCTTGTGTGCTTGCGTCGAACAGAAGGCCCGACAAGTAGCAAGGGTCGCCCGTTTCAGCTACACGTAGCTTGTATGCTTCGGTGGGCAGCATTTTTGTCAGGTCGCCCACAATGCCGTATTTAGCATCGCGCACCAGCCCCTTTGTTTGGCTTTTCGCTTCCATCACGTTCTCGTCCAGCACGACACGTGGGTCCACTCCTTCGGAAAGATTGTGCGACACCCAGTTCCACCCTTTCCTGAGCGGCCATTCGAGTTTGACATTGTAGGTTGGGTGGAGGGTCAAGAACGATGTCAGCTGGCTGTCGGTGAGATATTCGAAGGAGCAGTACATCCAGTAGAAATCGCCTGTGAAATACTCTTCTTCGTTGTTGTAGAAAAGATTGAACACATTGCCGCCGCCACCCCATTGCACATCTTCCACTCGCAGTTGCTGTCCAGTGGTGAGATTTTGCAGCAGAATGAAGTTCTGTTTGCCATCCACTCGTACTGCTAAAATCTGTGGCTTTTCGCTGCTGAGGGGAAGGGCACGCTCAGGCTGATAGCCGATGCCGGTGTGGAAGAACAATGAGTTGTTGTCGCCTATGCGCAGCATGTAGTTATAGTCCGATTCCCGGTTGGTGATGAAATCGCAGGTGTTGCCTGTATGGAGGCGTGGAGCCACTTTCACCACCAATGTGAGACAGTTCTCCCCTTGGCGGTAGAAATAATCGCCTGATTCATAACTGCCTTTTTCCCATCCGTCGATGAAACCTTCACAACGTTCAGTGATGCACAACTTGTCCTCTTGTTTTTGTGGAAGATTTTCAGAGAGAACCAACGATGCATTGGCCAAATTGGCATTAGGTTGGTTCGTGATGCAATGGAGGGTCTCGTCATAGTTTTGGGCATTGAAGAAAAACTCGTAAGGAACGCCGGGTAGTGAATAGGATGCGGCGGATGATGGATCGTAATTGCCAGAAACGGTCACTTGGCATGTTTTGTGTAGGCTGGTGTTGCCGGCAGCCGTAGCGGTGATGGTGGTTTTTCCTCTTGTTAGCCCCATCACTGTGCCGTTGGCATCGACACTGGCGATGTTAGCATTGGCTGAGGTCCAGATGATGCGTTTGTTGCTGGCACGTTGGTTGACGGTGGCCACCAAGCGCGTGCGTTCACCTCCAGCCAGCACCACCTTTGTTTGCGAGAGCGTGAGTAAGGTGACAGGATCGGTGGGCTGCTGCGGTTGCAGGCCGCCCCCGCTGCTTCCGCTCCATTCCGTCGATGTGCTGTCGGTCAGTTCAATATCATTATTTTGTCCCATGCACCATGTTGTGGGCAAAATCAGGAACAATAGAATCGTCAACCTTCGTTTCATGATGCTCTGTTATTATATAATATGGTATTACGATTACCCTCCGATGGTGCCTCCAAAGTCCTCGGGCAGGATGTCCCAGCCATCAATGCCGATGTCGAAGCCGCTCTGTGTCTTTTTCAGTTTCACGGTGAGGTTGTATTGACGTTTAGCCTCCAGGAGGAACGCATTCTGCAGCGTGTAGCGATTTCCTAACCATTCCACCTGTATCAAATTGCTGAAAGGAACTCGCTGAGGCAGCAGGATGGCGGTGAAGGAGAAGTCGCCATTGTTGTGGCATGCTACATCGGTCGAAGCCCCTTCGAGGACGTTGACAGCCCCTGTCTGCAGGTCAACAACAGCCGATGTGCGAGTGCCTCCAATGGTGACGCTTACATCGCTGGCTTTCAACTCATCTTCAGCAAAGCCGGCATCGGCCGTGACGTTGACGGTGAGTCGAGACAGAATGTGCTGCAAAGTCAGGTTGAACCCTTCGGCAGTGGGTGACTGCCCTTGAACCGTACCCCAATAGAGATCGCTGAGGGCAAAGGACTCGTCGCTGCGTTGGTCGGTTTGCACGCTGAAGGGCATCAGGCGTGCATCATCCACTGTTGACTGATAAGGCGAGTAGGCGTAGAAGTCGGCTGGGGTGGACATGTCGTTCCAGTAGAATGGGGTGGTGACTGCCCATACGTTGTTCTGCCAAATGAGCGGAAGGTTATTCACATAGTTATTGGTGGCCAACAGTTCGTCAGGCTGTCCATCAAAATAGTTCACCATGTAAAGCCCCGCTTGTAGTGTGGACCCATCGGTAGGGTTCTCTGCCCTCGTAGTGAGGTTCACCTTTGTGTGGTCATCGTTGGGCACATCGGGACTGTCGCTGCTGCACGCAGTCATGATCAACAACGATGAATATATCAAGAATCTAAAATGTTTCATTCTCTTTTAGTTTTTTTGGGGGGGCACTTTGTGACAGAAATCGTACAAAATCTATTTGTATGATTTCTGCTTTAGCCTTGATTTTTGTTCACCATCCTGCTATTTCGCCACCCACATCAATCTTAATCTTCTCAGGGTTCTTGTCGAGCGAAACGGTGATGGTGTGCCTGTAACCAGGCTTGTAGCTGATTTTTCCCTCCATCAGGTAGGACACGTTATCGACTACCACTTCCACCAAGGGACGGCGTGATGTGATATTCTGTGGCACCACGATGGCGGTATATTCTGTTGCAGAAAGTTGACGGCAGCGGATAGTTCCAGTTCCAGCATAGTCATCTTTGGCAACATCACCAGTAGAAAGGTCAATAGAAGCCTTGGTTACTGTACCATGAATATAAACTTCTGTAGTTGAGGGTATCTCACCTGTATAGTTCTCTCCCTTGAGAAGTTTGACTACTACGTTCGACATTTTATGAGCGAACGTCATTTTTACAGGGTTGTTGGAAGCTGTAACTCCTTTAGCACCGGCCCAAAGAAAATCACTCTTTGTATAACCAGTCAGGCCATCGGCATCGGCAGCCGCATTCTGGTCGGCTTGCACTGTGAAACTGTAGTTCTCTATATCGTTGACTGTTTTTGCGTATGGGAAATAAGCATAAACATCATGCTTCCCTTCGTTCCAATAAACCTTTCGCTTTGAGGTCCACGATGTTCCGTTGTACGTAAACAATTCGTTGTTCACTTCGTTTCCGCCAATCTGTAGGGCTTCGCCTTCAGCAGTTACATAAACGCCGATACAGTCTTTCGCCTCAAACTGCGTATCAGTGGCACGAGTAATGCCAGGATGTATGAAATCCAACTGAATTTCTCCCTCGTCAGCCAAGAACTTCGTTTCCGTCACTTCATCATTGGTGCACGCAGCAAGAACCATTGCTGCTGCAGCATAAACTAATAATCTTTTCATATCTTTTGCTTATTTTTCATTCTTTATTCTTTACTTTTTCCCGGATGCGACGCACCTCATTACCCATGCGTTTGAAATCCACTATGCGCGGTTCCAAGTGATTTCCGCTGGCGTATGGAACCAGATGGTCAAAATCTTTATTTCCTGCACGCGTTACAGTAGTAGGTCCCCACTCAAAGGTGTCCTGTGCACGGAAGTCTTCCATCCTAAATTCTTCGCCTGCATATTCCTTGATGCGTCGGTATATATTCAGGCGGCTGGGCGTATTATAATAAGGTATGCCGTAATTCATGCAAGAATTTACTTCCGGACGGTAGATGCCACGAGTATAACCATAGCCACCCTCATAAACATCAACATAATCTGAGTAGCTTGTATCGAATATGAATTCAGCCCAAGGTACCTGTGACAGCTTTCCTGTGGTGGCAAGGTTCTGATACCAGCCTCTACCATGCATATCCTCCACCCTTTGCTTTACTTGACCTGGAGCAAAGGCATTGCGGGTTATCTCCTCGTCACCTAACTTTCCAAATCCGTGACCTCCTGCCTCATGCTGAATAATACCACGCGTATCCTTAGGGTAAGGTTTGTCGGAAGGTGGGCAAATGCTCAAAGCAGCACCGTTCTCCATGTACTCTGTATGCCCTTCGTAATCAGTGGAATTAGGCACAAGAATAGTTACTGTGCGCCATAGGTTTTCGCGTTTTAGGGGTGTTTTCTCTACCACAAAATCTATCACCTCATCACTTTCGGTAATCAGCGATGTTGATGTTATTTCGGAAGTCGTCAGTTCGTTCATGCCGTAGAGCGTGCCAAAACGGTTGTTCACGTATGTGTACATCGTGTTCACGCCACGCTCCTGCGAAAGAGGGAAGGTGACATAGACGTTGAAATAGTCGCGCATCGAGCGGTAGGGTTCCACGGCAAAGAAACACTCCGTCTGGTACTTCACCAAGTCAATGTAGGAGCCATCGGCAATAGAAGCGCCATCGAAACCGTCACCAACAAATATAATGTCAATACCACCGTTGTTTCCCTTCGTGGCTTTCTGTAAGGTGATGTAGCTGTCTTCTTCATGTTCGTAATCGTACTGCCGCAGAACACAACCTGTCTCAATGTCTTTCCCGCCTGATTGCATAGTAAAAACAAGGGTATCTACTCTTGCCCCTGCACCATGTGAAAGGGGCAGGATATTTATTGTCAGTGCGGTCTTACCCGTACCGGATTCTTTTGAGAGTGTACACCAGTCAGGCTTACGGGCTACCGTCCAGGGACCATCGGCATTCAACACCATCTCCTCTGTATGAACAGAGTTAAGCGCACATATCTGTGCCGGACGGCACACAAAGTTAGAATATTCTGCAATACGCTTGAAGTCACCCCATCCGCGGGCATTGCGGTATTTCTCCACGCATCCTTTCGGCACTTCAATTGTGAAATTATCCTTCGGTACGCCAAGGAACGCATCATCAGCGACAAGAGGCGGTTCCTCGCCTTCACATACAATACCATTCAGATTGACACATCCTGCGAATGCATATTCATCAATCATTAGTACTCCTTCGGGGAACACCACCCCTGTAATTCCTGCACAGTCACGGAAGCAACTCCGTGGAATTCTTCCTACTTTCTTCGGTAGTTCTATCGTACCCATTAGCCGACTGCCTGCAAAAATACCCTCTTCTATCTCTCTAAGATTCTCAGGGAAGATAATTTTTGTTATTTTGGTGTTCATAAAGGCCATACCTCCTATTCGGGTCACTGTGGAAGGAAGTTTTATCTCACCTCTCAACTCTGAATTAACCAAACGAGGTACACCAGTCATACCCTCGGGAAAAACGGCCGACGTACATTGGCAGCCATCCAAAAGGAAATCGCCAATCGGCCCCAAGTCCAAGCCTTGCGGGAAATAGAGTGTACCTGTCAATGTAGTTGGCAGACCTGTCCCCATAAATTTCATGGACGGTGGTATGTAATAAACTCCTGTATAGTTTCCTCCAAGTCCATGATACTCTTCTAACCCCTCTGGCAAACGGAACTCACTGTGAATATTTGAGTATGCCAAAACGCCTGAACCAATATATTTAAGAGTAGATGGCAAAGACAGAGCCCCTGTCAAATATTTGCAATCCTTGAAGGCTCCGTCTTCTATACGCTCAACTCCCTCAGGAATGACAAGAGAGCCCGAAAGATACGACCATTCAAGGAAATTGTAACCAATAATTTTTAGTCCTTTTTCTGGGAAAACGAAATGCTTTATTTGGATATTCCTATTCATCTCACCACGCAATCCATCTATTTTCCCTCCTTCAACAATGCTCTTCTGCATATTAAGTTCGGTCAGGTGTTCCATGGTACCAAGGAAGTCTATATCTGTTTGATTTACGGTTCCTACAACCTTCAAACCCTCGACCTTGGTGTAGTCCTGACCTAATTTGGCGAGATCCTTGGCAAGATTTCCTGGAGCACTAACCTCCACTACGACATATTCACGTACCAGGCCTTGGTGCAAATCAGCATCATCTGTCCACGGAGTAATGGCTTCGTCGCTGAAAGAGAAGGTAAACTGTCCTCCTGCCTCATGGCGGTCAACTGTAATGGTGAAAGAATGCATCTTGCCGGAAAGATAGGTCATGGAAACATCTTTTTTCAAGGCATAGCTCTGCCCGTCTATGGTAACAGATATCAGCGTTTTGCCCGCTGCTACTGTCTGTGGATATGTCACGGCACGCCAAGCACCATTGTGCTTCAATGGTATAATGTCTTTTGCTTCTCCATCTGAAGCAGCCACTACTTCTCCCGTCATTAAATTGGCATGTCCAGTTGTAATCGTGTTTCTGAGCAGGACGGTTTTATCCAGTTCTGCCCATTCAGAAGCGGTAAAGCCTGTTCCCATCTCCAACCTTATAGTTACGCCAGCCATCAGATGTTTGTATTGAAGTGTGATGGTTTCTACCGTCTGTTCCACATTCTCCAATCGTGCCCAAAGCAGGTCGCTGGCATTGTATCCTGCTGCCGACAGGCTACTATCATCTGTTCCCTGTTGAGGAGTGATAACGAAATCATAGTTTGTTACAGAGGACAGATTATCGTTAAATGGATAATAACCATAAAAATCGGCAGCCGCGCCCTTGGAATCCCAGTAAAGTTGAGTTGCCCCCTTCCAAGTGCCTTCTTCGTCCAAGGTAAACTTTAAGTTCGAAGCACGACCGCTGCCCAGCATGGGAGGTATGGCCTCACCATCTGCATTACGGTCAACCACAAAGATTCCCACAGCATCGCCACTGACGAAACCACCGTCAATGGTAGCACGAGTCTGTACATCCACAGATGGATAAACAGAAGAAATATTGATGGGATGTCTTATGTCATTATTGACCAAAGACGAGAAATTATCCTCGGAACACCCTGTAATGCCTGCTGTTATAAACAGGACGGCATATATAATGTTATATTTTTTACGCATAAACTATTCCATTTTCATTTCTTCAAATAGTCTTTAGGACTACCTTTCCTTATCACTGGTCCATGTTGTTTACTGTGATGAGCCTTCACTTGTTCCCATGGAGTATCCAAAGTGCCACGAGTTATGAACTTCTCACCCATTTCACGACTGTCCTTGCTGACAAATGTCTCATAATCGAATGTCTCACCGGCAGCCCACAGTGTGCGTTCTACTATCAGTTGGCGAGACCATGTGCTGAAATAGGGAGCATTGTTATTCATACAAGAATTATATTCCGAACGATAGATGCCGTTAGAGTGCATGTGTCCACCCTCGTAGATATCTACAATGTCACCATAGCGGGGATCAAAAATAAGGTGCGTCCAAGGCACATTCTTGTATTTCCCGTCAAGTGACAGGTTTCGCCCCCAACCCATAGCGTGCATGGCCTTAACATCGTCCACATGACTGCAACAAACACATCCGCAGGTTTGAATTATAGCGCGGTGATATATATACTCATCATCGAGCTTTCCCCATCCGTGACCGCCTGCCTCGTGCTGCACAATGCCGCGTGCATCGTGAGGATAGTCCCAAGTGCTATGTGGACAAACGGCAATGGCGGATCCGTCGCCATACATACAAGTCAATCCCTCGTAGGCATCACTGTTTGGCACGCAAATGACCAAAGAACGTCCAAAATTTGAATTGGTTATAGGACAAGCAGTAATATTGCTGAGCACATAGCCGGCAATGCCGTCAAAATCCACAAGCAGACGACCGCCATCGCCAGCACCGTATGTAATGCCGAACTTCGTATTGCGCCATTTGTCTGGTGAATCCACCACTCCGCTTTCGTAGCTCATGGCCATAGCCGCATGAACGTTAAAGTAGTCTCGGTAGGTCTTATATGGCTCCACTCCGAAGAAATATTCCATCTCCTGCTCCATGTCAGAACGATATACCCCACGTGCAATGTCCTCAGCATCATATCCGTCCCCCACAAACAGGATGTCTATTCCACCTCTCTGTCCTTTTGTTGCTGTCTGGAAGGTCACTGTTGCATCTTCGTCAATCTCATAGTCAAACTGTTGCACTTGGAATGTGCAGGTGATGGGATCCCCTTCCTCATTTTTGCGGTTCAGCTGGAATACAACATTTCCCTCACGGTCACCCGAACCATGCGGCATCGCATCTATGGTGGCTTTCAACTCGGTTTTTTTATAGCCCGACGTTTTGTCGAGATGTACCCATGAGGGACACTCCTTTACCGTCCAGGCTTCATCAGCATTCAGCACAATGTCACGCACATTGCTCATGTTAAGCAACTTGGCCTTCATGGGACGGCAGACAAAATTGCGGTAAGCAGATATGCGTTTGAACTCTCGCCAGCCGTCCGCATTTTTATAGGCTTCTACTGCATCTTCTGGCACCACCACCGTAAAGTTGTTTTTCTCTACGCCCCAGAAACTGTTGTTTTCGATAACAGGTGGAGTTGAACCCAGGCATTGGATATAATCAAATGAATAGCCACCACCAAAGGCATTTTCTTGAATTCCCTCCAAACCTGCTGGTAGAATGACAGCAGAAATCATGTGACAGCCGCCAAAGGCATTATATCCGATTTGCTTTACAGTAGAAGGAATCACTATCGTGTCCTGTAGAAAGGCACAGTTTTGGAATGTGAATTCTTCTACAATTTCGAGTCCTTCAGGCAATTCGACATGAGTGATAGGCACACAGTCCCATTCTGAGAAGAAAGCTCGTTTACCAATTTTTCTTACTGTGGATGGGAACTTAATAGGGCCTGTCAGCTTCTTACATTCGAAGAAGGCTTCCTCTCCGATTTCCTCCACGCCTTCTGGCATGTGTAGCGATGTGATGCCACGCCCAACACCGTTGACGCGCTTCACACCTTGAGGAATAACTGCAGGACCTCCGATTTGGTCGGGCCAAGCACGATTAACTTCATCCAAACCATCAGGTATGCGAACGGTTCCTGACATATATTTACAACTCCAGAAAGCTTGTGCACCCAGATGCACCATATGTTCAGGCAACACTAGTTCGTTGGTGAAATTACATTCATAGAATGCTCCGCCGCCAATATACTCTACTGTAGAGGGAATGTAGAGGTCTCCAGTAAGCAGTTTCTGCTCTCGGAAAGTTTCTCCGCCTATATGTTTCAAGCCCTCTGGCAGAATTAAAGAGCCCCTCAGTCCGGTCCTGTAAAAAGCTCTGTCGCCGATACCCTTCAGGCTGTCAGGCCAGGTGACATACGCCAAGGTTTTTTTATCCCAAAAAGCTAAAGATGGAATATAATCATCAGCATGTATAGGTTGGCCATAAGCATCACATAAAGGTTCTCCACAGTCGTCGAATGTCCAACTGCCATCCCAGTGACTTGCAAAACTTCTCATCTTTTTTGTACGAAGTTCCTTCATGTTAATGGCTTCCAGCAATGGCATGTTGTCCCGAATATAAAAGAAGTTTTCATCACCGATGTCTCCACCAGACCATCCTTCTCTTCCTGTCAATGTTCCTGTCAGTTTCAGATTAACGATATTCTTAGGGTTAATACCTAAGCTGTCTATAACGTCACCCAAGAACTTCCCTTCTTCCACATGAACTGTAACGTATTCGCGTGCAGAACCATTGTGGCTCTCTGGGTCATTGTCCCACGGAGTTACACTCTCGTTGATGAGGTTAAATAAGTAGTCACCCGTATCCAAGGTTTTTTGAACTTCGAAAGTGAACTGATGCTGTTTCCCTGGATAATAAATCATCGGCTCTTGACGCTTGAACTGATAGCTCTTTCCTCCAACAGTAATGGAGAACAAGGCAACAGCTGTTGTAACGGTTTGGGGTATGACAACGGCGCGGAAAAGAACCTCACCTCCAGCTTCTCTACCAGCGGAAAGGGGAGTGATAGTCTTGGCGGAAGAACCGCTAAGCAGATTGACTTTTCCTGTTTGTAAGTTGATGGTGCTCTCTGTGATGGTGTTCTCTACGAGGACTGTCTTTTGAATCTCGTCCCACTCGCCCGTTTCAAATCCTTGACCTTCCACCAACTGCACCTTGATGCCAGCCAAGAGGTGGTGGTGACGAAGTGTGATGGCTCCAGCCGTGGGGATGACACCCTCTCGCTTTGCCCACAGAAAATCGCTCTGCTCGTAGCCAGACAGTTTGCGTCCTGTCTTCATCGGGTCGCGCTGGTTAGTTTGCACACTGAATGGATAGGCCGACGTGTTGGCGAGTTCGGCATCGAAGGGGTAATAGCCGTAGGCATCGATAGGGGTTTTCTTGTCTTTCCAATACAATTGGTAGCTGCCTGTCCAGGTGCCTTCAGCTTCATTGTAGGTGAAACGCACATTGTCTGCATGGTTGCCTGTTGGTTGTAGCGATTGGGATTCATCGTTTTTGTAATTAACAATGAATACGCCAATCTGGTCGCCATCGGCAAAACCTCCATCGTTGGCGCGGGTGGTATATTGCTGGCTAATTTCTGCTCGCAACTCCATGGCATCGCCACTATTCGGATAATCCTGCACGGTATCCTGATCGGCACAAGCAGTCAGCAGTAAGGCAGATAAACACGCAAATATTTTATATCTCTTCATCATTGTCAACTGTTAATTATGAAATGTAATTTCATTCTTCTGGTATCTCAATTTTATCGTTAGCAATGAACTCATCAAAAGAGAAGGTTTGACCCGCATATTTTTTAATTCGGCGTACAATGCTCTCTCGACTGATGGTGTTAAAATACGGAATGGGGACATTGCCCATTACGCTTATGTTTTCTGAACGATAGGTGCCACGGGCATGATTGTAAGCACCTTCGTACATATCTACGTGTGCAGCATAATCTGGATGAAAAATGAGGTGGCTCCAAGGCACTTCGTTCATCTTGCTGGTGAGAGTTACGTTCTGATACCATCCCATGGCATGACCACGCTGGTAGTCATTCCATTCTTGGCATCCAGGACAGGTGCAAGCTTTCAGAAAGGTGAAATGGTTGACAGCCTCAGTTGCTAAATGTCCAAAGGCACGTCCACCCACGTCGCGCAGCACTAATTCACGCTGATCAAACGGGTAAGTTTCATTACTCTTTCCTAACATAGCTAATGCATATCCGTCATCATCCAGTTTTACAGCATTGGGTGTCAGGGTTGTATTCATCAACATCATCACCAACGTTCGGTTATGGCTGTCACCATTGATGCCCTTGGCGTGATTCTCGGCATATTGCCACACACGGTTCTCATTGGTATAGAATGCCCAGTTATAATAATCGATGCCGCTATCGAAACGCGTGCGACCATCCACGCCATGCTCAGGCGAACAGGCAATTGCTGTGCTGACAGTGAAGTAGTTGCGATAACTCTTATAGGGTTCACAACTGAAAAGATGCTCCATCTGTTCTTTCATGTCATTGAAATACTGTCCAGAGACAATCTCCTCTGCAGTATAGCCTTCACCTACGATGAAGAGCGGTATCTCATGCGGTGCTCCTGCCGATGCCTGCTGGAGTATAAAAGTCTGGTCTTCGCGGTATTCAGGTGTGTTATATTGATGGACAGTGCTATAAATGGTATAATCCTTATCCTTCAAACGGAATACGATACGGCCCTCACGTTCACCCTCACTATCCATCGGCTTCACGGTAACGGTGAGTTCCTCTTTGTAAGTACCGCTTGTGGGAGAAATTGTCACCCAATCAGGGCATTCGCTAACTTCCCAAGCACTTTCAGCACGAAGAATGCCCTGAAGGGTGCTACCCTTATCGAGTGCTACTATCTCTGGAATATTGAAGGCTAATTCACGATAGGGAGTGATATTCTTGAAATCGCTCCAACCTTTTGCATGTCGATATGCCTCAACAGATGCTTCCGGTACTTGCAAAACTACCTTGTCGAAATCCATTCCAAAGACTCTTCCACCCAGAGTAGGCGGTTCTGGATTCAAACAAACGATTGTTTGCATGGAATAGCATTCATCAAAAGCACAGTCACCAATATAATCCACGTATTGAGGAATGTTAACTTCTCGCAAAAGGTAATTTCTATAGCAGAACTCACTTGGTATTTCTTCCAACCTGGAAGGAAATGTCATTTTTGTTATTTCAGTAGTTGAAAAAGCAGAATATCCAAGCGTAAGACAATTCTCTGGTATCACGACCTCCCCTTCCAATGCAGATTCAAGGAACGCTGTGTTACCGATTTCTCGCAATGAGGATGGCAACTCAACAGAAAAATGAAGATTGGCATTATAAAACGTAGCATCGCCAATAACTTCCAAATCGTCGTTGAAGTGAATACTGCTAAGCATAGGAAATGGTTGTGTTTCTAAACGTTTCACACCCTGAGGAAGGCGAAGAGGAACACGATTTTTCAGAGCAACGCAGAATGCGTTATAAGGAATTACTTCAATTCCTTGCGGAATCTCAAGCTCGCCAGTGAACGAACCGTCTCGGCCCAAATTTTTCATCATACCTCTTTCTAACTTTTTGAGTTTTGAAGGTATATGAAATACTCCATAGAAATTAGGGCATCCTGCAAAAGCATCTTCACCAATATAAGTTATATTATCTGTCAGTTTCAACTCACAACGGTATTGGCAATCACGGAACGAACCGTCAATAGTATCAAGTGTAGAGGGCAAAATAAGTTCTACTCCGTTGTATTCATTGTACGAAAATGCATCCCCTCCAAGATATGTCACTCCTTCTGGTATCTCAAGTGTTGAGTACATAAGTCGCATTTCGCGGAAAGCATTTCCACCTATCCTTTTTGTAGAAGACGGAATAACCATAGAGCGTAGGGTCTTATTACCATAGAACCCGGTGAACGTGTCATCTTCATAATAATCCTCATCCGTATCCCAGTTGTGTTCCACAAAGACATGCCTGCTAACGGCATCGTGCAGGTTCAAATGACGCAGGTCGGGCATTTCGCTTGATAGCAAACGATAATCTTCGGCATCAAGTTCTCCCGTCACTTTCAGGTTCTGTATGGTTTTATAGTCCAGTCCTGCGCGGGTAATGCAATCTTTCAGCGTGCCATGTTTGTCGCAGTTCACCACTACGTAAGCTTGCGAGGAGAACTGATGCGACACCTCGTCATTCACCCAAGGTGTAATGCCGTCGTATGCCACTTTCAGTTCATAATCGCCTGTGGCAGTGCTCTTGTTCACGGTTATGGTGAAGTTATGGAGCTTTCCTGTCTGATACTGCATGGGGGTGGTCAGCTTGTGGGTGTAAGCGGTTCCATCAATGGTGACAGAAATGAGCGTCTTTCCTGCTGCAATGGTTTGGGGTATCACCACGGCACGGTAGTCTTCCGTCTGTTTCAGCATCTGTATGCTGTGGTCGGCATTGCCAGCTGGGGTTACACTGCCGTTGGACAAATTGATGGTGGCGGTGCGTATTGTATTGCCCACTAAGACTGTTTTGTCCAGCTTTTCCCACTCGATGTCGCTGATGCCGGTTCCTTTTTGCAAACTTACTCGCACACCTGCCAAGATGTGGTTGTAATGGACTATGATGGCCTGCTCTGTTGGTGACACCTTGCTCACCTTCCCCCATAGCAAGTCGCTGGCTTCGTAACCGGCCAACTCGCCATTGGCAGCAGGGGCGTTCTGGTTTTCTTTCACTTCAAAGGGGTAGGCTGCGGGGTTGCTGATGGCATTGGCGCCTGGGTAGTAGCCATAGATGTCGATGGGCGTTTGCGTGTCGCGCCAATAGATGGTGGTGGGAGCTGTCCAGCGGTAGTTTTCAGCGTCGAAAGTGTAAAGGATGTTGGAGGCGCGGTTGCCGATGGCATCGAGCTTTCCTGCTTGCCCATCCACATAATCCACTACGTAGATGCCCATGCGGTCGCCCGACACGAAGCCTTGTTCGTTAGCGCGCGTGGTGTTTTGTTGCTCTATTTCGCCAGTCAGCAGGATGGGCGCTCCAATGCCTCCGTTAAATTGCGGATTGTCAGTATAATTATCGGTGCATGCCATCAGCAGGCCTGTCAGCCAGACGAGAAATATGCTGATGCGCAAGGGGTGTTTCGTTTTGTCCATTTTCCTCATAGGTTTCGGTGAATGAAATTTTTTACAAAAATATGTATTTTAGATGAAACCTCCAAATAAATATTCTCTTTTTCGGGCGATTTTTCGCCTTATTTCTGATTATATGGGAAAAACACTCTTTTTTTTACTTTGGGGGTGTCAAAAAGTTTGTTCGATGAGTTTGGTGACGCTGAATGTGTTCAATTATTAAGGATGACTTCAATCGAAATCAGGAAAACTCTGTCATCTGTAAGGGCTGTCAAATCGAATCGAC
>ODAI011510389.1_pt1 | contig 19456 bp, 15 predicted proteins | sample 1539321 | NCBI WGS metagenome assembly ODAI01 (sample SAMN02144231, study PRJEB22623) | gut metagenome | biome: sheep rumen | host: Ovis aries | place: New Zealand
ACCAATATCTGACATTTATCTGGAAGGCGATGGCAAACTGCTCAACAGGACTGAAACGAATCCCTGCTGCGATATCCGCAGATGCTCGTATCGTACATAAGACAGGTACGGGATTCCCATCTGCAGAAGGATTGCAAGACATGAACGATGCTGGTATCATTCTCATGCCTGATGGAAACCACGTCCTTATCGCCGTCTTCACCACACACTCACTATCTGAGGCAGTAATAGCAGATATTGCCAGACAACTGTTAGACACCAGCGTCAAACTTAATCGTCAAATCAAGAAGTTTCGTCATTGAGTAATCGTATTTTTACAATTGAAAACAAAAAAGAACAATGAGATATAAATAAATTGATAGCATGTTGTGGCATTAACTGTGAGACCTGTGAGGTACGACGCAGAAAATAACCAACTTATATAAATAAATTGCCCCACCCTTGCAGTCTGCTCTTTGCAAAGGTGGAGCAGTTATATTCTACGTATAGAGATAAATAACAGACCTATAGAAACAGGATTAAGGACAGCTGAATTTAACATTGTCTTAACGTGAAATATCTTGTTTTTAACATGAAAAATTAGTACTTTTGTAAAGTAAATGAAAGTATATAATTAAACTATTGCAAGTCTTTTTTTAACTTATGAAAAACAATTATCTGTTCAACATGAGCGACGTGCCATACGGATGGCCTATGTGTTTCAACAATGAGTGTGCCAAGAAGAACGAGTGCCTGCGCTACTGCGTGGGTGAAAAGGCGTTGGACCTGGAGCCAGCGGCACATGAGACGGGCGTCTGCGTTACTCCGGCTGCCTACAGGGACGGTGAATGCAGGAAATTCTTCAGTATTAAGACGGAGCGTGTGGCATGGGGATTCTCTCATATCTACGACAAGGTGCTCAAGATTCATTACTCGGAGATTAAAGCAGAAATAAAACAATACGTTCATGGCGGGACGAACTACTACCGATATGCCAACGGACAGAAGAAGCTCAACGAGCACCAGCAGCAATGGATTGCCGACCTCTTCAGCAAGTATGGCTACACGGATCCTGTAGAGTTCGACCATTACGAAGACAAAGTCACATTCCAGCCATAGCCTGGCGACACTCTCGCCACAATGTGGTGGAAGTGTGACCAAGGCGAAAAGACACGACAACCACGCTTTGGTTTCATGAGAACCAAGGCGTGGTTTCATGAGAACCAAGGCGTGGTTGCAAGAAAACCAGACCTTGGTTGCAAGAAAACCAAGGCTTGGTTAAGATAGAACAAAGAGTGAATATCCGACTTTGCGATAACAAAACAAGGACTATGAATTTAGAGGAGAAGATAAAACAACGGTTCATGGATGCGTGGACGAGGTACGAACTGCTGGAGGATGGCGACAAAATACTCGTCGGACTGTCGGGCGGCAAGGACTCGTTATGCCTGCTGGAGCTGTTGGCAGCACAAGCTCGTATATTCAAACCAAGGATTAGTGTGGAGGCGCTACATGTGAGGATGGAGAATGTGGAGTATGAGTCGGACACACGATGGCTGGAAGAGTTCTGCAAGGACAAGGGTGTCGGGCTGCATGTCCGCACCACACGGTTTGAAGAGACTCGGGAAGACCAGCAGAAAAAGCCTGCCTGCTTCTTGTGTTCATGGATGCGGCGCAAGGTATTGTTCGACGTAGCTCAGGAACTGGGCTGCAACAAGATTGCTCTGGGTCATCACCAGGATGACATCCTGCACACAATGCTGATGAACCTTACTACGCAAGGACGCTTCTCGACGATGCCGGCGATGCTGAGGATGAAGAAGATGCCGCTGACTATCATCCGTCCGCTATGTCTGGAGCAGGAAAGGGATATCATGGAGCTGGCTGAGAAGCATGGCTATGAGAAGCAGCTGAAGAAGTGTCCGCACGAGCAGGAAACAATTCGGGGCTCCATGCGCCTCATGTTTGAAGACATGGAGCGACGGAACCCCGAAGTGCGTTATTCTATGTGGAAAGCGCTTGAGCGCGAGAATAAACTTGTGGAACTGTAGTCCTTCCTTTTTTAGAAGTGATAGCTCAGGGTCATGAGCAACTGACTGCGATTGTTCTTGACGGAGGTGACTGAGGGGATGTTGTCCTGGCTGTGGTCGACGATACCTTCTGAGTTGGGGGTGTCCTCGATGTATGTGCCGAATGGACGGAAGTCGCCCTTCTGGGCTGAATACTGATAGGCAAGGTCTATGTTCCAGCGGTCTATCTGATAGCCTATACCGAAGGTGACGCGGTTGGTACCCTTCCAGTTGGTGAAGTCGGTGGTGCTGGTGTAGTAGATGCCGATGGGGTCGTTGGCAGAATATTCTTGTGAATACTCGTATGTTGCCTTCTCGCCAGAGCTTTTATACTTGGGTGACACGTAGTTGTAACCTGCACGGAGGGCGAGGTTGGGTATTGGCTTATATTCGGCACCGAGCTTCACGGTGGCTACTCCCTTGAGGGTGTTGTCGGTGTGGCGGTTCATCACATTGTCGTTGGACGAGTCCTTGTAGACGTCGCCATAGAGCGGATCGTACAGGGCGAGGTCCTCGTAGCGTGTCTTAGTGGAGCTGTAGTCGGTATACTCGACGGTAGCTCCGAGGGCAAGGTAGTTGCCTACGGTATGACCGAGTGAGAAGCCGAACACCCATGGTGTGACTACCCTGTAGTCGTAGCGCTCACGATTGCTCTCCACAGCGGCTGAACCTAAAGAAGAGTCATAATAGCGGGTGGTGTTCTTTGTGGTGAGGTCATACCATGTAGGAGTATGGACGTATGCACCGATACGGAATGGTGACTCCTCGACGGGGCGCACGATGATACCTGCCTTAACGTCGAAACCTGTACCGTCTACCTCACGGTCGTCAGTTATGCCGACTCTTGCTCCGTCGACGAGCTCCTCTGAGTATTCGCCGTAGTGCTTGTAGTTGACATCCTTGATACCGAAGGTGACACCGAGGTATACACGGTCGTTGATGTTACCGCTGACGCTGAAGTCGTGATCGGCTATCCATCCTTCGTGCTCACGGTTGAGACGGAAGCTGTTGGCGTCGACCCATCCGTCGTAGTATGTCTTGCCTTCGTCGTCGGTACGTCCGAGGAAGTTGTTCAGATAGAAGTGGTCGACGGTGCTCAGGTTGTCGTTGTTGGTGTCAAACGCACCATTATACCACTTTTGTGATGTCTGCTTGTTCTGCGACGCTCCGTTGAGACGGTTGGCTGCGGCAAGGATGTAGTTGAAGTTCTTGCTCTTATGGTAGTTGTAGGCAAGGTTGAGGTATGAGTTTCTGCCTGAGCGGATGGAATATACTATTCCGAGCTGGTCGAAACTGGCATTGGTCTTGTCGCCCTTGGCTCCTCTGTCGGCAGACTGGAAGATAAGTCCTGCCGAACCGCTGACGGTGCTGTGACGGAAGAGTCCCATACCTGCAGGGTTGGAACTGATGGTGGAGAGGTCGGCACCGAGGGCCTCCATAGCACCACCCATTCCCACATATCGTGCCGTACCGTTGAGGTCGTCGCCCGTGAGCTTTGCATTCTCGTAAGTTTCCTGTGCTGCCATAGGCATGATAGCCATCATCGCAACAGCTGATAAAATATACTTTTTCATATCCATTGTCAATTATCTATTATCAATTGTCAATTATCAATTATCCATTGTCAATTATCAATTAAACATTATCTCCTTCCGAAATGGCCTCCGCCGCCTCCGCCGCGACTACCACCGCCGAAGCCTCCGCCACGACTGCCACCGCCGAAGCCTCCTCCACCGAAGCTACCAGAAGAATGTGACGGCATGCGCGAAGCTCCGTGACTCCATGTGGAGTTGTTGTTCCAGGAGCGTGAGTTGTGTGTGCCATACTGCCCATGGCTGTTGTTATAGCCACGAGAGCCTCCGTTGCGGGCATATCCGTGCCCTCCACGACTGCCTGTTGTATGGCGGTTGAAGCCGTGATTGCGAGTGCCGGCATGACCGTAGTAGCCATAGTAATAGCGTGGGTAGCCCCATCCGTAATAGTAAGGATAGCCCCAACCGTAACGATAGTAGGGATAACCCCAACCGTAGTAGCCATAGTAATAAGGGCTATACCATCCGTAGCGCCAGCTCCATCCGTAGCCGTAGCCATAGTACCAGGGGTCATACCAAGGGTCGTACCATGGATCATACCAAGGATAATAGCCATAGAAGCCATCGAAACGGCTCATGCGGCGGCTATAGGCGAAGTCGTCGTCACCATAATAGCTGCCGCTACCCTTATACACGGTGTCGGCTTTGCTTGTGTCGTATGTGCCATCGCCTGTATGGAACACTATGACGTCATTGCCAAGAGAGTCCTCGCCTATCTTCTGATAGTAGCTGCTGAGCTTGCCGCGACGGTTGTACTCGTCGACGTCACGATCGCTACCCGAGTAGTAAGTAGGCTCCTCGGTATTCAAATCCTCCACCTTACTTTGTACCTTACTCTGCTTGCTGGGAGTGAAGTACATATCGTCCTGAGCCATCATCGTTAGTGGCATAGAAGCAAACAGGACTGAAATAAGAACTTGAGCTTTCATTGTCATTATTGTTATATTTAGTTTTTATTTTCGCTTTTACACTCTTTCACGTTGCGAAGTTAGCACTTCTTTTAGTGCAAATGTACGGAAAATCCCTAATCGATGATAGGTTTTTCCCTATTTTTTTTAATTTTGCACCCAGAATTAACATTATCATGAAATATACAGAAGTAAAATTCGAATGCATACCTGACTCCCAAACAGCACGAGAGGTGCTCATGGCAATGGCTGCCGAAGTGGGATTTGAGTCATTTGTTGATGAGGACGACAGTCTGAACGGGTATATCCAGACCGAACAGATAGACAAGGAGGAGATAGACAGGATGATTGCCGACTTCCCAATGGAGGGCACTATTATAAAATATGTGTGCTCGGAGATGGAGGACAAGGACTGGAATGAGGAATGGGAGAAGGGAGGATTTGACCCTATATGGATTGAAGACAAGTGCGTGATATATAACGCAAACTCGTCTCTCTCCATTCCCGAGCCAAAAGACTCGCCCGCTCACGTCCTGAAGATTGCCATTGACGCGAAGATGGCATTCGGCACGGGCAACCATGAAACGACAAGAATGATCGTGGGCTACCTGCTGGAACACGACATGACAGGCAAGAGGGTGATAGACTGCGGATGCGGTACAGGCATCCTGAGTATCGTGGCAAAGAAGATGGGAGCCGAGGAGGTGGTGAGCTACGACATCGACGAATGGAGCGTAGAGAACACCCAGCACAATGCCGAGCTTAACAATGTGGAACTGGAAGTGCTGGAGGGTGACAAGAACGCCCTGACGCATGTCAACGGACTCTTCGACGTGGTAATGGCAAACATCAACAGAAACATCCTGCTCGACGACATGCAGGCATACGAGGACGTGATGCAGCTCGATGGCATCATGATACTTAGCGGTTTTTATGAGCAGGACGCACCTATCCTGCTGGAACGTGCCGAAGAACTGGGACTGAAGGAGAAGATGAGACTAATCAGTGGAGACTGGTGCTGTCTGGTGTTGAGCCACTGACGCTGTCGACAGGTGCTACCGTCTTACGGATAGTAAGCCGACGCAAATCATAATAGCTACCATTATACACATTCAGATCGACGTAGCCTTTGATGCCAGGCAACTTGCCTGCATCAGTGTGCTGCCAGAACTTCCATTGTCCCTTATACTCCATCTTGTCTACATAGTAGTGAGCAATCCAATAGGGATAGTCATCGAAGCGTGAGTCAGAGAGATACTGCTCCTTAAATCGATAGTAGGTATACAGAATGGGCTTGGTATGATAGCGATCTTCGACGATGTGCATCCACGTCAGTATCTCACGCTGGAAATCTTCTATGTCAACATCGGGTGGAATGTTTTCCACGTCGAGTATTGGCGGGAGGTCGCCCTCGTCGAGCCGTACGTTATTTAGGAAGAAATACGCCTGCTGGCGAGCGTCAGACTTATTGCTCCAGAAATGATAGGCACCACGGACGAAACCATGTTCGCGAGCTTCGTAGAAATTGGTCTTGAACATAGAGTCGACGATGGCTGCACCTTCGGTAGACTTGATCATCACGAAGCGTACAGGACAGCGCTCGATCATGGCATTGCGCAACCGGTCCCAATCGATGTCGCCCTGATAATGGCTTATGTCAATACCATGAATCTCGTAGCCACTGGGGTACTTAGGATCACCGTACAAGGCGCGCCATCGGAATCCAGTAGGACTAACGAAGAAATAATTGAACGCCCATACGTAGAGAATAACAACACCGCACCCCACAAGCCACCAGCGCAGCTTGTATCGGTTTCTGCGCAGCAGGTGGTTTGTGAGGTGCGGATCAAACATTATATTATATAATGTAGTGCTATATTATTTAGCTTGTTCAAGTTGAAGGGTCTTGGTAGGCTCGTCGCATACCTCGCTTGGTCCCCAATACTGGATTGGTCCAGGATATACGTATGCGGTCTGCTTAGCCCATTCGTCTCTTGCGGCAGCAAATGCCTTGAATGGTGCACCGTCGAGCTCGACGAGAGCCTTGCGGATAACTGGCTTCATCTCACCATTACGACGCTCCATATTCATCATCATCGTGATGGGCACACCACCTGCAACCCATTCATCAGCAGGAGCGGTAGTGTTCTTCACGATAGCCATGTAACCTGTCTTACCGTTAGCGATGAGCTGAGCGGCACTGGTGCCGAGAGCATAGCAATAGTCGGCATCGAAGTTAGAAGGAGCAGCACAGCGTCCCTCATAGCCGAAGAAGTGGTGCTGGGCTGCAAACTTACCAACATACTTGCCCTCCTTCTTCATACGCTCGAGCTTCTGTGACACCATAGTAGAGAGAAGTTTCTCGGTCTCGATAAGTGACACCTGTACGTTGCCGTGAGGATCGCGGTCGAGTGCAAGCTGACGAGCCACACCCGTAGGCAGCGAGTTGAATACGGCAAGGTTCTCATCGGTGAGATGGCTCTTGGCGAAGTCAATCTGCTCTGTGCGACCCATCTCCTTAACCTCTGGCAATGCCAGTACGTCATTAAGCTGGGCGATGAGCTTCTTGATGGCAGGAATGAACTCAATGAGTCCCTCTGGGATGATGACTGTACCGAAATTGTTACCATCAGCAGCACGATTGGCTACTACCTGAGCGATATAGTTGACTATCTCGTCGAGACTCTGCTCCTTAGCCTCCACCTCCTCAGAAACGAGGCAGATGTTTGGCTGGGTCTGCAGAGCACACTCCAAAGCAATATGACTTGCCGAACGACCCATCACCTTGATAAAGTGCCAGTACTTACGGGCGGAGTTGCAGTCGCGCTCGATATTGCCGATAAGCTCAGCATATGTCTTACATGCTGTGTCAAATCCGAATGAAGTCTCAATCTGATCATTCTTCAGGTCTCCATCAATAGTCTTAGGACAACCTATCACCTGGACACCATAGTTCTTTGCAGCATAATACTCAGCCAGAACACAGGCATTGGTGTTAGAGTCGTCGCCACCGATGATTACGATAGCCTTGATGTCGAGCTGACGGATAATCTCAAGACCTTTCTCAAACTGATCAACCTTCTCAAGCTTGGTACGTCCGGAACCAATCATGTCGAAACCACCGGTATTGCGATACTCATCGGCAACCTCGGCTGTAATCTCCATATAGTTATGGTCTACAAGACCACCAGGACCGAGGATAAAGCCATAGAGACGGTTGGCTGGATTGAGCTTCTTCAGGGCGTCGAACAGTCCGGTGATGACATTATGTCCACCTGGAGCCTGACCACCACTAAGGATAACGCCTACATTCATTTGCTGCGAGTTGGAACCATTACCAGGAACAAACTCTACGAGCGGCATGCCGTAGGTGTTAGGGAAGAGCTGCTTGATCTCTTCTTGATTGTCAACACTCTGAGTTGGTTCACCCTCCTTCACCGAAACTGCACCCTGCAGGGCTTTTGGCAGTTTGGGCTGATAAGAGGCTCTCGCAATTTGCAAAGCACTTTTTTTCATAATCTTAACAGAATAATTATCAGTATATAAATTAACGTAATTGTCTTCTAAATGAGTTGCAAATGTACTCATTTTCTCCGATAAATTGAAATAAAAACGATATAAATTAAAATTATTGAGTTTTTTTCTCAAACATTTTTCATTATTCCATATTTATTTATTATATTTGCATCATTAAGATTACATCCAGATACATTATGTCAAACAGAAGAAAACTAAAAAAGACCATTGAGTGCATTTGTGATGCCCTCTTTGCGGATTGTATCGCGATTGCGATGTATGGTGGGAAGTCAAACAAGGACAATACAGACGCTGTCCTGACATCCGTCATTACCATTCGTGAGAATTACGTAAGACGAATTTCCCATCCAGAACCAGGAATGCCAGCAAAGGCATACTTCAAGGATTTGGTGGAGAAATTTAAGGTAGAAGCCCTCGGGGTAATTGAACAAATTGAAAGCATGGTGGAAAGCTAATGCGTAATTGAAGATTATGACACAGAAATTCTTTCAGTGGCTCTTGTACAAAAAAATGGGATGGACCAAAAATATTACGGTGGACCATCCCAACAAATACATAATTTGTATGGCGCCGCATACAAGCAACTGGGACTTCGTTATTGGACAACTATATACGAGGGCTGAGGGCGTGAAGACCAACTTCCTGATGAAGAAAGAATGGTTCTTCTGGCCTCTTGGAGTAATTTTCAGACGATGGGGAGGCATACCCGTATACCGGACTAAGAAGACAAGTATGACCGACACTCTCGCCGAGACTGCCAAAGCATCGCCAGAATTTAGACTATGTATCACACCAGAAGGAACCCGATCTGCTAATGCCGAATGGAAGAAAGGATTCTATTTTATTGCATATAAGGCACAGATACCAGTGCTGTTGTATGGCTTGGACTATGCGAAAAAAGAGATTGTATGTACCAAATCTATCATACCAAATGGCAACGTGGACAATGAGATGATAGAAATACAGAGATATTTTAAGGATTTCAAAGGAAAACATCCTGAGAAATTCCTGATAGGAGACATCAAGGAATGAGAAGATTTTTAGGCATAATTGTTGTATGTCTGTGCCTGAACAACATGACACAGGCGCAAACCTCCGTCAAAAACGATACCGTAAAAACGATACTGAAAGAATACTTCGCTAACTACAAGGCTCAGGACACAAAGACAGACAAGCCCATCCCACTGCAAGACTACTCACTCGATGACTCCCTTAGAACGCTACTTATCACAGCAGGTGTACCCTTTACATATCAAGAGTTTACGCCACAATCGGTAAAGAAAATCTATAAAGACGTAAAGGCTGCCCTGCCCCACCCCTACGACAAGTATGATATCACCATATATTCAGGTGGGCAACCAATAGAGAAATATATCCCCAACTATCTGGCTGAGAAACGAGATGAGTCAAGGGCTTGGCGACATATAGAATATGACGGCAAGCCATGGGTGAGCAACATGTCAACGCCACGCCATATTACTCATGGGCTAAGCAACCGACACATTACGGTATGGGCAAGTCACGGCAGATATTATGACAACAGTAAACGCAGCTGGCAATGGCAGAGGCCAAACCTGTTCTGCACAACCGAAGATTTGTTCACACAGACGATAGTCGTACCATTCCTCATACCTATGCTGGAAAATGCAGGAGCTGTGGTGTTCACTCCTCGTGAACGCGACTGGCAGAAAAAGGAATATATAGTTGACAACGACACGCAGGATACAACATCACTCTTTACGACCAACGGGACATGGACTACTACCGAAAAGAGCGGATTTGCATATCATAACGGTACATATACCGACAGAGAGAACCCATTTCTACAGGGTACGGCACTGAAGACAGCCACCACCTCGTCGCACAAAGACATCTCGCAGGCATGCTATCAACCCAACATAGAGTCGGCTGGCAAGTATGCGGTATATGTGAGCTATCAGACAGAGCCTGAGAGTGTAGATGATGTTTGCTATACAGTATACCACAAAGGACAAGCCACAATATTCCACGTCAACCAAAAGATGGGTGGCGGTACATGGGTATATCTTGGCACATTCGACTTTGACGCAGGATGTAATGAATACAACAGGGTTGTCATCGACAACCGATCGAAACATGACGGTATTGTAACGACCGATGCCGTTCGTTTTGGCGGAGGCATGGGCAACATAGTCAGAGGAGGACAGACCAGTGGACTGCCACGCTGTCTTGAGGCTGCACGATACTACACCCAATGGGCAGGAGCACCCTCCAATATTGTTAGTGTCAACAACGGAGCATCTGACTATAAGGACGACATCAACTGTCGTTCGCTCATGGAAAACTGGATAGCAGGCGGCTCGTGCTTCGTGCCAGAGACTAACGGACTTGGAGTGCCCATAGAAATGTCACTTGCCGTACATAGCGATGCTGGTGTCAGCCTTACCGATGACATTGTGGGAACACTTTCTATCTGTACTACAAAGAACGACGACAAAGGAACAAGCAAAGAACTACTCGGTACTGATGTGTCACGCATGGCTTCACGAGACTTTGCCGACGCTCTGCTCACAACCATCTATCGAGACATGAAACACCACTATGGCAAGTGGACACGTCGCTCGTTGTGGGACAGAAACTACAATGAGACTCGCAGACCAGAAGTGCCATCGTCAATCATCGAAACCCTGTCACACCAGAACTTCATGGACATGAGATATGGACATGACCCTAACTTCAAGTTCAATCTGGCAAGAGCTATATATAAGGCGGTGTTAAGACAGAACGCATCGATGCATAACACCACATACGTAGTACAGCCGCTCCAACCAAAAAATTTCCGTATCGAGCTGACATCAGGCAACAAGGCCACGCTGCACTGGTCGCCACAGGAAGATGTGCTGGAGGAGAGTGCTACACCGAACTCATATATAGTATATACCGCTACTGGCACAATGGGATTTGACAATGGAACAAAAGTTACCAGTACGAGCATGTCGATAGACTTACAACCAGGAGTGGTGTACCACTTCAAGGTCACAGCATGTAACAAAGGTGGCGAGAGCTTCCCGACAGAGACGCTGTCTGCATGCTATCAGGGAAGTAACGCGAAGGATGTGCTTATCGTGAACGGATTCCAACGACTGGCATCGCCGGCTATCGTCAACGATGACGTCATGCAGGGCTTTGACATGAATGATGACCCCGGCGTACAGTATGGAAGAACGGCTGGATGGGCAGGCAAGCAAACCAACTTTGACAGGACGAAGGCAGGAAAAGAAGGCTCTGGCGCACTTGGCTATTGTGGAGATGAATACGCGGGTGTGTTTGTAGCTGGCAACGACTTCAACTATGTCAGCACGCATGCTGACGCTATTGCCTCTGCCAAGATATATAATATTGTGAGCTGTTCGAGGGGCGCATTGGAAAAAGGTGAGGTAACACTGGAGAGATACGACTGTGTTGACATCATCATGGGACTGGAACGTAACGACGGATATTCACTAAAGTCATATAAGACATTCCCAACCAAACTGCAGGAACAGTTGAGAAAATACGCCAAAAAGCATGGTAACATACTAATCAGCGGTTCGTATGTGGCATCAGACATGACCGCACCCAGCGAGGTGGCTTTTCTACAAGAAGTACTAAAGGTAAGCTATGCTGGCACGGAGAAAGAGAACCAACTGAGTAGAATCAATGGCTTGGGCAACATCTTTGACATATACCGCACACTCAACGAACGCCATTACGCAGCAACCGCCCCCGACGCACTGCATGCTGTAGGCAACGGGTTTGGAGCTATGCAATATGAAGACGGCAGACTGGCAAGCGTAGCCTACAAAGGTAAGGACTACAGCTGCTTCACTGTAGGATTTCCGCTGGAATGTATCATCGAGGCAGAAAAGAGAAATGCAATCATCAGAGGAATCATGGCATTCCTAACTAAATAATGATTCCATAACTAAAAATATAAGACAATGTACCAAATAGAAGCTAACATTTCAAAAAGTAAGTACATAGAAGTGAGTGACGAACATCTGGAAACAATAAGAAAATACTCACTTCTAAAAGATCTCATTGACAGCAACGGCATCGTAGACGAAAGTGTGGTTGAGAAATTACGCCTGAACGTACGCTCACTATTAGAATCAAGCACAGGGCAAGACAAACAACTGCTCGACCTGTGCTTGGATGTTGTGTATCATAAATATATGAAGGCGTATGGTCTACACAAACTGATACTCCTCTTTGTCAAATGGAATGAGGAGCATCCCGTTAGTATGACTCCGACTCCGCAGGAAATGTAGAATCCTTGACCGCACGTACATAGTCGCCAACGCCATCGGTCATCACCTCTGCCATATTTGCAAATATGCGCAGGAATTTTGGTTTGAATCCCTGATTCATACCCAGAGCATCAGCATATACCAGCACCTGTCCGTCGCAACCATTGCCCGCACCGATACCGATGGTGGCAGCCTTGACCTGACGGGTCACTTCTGTAGCAAGTGCTGCAGGAACCTTCTCAAGTGTAATGGCAAAGCATCCAGCCTTGTCCAACGCAAGAGCGTCGCTTATTAACTTCTCAGCCTCAGCCTCCTCCTTAGCACGTACGCCATAACCACCAAACTTATGAACGCTCTGTGGCGTAAGACCTAAATGGCCACATACGGGGATGCCAGCATCAATGATACCCTTAATGGTATCAATAATCTCTATGCCTCCCTCTATTTTCACAGCGTCTACCCCACTTTCCTTCATTATACGACAAGCGTTCCTGATACCTTCCTCGCGAGAAATCTGATAACTACCAAAAGGCATGTCACATATTATCAATGCACGCTTAGCACCATTAGTAACACAACGAGCATGATAAATCATCTGATCGACAGTCATTGGCAATGTAGTGGCGTTGCCAACCATGATATTAGAAGCAGAATCGCCGATGAGTATGCTGTCAACTCCTGCAGCATCCAAGATAGATGCTGTGGTGAAGTCGTATGCTGTAAGCATAGCTATCTTATCACCATTCTGTTTCATCTCAAGAAACCTCTTCGTCGTAATCTTTTTCTGATCTGTTATCAAATATCCCGCCATATTTTCTATAATAAATTCTTCTTAATAAAATTTAGGGTGCAAAGATAGTACATTATAATATTATGGCGGCAACGAAGAGAAAGAAAATAACAAACATTTCACAAAAATACATTAAAAAAAAGCACCATAAGGAAAAATTACGCATTACGCATTACGCATTACGCATTATTTTCGTACCTTTGCACTTTAAAAACGATTAAGGATAATAAACCGAATATGAGTAATCAAGATAACAATAATTTTCAGATGATAGCCGATTACGGGGACGATATCGAACTGTTGCTCAAACAACCTGTTCCAGAAAAGGCGATACCTGTCCTTGCTACACGCAACTTGGTAGTCTTCCCTGGTGTTATCACGCCAATTCTCATAGGTAGAAGTGAAAGCCTGCATCTGGTTTTAGATGTAGAGAACTTCAAGCATGGCAGTGACACCATGCTGATTGTTCCACAAAAGGACCCGAGAATAGAGCACCCAACAAAGAAGTCCGACCTCTTTGAATACGGAATATATGCAAAGCTCATCAAAGTGCTGGACGTGCCTGGTCAAGGCAACACAAAAACTGCTATCGTCCAGGGATTATGTCGCTGTAAGCTGACATCTCTCTCATACTATGACACATATTTCATGGGAGAATGTGTCAAGATGGACGAGATTATGCCAAATTCTAAAGACAAGGAGTTCTACACAGCTTTTGAAGATTTCCATAGTACAACTGTGGAATATATCAGGAAGCATGATGACATACCCAATGAGACGCAATATGCATTAGAGAATATCACAAACGCTATCGTAGCTATCAACTTCGTATGTACTACCCTGCCGTTTAACATCTCTGACAAGATGAACCTCTTCCTGGAAGATAGCATTAAAGATCGCTTGTTCCGCCTGTTAAGAATCTTGAGTCGTGAGATACAGCTGTTACAGCTGAAACAGGACATACGATCGAAGACAAGAGAGGATCTTGACGAGCAACAACGCGAATACTTCCTGCAACAGCAGATAAAGAATATCAAGGAGGAGCTCGGTAATGGCGATGGTTCTCCTGAGAGAAAAGAGTTAGAAACGAAAGCCAAGAAGAAGAAATGGTCGAAGGAAGTACAGGCTGTATTCAACAAGGAGCTTGACAAGCTGGACACTCTCAACCCTCAGAGTCCAGACTTCAGTCTGCTACTGAACTACCTGCAAACGATGGTGTCGCTGCCGTGGAATGAATTTACTAAGGACGACCTCGACCTGAAGAAAGCCAAGAAAGTGCTCGACAGAGACCATTACGGCATGGAGAAAGTCAAGGAACGAATACTTGAATACATCGCTGTACTACAACTACGTGGCGATCTGAAATCACCTATCCTATGTCTCTATGGCCCTCCAGGTGTCGGCAAGACCAGTCTGGGAAAGAGCATCGCCGAAGCAATGAACAGAAAATATGTGAGGATGTCGCTCGGTGGTCTGCATGACGAAGCCGAGATACGTGGTCATCGCCGTACTTACATCGGGGCAATGCCTGGACGTATCATTAAGAATATCCAAAAGGCTGGTTCGTCAAACCCCGTCTTTATTCTTGACGAGATAGACAAGGTTACACAGAACACAATCAATGGAGACCCAGCTTCAGCCCTGCTCGAGGTGCTTGACCCAGAGCAAAACAATGCCTTCCATGACAACTACTTGGATGTTGACTTTGACTTGTCAAAGGTATTGTTCATCGCTACAGCCAATAACCTCAGCACAATTCCACGTCCACTACTCGACCGAATGGAGATAATTGAGGTTAGTGGCTACATCACCGAAGAGAAGATAGAGATAGCTAAGCGCCATCTCATTCCAAAAGAGAAAGAAAATTCCGGGCTGAGCAAGGACAAGAAATTGACATTCACCAAGAGCGCTATAGAGAAGGTCATTGAACAGTATACTCGTGAGAGTGGCGTCAGACAATTAGAGAAACAGTTCAATAAGGCACTGCGCAAACTGGCATTCAAGAAAGCAATGGACTATGCGCTGCCCTACTTGAAGATTACACCGAAAGAGATCGAAGATCTACTCGGCAAGCCACCATTCTATCGTGACATCTATCAGGGCAACGACTATGCCGGAGTGGTGACGGGTCTTGCATGGACCAGCGTTGGCGGAGAGATCCTCTTCATAGAAACTTCACTGTCAAAAGGTAAGGCTGGCAAACTGACTCTAACAGGTAATCTGGGTGACGTCATGAAGGAGTCTGCTGTCATTGCCCTTGAATATGTGAAGGCACATATAGACACCCTCGGTGTTGACTATCGCATCTTCGAGCAATGGAACATACATATACATGTGCCTGAAGGCGCCACTCCAAAGGATGGTCCATCAGCAGGCATCACTATCGCCACATCTATCGCTTCAGCGCTGACTCAGCGCAAGGTGCGCAAGAATGTTGCCATGACAGGCGAGATAACATTGCGCGGGAAAGTACTACCTGTAGGTGGTATCAAGGAGAAAATACTGGCTGCCAAGCGTGCAGGCATAACGGACATAGTAATGTGCTGTGAAAACAGGAAAGACATAGAGGAGATACCCGACAAATATCTTAAGGGTGTGAATTTCCATTATGTAGAAAATGTACGTGAGGTGTGGGACTATGCTTTGACTGATGAGATTGTCGACAATCCTGTAAATCTCACTGTCGAGGAAGAAAAAGAAAAGAAATAATGACATTCGACCTGCAACATACCGACCAGAGCTCTGATGCCAGAGCAGGACTCATCACTACCGATCACGGAACGATAGAGACTCCTATCTTTATGCCGGTAGGTACATGTGGTTCTGTCAAAGGTGTACACTTCAGCGAACTTCGCGAACAGGTAAAGGCTCAGATCATTCTTGGCAACACCTACCATCTATATCTGCGTCCTGGATTGAATATACTGAAAGATGCTGGCGGACTGCATAAGTTCAACGGATGGGAGCGTCCTATATTGACAGACTCTGGTGGATTTCAGGTATTCTCGCTTACAAGTATCAGAAAACTTAGAGAGGAGGGGTGCGAGTTTCGTTCACACATTGACGGCTCGAAGCACATCTTCACTCCAGAGAACGTGATGGATACTCAAAGGATTATCGGTGCCGACATCATCATGGCATTCGACGAGTGTCCTCCAGGTCAGAGCGACTACACGTATGCTAAGAACAGTCTGCATCTGACCCAACGATGGCTTGACAGATGTGTCAAGAGATTTCAAGCTACCGAGCCACTCTATGGTTATCGTCAGTCGCTCTTTCCTATCGTCCAAGGATGTACCTACAAAGACCTGCGACGTGAGGCTGCAAAATATGTCGCAGATAAGGGAGCCGATGGTAATGCCATTGGCGGATTGGCTGTAGGTGAGCCCACCGAAGTAATGTACGAGATGATTGAGGTGGTCAACGAGATACTTCCTAAGGACAAGCCACGTTATCTAATGGGGGTAGGTACACCACAAAACATCCTTGAAGCCATAGAACGCGGAGTCGACATGTTCGATTGTGTAATGCCTACACGCAACGGACGCAATGCCATGCTCTTTACGTATGAGGGTACCATGAACCTTCGTAACAAAAAATGGGAAAACGACTTCTCACCAATCGACCCTGACGGATGTTATACCGACCAAGTATATACCAAGGCCTATCTGCACCATCTTTTCAAGGCACAAGAGCTCCTGGCAATGCAGATTGCAAGCATACACAACCTTGCTTTCTATCTGAGACTGGTGAGTGACGCACGTCAACATATAATACAAGGTGACTTCACACAGTGGAAACGTGGTATAATAGACCAACTGGGACAACGGAGATAAAAAATTGTTATGGACAGAAAACTGATTAGAAAGCTACACACACCGTTACGCATCCTCAGAACAGTACGCAACAGGATGGGATGGCTGGTAACACTGTGGCACTGGCTACGCCCGAAACTGGAGTGGCTGCTACACAAGCTTAGTTGGCTTCATCCACGCCGATACATCAGCATCCTCGACTGGTACATCATAAAGAAGTTTATCGGTACATATATCTTTGCTATCGCATTGATTATTTCCATCTCCATTGTCTTTGACGTCAATGAGAACCTGGCCAAGTTCAGTCAATATCACGCACCTCTCAAAGCTATTGTCTTCGACTATTACGCCAACTTCGTTCCATACTTCGCCAACCTCTTCAGTCCGTTGTTTGTTTTCATTGCTGTGATATTCTTCACCTCCAAATTGGCTGGTAACTCTGAAATCATCGCAATGCTTGCTGCAGGAATGTCATTCAAACGGCTTATGCGACCATACATGATCTCATGTGTGCTCATCTCTGCCACGACATTCTATCTTGGTGCCTATGTGATACCTCATGGCACGGTGGTAAGACAGAATTTCGAAACAATGTACAAAAACAAGAAACGTAACACTTCTGCTGAGAACGTACAGCTACAGGTGGGCGAAGGTGTCATAGCATACATACAACACTATGACAACAACTACAAACGTGGTTTCGGCTTCTGTCTGGATAAGTTCGAGAATAAAAAACTCGTAAGTCACATGACAGCAACCGAAATACAATATGATACCATCTCCGACTCCAAATACCACTGGAAGGTAACTAACTGGAAAGTAAGAAAACTTGTGGGACTAAAGGAGCAGATAACAAGCGGGACAAAGAAAGACACAGTGATACTTATGGAGCCTACCGATCTGGTATACTCTAAAGGGCAACAAGAGACATTTACCTCTCCACAACTACTCGACTATATATCCAAGCAAACATCACGCGGATCAGGCAATGTAGTGCAATATGAGGTGGAATACCATAAACGCATCGCTATGTCATTTGCTTCATTTATCCTTACCACTATAGGATTGTCACTCTCATCACGCAAGCGTAAAGGTGGTATGGGACTATATCTTGGCATAGGATTGGCACTGAGTTTTGCTTATATTATGCTGCAAACAGTCAGCTCCACCTTTGCCATCAATGCCGACACGCCACCAATACTGGCAGCGTGGATTCCAAACATTATCTTTGCATTTATAGCATACTACTGCTATAGACATGCACCCAATTGATTTTTATATTATGTATTTCGACGAATTAGACCTTAATGATAACGTGCTTGATGCGCTCTATGACATGCGCTTCGACACCTGTACCCCAATACAAGAAAAGTGTATCCCAGAGATACTTAAAGGCAAGGATGTGTTAGGCATCGCACAAACAGGTACCGGCAAGACTGCCGCATATCTGCTACCCATACTGAGCCGACTGGCGGATGGTGGTTTCCCTGAGGATGCCAACAACTGCGTCATTATGGCTCCTACACGTGAGCTGGCTCAACAGATCGACCAAGCAATGCAAGGCTTCAGCTATTATCTCAACGGAGTGAGTAGCATTGCCATCTATGGAGGCAATGACGGTAATCGATACGATCAGGAGCTGAAGAGCCTGACCATGGGAGCCGATGTGGTCATTGCAACACCTGGACGACTCATCTCTCACATGACAATGGGTAATGTAGACTTCAGCAAAGTATCGTTCTTTGTACTTGACGAGGCAGACAGGATGCTTGACATGGGTTTCTCGGATGACATCATGAAGATTGCAAAGACACTTCCTGACAAATGTCAAACCGTGATGTTCTCAGCAACTATGCCAGATAAGATCGAAGAACTGGCACATACACTTCTCAAAAACCCGACAACAGTCAAGATTGCCGTTAGCAAACCTGCCGAGAAGATTAAGCAGGAGGCTTACGTATGCTATGACACTCAGAAACTCGAGATTCTGAAACAACTCTTCCGCCAAGGCGACCTCAAACGTGTCATCATCTTCTCGGGCAAGAAGCAAATGGTGAAACAGATACAACATGCGCTGCAAAGGCTACGTATCAATAGCGGTGAGATGCACTCTGACCTCGACCAAGCACAACGCGACGAAATGATGTACCAGTTCAAGAGTGGCCAAATCGACGTACTCGTCGCAACTGACATTGTAGCCCGCGGCATAGATATTGACGATATCGCAATGGTAATCAACTTTGACGTGCCTCACGACGCAGAAGATTATGTCCACCGCATAGGGCGCACAGCACGAGCTGACCGCGACGGGCGAGCCATTACTCTGGTCAACCCTGACGATATACGCTACTTTAAGGATATCGAGCGATTTCTCGGCAAGACCATCGACAAGGTAGCTGTTCCAGAAGAACTTGGAGAAACTCCCGAATACAAGACTGCTAATCGGTCTGCTAAGAAGACTCGTCGTGACAACCGCAACAAGAACGCTCATCGCAGAA
>ODAI013971809.1_pt1 | contig 19455 bp, 14 predicted proteins | sample 1539321 | NCBI WGS metagenome assembly ODAI01 (sample SAMN02144231, study PRJEB22623) | gut metagenome | biome: sheep rumen | host: Ovis aries | place: New Zealand
TATCTTTCGTGTTCCGCACTATCCTTTTGAGGGCAGCTTTCATGTGTTTTCTGCATTTCTTCCTTCATCGGGTAATCTAAAGTCGTAGCTCGTTTGGTTAAGTTCTGCCCTTCACCGAGGCCAACGAGCTTTAAGGCTCGGCTACTATGGCGTCTGCTGACTTCTGCGGGTTCGCTGTTGCTGCTTACCGAATGGCTCGCCCCGCAGACCTCCTCGGATAAGGGCATTGTCTTTCCACCTTATACCTGCCACATTTACACTCACCATTCCGAATAGCTATCGGGTTTTGGCTTGTTTTGCAGACTTACCCACGGCTCCGTGCCTTGTATGTGGTTCCTGTTCGTCAGGCCAGATGTTTGCCGCCAGCTTCTTTCAGATTCCGCCTCACGACGGACACCCTTGCTCTTGGCTATGTGATTCCCGCTATTAGGGCTCACTCGGGACTTTCACCCGTTAGACAATACTCATGCCGAGCATACAAAGAAAGGGACATGCCGAATGTGTTGACATGCCCCTTCCGGTAGTTATTTATAGGAATTAGTCGAGCTGAGCAAGTTTGTTGTCTGAGCCGAGCACTTCCTTGATCTTGTGCTTGTACATCTTCTCCATCTCGTCGCGGGCAGGACCGCAGTACTTGCGGGGATCAAACTCACCCGGCTTCTCTGCCAAAGTCTTACGGACGGCAGCTGTGAAAGCCAGACGGGAGTCAGAATCGATGTTGATCTTGCAAACAGCACTCTTGGAAGCCTTGCGAAGCTGCTCCTCTGGAATACCCACTGCATCGGGAAGTTTGCCACCATACTTATTGATGATATCAACATACTCCTGGGGCACGCTGGAAGATCCATGAAGCACGATGGGGAAACCGGGAAGTTTCACCATGATAGCGTCGAGGACATCAAATGCCAATGGAGGAGGCACGAGCTTGCCGGTCTTCGGGTCACGGGTGCACTGCTCCGGGGTGAACTTATAAGCGCCATGTGAGGTTCCGATGGAGATAGCGAGGGAGTCAACACCTGTGCGGCTCACGAAATCAATCACCTCCTCGGGCTTGGTGTAATGGCTCTCAGCGGCCGCCACCTCGTCCTCAACACCTGCGAGCACACCGAGCTCACCTTCCACGGTGACATCGAACTGATGCGCATACTCCACGACTTTCTTGGTCAGGGCGATGTTCTCCTCATAGGGCAGTGAGGAACCGTCAATCATCACAGATGAGAAACCGAAGTCAACACAACTCTTGCAGGTCTCGAAGCTATCGCCATGATCCAGGTGAAGGGCAATCTCAGGATGCTTGCAACCCAACTCCTTTGCATATTCCACAGCACCCTGTGCCATGTACTGAAGCAATGTCTGGTTAGCATAATTGCGGGCACCTTTCGACACCTGGAGGATCACCGGACTCTTGTAGTCAGCGGATGCCTTGATGATGGCCTGGAGCTGCTCCATATTGTTGAAATTGAAAGCGGGAATGGCATAACCGCCATTGATGGCACGCGCAAACATATCCCTGGTGTTCACGAGGCCTAAAGACTTATAATCTACCATAATTGATAAATAGTTTTAAAAATGAATAGCTTATTCTAAGATTGCAAAAGTAGTATTTTTTATCGTCAATCCAAAAGGTTTTCAAGGCTTTTTTTCGTCATGAGGAACGAAAAGAGACAGAACGTTCTGACATGAAAAGAAAACCACGTCTTTTGTAAGATTGAGGTTGCAAAAACAAAGATCCCGAGGGCAAGACGAAAAGACAGCCTTGCCTTCGGGACGATGGCCTGTGAATATGGGCAGGCTACTCCTCTGAACTGAAATACTTCCAGATGACAGCGGCCAACGCGCCGCCAACAAACGGACCGATAATAAATATCCACAAATTGGCGAGAGCCGAACCGCCCTCAAACACGGCAGGTGCTATGGAACGTGCAGGATTTACCGAGGTACCGGTAATCGGTATCAAGGCGATATGGATGATCACCAGCGAAAGACCGATTGCCAAACCTGCGAAGTTGCCAGCTCCTTTCTTCTCGTCGGTCGTCCCCAAGACGACAAGCACAAAAATGCAAGTGAAGATGATCTCTGCCACAAGGCCTGCTGAAGCCAACCCGTCTCCCACATTGTTGGCTCCGGTATGGGTATTGGTCACTTCCACACCAGAAGCCAAAATGGCATAGATCAGGGCGGATCCGATAAATGCGCCGATCACCTGGAACAACATATACATGCCTGCATCCTTTGGTGAGATACGGCCTGTAAGCAAAGCGCCAAGGGTGATAGCGGGGTTGATATGGCATCCTGAAATACCTCCGATAGTATAGGCCATGGCCACGACTGCCACGCCAAAGGAGACAGCTACCATAAGAACTTGTGCCGGGGTGCCGCAACCGCCGTTGAATACTGCGCTGCCACATCCGATGAATACCAGCACCATCGTACCAATCATTTCTGCTAAATACTTCTTCATAACAAGAATCCTTTCAATAAAAATACTTTCAGAATGCAAAAATAATAAAAAATTTGCAAACCGCAACATTTTTTAAGGAAATTATCAAGAAAAAGAATGCCTACTGAAGGATGATATTCACGATGCCCATCACATCCGAGACATTGATTTGCCCGTCTCTATTGAGATCTCCCCTTTGCTGGATGAAGGCGGGATTGCCATTGCCAAGAATCTCATTGACGACCATCATCACATCGGTGACATTCACCATCCCGTCATCGTTGACATCACCCATGAGCCCAGTATCGCCTTTCATCTTGAGGGCCAAGTCGATATCCAGCACTTTGCCAGCACTTTCTTCGCCCGAAAGCCAACCACCGAAAGAGTTCACCTTATTCGCTGCAGAAACAAGGTGGAATTGATCGCCGACGACGACATAGCCGGAAGTGACAGTCTGGGCCCGGTTGGACCCCCAAAGGGTATAACTGTCCTTGACCACGCTGTTGATACTGTCAACTGTAGCGCCTACGACCTGTTTGGCTGCAGTGAAAGAGAGTGTCTTGCCCGACATCCGCTCATCCAAAGCGATGATATATGGGGTATACGCAGCCATCTCGCTCACATAACTGGTTTGTATGGTCTTGTCAGCCACTCCCTCAAAAGCCATGAGCCAGAACGAACCGCCCTGGTCCTCTTCGCTCTTATACCATGACACCTTTTCCCCATCGGCTGTCACCTGGCTGGGTTTAAAAGGCAATGAGATGACTTGCCAAGTCATGCCTTCAACATTGCCGACTTCATAATTGAAGGTCAATGCAGTGGAGAAAGTCATGCTGTCGGGTATGTAATAGTCATAGCCCGATGTCAAGGTCAGCCTCGGACCTTTATCCGAACTGTTGACGTAATTCTTGCCACTGATGCCCTTCGGCATGGTCTTGTCAAGCAAATAGAGCGTATTGGGATTGCTGTTCGCTTTCACATTCGACGTATAGGCATTTCTCACGTTGGCAGCAGCAGCCTCCTCCGGAACCGTGATGGTTGACGCGGCCAACTGCACGAAGACATCGCCCTGGCTTGTCCAGTAGATGGCTCCCTCTGATGCATGGTAGGCATCGGTCGACTGTTCGGCCCAAGAATAGACGTTGCGGCGGTGGGATGCCTTCAACTGATACTTCACCGAGAAATCGGTAAGGGGAATCTCGTAATATTTCTCCTCGGAGGTTCCTTTCTTGATACTGACAAGACAACTATCGACCACAGTTTCACCGGCACCCTCTCTCACAAGCGAAAGCATGACGGCCTTGTCGTAGTCTTTCGCATCATTGTTGGTGAAGGTGACCTTGCAGAGGATCCTGTCACCGACGATGGTCTGGCTGGCCTCATCAAGGTTGATGACCTCGATGTCCTTTCCGATATCAAACACGTTGTCGTCGGAATTGGAATAGAAATACTGACTGTCATATTCATCCACAGAGAGATAGAACTGGTCGCCCTGAATGTCAAAGTCTTTCTCAGGGGGGATATAGAGGTCGAATTGGGTGTTTGTCCCTGCCGGTATCGACATGTTGTCATAAGAGACCTGAACGACCCTATTACTGGCCTTGTCGAGTTTTCTCACATAGACAGGTCCGAAAAACTCCTCATCCTCGTTGTCGAAATCAAAATGCAGATAGTCGCCATTCATCTCCAGTCCGCGCATTACGAAATCTGCTTTTGGTACAGGAGTGAGTTGCATATTCAATGAACTGATAGTCACATCGATGTGATTCTTGTCTGTTCCTGCCATGACCCGCCATGCTGCCGTTGATGATGTTTTATACACCAGTTTCAGGGTATAGTGCCCCTGAGTGATGCCGCTGCCAAGTGTGAGATTAGCGGCTTCATAGGTCTGCATGCCTCCAGAGGACAGGGTCACGGAAGATGAAGCCAGCACCGACTGGATAGTTCCGTCATCAGCGACAAGTGCCACGCCATAAGTCAGTGACTTCGAGGCAGAGGTGGTATTGATGAAAGACTGCTTAAAAGTAATGCCACTGAAATTGGCTGTGCTGGAACGGCGACTATAGGTACGCCCGTTTTTCAGACTGGGACGGCTATACGCCCTGAGATATTCCGCAGGTGCCACATAAGTGTCAGTACCAGAAGGTTTGAGCCCGATCACCGCGGTTTGGTTGACACTCAGGTGATAATTCTTGACATGATCACTGAGGTCGTGATCCGTAGCATGAGCCACGGAAATGCGGAAATAGCCATTGCCTACCCCTGCCCATCCCCAATTGAGATGAAAGAGACCGTTTCCGTCGTATCCATCACAAATAAAAGTATGGCCCTGCGAGAGATTGGTATAAGCGGTGTAGATTACAGGCTGATTGTTGCGCAACTCATTGATCAGAAGGCTGTCCCATTGCTGTTCATCGTAGGATTGGCGATAGACATAATGCATGGTGCTGGGATAGCCGAAATATTTTGGCAGACGGTCAGGTATGATATATGTATAAGCGCCTGAGCCATCAGAACAGTAGTTCATATTCGTAGCCTGACCACAATAGAGCATGAGTTTGGACACCGCATTGATACTGGCCTGCGACGAAGCTGCAGTGAGCTCATCGGGCATGTTGTCCCAATCAAAACGGGTGGCAGACAGCTTCGGCATCACAATACCTCTCGTTGAAGTGGTATATGAGGGGATGGATGCCGTATAACCGGTAGGGTAACGATGATAGCGCATTACCTGGGCAAGAGCGGTGGCAGTGCAGCCTGTAGGACATTTTGTACCGCCATCAACCGGACAAAGGCTGTTATAAGGCGCACGCTGGGCCCACTTGGTGGTGATAAGAGGTGCGATAACTTCCGTGGAATAGAGGTGATGCGGGGCATAGGCTCGAGCTACGCCTTTCTGCACAGCCTCGACGCATTCATCGTAATAGGCCAGCCATGCCTTCATGCCATCCGGCATATCGTCAGGATCGCAGTTGCCTGAGTCAGCATAACCAAGGATGGGACTAAACGCATCGTCACCAGCGACAATCACGAAACCGCCTTCCTGCTGAATATTGAAGATATAATAGCCATTTCCTCTTACGACTGCAGAGGAGTGCAAAGACTTTTTCACAGATGAATGCGCTGGGGAAGCCATGCGCTGTCCCGACAAGAAGTCTTGCGCCAAACGCAACGCACGTGTCTGACTTATGGGAGTGGCCATAACAGCGATTGTCATGGTCATCGTCATCAATAACAGGAGATACCTTTTTACACTCATCCTAAACTAAACCGGCTGCAAATTTCGCAAATAAAAACCAAATAACATTACAAATTCGCATTTTTCAGAATAAATCGATTGATATTTAACAAAAAAAGGAGTACCGCCGTACTCCAACCTTTGTTAACCTTAAATCTAATACTATGAAAAACACGTTGCAAAGATAGTACGATTCATTCATCCATGCAACTGTCTGGTGGGGAAAAATGTATTTCTCACACTTTTCTTGACTTAGGTCAAGAGCACGCCACGTCACACCAACAAATGACGGGTTTTCATCTCGACATACCGGTTAATGACATCAACGGTGAGGCGCTGGGGCGAGGTGAGCAGACCATAAATGCCGTTCTGCTTCAATGTACTGATGATCAAACGTCGCTCATAAGCCAGTTTCTCGGCAATGACATGTTGATAACAATCCTCGATATCATGGACCGGCGTCGCCGTAAAACCAGACAATTCGACATCCTCGAAAAAAACGACTAACAGACGATGACGCTGATTGAGCAGCCGGAGATAGGGCAACTGACGTTCCAAACTGGAGAAATCGGTGAAATTGGTGTAGAGGACGAAGAAACTCCGACGGCCTACCAGACGGTCGACATTCGGGCAAAGGATGGAATAATCGGACTCTCCAAAAGAGGTCTGCAAGGCATAAAGCGACTCAAGGATGCGCTGCATCTGTCCTGAGCTCCTTTCCGCCGGCACGAAAGAGCCCATTTTGTCGTCAAATGTGATGACACCGGCCTTGTCTTGCCGGTGGATGGCGACATAAGAGAACACCAACGAGGCGTTGATGGAGTATTCAAGGAATGTCATGCCCCCAAACGACTGTTGCATCAACCTCCCCTTGTCAATCAGCGAGAAGACCTGTTGCGAACGCTCATCCTCATAGACATTGACCATCAAATGGCTTCTTCTGGCACTTGCTTTCCAATTGATGGTGCGGTAATCATCGCCTTGGACATAGTCTTTGATCTGCTCAAACTCGGTGTTGTTGCCAGCCAAGCGCACCCTTTTGATGCCCATTTCACTGAGGTTGTCTGTTGTAGCCATCAACTCATACTGACGGAGCATGAGAAAGGATGGGTATACCTTCACCGTCGTGGGAACGGCAAACCGGAGGCGGCGTTCAGCCAGTCCAACGCCCGTGGAGACGAATACAAGCTGATCGCCAAATGAATATTCGCCTCGAACCAGAGGTCGAACGGAGTAGTTCATTTCACGGGACTCACCCTTATCCAACTGGCCACGCATGGAGAAGTCACGGTTTTGCAACTGAATGGGTAATTCGTCAATCACTTTCAGACGTAGGGCCAATGATGACAGGTTGGCAAGACGGATCCTCACCTCATTGTCATCTCCCAGTGAGAAGCGACTCGCACACAACCGCGACGCCTTGAGACGGACTTGAGAATAAAGGACAAGGATATCCGCCACCACAGCCATGACCAGCAGCACAAGCGACCACTGCCCCACAAGGAACAATGGACTATAGGCCACTCCTGCCGCCATGAGTGCGGATGCCATAGCCATCACGATATAAAACCTGCTCGTCAGAAACATAAGTGCAGTGCCTGATTACTGGGGTACTTCTACCTGGCTAATCAACTTGTCGATCATCTTGACGGCATTGTAACCCTCCATTTCGGCCTCTGCTGTGAGAATCAGACGATGCTGCAGAACAGAAGGAGCTACGTATTTGATGTCGTCGGGCGTCACGAAATCCCGGCCTTGCAATAAAGCATATGCTTTTGAGGCCTTGAGTAAGGCCACACCGGCACGTGGCGACGCACCGAGAAAAACAGCTTTGCTGCTTCGGGTCAACTGGATGATGCCAACGATATAACGGAGCAGGGAATCGTCGACCACCACCTCACCCAACAATTCACGGTACTGCAGGATCTCACCATGCGACAGCATCGGCTGGATGTCATCGAGCTTGGCAAGCCTTGCGTTCTCATGATGACGTTTGAGAATGACGACCTCAAGATCGGCGGGAGGATAAGACATGACGACCTTCATCAGGAAACGGTCGAGCTGGGCCTCAGGCAACTTGTAGGTGCCTTCTTGTTCCACGGGGTTCTGGGTGGCGATCACCGTAAACAGGTCGTCCATGGGGTGGGTAATGCCGTCGATGGTGGCCTGACGCTCCTCCATCACTTCGAAGAGGGCGGCTTGTGTCTTAGCCGGGGCACGATTGATCTCGTCGACCAACACGATATCGGCGAAGACAGGGCCTGGATGGAAGTCAAACTCAGCTTCCTTCATATTGAAAACCGATGTGCCAAGCACATCACTCGGCATGAGGTCGGGGGTGAACTGCAACCGGCTGAACCGGGCATCGATAAGGCGGGCCATCAGGCGAGCAAGCAATGTCTTGGCTACTCCTGGCACGCCTTCCAGCAAGACATGGCCATCGGCCAGCACAGCGGTGAGCAACAAGTCCACAGCACGACTCTGGCCGACGACAACAGTTCCTATTTGCTGACGGACCAGCATCATTTTCTCTGAAAACGCTGTCAAATCAAGGCGGCGTAGTTGATTCTCTTCCATATTTATCGTTTGGATTTGTTTGTTGACCATTATATTTGTGTGATGATTTCATTGATTTTCGTCATGGCTTCCAACAGTTGCGGATTGCTGACAGTCACGCCTTCGGCCGTCAGGGTACGGATCATCTGCAGTGTTCCAGCCACATCACCTTCTGCCATTCCTGTGTGCTGCGACAGTCGTTGCAGATTTGCCTCCTCTTCGGTCTTGTCATCGATGTCGATAAGCAGTTCACGGCGCAGCTCTTCCTTGAAATAGGTGTATTTCTTGCACAATAGATCATGATTGTCATGATGACGGAAATAAATCGTACCGAGAATCTTCACAAACTCCATATTGCGGTTCACAGGAGGGGATATCACGGGTATCATACGCTGACGGCGACGTGCAGTGAAAAACATCATCAGGATAATGGCGGCCAGCAGGGTGTAAAGAGCCCATCGCAAGGGTGGCCGTTGCAACATATAATAGAGGGGAGAGGTCATGCCGTCACCCATCTGCTGAAGATCTGTACCATATTGAAGGACGGAGGGTTCTACCCGCACCACAGGCAAGTCGGCGATTTGTGACAACTGGAAACTGAGAAACCGTGATATACCAGGATCCAGCACGCCATAATTGGTGAAAAGCAGCGGACAGGAAACAACATGGAGTTCCCCACGGCCTATGCTTGCAGCTACAGAAACAGCTCTGATACCGGCTATGGTAGTACCCAACTTGGAGACCGGTTGTTTCAACGGACAAGTGGCCCGGAAACCCATATCCGGGATTTTCATCTGGAAAGACAACAATGTCGGGGGAACTGCGACACGGCCGTCTTGCCCAAAGACCAATGTATCTGCCGGAAGGTAGCCTTTGAGACTCTTTGCGAGTTCTTCTTTCTCAAAAAAATGATAGGAAAACATGGATTCCGACAAATTCTCCCAAGGATATCGCAAGGAATCAGTATCGAAATAGAATCCTGTCGTCACAAGCATCAATTTATTGCCATTCCTCAAGCAACTGTCAAGACGTGCCAAGGTAAGAGAGTCCCACTCCATGTAATGAGCAACAAGGAGGTATGAGCGTCGGCCGACAAAGCGGAACAGACTATCCGGGTCATCCGTGAAGACAGTGTAACCTTCTGGCAAAGTGGATTCCGCCATTTGGTCGAACAACTGGCAACCGAAAGGCTCATCGCTGTCATGGCGGAAAGAGGCGTCCCAGTCGAACCTCCGTTCGCCAAACATCTCATATATCTGCCAGAAGGCAAACAAGACAATGAGGCCCACCAGCACTGCGGCCACTGATCTACGGCTCATGCTTCACCTCCTTTCAACACTTCTTCCTGCAAAGCGGACATCGTCTGATATAACATCTCATCAGCCTCGAAATGGCCATAACGCACACGCAGGAAATGGTGTGTCATCTTGAGGAATGGGGCGGAGCCCATCTCATTGGCGTATTCCATGGGGGTCTTACTGATACGCCAGGAAATACGGCCACGTTCGTCGAGTATCCTCAAAGTGCGCAGATAGAGCAAGCGCACCAAGGAGGAGTAATTATGTGCTTCGAGAGCCAAACGAATCTCTACGTCGTAGTCGATCTCGTAGATGTCGTCAGAATCCTCGTCCTTGACTTTCGGCAGCTGGCCTGAGCGCAACAGTCCTTCTTGATAAAAGCGATAAAACAGGAACGCGATCAGAATGATGCCCAGTATGGCATAGACCACCCAAGGGATGGAGGAGAAAAAATCGGCGACGTTGTCAAAGAAAACCGACCCAGAATCCTCGACAGCTCGGCTACTCTGATGTGCCATATCCCTTATCGGATCATCGCCCACCAACGAATCGCCCACCAACGAGCGCTTGTAGTCGTGGCCTTGGAAAAGCCGTGCTGCAAGCGAATCGTCGCGCATGAGGGTTGAAGGACTGGCAGGCATGGGCATGAGGGTTAGAGTTGTTCGAAATGCTGGATGTCGCTCTCCACCGATGTGTCATCCACACGTTCTGACACCGTGCCATATTGATAGGCAGCTGCCATCAAGGTCATGGAGACGACGAGGAAAAAAGCGAAATAGGACAAGGCCATGAGCAGATAGGAGAAAAAGCCTGTCAACAAACCTTCTGGCTCTCCAGTGCTGGTCAACAAGCCTAAAGCTGTGCCAAACAGGGATGAAGGCAACCCGATTACCATGGTCATGAAAAAGCCAAAAAGCATCATCAATACGAGTGTGAGAAACAATTGGAACCATGCGCGAAAACCCAGACGGAATGCCTTGACGAAAGAACCCACTATGCTCTCCCGCTCAAAGAGGAAAACTGAAGGCAAAAGCGACAGTGGTATCAGTATGACCAGTGACAACAGGGAGAGGAAACTGGTAGAGATGAACAGGACCAGCACACAGTTAAATGCCAAGGCTGCCAACCAGAAGGTTCGCACAGACATCCTGACATAAATGGGCATCATCTGTCGCTGAGTGAAACCGTCGATGCTGTTTTCGTGCTCATGGTAGGATGTCAGCAACGAGTAGACATGCACAAAAGCCATCCAAACGCCCACGAAAACTACCACAGAGAAAAAGAACCTATAATCTTCCTGCCAACAGAACAGTTGATCAAATACCATCAGGCCGGAAGAGAGGGAATCGTCGGGAAGCATGAAAGCCGACAACCCGAGCAGAAGACTCCATGGCAGGAACAGGGCGAAAGCAGAACAGAACCACACCCTGCGGTTCTGCCGCAAGAAATCGAAGGTAGCCTCGATGCACGCCGACACCGACCTGTTCTCGTAGAGCAATATCTTATCCCACGGCTGACTCATCACGATGACGTTTGATCGGTAATAACACATAATAGAACAAGACGAAAGCCAACGACAGGAGAATGACCAACAGACGGAAGGCATCACCGATTTCGGTGTAACGGGTAAAGAACCCTTCTATGAAGGCCGCAACGACGAAAATGGGTATCGTGGAAATCAGCACTTTGATGCTATGCCTTGCTGCCACCAGAAATGACTGCAACCGGCTATAGGTGCCGGGGAAAAGCCATCCGTTTCCAAGCGTGATTCCAGCTCCTCCAGCGATGACAATGGCTGAGAGCTCGAGCGTGCCGTGGAGCATGATGGCGAGGATGGCATCGACAAAAAGACCGCGGACGATGAAAAACGTGATGAACGCTCCCACCATGATGCCATTGTTCATGAGATAATAACCTGTTCCGAAACTGGTGAAAAGTCCCATGACATAAGTCACAAACGACACCATGATGTTGTTGATCGTAATGCCCAGGAAACTGGCCAGCTGAGGTCCCATGGAATAAACGGCCATCGGGTTTCCTCGCTCGATATTGTCAAGGGTCATGTCGACATAGTAATCTCCGAGAATGGCTCTCGGAAAGGCGGGATCTCCGAAAGTAGACAAGGCTCCGACGAAAACGAAGAACATGAACACGACAAGAGAGATCAGCAGTCCATGACGGGCTCCATAAACGCTCAACGGCACCTCATGGGTCCAGAACCTGACGAAATGCGACCATGGAGTATGTTTATGCTGATACAACTCGCGGTGTAAGCCCAAGGCGAGATCGTTGAGATAAGCGGTAATGGGCGAAGAGGGGTATTGTGTCTGTGCAAAAGCCAGGTCGGACGTGATCTCATTATAGGCTCTGACGCGGTCGTCGGGTGTAGTGAACAACGTATCACCCAACATCAATTCCACTTTTTTCCATTTCTCAAGATGACGCCTTATGAAAACAGCTTCTTGCATAAGAATTCTTTTTCTTCTTTGCAAAAGTAAAAAGAATTCTCTACATTTGCAAACGATTATTGTTTTTATGGCTCAGACAAGCATCATCACCGGACAATATGTCTGCATCCGGCAGTCGGCTGCCACCGTGGTCCAGCGTTTTTTCGCCTGGGTCATCGACATGGTTGCACTGACCGTGGCTTTCCCGATCCTTTTTGGCATTGCCTTGGCATTCAACAGCCTTACTGACTCCATGGAGGTGATCATATCCGTGTTTCTAATCATTGCCTACCTATGCTATCCGCTGTATATGGAGATACTCACCGATGGACAGACCATCGGGAAAAGCCTGATTGGTATCCGGGTTGTCTGCCTTGACGGATCCACTCCCAACAAGAGCGCCTATATGCTCCGATGGCTGCTCTATGGCGTTGACTTCATGTGCCTGGGCATCGGATTGGCTGCCATCATCTTCTCCAAGAACAGCCAGCGCATCGGCGACCTGGCAGCAGGCACCACGGTGGTGAAGACCACCAAGGGCAAGCGGCCCGCTATCCTCAACTCTTTCAGCTTTGCCCAACAGGGATACTCACCTCACTACCCGGAGGCTGCATCCTTGTCGATGAGGCAAGTAGATGTCATCGGGCGTGTCCTTTTCACTTCGAACAACAAACAGCGATGGCGGCAATTGCATCAGCTTTCCTCCAAAGTGGAGAATCATCTGGGCATCAAAGCACAGGAGCCGGATGCCGAGCGGTTTCTGCTCAACATCTACAATGATTTTCAATACTATGCGATGAAAGTGGTTTGACCGACAGATTCAAGACCAGCAGAGATCGTGGTTTGGCATCCCGTCCTTCAGAGGGTTTGGGGGAGATACACAAAAAAAGGAGTACCGCCGTACTCCAACCTTTGTTAACCTTAAATCTAATACTATGAAAAACACGATGCAAAGATAATCACTTGCACCGTGTCTTGCAAATATTTACCAAGAAAAAGTGTAAAAAATACAACTTTCTTGATTTATATCAATTTCAGAGCCGTGCGGGCACACTGAGAAACAAATTCTCACTTCGCACCCCCGTCAAACGACGAATCGCCACCCTTCTACCGCAAAAGCACCACACCCTCCTGCTTCTTGCCGTCCATCATGATCTTGAGCGGATGAGGAAACTTGACATGCCTCACATATTGTGTCTCCTCGACTGCAGGCATGGCATCGAGCACTTCTTTTCGCCAAACGCCCTCGCCAACATAGGTGTTGACCGTGAAATAACCCACACCGAAACTGGTGAGATTCTGGAAGAAATGGGTACCCTGGCTGGGGTCTATGCGGTAATTCTTGAGCCCCACCTCGACGATGAGCTTTGAGGCACTGATATGGGGCCATTTCACTGGAATGCCCAACCAATAGTCACTGGAGCCCCAACGGCCTGGACCCACAAGCACATATCCACGGCCTTCATTGAGAAACTTACGGTTGATCTTCTCTATCTCGTTGGCGATGGCAGGATTGTTGGAGGCGGTGAAGTTGTCGTCGGTCTTCACATATACCACGTCGGTGATATCCTCGTTGATACCATGACCGAGTGACATGTGCGACCGCAGAAGGCACTGCTCGTCGGGAATAGTGGTGAGGTCGGTCTCCAACATCTGTTTGGAGTCGACGATCGGACGGATCTGGAGCAAATAGAAATCGAGCAGCTGGTTGCCGTGGATATTACAGGCGAACTCTATCTCCACGGGACGGTGCATTCCCTCGGAACCGAAGCGCATGGCCATCTGCATGATCTCCGGGAAGGGGAACACGCCATGTTGCAACACGCCTGAGAAAGAAATGACCTTGCGGCCACCCTCATAGATGCCGTCGCGGATAACTTGATCGTAGGGATCATAGGTAGAGGCGATATGGGCCAGCGACTGGTCCTTGTCGGCCTCCTTGACCCTGAGCTTGAGGATATTGAATCCGTCGTCGACTTTGAAATCCGAGGCTGCATTCTCCATGTCAAGGGCATAGAATTTGGTCTGCGTCTCACGCAGTGCGGTCTCCATCTCACTGGTCTGAAGCACCTGATTGGGATGATACGGACTGACACGCAGTGTCTGGCCGCCATCCACAATGTATTTGCCCAAGCCGAGGGCAAGGCTGGCGATACCATCCTCAGCCTTCTCGTCGCCGATGGGATAATAATTGAGCGAGCGGAGCACACCACTGATGTTGGGATAGAAATGATTGCCGTAGGCATTTCCCACCACCTCCTGAAGGATGACAGCCATTTTCTCGGAGTCGATCACATTGCTCGTGGCGGTCATATAGGCTTTGGAGTCACGGTAATATACTGAAGCGTAAACACCTTTGATGGCACAGGCGAGCATCCGGAGCATCTCGTACTTGTCGTCAAGATAAGGGATCATGTAGGTGGAGTAGATACCTGCGAATGGCTGGTAATGGGCATCCTCCAACAACGATGACGACCTGACAGCAATAGGACTCTTGGTGGCCTCGAAGAAGGTGAAGAAATCAGCAATCAGGGAGTCGGGCAATTGTGCGCGGAGGAAATGCTGGAGAATCTCCTCGTCTGACGCATCACTGAGAGCAATCTGGTAGAGGTTGTTGGCATCCATGAACTTGTCGAAGATGTCGGTGCACAAAACGACGGTCTTCGGTATCGACACCGAGGCGCGCTCAAAGGAGTTTAGCTCAGGATGGCGCTTGATGATGTTGTCGAGGAAAGCCAGTCCCCTACCCTTTCCTCCCAAGGATCCGTCGCCGATGCGGGCGAAATGGGCGTAACGGTCGTACTTGCCGCGGTCGAAGACAGCCACGACACCCACATTCTTCATCTTGCGGTATTGTACGATGGCATCGAAGATGATCTGACGATGGGCATCGACATCCTTGAGCTTATGCCAGGTGACGGTCTTCAGGAAACGGGAGACGGGGAAAATGGCTCGGGCACAAAGCCAACGGCTCACATGATTGCGTGAGACGTGGTAAAGCATCGACTCATTCGGGATATTGAATATGTTGTCCTGCAACTCTTTGAGACTCCTGACACGCTTCACCTCATGCTTGGTGACTGGGTCGCGGCAAATGAAATCGCCAAACCCCATATGCTCGGCCAACAGCTTGCGCAGGTCGATATTCATCTTCTTGGAGTTCTTGTCGACATAGAGGAACCCTTCCTCATGAGCACGGGCTTCGTTCTCGACCTCTGCGCTCTGCAAGATCAGGGGCACATACTCATCACGGCGACGGATCTCACGGAGCAACTTGAATCCAGCCTCAGGATCTTTCACGCCATCCTTGGGGAAGCGCACGTCGCTGATGATGCCTTGCGTGTTGTCGGAGTATTTCTCATAAAAAGCCATAGCTTCCTCATAGGTGCGGGCAAGCACCACCTTGGGGCGGCCTCGCTTACGCTGAGCTGCAGCATGGGGATTGAGGGCCTCTGTCGAGAAACGCTGGCTCTGCAGAAGGATATAACTGTAGAGATTGGGAAGCACCGAGGAATAAAACCGTATGTTGTCTTCGACCAGAAGGATCATTTGCACACCAGCTTCTTGCATATCGTGCTCGATGTTCATCTTGTCCTCCAGCAATTTGATGATCGACAGGATGAGATTGGTATCGCCAAGCCAACAGAACACATAATCGAAAATCGACATGTCCTCATCCTGTATCCGACGGGTGATGCCATGGGAGAAGGGCGTAAGCACCACGCAGGGCAGATTAGGAAAATGCGCCTTGATGTCACGGGCCACGCTGAAAGCGTCATTATCAGCATTGCCAGGCATACAGATCACCAAATCGATGGCTGTGGTCGAAAGCACACGACGGGCTTCTTCCGTGGTGCACACCTGAGTGAACGAGGGCGGGTAGCGCATCCCGAGCTGCATATACTCATCAAAAATCTTCTCGTCGACTCTTCCGTCATCCTCGAGCATGAAAGCATCATAGGGATTGGCGACAATGAGGACATTGAAGATACGGTGGGTCATCAGATTGATGAACGATACATCTTTCAAGTAAAACTTGGTGAACTCCTGAGGTATGACATTCTCCATGGCGGGGATTTTTCTGCAAATTTAAGGGATTTCATCGAAAACACCAAAAAGAGACTGAGAAAAGCCTTATTATCGGCTTAAAAAGCATGCCATGGTCAAAAAGCAAATCTTTCGGGCTTTTTTCAGTGATTTTATTTGGAGGTTACATAAATATTCGATATATTTGCGTGCAGCAAATGACAATTTGTTAGTCTAACCTTTAAAATGAATTACTATGGAAGTTGAGAAAATCATGCGTGCCTTGGAGCAGAAGCATCCAGGCGAATCTGAGTACTTGCAGGCTGTGAGAGAAGTCCTGCTGTCAGTGGAGGATGTCTATAACCAGCACCCTGAATTCGAAAAAGCAAAAATCATCGAGCGTATCGTGGAGCCTGAGCGCATCCTGACCTTCAGAGTACCCTGGGTGGACGACAAAGGTGAGGTGCATGTCAACCTCGGCTACCGTGTGCAATACAATAGCGCCATTGGACCATACAAAGGTGGATTGCGCTTCCACCCGTCTGTCAACCTCTCTATCCTGAAATTCCTGGGGTTCGAGCAGACATTCAAAAACGCACTCACGACATTGCCTATGGGCGGTGGCAAAGGCGGCTCCGACTTCTCCATCCGCGGGCGTAGTGACGCGGAGGTGATGCGCTTCTGCCAGGCTTTCATGCTGGAACTCCACAAGGTGATTGGCCCCGACATGGACGTGCCGGCAGGCGACATCGGCGTGGGCGGACGTGAGATCGGCTACCTCTTTGGCATGTATAAGAAACTCACGCACCAATACCAAGGCGTGCTCACGGGCAAAGGCATCGAATGGGGTGGCTCGATTCTCAGACCTGAGGCCACCGGATTCGGCGCACTCTATTTCGTAAACCAGATGCTGCAGACGCATGGCATCGACATCAAGGGGAAGACCGTAGCCATCAGCGGATTCGGAAACGTCGCCTGGGGCGCTGCTAAGAAAGCCACCGAATTGGGGGCCAAAGTCGTCACCATCTCCGGCCCTGATGGTTATATCTACGATCCTGCCGGACTCGATGACGAGAAGATCGCATACATGCTGGAACTCAGGGCCAGCGGCAATGATGTCTGCGAACCGTATGCAGAGGAGTTTGAGGGCTCTACCTTCTATCCTGGTCGCAAGCCATGGGAGGTGAAAGTGGATATCGCCCTGCCCTGCGCCACACAAAACGAACTCAACGGCGACGATGCCGACATGCTTCTCGCCAACAAGACGCTCTGCGTGGCTGAGGTCTCCAACATGGGATGCACAGCAGAGGCCGTGGACAAGTTTGTAGCAGCTGGGCAACTGTTCGCTCCTGGAAAGGCTGTGAACGCTGGTGGCGTGGCTACCTCCGGCCTTGAAATGACCCAGAACTCCATGCGATTGTCATGGAGCGGCAAGGAGGTGGACGAGAAACTGCACAGCATCATGTCAAACATTCATGGACAGTGCGTGAAATACGGCAAAGAGCCCAATGGTTACATCAACTATGTGAAGGGCGCCAACATCGCAGGCTTCATGAAGGTGGCCAATGCCATGATGGCTCAGGGTATCGTATAGCCAACTCCAGGAAAAGAAAACCCTTTCGTAACAATCATACCATACCTACAACAGAGGGCGCGCCTTGATGGCGCGCCCTTGTTTTTTGTTGACCGATATCAGAGGACACTCAGCTCAGCGGACAGTGTTGATGGTGAACTCGGAAACATTCGACATCACACGCTCACCTTGCAACACCGAGAGGCAGAAAGTGGCCGTGCCATTCCTCATCCGGGCGGTCTTGACCATGGCGGTGTAGCGGATGCCCTTACCAGGGTCAAGGCGCTCCACATGTACGGTAGGTGAGATATAGACATTACGGACACCCGTCGACTCCATCACCGTGGGTTGCAAATCGTAAAGCGTATGCCCAGAGGCATTGTAAACCTCGAAGATGACTTTCGACACCTCATGGGAGTTGAGACACCCGTCACGGTTGCCGTCGACGAAGCGCGCATTGCGGATCACAATGTCATTGTTGACCGAATAACCACTGCTGATCTCCTCGATGCTCGAGGATCCGGGCGACATGCTCCGCGGACTGGATGCGGAATAGTCGCCGGTGTAATCGGAACCCTGGAAATCGTATAGACGGTCATCACCGCTATTGGATGGATCATAATAGTCATCCGTTGAATACGAACGGTTCTGATAGCCGCTATTGCTACTGACACGCTCTTGGGCCTTGCGGTGTTGCACATTCTCGTAATGCTCATGCACCTCACGCCTCTCGGCCTGATCGGCGGCGTTGCCGATGGCAGCTCCAACAATAGCACCACCAGCCATGCCGAGAATCGTACCCACATCGCTACCACGCGGACCGTCGGTGATGCCGCCAATGGCGGATCCCAGGATCGAACCAAAATGAGCACCAGTGAAAGCGCCCGAACCCGTATACGTGCCACAGCCGCTAAACAGCAGGACAGCACACACTGACATAACTGTTACTCTTCTCATATCTTCTCTATTTTCGTCGCAAATATAATCAAAAAACATGAAATCGGCATATCACCGATGCAAAATTACGATGAAATGACAGGAAAACAGCGGGAAAATCCCCATATCAGGATAGGGAAAACCCTAAACGTCAACACAGTTTTCAAATTGAGACAAAAAAATCCAGACCCGTGAAGGATCTGGACTCTTATAGGTGGAATGGTCTTCCGACTTATTCAGCCTTGGCCTCCTCTGCAGGAGTCTCAGCCTCAGCCACAGGAGCCTCAGCCTTGGTAGACTTGCGGCTGCGACGGGTCTTCTTACCAGTCTTGGCGGTCTTGGCCATGTTGTCGTCGAAGTCGACAAGTTCGATGAAGCAGATCGGAGCAGCATCACCAATACGATGACCGAGCTTGATGATACGGGTGTATCCGCCGGGACGATTGGCAACCTTCTCAGCCACAGGGCCGAAAAGCTCCTTGAGGGCTTCCTTGTTCTGCAGGTAGCTGAACACCACGCGGCGTGAATGAGTGGAGTCATCCTTGCAGTGGTTGATCAGCGGCTCAGCATATTTCCTGAGTGCCTTTGCCTTGGCCAGAGTCGTAGTGATTCGCTTGTGCATAATCAGCGAAATCGTCATGTTGGCAAGCATCGCGTGACGATGGTCAGCGGTACGGCTCAGATGGTTGAATTTCTTATTGTGTCTCATTGTTCGTTTTTATTTGTCAAGTTGATACTTTGAAATATCGGTTCCAAACGAAAGGTTCAGGCTCTCAAGCAGGTCGTCAAGCTCGGAGAGCGACTTCTTACCGAAGTTGCGGAACTTCAGCAGGTCGGTCTTGTTGTACTGTACAAGGTCGCCAAGTGTCTCCACGTCAGCTGCCTTGAGGCAGTTGAGCGCACGCACACTCAGATTCATGTCAGTCAACTTGGTCTTGAGA
>ODAI010330414.1_pt1 | contig 19451 bp, 19 predicted proteins | sample 1539321 | NCBI WGS metagenome assembly ODAI01 (sample SAMN02144231, study PRJEB22623) | gut metagenome | biome: sheep rumen | host: Ovis aries | place: New Zealand
CGATTTGCAACAGTGGCGTGAGGCTGGAAAGGTCTCTGATCTTTTTTTGTACAGCCAGAGCAGGCATTCAAAATTGCTTTAACCGTTTGGTCGCGAAGTTGGGTCCAGCTGTTACTGGCAATCACTTTTCCAAAAAGAGTTCTGTCTCCAAATGCATCAAAGTTTTCAATGTGGGCAGAAAATCCAAGTCCCTTTGGCAGAACATCTTTTTCAATTGCACGCGCGAGGTCTTCTGTAGAATACTCTTCTGGCAATCTGAAAGGCGGAACCAGCGTTACATGAATAGGCGTGCCATGCCCGCTCTTACAGCCATAAGCCTCGTTCATATAGCGGCGGCAATCTTCAAGAGTAAGCGTCAAATCCTCCGGCAGCAAAACGCCAATAAAATGTGTTTGTTGAATAAAATTATTTTGTTTCATTTTTTATATTATATCACAAATTAAGGAAGAAGTTGGGCACCTTAAAAAATCTTTGCCCTACCCTTTTTAATTTCCGAACGGATTTTTTTGAGTTTAAGCTTTCGTTCTTTACTGGCCTTTGTTGGTTTGGTTGGCTTACGTTTTTTGGGAACCACAAGAGCCTGCACAATCCTGTTTTCAATCCTGTCCAGCGCAATCTTCCGGTTGACTTCCTGAAAGCGTTCATCATCAACATTAAGAACAATACAATTTTCGGCATTAATAATTGCAGCAAGTTTTGTCCTGAGGCGTGCACGTTCTTCTTCTGTAATTCCATCAATGGCAGACAAGGCAAGCTTAAGGCAGACCTTGGTATTGACCTTGTTTACGTTCTGCCCACCCTTACCTCCACTACGGGCAAAGGTTATTTGAGAATTGTTGAAGATGGAGGTGTGGAGGTCAGGTTTATTCATATATTTCCAATATTTGATATTATACACATAATTTTTCGAAAACAAAATATCAACTATTATCCTGATACACAATTATTGATTTATTTCTTTGTCCAATCATTATAATCATACGAGATTTTTAAATTTGCAGCATTTGTTGCTGGGTTAGTTACATTTCTTGAAGAAGATCCACAATACCAGTTATTTGTATCTAAGAATGTAGCAGAGGAAAGAGCGGTGCAAGAAGAAAAAGTACTATAGGAAATCTTTTTTACCGTTTTAGCAAAAGTCACTGAAGTAAGAGTCTTACAGTTGCCAAAAGCATAACTCTCAATATTCTTGGCATCAACTGTAATACTTGTAACACTTATACAAGAATAAAAAGCACTATTACTAATTGTTGTAATATTCGACATTGTTATTTTATATAATGAATTACATCCATAGAAAGCACTGTTTCCTATTGTAACAACTCCATTTAAGGAAACTTCTCTGAGTCCTGTAGATGCAAAAGCAGAAGAACCTATTGTTTTTACAGAACTTGGTATAATCACAGAAGTAAGCGATGAACAATTATAAAAGGCATTACTACCAATTGTTGTAAGTGTTGAAGGAAGAATTATGCTTGTTAATTTTGTACAACTTACAAAGACCGACTTTGAATCAGATGTACTGGCAATTGCTTCCAATCCTGTTGTTCCCGATAAATCCAGAGTTATATTCTTATTTGCAACCTTTATTTTTGTAGCAAGTCTTACTAAAGTGTTCTGATTGATTGCACCAGTTACCTTGATTATGCAACTCTCTGTAAGAGATGATAAATTCATATTTTGGATTGTATTGTCAGTAACAGAAATTCCACAAACCCAGTTTGCATATAGAGTTATCACAGTTCCATGAGGATAAGTAATAGCAATATTAGTACCTGCAGGATATTCCTCAGTACTGTTAGATGTAATTTCAAGCCATCCATCAAAGATATAGTTTTGACGTGTAAACAAGTTTGCATTTAGTTTTAGTCCTGTACCATAGTAACATGTTTGCGAACTGGTTCTGCCTGAGCCATCATTTGCATCAAAAATAACGGTAGTTGTATCACGAACATAATAAATTTCGAGAATAATATTCTCATCATCTATTATCTTTTGTTTAAATTCCTTATTATGAAATCCCGTATATGACTTTGCACTAGCTTGAGTAGAGGCACCAAATATTCCTGTCTTCTTTTCTGAATCATATAAATTATAGGTGTATAAATCCGTTTCCTGCTTATAATGTTTTACTATATATGTGATATCTGAACGCTCAGCCCATTTTGCGTATAGAGTACAATCAGCTTTTGGAGAAAATGGAAAAATCACCGGATTTCGAAAATCCTGATCCAGATACCAGCCTTCTAAACTATAACCTTTCTTTGAAGAAGCTGGTTTTTCAGAAATTATAAAACCATAAAAAGGGTCAATTGCTATACCACCATTTGTTTCAAACGTAACAGAATATTTTTGTAAATGTTCTTCCCATTTTGCATATAGAGTGATGTTTTCTGAAAGTTCGAATGGAAAAGTTACCTCTTCAACAAATCTTGATGAAGTATACCAGCCTGCAAAATCCTCCCCCTCTTTCTGTGTCTTAGGACTTGAGGTGATTTTATCTGTTCTAAAAGCCTGGATTTCTGTGCCGCCATTAGTTTCAAAAGAAACGGTATAAAGTCCTGAAGCTTCTATGAACAAAGGGTTTTCGCAGGATGAAAGGATGAGAATAAACAAAAATACAAAAAAGAATAAAAATTTTTTCATAAGGCACCTCCTAAAACTTCAAACCGACAGTTACCCCTGCACCAATAAGATACGGATAACCAAATCTAACCTGCGGCTCTAAATACAAACTGGCAGTTGAAAAGCGATAACCTGTACAGACTCCTGCATTAAATACATTTTTTAATTGAGAATTTATGTGAAGAAAACTTTCCCCGCCCTGAGCTTCTATAAAAAATCCGGAAACAGGGCGACCGTTCATAGCAGAAATATAAAGTCGCATTGTTGCCAGAGCCTCAATCGTATAAATCTGATTATTGACTTTTATACTTTCCTTATCATAACTAAGATTAACCCTGGCACCTAAAGAGAACTTCCTTCCTAAACTAAAATCAAATAAAAGGCTGGCAGCAGGGGCAAAAAACTCCGGAGAATTTTTGTTCATTTCTATCCCTACTCCAAGCGCAACCTTTTTGTAATTTGGCGCCCGGCCCAAAAGCTGTTCTACTTTTTGTGAATATGCAAACTCGTATGTCTGGCGGAGAAGATAGGAACCCTGTTTTACATCAAGCATACGAACACGCAGAATATAGCCGTTGTTAAACTCTTCCAGTTTTCCAAAAATAACAAAACCAGCCCCTAGCCTTTCTGCTGCAGAAACTATTGTCTGTTCATTTACTACGCCGGAGGCCTGAAACTTCAGTTCTTTTTCTGCTATATTCATGTGTTCGCGAGTTACAATTGTGATAAGTCCATCTTCTGCAAAAATGGTATCTGCCAGCTGCTCACGTATATAAAGGGTCATCTTCTCTGAGGAGCTTTCAAAATCATCAATAACTAAAATTGTTTTGGCATTACATTTTTCTACGATATCTTTCGCAGCTTTTGAAATTGCTTTGTCGAAATTCTGCTTTGCAAAAAGAGGAAAAAACTGTGCCAAAAGAAATACTGAAATAATGAAACATATTTTTTTCATAATTACCTCCACAGTTGGAGCTGATCCAACAACTCTTCTAAACGTGATAAAGCCATTTGTTCTGTTGTCTGCACATTATAGGTGGCAACCTTTTCACAAATCCCGGAATAGGAATACACCATTCCTGCGTTTCCAGGCCCCTTGATTGTAAATTCAATCTGAGGTGTGCTTGAATAAAGTGAATTAAGCGCTTTGTCGTTCCACAAAACTTGAGCAGAAAGAGTGTAATTTGCATTTGCTGCAGAAGTTTTGTCCTGGCCGCATACGGTAATTCCATATTTCTTGAGCAGTTCACAAAGTTTTGCCCTTATCTGGCCATCCTTGTCGCCATTTACTAAAACAGAAACTACGACCTTTCTCTTTAAATCAGCGAGTTCCTGAAGCTTTTCCAAAAAGCGTTCTAGAATCTTTTCATATTGTCCGAATTTTGATGGATATACTGCCAGAGCCTTTGCAAAAAGCAGCTTACATTCTTCGTAAACCGAACTAGCCTCTTCCAGAATCATAGATTTCTTAAACAAATCCTTTTCTAACTTTGCACTTTTATATAATGCTTCAAGCTTACTGGTAAAACTCTCTATTCTCTGTTTAAGAATATTCCAAAACTCAGCGCGATCCAGATACGCACACACATAAAAACGGTCAGTACGCTTGTTATACCAGGCTGTTGTATAATGGACACAAAGCAAATCTACTTCGCTATAAGTATTTAGATCCCGTCTTAGATCTAGTTTTTCTTCATAAGAAATATCAGACTGCTTCGTAATCTGTACAGCCTGATTTTCAGATTTGATTGTCTGTCCAAAATACGAGCTAAGTTCTGCAAGTGCAGCTTTCTTTGCAGACGATTCAGACCTACCTTCTCCAACAGCACGAATAAAACTTTTATCAGGAAAAGCACTTTCCAAATCAGTAATCCACTTTGGGGTGCCCGCAAAAAGGAGGGCTGAATATAAACCCAAAATGAAAATCATTATGTTCTTTTTCATATCCAGCCCCCTTTCTGTTTAGTCTCTTGCTGTTGCCATCGTGTAATTCATAAGATGTTCAATAAGCTGTGCAACAGTATCATCGTTCAAATCCTGGAACGCATTCTTTATCTGTTTCTGATACAAAGCTTCATCAAGTGAATATACGACAAAATAGTTGTACTGCTCTGTATAATCAGCTTCTGGAGTAAGACGAGAACGAGTTCTTGTCCACCAGTCAGTTTCTTTATTAAGCCCTACAAGAGTTACCATCTCGGCACGTGCAGAATATCGTTCGATTTTTTCTTCTACTTCATCACGATCCCCGGTCAAAGTAGCACCAACAAAATCCGCAATTTCCTGTTTGATGGAAGCAGCAATTTCGGCACGAGCATCAACCTGGTCTGCCCAAGTTTTTATAAAATCAAGATTCTTTCCACTTTTTGGAACAATCCAGATATGCTTGTCTATTCCAAGAGCCTTCTGCAAGGTTTTCTGATTAGAAGTACCCTGAACTTCACCAACCCACTCTGGCTGAGGAATTCCCCAGGCTGTTCCTTTGTGCTCAAGAATTTCTACAGGACCAGAAACATCTGTAATTTTTGGCTTACTGGCACAACCAACTAAAGCCAAACCACAAACCACAACCACGGCGAAAAAGCATACATTCTTTTTCATAATAAAATCCTCCTGCTTTGACTGCGTTTTACGACAGTCTTGCTTTGTATAAGAAAATATAGTGCCTGTCTATTCCCAAGTCACGGGAATAACTAACAGTTTTTATTCATTTTTTCCATTATAACTTGGCGAGCTGTCCTTCCATAAATATCCTGGATATCTGGATTAGCACCGTTTAGTAATAAGACTTTTGCAATTTCAAATTTGTTTCGTATAACAGCAAACATTAAAGGTGTTTGATAATACGGTCCGTTCTTAGAATTAACATTCCTTCCCTGCTTAATAAGCGACATAACTTTTTCTTTATCATTTTTACTGATGGCAAAAAAGAGTTGGCTTGGGTAAGGCCCAAAAGAAATATGAACCATTGCAATTTCTCCCTTACGACAGTCCAGGCATTGTTCTTTATTCAAACTTTTTATTGCAACACAATGTCTGCCGTATTTCAGATATCTTTCAAAGGGGGCAGCGTCTTCTATTTTGTCTTTACCTAAATAAATATCTACTTTCGCATGCATTGGGATATCTTTTGTTTCTCTGGCATTAATAGTCATATAGCCAACATAGCCTTTGTGACCAAAATAGGAGACGGCTTTAAGCCCATAATCAAACCATCTGTAGCACTTTGATTTCATAGCCCAATCTTTATGCAATTCTTCTTCATCAGGCTCTCCTAAAATCCCGATTAAAAAAGACACTTTAAAATACGCTGGAAGCAAATGATTGTTTATATAGATCTGCCCATTGGATTTTATTGAAATCATTTTATGACGTTTTGGTTTATAATATTTTGCATACATATTGAGTACGGGTTCGTAATCTTTTTTCTGGACATACGTACCCACCCGATATTTAAAAAGCCGGGCCGAAGCCTTTGAGTCATAATAAATCTTCTTACGCATTTCAAAGGCAATCTGCTTTGCCGTAGCCATTTCGTGGCGCATGCATACACAAGTTATTGCAGGAGGTTCTTTTGATTTTGAATTATACTTAAGCCCGACAAGCCGGTGTGTTCCAGTCTCATCAGCTACAAGAAAATCAGATTCATTAATTTTTTCACGCAAACCACTCTGGACCTTTGACGGAATATCAAAAGATTTTTGATTTGCATAAAGAAACAAAAGATATTTATTGACCATACTACCCTATCCCCTGATTAATTGACAATTCTCCAGCTTGGTATACAATATAAAATATAGTTATTCCCAAGACACGGGAATGAAAATATGTAATTATGTTTTCGGGGGTTATTTATGGCCGTTGATTTCACAGAAAAAGCAAAACGCTTCCAGGCAATTGATGAGATTATTGCTAGCGGACGCAAATTAAAATGGAACGAGATTGTTTCGGAGCTTAATGATGTTTATGATTTAAAGACCAGTAGAAGTGCCTTTTTCCGTGATATTAAAGAATTACAGGAAAAATACCAGGCACCAATAGATACTGATTTTGAAACAAGCGGCTACTTCTATACCGATCCAAAATATCGTCTGCCTCGTTTTTACACCGATGAAAATGCGGCAAAGGCTGCTAAGTTAATTAAGACCCTGATGGATATGGTTAAAGGCAACCCTCTTTATAAAGAAGCCCAGGAGGTTTTTGAATCTCTGGCAATTGAAAATCATGATCTGACAATTGAAAATATTAAAATAAACAAAAAGCCCGACAATGACAGAATTATTTTTGTTGGAGCACCTAATACACAAGTTCCTGCAGAAACCTGGCGAATTATTGATAAAGCATTACGAGAAAATCGTGTAATTACTTTTGACTACATTGCAAATGTCGAAAAAGAATCAAAAGTCCGTATGGTTCAACCCTGGCAGCTGATTTTTGATGACGGCAACTGGAACCTTCACGGCCTGAATGTAGTCAAACATGTGGCCCACAGATATTCCTTGGAAAAAATGAAAAACCTAAAAATCACAAATGACGTTTTTACTCTGCCAAAGAATTACGATTTTAGAAAACTAACCCGCGGCTCTTTTGGTTGTATGGCCGATGATGATTTCCTTGATTACAAAATCCACCTTCACGGTTATGCCGCCAGATACGCCCAAACCAAAATCTGGGGCGACAATCAAACAATTACCCCTGACAAAAAAAATCCTGGTCCCGATGGTGATGGAATCATTTTAAGTTTTAGAACTAACCAACTCATTTGCGTCCAGCGCTGGGTTTGGAAATGGGCGGATGAAGCCTGGCCGATTGCGCCGAAAGGGCTGGTGGAGGATTGGTTGGGGAAAAGGGAGAGGGTAAATAAGATCAGTCTTTAATTGTTTGTATGAGGCTTAGATTATAAGCCATCCCATTCCCATTTTGTTATTTTACCATCTTCTGATTTCTGAATAATTAACTCTATTTTATTATTAAACTCTGGAGGCATAGGATTCCCCATTCCGTCTTTTCTTGCAAAATATGTTTTAGAACCATTAATCGAATCAAATTGATAATAGGTACTATCAAAATTACTGTTTCTTGTTACAATTATTGGTAGATCCTTTTTCTTTTCTTTTTTTATTGGAACTGGAGTCTTCTTTTCTGAAGTTGTCTTTTCTACTGTTTTTTTTGTAGGAGTTTTCTGTTTTGGAGGAATAGTCTTTATAGGCTCTCTAAATTTTACTGATGAGAATATTTGTTCTTTCTCTTCCCTCCGTTTCCGTTCTTCTTCCATTTCTCTTTGTTGTTTAAAGTATGCAGCAAAATTCTTTTCCTTTTCTTCTTGCTTTATCTTTGCCCAATTTACTGATTCATCATTATATGAATCATCTTCTGCTACTACATAACCTGATAGTTTTCCTTTAGAAAGATTTATAAGCCATTTGGCAAATTTTGATTTACAATCTGGATACCATTGAGCACAAATATAATAACCTCCATATGTATTTGTCCAACATCTGTATTTTTTGTAGTAACTATCATAAAAATCATTCTTATTTTTACTTAATAAAATATATTTGATTCTAGCACTTGTTTTTCCTACGATACCGAAGGTTAAATAACAATATTCTTTATCAGATTGTAATCGTTTCATTTCTGCTTCTGGAATAAGATTGTTCTCTAGCAAAATGACCATTGTTCTTTTTACATGATTTTGAATGCTATCGCCATATATATTACTTGGATACAAATCTAAACAAATTCCGCCAATAATTACACTTGTTTGTTCCTCAGATTTATCAATTGTAAACCCTTCGTTTGATAAGTTCTTGTTGTAATCATTCTCTAAGGGAGCAATATTATCATTCTCATCTGATTGAAATAATTCTCCGTATTTTTGTAATACGTACTCAGAAACTTTGACAGCCGAAACAGAAATCTTCTGACATAATAAAACTCCATCAAGATTTTTTGCTCGGCTTAAGGCTACATATATTTGTCCAGAATCCCATGCATCAGGCGCATCAATCGCAACAGAATCCAAAGTTAATCCTTGAGATTTATGAATAGTAACTGCCCAGCCAAGAGTTAATGGAATCTGATTAAATGTTCCAACAACTTTCTGTGAGATTGTTTTAGTAGCGCTGTTCCATTCATATTTTTGTTTTTCCCAAGTTTGTCTTGTTATATGATGTTTAATTCCTTTTACTTCAATCTCAACGTAATCATTTGGACTATTTCCAGTTCCTCCAAAATCAAGAACAATACCCATATCTCCATTTACTAAATGCTCTGAATTGATATTCTTAGTAACCATTATTTTGGCACCAACACATATATCTAAAGAATCTTTAGTAAGGAATTGTTTGTTATCATAATGAAAATCACCCTGTATAATAGCTTTATAAGTGACAGAACGACTTCCTTTATTAACCAGATTAAATAGTTTTTTATTATTAAATTCATCTGCTTTTGCATTTGTTGTACATAATAATAAACTTTCTGGGGGAACATTTTTAGTCCCCAGTCTAGTTTCGATTAAACAGTTTTCATTTAAATATTCAATATCTTTTTCATAACCAGTTTGACATTCTCTTATTCTATTAAGAATACGGATAAATCTTTGATCATTCTCTTGGCGATATATTTTCTTTAATTGAAAAGCTTTTATATTTGATAATTTCTTAAGAGATTCTGCAGCAAAAAAGAAAGGAGAGTCCCATTGAGAATAATATTTTTTCTTTCCTAAATCCTTATCCTCTACTACAGGTGGTAGTTGGAAACAATCGCCTATAAGTAATAGTTGTTTTCCACCAAACGGTTTATTTTTTTCGCACCTGAACTTTAGCGCTTTATCGATATTATCTATCATCCAGGAATGCACCATGGATATTTCATCAATTATTATCAAATCTATATAATCTATAGCAGAATTATTATTTAACCCTTTGACAATTTCTTTATCGTCAGGAACATCATTTTTCCATCCAAAGAAACTATGAATTGTCTGTCCCCCAACATTTATTGCAGCAACACCAGTTGGAGCAAGGACAACATAGTTTTTATTCATATCAGTTTTTAAGTTGTTCTTAAGAAATTTTATAAATGTTGATTTTCCTGTTCCTGCCCCACCTGTAAGAAAAATTACAGGAATATTTTGTTTTATTGCTTCATAAGCTTTTACCAATTCAGGGTTTTCGTTTATATCATAATCTGGAGGTAATTCTTCTTTTTGAGAAATAGGAACCAACTTATTGTATTTTTCATATTCTTGCCTTATGAAAATCCATGTATTATCAGTTTTTGAATCCTTAGATACGACTGCATCTACTTTTTTTCCGATTTCTTTCTTCCAATCATGTCCTGGAGGGGTAGAACCATGAGATATACCCGGCAAGTTATCAATATACTGTCCCTTATCTGTAGAGACTAATTGCATATTAGATCTCCAGTATGGACACAATGATTTTCCAGAAACGATAGCGACATCTTTGATGTAATATAGGTTATCTGAGTTGGTATTTTCTTCTAACATAAAAATATTCTCAGGTTCGTTATTTTCATCATTGACTTCTCGATATTTATAATAATCCTCAGCAAAAGAAAAAATAATATCATTACTTAACTCCTTTTTTGCATCAAGCCATAATTCTCTTGCCTTTTTCTCATTCTTTTCTACTACATCACCATTTTTATACATTAAGCTTAAGAAAAGTTGGGAATAAGGTTCTTTTTGCATCGCTGCTTTTTGCCAATAATTCAATGCAATAAGTTTGTCTTGTTTTATACTTTTTCCAAAATAATAAAATAGTCCTACTTTAAATTCAGCAATTTCATCTCCACAATCTGCAACTTGTAAATATAAACTTAAAGCTTTTTTGTTGTCTTTTTCGCATCCAAATCCGTTTTCATACATTTGAGCGAGAGCAATTGTTGCTCGAACATGACCTTGTTCAGCAGCCTGTTCAAACAGTTTTCTTGCTTTGTTATAGTCTTTTTTTACAATCTTGTTATAGAAGTCATAGGAGTATATCCGCCCTAAATTATATTGAGCTCCACTATCGCCTTGTTTTACTGCTTTTTCATACCAATAGACAGCCTTTTTAAAATCTTGGTATACACCTTCTCCTTTCTCATATTTCCAGCCAAGATTAAATTGAGCAGCTACATAACCTTGCTCAGCGGCTTTTAAATACCAATACATTCCCATTTCATAATTCTGTTTTGTTCCTTCACCGTTATCATACATAACGCCAAGATTAAATTGAGCAGCCGCATAACCTTGCTCAGCGGCTTTTGCAAACCAATAAACCGCCTTCTCACTATTTTGTTCTACACCTTCGCCACCATAATACATACAACCAAGATGACATTGAGCTTCTAAATCCCCTTGGTCTGCATGTTTTTGTATTATTTTAATTATGTTTTTCTCTGATCCCATTTCTATACCTCTGAACTCTATATCATCAACTACGCATACCCTTTTTTATTATATAACATACACTACTCAAAAACAAATTATAAATAATAAGTGACATAACATAGTACTGCCTTTAATTATCTAACAAAGAAATTCCCATATTATGGGAATAATAGCTAAAAATAAGATAATTTGAAGAAAACTATTATTTCCGTAGAATCATGAAAAACATATCAAAGCAATCCTTAAATAGACTCTCTAACGATTGTGAATTCTTCCCTAACGAAAAGTTAGTAAAACTCTCCCCGAAAACCAAACCATGCTCAGATAGAGCATCTATTGAATACGGATTATTATTACCAAAATATGAGTAATTTGCTCTAATTGTATTCCCCAACTCCATTATCTTTTCTACATAACCCACATCAGGGCTTATCCTTCTATGCGAAAGGAAAAGTCTCAATTCATGACATAATAATCTAAAAACAAAAAGAATTGATATATATTCATTCTTTTTGTTTTTGGTATTAATAACTAAACTTATGTATTTATTTTCACTACGCAAAATATTCATTTCAATATTGATGTTATGTTCTGTAAGTTCAAGAGAAAGACAATGACCTATCAATTGAATAGAAGCCTCCTCAATAGTTCTATTAAATTGGATCCCATTAACATCTACACTTATAGGATTTGTAAAGTATCTTTCTAACTCATCATAGATTGTTTTATCATTATTCATTTTATTTTCCTCCTTTGAAAGAATATACCGTTATTATGAGCTACAATATAGGAAAGATAAATATACCCTTTTTTAATTTTTCTACTAATAATACTTGTTTAGTTGATTTTAATTCACACAATTTAAATATTACTAGTAATCAGCTTAGAACACATCCTCCCCAAACTCATCCACATAATCATCATCGTCAGTCATAATGCTGCCATCGGCCATGCGGATGGTAGTAGAATATAACATATAGATTATATATCCTATTTACAAATATAACACATATATTATATAATAAACTATATTTTATTACACATAGGTTATATTATGAATTCAAGAATAATACAGATTAGAGCTTTAGACAAGAAAACTTCCTCTTTATCGGATGCCAGAAATATTGTGCCAAATGGGAACAGCTGGATTAATACAGTTCGTGAAGCAATCGGAATGACTGCCATGCAGCTTGCAAAGCGTCTTGGGGTAACACAGCCGCGAATTGCAAAAATGGAAGTAAACGAACAAAACCTGAAATTATGCACAATGAAAAAAGTTGCAGAAGCAATGAACTGTGACTTTGTATATTACTTCAAACCAAAAACAAGTTTTCAGAATATTGTTCAGACTCAGGCTAAGAAAAAAGCAGAAGAAATCCTCCTTGGCGTAAATCTTAATATGGCTTTAGAAAATCAGGATATTCAGACAAATGAAGCCGTTGATGATATGGCTGCTGATTTTATAAACGGAAACACAAAAAGAATATGGGATTAGATGATGGATATTTTTGAAGCAGATGACAATTCTACTCCTCTGACAGCAGAGGAAAAAGATGGTTTAAAATTGAAATGGATAACTCTCCGTTCCGAACTGAATGAAGCAGAAGCCCGCAATATTGCGCAAGCGCAGGTCTGGCTTATGTCTAACAAAAATAAAGAGTTTTGCTCTGATACTTTCTTACGTGAGCTCCATAAAAAGATGTTTGGCGATGTATGGAAATGGGCTGGAACTTACAGAACTTCTGAAAGAAATATAGGCGTTGCTCCATTTCAGATTCCGATAAAACTTATGCAGCTTTTTGATGATGTAAAATTCTGGATAGAAAACAAAACCTATTCAAATAGAGAAATTGCAGTCAGACTTCATCATAAACTCGTACAGATTCATCCCTTCCCAAACGGCAATGGCCGCGTCTCCCGCCTTATGGCAGATCTTGTCCTGGAAAAGCTTGAAGGAACAAAACTGTACTGGGGAAACACAAACCTGGTAAACGTTTCAGAAATCCGCAGCTCTTATATTGCGGCATTACGAAAAGCAGATACCGGGGATTATGCTGATTTGATTGAATTTACGAGAAGCCGTTAGAGCTTTTCATTTTTCTTTCATAATCACAACACACCCCATGACAATCAGTGCAATAATACAAATAAGAGGGATTCCTACAAAAATAAAAGCAATCATAACAGCCTCCTGAAAATCGCGTCTGCTATTTTGTGACTTCCACCACTGCTTCGTTCCAGGTGATGGACTTAAACTTGAGCTGAACTTCTTTCTGAATATCCGGGAAACGGAAAACTGTAATTGAATCGCCGGCGCGCAGGTAGTATTCAAACGTCTTTGGAAACTGTGAGGATTTGGACTCGGCAATAATTGTTACGCACCACAAATCTTTTTCGACATTCTTGATGCTTGAAACACAGGTCTTGCCACCGCTTACGGATTTTTCAATTGGTGTAAAATAATCCAGCATTGAAGCTCCAAAAACATCGCCGGTTTTGACTTTGATTTCTTCGGCAAAAAACATACATGAGCCGGCTAACAGCACTAACAAACAAATCAGTTTTTTCATCTTGGATACTCCTTCTCTCATGGAAATCTATTCGATTTTTCCTTTACTATAGAGCAATTTATTTCCATCGTAAATGGCATAAGTTTAATAGAAAGTCGGATAAAAAAGATTTAGAGAATTTTTTACTTTTTCCAGCGTAGAAAAATCTCCTTCTTTCTCTATCCGTTTGCCGTCTTTTGCCCTTATAAAAAGAATCTTTAGTTTCATAGACTATTACCTTTTGTGAAGAATATTATAAAACCTCTAGGTGTCAAAGAACGGCGCTTTATTATTTTGTTATACTACCAGAGTCTGCCACAAATTCTTTCATCCATGATAATTGCGTAAATATATGATGGTGCTTGTAAATGCTGAACAACAGCTGTTGATTCTAAAGGAGCCAATAACAGAGCCTTCTGAATATCTGTTTTAGGAATCTTTCTATTTGTTGTTTGCAAATCTATAACATTACCTTGAATTTTATAAGTAAATGGCTTTCCTTTAATCTGATGAAAAGTTTCTCCCTCATTTATAACAATTCTATTCCAAATTATTTCAGAAAGCAAAATATCTTCCATAATTATATCTCCTATTAGTCTGCATTTCGAGCTATACGGAGGCCTATATATTTTGTTTTATAATTACGTACGTTTACCGCAGGAGCGACTTCTACAACTTCTCTATAAAAAATCTTACATTGGTAAGTCCCCCCATCAGGTGATGCCCCTCCATATATACTACCTCCCCTCCAAACTCGGGTATTATAACTTGAAGTAGAATAATGTACTGGATTTGTTAATTCTCCTGTTCCATAATCTGCATATTCATCGAAACAGAATTCAGCAATATTTCCACTCATATCGAAAATTTCTAGATAATTTGCAGATTTTAATCCAACAGAGTGGCATTCTTTATCTCCGCTCTTATATTTCCAAGCAACATCATCAATGGTATTACTTCCACTATAAGTATAAGTATCATGGATTTCTGCATCTCCTCCACCTGCTGCAAATTCCCATTCACATTCTGTAGGTAAACGGAATCCATTTTTTGTTCGATCCCAAGAGAATGAATTTTCTGTATTTGTATCATCTCTCCATACTGCCGAACCTCTATAATAAACCGGAGCATATCCTTTGTATTCACTATAGGCATTCAACCAAACACAAGCCATGTTAAAGCTTATATCCGTTGCAGGGACAAAATTTTTGTAAGTATCATTAGCCGAATATCCCTTACTTGCAGAAGTTATATTATAACCATTGTTTTTGGCCCAAGAGTATACTTCAAGCCATAATTCATAAGTCAATTCATATTGCGCTATTTGGAAACTTGAGAGAGTAATTTTTGGTCGATTTGAAATTGCAGGATCTCCTAAATAAAACCATCCGCCTGGAACAATAATCATCGCTGCATAATCTTTTCCCCACTGCGCATATAAAATGATATCGCTTGTCACAGTAATAGTATTTCCTGCTGAATAACCTTGCCCAGTACCATCGGCTTTTGTATTCCATTTAGTAAATGCATATCCCGTTTTTTCAAGATTACTGGTATTCCCCTCAACTGTATATGAGCTTCCTTTATCTACTATTGCATTTGCGGGGACAGTTCCCCCAGTTGAGCCGTTAGATTTATAAGTAATTGTACATTGGACAGGCTGCCATTTTGCATAAAGGGTTATATTGTCTGTAACAATATATGGAAATGTGATTTTATTTCCTTCCGAAAAATCCGCATCCAAAAACCATCCCGCAAAATCATTATCACCCTTTGTTGTAACTGGAGCTGTTGGAATATAACCTGTAGTTAATGATTGAACTGCAGTACCACCATTCGTTACAAATGAAACATTGAAAACCTGTTGCCATTTGGCATAAAGAGTGATATCAGCAGTCAGAGCGAATGGGAAATTAATAGGTTTTGTAAATCCACTATCCGAAAACCATCCTATAAAACTATATCCTTTTCGTGTAGTTTCTGGAGAAATTTCTATTTCTGCCGCTCTATAAGCATTTATTTCACTTCCGCCATTTGTTTCAAATTTTACTTCGTAGGTTTTAATCCATTTAGCATATAGTATAGTTGGCCCTGTTACAATAAAAGGGAATTCAATAGGTTCGCCACTGAAATCCGATTTCAAAAACCACCCTGCAAATAAGTAATTTGTTCTACTTGTGTTAGGTTCACTTTCAATTATTCCTGTTTTATATGCAGTTATTTCTGCCCCTCCATTACATTCAAAAGAAACTAAGAATTGTGTCTGCCATTTTGCATATAATGTTGTGTCTTGTGTAATTTCCAGTGGGAAAGAAATAGGAGTGTCTGAAAAATCTGATTTTAGATGCCAGCTTAAAAAACTATAATCTTGCCGACTTGTAAAAGGCATAGTCTTTATACAATCGGTTCTGCATGATCCAATTTCTGTACCACCGTTTGTAGAGAAAGTTACTTTATAAAGTTTTGTCACATTTATAAAAAGTGGATTATCACATGAAAGAAATAGTATATTTATAAAAAACAGGACGAGGATTGAAAAGAATGAATACTTAAAAGAACGTTTCATAATAGTCTCCTAAAATCTGAATCCTAAATTAATTCCAGTTCCAAACAGATATGGATATCCGCCTCTTAAATATGGCTCAATATAGAAACTGTCTATTGTAAATCTAAATCCTAGCGCAAGCCCTGCGCTAAGACTTGTCCGTAGTTTTGAATTAATAAAAAGTAATTCTGGACCACACACTCCTTCAACAAATAATCCAGCACTTGGTTCTCCAGAAGGAGAAACAACATACCATTTGATTATTCCAATTGGTTCTATTGTTAGAATGGTATTTTCTTTTTCGAAAACATCATAACTAACAATTACTTTTGTTCCCAAAGAGAGACGTCGTGAAAGACTATAATCAAAAGAAATCCCACCGGCAAGTGCAATGTTAGAAATAGAGTTCTTGTTTCCTTCTGCTATAATTCCAATTGATGATTTATAAATTGTAGATGCATAATGAAGTAATTGTTCGGTTTTTGCTGAGCGTGTAATTTCATAGGTTTTAAAAAGAGAGTACGCTCCTTGAGAAACATCAAGCATTTTTATCTGAAGCAAATACTTATTATCCAATTCTTCCAAGGAGCCAAAAACAATCGAATGTGCTCCAAGTCTTTCACCTATAGATAATACAGTACTGTCACTTACCAAGCCACTACTCTGGAATTTCAATTCTTCTTCAATCTTATCCATGTGTTGTCTTGTTACAATTCTTAATGAAGAGTTTTCAGAAAGTGTTGAAATAAGCTGACTATTTATATATGAACCCATTTCTTCTGTTTGTGTTGTAAAATCAAGAATTGCCAGAATCTCCTTTTGTTCACATCTTGAAATAATATCCTGACAGATTGAGGCAATTGCATCATCAAGATTTTGTTTGGCAAAACCTTTAAAGCATATAAAAAGAGAAAGTGTAATTAAGATCATCTTTTTCATAATTCACTCCATTAATCGTAGAAACAATTCTGTATGAAATTATTTTCCAATTCAATTTCTATTTTATTTAGAGCAAGTCGCTCTGCTGCATCTTTTGTATATGAAGAAACTTTACTAAGTTGTTTTGAAAAAGAAGCCTGTGAAACACCATCTCTGGTTTCTATTAAAATGTTTATTTGCGGATAAACAACAAAAGTCTCACCTATTTCTTGAACGTCATAATTACAATTCACTCTTAAACAATATATTGCATTTGTTTGCGAAACTATTAAGCCGTCTCCAGAAAGAAGTTCTTCTATTTTAGTAATTATTCGATTGGAATTATCTCCATTACAAATTATTGAGAATGGATTCTTATTTTTTAATAAAAAGTTTGTACTTTCTAACTCTCGGATTTCTAAATCTATATTAGAATAGGATTCTGCTTTTTCTGGATAAATCCCGATTGCAAGATAATATGATTTATAAAAATCTTGTCCATATACTAAAGCTTTATTCTGTAATTTGAGCTTTTTAAATATATCTAGTTCCATCTTGCTTCGATCTTTGTATTGTTCAAAAGATTTAATAGAAGAATTGAGTTTTGGTTCTAATAAATTCCAGGCTTCGCTTCTATTAATATAAGAGCAGATATAATAGTTTTCTTCAACCTTGTTATAATATGGATCAGTATGTCTGAGTGCAATTAGATCTGATTCCGTAGAAATTTTAACAGTTTTTGTAAGATTTTTCTGTGAATGGTAGACATCATTTTTCTCAACAAAAAGTTCTTCACCTAAAACAGAGGATTCAATTTTTTGATTAAAATATGATGATAATTCAGTATCAGCATTAGCCCTTGCATTTTCCAGTGTTTTTCCATAAGAAACGAATGCAAGATAATCCTCATTTGGAAAAACTTCATTAATTGTTTCATTGCTTAACCAAAGAGGAATAGAATTATGAGAATCTAAACTCTGTTTTGAAACACAGCCTGTAAAAAATATCAAGCAAGCAATGCCTAATATAAACAATGTCTTTTTCAATTAAATCCCCTAATCTAAACAAGGCCTAGAAGCTAACAAATATAAGTATACTATACCTTTCAAAATTTATAAATATTATTAGCTGCATATGTTAAAACCACTGCAGCTTCCCACGTGCTACCCTTTCTTTCAAAAATTGTGATGTTATCTACAGGAAATCCTTCTACAAGATTCAGTTCATTCATTACTTCAAGAGCATTGGTTGTAACACCAGCAGGAATATCTCGGTTGCTCACAGTAAGATGTGGTGTAAAAGGTCGCTGATCTTTTTTGGTACATCTAGGGGCAGCTTTTATAACAGACGAAAAGACTGCATCCCTTAAAGTCGTCCATCTTTGGTCTGTTTCAACTTTTGCAAAAATCGTACGGTCACCAAAGGCATCAAAATTGTTTACTTTTGCAGTGAAGCCAAGATTCTTTGGAAGTACTTCTTTCTCTATTGCCTTAGCCAGATTTTCTGTTGAATACTCGGGTGGCAAACGAAATGGAGGAACCAAAGTTACATGTATAGGAGTATAATGTCCCGAGCGGCAGCCATAAGCTTCATTCATGTAGCGACGGCAATCCTCTAAAGTTATGGTTATATCTTCTGGTGTAAGCACCCCAATAAAATGAGTCTGCTGCGGAAAGTTTTGTGATTGTTTCATACCATTATTATAGCACAATTGCAGGCTTAGTCGAACAAAGAAATTGTTTATCTAAACATAAATTTACATTCATTGAAACCTTCATTTTTTCCCCTCTTTCCTTTATCATAAAGCCGTGGAGCATTTTAGATCTGGTTGCGGTAGTAATTTCTGACAAAACAAAAAAGAAATTTGGAATTATCAGGCTCCTTGTAGACGGTGTTTTTGCCACAATCGGATTTGTCTTGGGTGGTGTGCTTGGAGCCGGAACCATTGTCTGCATTGCGCTGGTGGGACCGGTTACCGGAGTTTTCCTCTCTGAAATCTGGTGTGAATATACCTGCGCTCCCCGCCTGAGGGAAAAGTGGTCCCGCGAAAATCAGACGGTGGGTCAGTTTATATACTTAACAATCCAATCTTTTCCAAAAATTGTTTGGTAGTATTTGGCGTACTGTGCTTTAACATTTTTTGAATCTGCTTTAGATCATGATGCTTTTTGTATTTTCTGGCTACTGCAAAATAACGGAAATTCTTTAATGAATAGTCATTTTCTATATTACAGCCAGTCCAGACCGAACCATCCATGGCTAAAAGGCCAGCATACCCTCTGCTTTTTTTACTAAATCTTCATAAGACATAAGCTTATTTTTCTCCTTTCTCCAGGCTTTCTATTACATGTTCTATGGAGGTTATAAATTCAGATAATTTTCCAAGATTTTCGTGAACAATAGAACGGTA
>ODAI014569181.1_pt1 | contig 19450 bp, 12 predicted proteins | sample 1539321 | NCBI WGS metagenome assembly ODAI01 (sample SAMN02144231, study PRJEB22623) | gut metagenome | biome: sheep rumen | host: Ovis aries | place: New Zealand
ATCGACTTCAATGGCAACACCGGTCCTTTCATCCAGTACACTCATGCAAGAATCCGTTCCATTTTGCGTAAGGCTCAGGATACGCCGAATGCGCTGAATAACACGAGCACCCTGAACGCAAAAGAAATCGAACTCATTCAGAAGATGAACGAATTCCCCTCTGCTGTAGAGCAGGCAGGAAAAGACTATTCGCCGAGCGGCATTGCCAACTACTGCTACGAACTGACCAAGGAATTCAATCAGTTCTATCATGACTACAGCATCCTGAATGCCGAGAGCGATGAAGCCAAGAACGTGCGTCTCATGATAGCACGCAATGTAGCGAAGACGCTGAAAAACGGTATGGCTTTGCTTGGTATTGAAGTTCCTGAGAGAATGTAAGAGAAGCCTCCCCCATCCCCCTCCAAAGGGAGGGGGCCTAATGACCTATTGAGATGAGCTACATTTATGAAACGGCTGATGGAGCCAATTATGACCTGCTTCGGGCTTATGCAGACTACAATATGAGTCATCCCACAGAAGCGGAAAACATTGTTTGGGATATTCTTAAGTCGAAAAATATTGATGGCCACAAGTTTAGAAGACAACATATCATAAAAGACTATATTGTGGACTTTGTCTGTCTTCATAAGAAGGTGGTGATAGAAATAGATGGACAGTATCATCTTGAAGATAAACAAATTGTAAAGGATAAGAGCCGTACAGAAGATTTGAAGAATTGTGGCTATACCGTTATTCGTTTTACGAACGAAGAGGTTGTCGCGAACACGCAGGAGGTAATAAGGAATATTAAGAAAGCGCTTATGGAAATTATTCCTTCGAATAAGAATAAGAAAAAAGAACAGGCTGCGCCAAAAGCCCCCTCCCTTTGGAGGGGGAGGGGGGAGGCTTTTTGTACCAACGCATGGGCTGTGGATGCTGCATGTTCAGGCAATCCAGGTCCGATGGAATATCGTGCCGTAGACTTGGCTACAGGAGCACAGGTATTCCATTTCGGCCCTATGCACGGAACGAATAACATCGGTGAGTTCTTGGCTATTGTTCACGCATTGGCCTTGTTGGACAAGCAAGGCATCACGGACAAAACAATTTATTCCGATTCTTACAACGCTATCCTTTGGGTACATAATAAGAAATGTAAGACCAAGTTGCAGCACACTCCAGAAACGGAACCGCTATATCAAATCATCCAGCGGGCAGAGAATTGGTTGCGCACTCATGACGTGACAATCCCCATTGTCAAATGGGAAACTCGGAAATGGGGTGAAGTGCCAGCTGATTTCGGGAGGAAATAATAATAAAGGGCTTAAAGGGAGTGAACCTTTAAGCTTTTTTATTTCTCTTTTACGTCCTTACGAAACCATTGCAAAAGATTCCCATCGTAGCATTCTGTATGGAAACAAACGGCAGACGACGGAATGATTGGGGCAGGGGTGCTTGTCTGCAAATGTTGTGTCAAGACCGTTGGACTCGTTTCCACACGCATTTCATCCCACAAGTTGTTGTCAATAAACGATTGGAGCGTTTGTCTACCTCCCTCAACAATCAACGACTGAAGGCTGCGCTCATAACATTCATGCAGAATGGCGTCTATCGGATGCTCGTGGGAAAGGACGAAGCGCACAGGCGACTGACCGTTCCACTCGCGCACGTTCAACTGTGGATGCTCACGCTCGTCAGTCAGTCGGCCTACGAGAATAGCGTCTTCCTCAGCTCTGAACTGGTGCACCAGCATTTTTGTGAAGGGCGTTGAAATGTGCAATGCATGTCCGTCATCATCGATAAAACCATTGCGCGTTTGTGCCCACTTTAAGATGATGTAAGGCCTCTTCTGCTCATGGAAAGTGAAAAAACGTCGGTTTAACCAACGGCATTCACTCTCCATCACGCCCACCGTTACCTCGATGCCAGCTGAACGCATACGCTCGATGCCTCTACCGCCTACTTTCTCAAATGGGTCAAGGCAACCTACTACCACTCTCCGTACTCCTTTTTTGATAATCAGGTCGCAGCAAGGTGGTGTCTTGCCATAATGCGCACACGGCTCCAGGCTCACGTAGATGGTCGAGCCCGCCAGCAGATGTTCGTCTTCAGGTTTCACCGATGCGAACGCGTTCACCTCAGCATGACCTTCGCCAAACCTGACATGATAGCCTTCTCCGATGATTCTGCTGCCATCGGGCGCCACAATTACTGCACCCACCATCGGGTTGGGCCTCGCACCTTCACGTCCGTTTTGTGCCAACTGGATGCAACGGCGCATGTATATGCTGTCTAAGTCCTTCATCATTTTCTCCCCATCACCTCATAGACTTCCTCTATCGTTCGATCGAAAGGTCCCGAATGTTCCAGTTTCTTCGTACACATGGCGGCTGCGAACTTGCCGCTTTCCTCATAGCCGATGCCTTGCGAACGGCAATAAAGATATCCCGTGGAATAGGTGTCGCCACACCCTGTTGCATCGACCACCTCGCGAGGTTCATATGCCGGAATCTCGTAGTATCGGCCTTCCGCGTAAATCAGCGAACCATAGCTGCCGAATGTCATCACCACTTCTTTCACACCTAAGTCGGCCAGCCATTGTGCCACCGTACGCGGGTCTTTTGAGTGAGCCACCGTCTCCATCTCCTGCTCATTGAGTTTCAGGATGTCAGTCATGCCCAGAATCTCCTCCTTGTTAGTCCAGTCTACTGGATAGACGCTCTCGCCCCTCACCTCGCGCAGATAACCTTGCACATCAAGCGACACCTGTCCTTTGCGTGATAGCGCTCTCACTACCTCGATCGGAAAATCATCAGCCAACAGCGACCCCAAATGAAAGATGCGGGCATCGAGGCCTTCCACCTCTCCCACCGTGAACGGGTCGGCCTTCGCCAACACACGTTGAGTCCGCTCATTGGGGTCGTTGCCGTATTTGTTCTCGAAGTACACCGAATTGCGACTTTCAAAACACTTCACGTTCACCCCAATCTCCTTCATCTTCACGATTTCAGGTAGCGACTCTATGCCCACCTTCGATACGAGCTGGTAGCTTACCACCGCAGGTAGATTGTGTATTCCGTAAGTGAAATAAAACGAAGTTCCGCCAGCCATATATACCGTGTTCTTTGGCGTAATGATTTTGTCGCGGGTGATGTGTCCTATACAACAGATGTCTATCATTGTTTCAAAAGTTTTTTAAGATGAAGTGAAAGAAGTAGAGGAAGTGGAAGGAGCAACTGAAGCGTAGGCCAACAGCAGTTCTTCCTTAACGGCCTCTTTCTCACTAACGATGAGATGCCCGTCTTCCAACTGCCAAACCACATCGGCATAACAGAAAGCCAATTCCAGGTCGTGGCTTGAAAACAGCACGGCTTTGCCTTCTTTATGGGCTAGTCGCGAGAGTAGTTGCAGCGTTTCCACCTTGCTTGGATAGTCTAAAAAGGCAGTCGGCTCATCGAGTAGCATTACTGGCGTCTGCTGAGCCAATGCCTTAGCGGTCATCGCTTTCTGTCGTTCTCCGTCGCTGAGAGTCTCCACACGGCGCTTACGTAAGGTTGTCACGCCCGTCAGCGCCATCGCATTGTCTACCACACGGCAGTCGCTTTCAGTCAAGTTTCCCCAGAAATTTGTGTATGGCGACCTGCCAAGTCCCACCAACTCTTCCACCGTGAGTCCATGCACGTCGCTGTTTCCCGTCAGCACCACAGACACCAACCTCGACCGTTCGCCATTCGAGAGTTTCGATAGAGACGCACCGTTGTCATCGACCACAATTTCACCCTTTAGCAAAGGTTGAAAACCTGCCATCGTGCGCAACAACGTAGACTTTCCCATGCCGTTGCGTCCTACTAGACAGGTCAGCTGACCCGCCTCCAACCGAGCATTCACACCCTTTGCCAAGATGTGTGCTTCACCTTGCTTCGGACGAAAACCCACAGAAACGTCTATCAGTCTCATGCACCTTCCTTAGTTTCCTTAACTTCCTTTATTCCTTTTTATTCCTTTGCAAAGATAAACGTTTTTCCGTGATAAGGCAAAAAATCGCACCACTTATTGTTCCATTCCCTCTTTTTTCCGTATTTTTGCACTCGAAAAGCCGAAGCATCAGCAAAGAAGCAAACCAAAACAGCTTGCCATTATGACCCAGACGTCACCCATTCTCGAACTCCAGCGACAGCGCATGCTGCTCGAGATAGAGTACTTTACGGAGAAAGAAGCCTTTCGCCGACAGACCGAAACCATGGGACTGCAGCGAATCATCAAGCGTGGCGACGCCTGGTTTCCATTGCGTGTGGGTAAAAGCTATTACAACTCGCTCAATCAACTCGCCATCGAGGTGCATCGGCAGTCTGCCAGCGATGATGATATCGACATTGAGCACAACTTTGAGTTTGGCAAACCGGTTGTTTTCTTTACCGCTAATATTCAACAACCATCCACCAACGCCCAACATTCCTTAGCCAGCATTCGCCTTTCCTATTTCAATTTCACAGGCACCGTCAGCTATGTGGATGGAGACCGAATGGTTGTTACTGTGCCCGACTCGGCTCCGCTTCTAGAGTTGCAGAATTCGGAGCGGCAGGTGGGCGTTGCACTCTTCTTTGACGAGACCAGTTACAAGACCATGTTCGACGCTCTCGATCGAGTGATGAAGGCCAAGAGCGGAAGGTTGGCTTACCTGCGTGACCTTTTTTATTCTTCCACAGCCACCCCCCAAACCTACAGCTTTGCGCCTATGCAGTTCCCGTGGCTCAACCCCACGCAGGAGCGTGCTGTCAACGAGGTGTTGCGCGCCAAAGACCTGATGGTGGTGCACGGACCTCCTGGAACGGGAAAGACCACTACTCTTGTTGAGGCCATTTACGAAACGCTTCATCGCGAGAGCCAAGTACTGGTGTGCGCACAAAGCAATATGGCTGTCGATTGGATTTCTGAGCAGCTCGTCGACCGAGGTGTTAACGTTCTGCGCATCGGCAACCCCACACGTGTGAACGACAAGATGCTCTCGTTCACCTATGAGCGGCGCTTCGAGGCTCATTCCGATTATGAGATGCTGTGGGCGATACGAAAGGCAATTCGTGACCTGCGCTCTCATAAAAAACGCGGCTCCGAGAATTGGCATCAAAAAATGGACCGACTGAAAAGCCGCGCTACAGAACTGGAAATCCGCATCAATGCCCAACTGTTCGGTGAGGCACGTGTAATTGCCTGCACACTTGTGGGCTCAGCCAACCGTCTGTTGGAAGGAATGAAGTTCAACACGTTGTTCATCGATGAGGCTGCGCAGGCGCTCGAGGCTGCCTGTTGGATTCCCATTCGCCGCGTTAGCCGTGTGGTGCTCGCTGGCGACCATTGCCAACTGCCGCCCACCGTGAAGAGTCTCGCCGCCCTAAAAGCAGGACTGGGGCGCACGCTTATGGAACGTCTTGTTGAAAACCATCCTAATGCCGTCTCCTTGTTGCAGGTGCAATATCGCATGAACGACGACATCATGCGCTTTTCCAGCGATTGGTTCTATGGCGGACGCGTGCAGAGTGCGCCACAAATACGTCATCGCAGCATACTCGACTACGATATTCCCATCGAGTGGGTCGACACACAAGAGCCTCCCGTTTCAGACCTCTCACCTCAACCCCACCACGAACAATTCATCGGTGAGACTTTCGGACGCATCAATACTGTTGAGGCCGAACTCACCATCAGCACCCTCCACAACTATCTTGCGAAGATAGGCAAGTCGCGCATTCTTGAAGAACGCATCGATGTGGGTATTATTTCGCCCTATCGCGCACAAGTGCAACTCTTGCGCCGACTGATTCGTCGAGATGCAGCTCTCAAGCCTTTCCGCCACCTGCTCTCCGTGAACACTGTCGATGGATTCCAAGGACAAGAGCGCGATGTGATCATCATTTCCCTCGTGCGCTCCAACGACGAAGGGCAGATTGGATTCTTGCGCGACCTGCGGCGCATGAATGTTGCCATTACTCGCGCACGCATGAAACTCATCATCATTGGCGACTCGCTCACCATCACGCAACATCCCTTCTATCGCAAACTCTACGAATACGTTCAGGCACTCAAACTGGAGGATTAAAGCAACTGCGAGGCGCAACATAGTTCAGTTTTCAAATGCTGTCCATAGTCAGATTGAAATATAAATACTTGCAAATCATCTGTCTACTTTACATTATTTTACTCTGCGAGAAATACACGGAAAATAGATTTTTGTCATTACTCTTTTCTTTCTCATTTTTTTATTTTATCTTTGCAAAAGAAAAAGGAGTGGAGACAAATCTGCTTTCTATTACCTAAACATATATAAACCGAATATGAAAAAGACTTTTTTGGCAATCGTGATGCTAGTCGGCTGCGTGTTGGCCGTCAATGCACAGGAATTGGGCGTTTTTGTCAGCGACGCAAACGGTGATACGAATGTGCGAAATGCTCCGAAAGGCGCCATTGTGGGGAAACTGCCCAAAGACAATGCATGGTCGTTGGAGGTGGAGTCGCCCCAGAATGGTTGGTGGCGCGTACAAGTAGGCTCCATATCGGCTCCTGAGGCTGACGAACCGCAGTTCAAGCCTTCTAAGACTGGCTATTGGATACATGGGTCTGTGTTAGGCGTTGGAACCCGCAACTATGGTGGTCAGCGTCTCTCGCTGCGCAAGAGTCCTTCGGACAAGGCGACTGTGGTATATTCGTTCACGGAGGAATTGGTGTTGCATCCTATGGACATCAAAGGCGACTGGGTGAAGGTGAAAGTGGGGAAGCACGAAGGATGGATTGAAAGTGAATGGCTTTGCGACAATCCGTTGACGAATTGCTGTTAAGAAAAATATTCCTTCTCGCCCTCTGTTCATCTTTTTCTTAATCGATGCAAAACGAGCCATATAACTGCGGGAGGGGAATAGATTCAGAACCTATTTGAGACTTCTTTTGAAATGAAATCATATAAACCGAAATAAAAATGAAAACATTGAAAATCCTTTTCTCGGTGGTCGTAATGCTGCTGGGAACGGTTGCCACCGCGCAAGGGCAGCCTTTACTGAAAACTCATGTGGAGACGGGCGATGTGGAAGGCGTTGCCGAAGAAACCAATTTAGCCGTCTACAAGGCTATCCCCTATGCTGCACCACCAGTGGGTGACTTGCGCTGGAAGGCTCCCCAACCGGCAAAATCGTGGCAAGGAGTAAGACTTTGCGACAAGTTCGGCCCTTGGCCTCCTCAGCCTACACGTCCTGGCCGTACGGCTGACATGATGAATGAGGATTGCCTCTATCTCGGCATTGCCACTCCCGCCAAATCAACGAGCGACCATTTGCCTGTGATGGTGTGGATTCACGGTGGTGGCTTCCAAACCGAATGGTACGGTGGCGACCTTTGGAAACATCTCGCTATGCGTGGTGTGGTGATTGTCAGTGTGGAATACCGCACGGGAGCACTTGGCTTTATGGCTCATCCCGAACTGACGAAGGAGTCGAAGGATGGCCACTCGGGTAACTATGGTTTGCTGGACCAAATTTTCGCCTTGCAATGGGTGCAGCGCAACATTGCAAACTTTGGTGGCGACCCGAATAATGTGACCATCTTCGGTGAGTCGGCTGGCGCTATCAGCTGTAGTATCCTCTGCGCCTCTCCTTTGGCAAAGGGACTGTTCCATCGCTGCATCAGTCAGAGTGGTGGCTCGTTTGCCCCATGGAGTGACCAGGCACGTAGCTTGGCCGTGGGCGCCTCTCAGAAAGGTGCCGAACTGCAGGGAATGGCCTTTCAGAAACACCTGAAGAAGAAGTCGATTAAGGACCTGCGCAAGATGGATGCTATGTCGCTCTGTGGCAATGACGTAGGCTTCGGCGGCTTCTGGCCATGCGTTGACGGCTATGTGATTACCGACGACCTCTACCGTCTCTATGAGCGCGGCGAATACAACGATGTGCCTGTAATTGTGATGACGAACTCTGACGAGGGTGCGCTGTTCAGTCCACCCAACATCAAGGCCGAGAGCTATCAACAGCAAGCACGTGCCATCTTTGGTTCCATGGCAGAAGAAGCCCTGAAGGTCTATCCTGGCAATACTGATGATGAGGCTTGGCACGGCAACGGCGATGCTTTCCGCGACATGGGCTTCGCGTGGCCGTCATATGCGTGGGTAAACTTGCAGTCGAAGACGGGCAAGAGCTCTGCCTACGCCGCCTATCTGGCCCAACCATCGGAGCGAAGTTTCTCTAATGACAAAAGGCGCAAGGGGGTGGCTCATGCCGATGACATCCTCTACTTGAACGGCGAGTTTCTGACACAGCCCGACAAATATCCTGCTGAGGCAGCATTAGCCGAAATCATACAACAGTATTGGATAAACTTCGCCAAGAACGGAAATCCCAACGGCAAGGGATTGCCTTATTGGCCGACATTCGATGATTCGAAAGCCACAACGATGCAGTTCAGCAATGGTGCCTCGCTCATTATGCGTCCAAACCGTGAGCAAGTGGATTTCGTCGACCGTTTCTATAAAGCTAAACGCGAGGAAACAGAACGCATGCGCAACCCTGCCTCACAGGTAGTGGAAGACGGAGGAACAGGTCCCTATAAAGCTATTATGAAAGAGGAGCCGACGCTGAAGGAGCACACCGTCTTTGTACCTAAGGACCTCTCTAAGTTCAACAAGAAAAATCCGCTGCCCGTACTCGTTTGGGGTAACGGCGCATGCACAAACTCGCCGTGGGAACACTATAAGTTCCTAAACGAAATAGCCTCGCATGGCTATATCGTGGTGGCTACGGGTTTCATTCCCATCGATGGAAAACCTTATCGCGGACCGATGTCTACAACGCAACAGCAGATTGAATCGATGGATTGGGTACAAGCGCAGAATGCTGACAAGAATTCGCCTTATTATGGGAAGATTGACGTGAAAAACATCGCAGTCGCAGGTATGTCGTGCGGAGGTCTTCAGACGCTATACAACTGTGCCGACCCACGTATCAAGACGCTGATGGTTTGCAATAGTGGACTGTTCAACAGCGAGAATGCAAGTTCTGCTGTCGGTGGAATGCCGATGCCTCCGAAGTCGAAGCTGGAGGAGATTCATTCATCGATTATTTACATTCTAGGCGGCGAAACCGATATTGCCTACGAAAACGGTATGGACGACTTCCATCGTATCAGTCATGTACCCGCTTGTGCCACGAACTTCCCTGTCGGTCATGGCGGCACTTATGCCCAGCCTCATGGTGGTGAGTTCTCGGTGGTGGCACTTGCTTGGTTGAACTGGCAACTGAAAGGCGACCGCAAGGCTTCCCAAATGTTCAAGGGAAAGGATTGTGAGTTGTCGAAGCGTAAAGATTGGAAAATCGAAAAGAACGCGTTGCTGGAGACGTTGAAGTGATACCTGTGAAAATATCTTGTTAAGCCAACGGCCGATTGCAAATAGTAAAAGCAATGTGGAGTGAGATTTCTCTTGTTTTATTAGAAATTCTCACTCCACACTCTCTATCACTTCATCCTCTTCAACAGCCGATTGACGGCTTTATCGAGCGACTCGGTGGGTTCTATGATGTTGTAGTCTTCCCAGAAAGCGGGGTCTTTGAAGTATTCCACTTTGTCGTAGAACATGTCGCGTGAGTCAAAGGATTCGCGCCCCTTGATGGGACGTGCATCATTGCTGTGGCGATTTGTCACCACCATCTCGCAAGTTGCGGCAAAAGAAGTGGCGAACAGTCGGCGTTTCCAGTCGCAGTTGAACCGGAACACATTGCGGATATAGCTGACGCGTGTCACACCGCCTTCCTGCCGGTAGTCGATGAGAGTCGACAGTTCTTTGGGCCTGAACCTGACACCACTGGGTTTCCTGATGAGCATCAGGCGTGTGGCTTTTTCGCGGTCGGACATGTCAAGCGAGAGGTCGGCACGCGTGAAGGCCAGTGTCTCGCAGTCGATGTAGAGATGGCCGTGATAGAGCGCATACTCCCACTCGCCCCTCGGCTCCAACCTCACCACAAATTGCTGTCGCCCGTCGATTTTTTCCTGTTTGTCGAAACTGAAATGATAGTGGTCGAGTTCTTCGTTATTAAGCAGGAATTCCCTGTTTTTCACGATATCGAGCTGGATGGGCTGCACGGGCCCTCCCATCACTTTTACACCGAGCGTGTCGCCTTGTCGCGGGCTCATCAGGCGGCGTCCCTTTCGGATGGCCACCCGGTCTTGATGCACAGAGCGGTTGTAGGATGTTTTATACATGTCGATAACACCTTCGGCAACGTAGATGAAATGTTGCCGTTTCATGGCCGTCTCGCGATAGAAACCCTCGAGTATTTCTGGTTGTTTGCTGTAATTATCGGGAATCTTGCTGATGGCTGCCTCGACGATGCTTCGCGCATTGTCTTTGGTCACCACAATTTCCTGAAGCATGATGACGGCGGGTTTCAAGGCGATTGATAAAGGCTGTTGGGTGTTAGCTGGCAAGTGCTGGGTGCTGGTTTGGAATCCCAGGTGCGACACACGGATGGCATTGGCCGTTTCGTTGAATTTCAACGTGAAGAAACCGTCAGCATTTGTGACAACGGTCGTTGTTCCGCCCACCACCGCCACGTTTGCGCCAGCTATGGGGCGTCCGGTCTGACTATTGGTCACGATTCCGCTGACAACAGTTCGCTGGGCCCAAATTCCGATGCTCAGGGCAAATAGCAATAGTAAAAGGCAGATGCGTCTCATGATAGTTTCCTCCTTAGTTTTTGTTTCTATGGGCAAAGTTATAAATAAAAAGCGGTAATGTCAATAGTTTTATGAAGGTTTTTTTGTTAATTTGCTGAAATCAGCGTATATTTGCGGAAAAAAGAAAGGCTATGGGTTACAGGGATTTATGGAGTCGGCTTGTTCCATTGTATGATGAGCGCGAGGCCAAAGCCATTGTGCGGCTGTTGTTGGAAGAGCGATTCGGGTTAACGATGGCTGATGTGCTGGCGGGTGAAATGGCTTCAGCCACTATGGGCGATGAACTGGAGCAACTGATGCATCGGTTGGAGCAAGGCGAACCTGTGCAGTATGTGCTGGGTGAGACTTGGTTTTGCGGTCATCGGTTCCATGTAGAGCCTGGTGTGCTGATTCCCCGCCCTGAGACCGAGGAACTGGTGGAATGGGTGTTAGGAGATGAAAGATTCTTGCTCTGGCAAGCGTCCCAGAGGGCCGAGCGAAAGATGAACTATGAAAAATACGGAGCTGAGTGCAAGATTCTTGATATTGGAACGGGGTCGGGGTGCATTGCCGTTTCATTGGCATTAGGAATGAGAGGTGAGAAACCTAGAGCAGATGTGACGGCTTGGGACATTTCCCACACAGCCTTGCGCATTGCGCAAGCAAATGCTGAACAGTTGGGCGCCGATGTGACATTCGTAAAGCAAGATACGCTGTGTCCACCCAACGATGTCGCGGTGTGGGATGTGATAGTTTCCAATCCGCCTTATGTCTGCGAGCGTGAGGCCACCCAAATGGCGCGCCATGTGCTGGAGCACGAGCCGCACGAAGCATTATTCGTTCCCGACGGAGATGCCTTGATGTTCTATCGGACCATAGCACAATATGCTCATAGGGCATTAAAACCGTCAGGTGCCTTGTATTTCGAAATCAATCCCCTATATGCCGATGAATTGTCATCAATGCTTCACGCGATGGGATTCGCTAATGTACAGTTCAAGTCCGACCAATTTGGCAAGTGCAGGATGGTAAAAGCCGAGTGTCCTTAATCTTCTTCTCCCCCTTCCCGGGTCTCTTCTCTTTGTTGGTTTCTTCTGTTGTCGTTTTTGTTATTGTTGTTCTTGTTGTTCAACGTATTGTTGTTCATCATATTGTTCATCGGAGCACCCATTCCCTCTGCTCCCTCCATTCCTTCTTCGCCATCCATTCCACCAGGCATGTCTTTCCGTTTAGGCATCATGTTTCCGAAGTTCCACGTTAGCGTGAAGTTCACGCTACGCGAACGGCGTTTATTGAGTTGGTGGCGGGTGAAAGTCTCACTTTCCACGAAGTTCTCAAACCTACGCGAGTCGAGCACGTCGCGACACGTAATGGCAAGCGTGAGTTTCTTGTTGAAGAAGTTCTTGCGCAGTCCGAAGTCCACACCATAGCCTGGTTTGCGATATCCTTGCGTGATGACCTGACGTGAGCGATATCGGCCCGTTGTCTGTATCGAAATGTCATAGGGCAGGATAAGGCTGGCAGTCATTCGTGCGTTCCACGTGAAGTTGTGGTTTTCCTCTCCGCGCACAGTTTGTCCGTCAATGTCATAACTGAACCCGTTGAGCTTGTAATAGTAAGCGTTAGCTGATGTAGTGAGGTCGAGGATGCGGAAGAACCGGTTCTTCACCGTCAGTTCCAAACCCGATGAGAGACTCTTCGCCACGTTCTTGCTGGTGGTGTAGATGAGTCCGTCGGTGGAACTCTGCCAGCTGATGCGCTGCATCACGTCGCTAGTGGGCCGATAGTAGGCCGACAGCATCATCGAATGCTCGGTCCACGTCTTCAGATAGTTCAGCGAGAACGAGTTCGAGAACTCAGGCGTCAACTCGGGGTTACCGAAGGAGACTGTAGTGGCATCGCGGGTGTCTTTAAACGAATTGAGTTGTCCACCCCACGGGCGGCGCAGACGACGCGTGTAGTTCAACTGAAGTTGGTCGTTGTCAGTAATTTGATAGCTCAAGAACACAGAGGGGAACAATTGGAAATAGTCCTTTTTGAAAGGCGCCTCCCGCTTCGAGGCATCGTATTCCTGTTCCCACGTGTAGCTCTCGGTGTTCACCTTCCAGTATTCGCCGCGCAATCCTGCCATGATGCCGAACTTGTTCCAACCGTAGGTCATAGTGGCATAGAGGGCGTGCAGATCCATATCGTAAATGAATCGGTTGAAATACAGCTTGTCTTCAACTGCATTGCGACCGTCCCAACTGGTGTAGTCCACAAACGATTCCTGAGGTGTGTTCTCATGCGAGAAGCGCCCCTGGTAGCCCGCCTGCAACTTTATGTTCTCTGATATTGGATTCTCGTAGTCCAGCTTCACTTCCATCGAGCGGTTGTTCATATGGCGTGGGCGCGACTGATAGGAATAGGTGGTGGGGATGGGCTCCAAATAGTTCACGGTGGAGTCTTGGTAGAAGGCATCGTTGTCCGACTTCCATCGGTTCAAACCCACCACGAGGTCCAGATAATGAGTGTCGGTGAACGAGTGGCGGTAGTTCAGTTCGCCATACATCATATTCATGTCACCCGCACCTGTGTTGCGACGCGTCATCAGTCGCGAGTCTTTTGCCGCCCCAATGGTTCCATAGTGGTAGGGCGTGGTGCTCCAGTTCTTGTTGCGGCCCTTCATCATCATGCCCGACAGCGAGAGGTCGTCCTTCTTCGTGACGTGGAAGGTGATGCCTGCACGACCGAAGAGGTTGTTGCCCATGTTGGAGCTCTTCGCCTTATACCATTGGTATTGGTTTGTCTGCAAATATTCCTGTTCGCTCTCGGTGCGTCCTTCATTTTCGCGATGGCGGAAACCAATGTTCAGATAAGTGTCGATGATGGGCGAGTTGTAGTTGATGTTGAAACTTGTGTTGGCACCGCCTTGCGTGTTGGCACCTGCCTGCAACGAACCGTAGTAACCAGGCTTGAGGTCTTTCTTCAACACGATGTTGATGATTCCAGCCGAACCTTCAGCAGAGAATTTCGCAGAAGGATTGTCAATCACCTCTATGCGCTCGATGCTCTCCGCAGGCAACTGTTGCAGAATCTCCGCACGGTTATCAGTAGTCAGTCCACTCGCTTTTCCGTTGATCCACACCTCCACACTCGTGTTGCCACGCAACGATACGTTGCCATCGTTGTCGACCTCCACGCTGGGAATGTTCTCCAAAGCCTCCGATGCCGATGCGCCCGCGTTAGTCACCAATTGGGTCACATCGAACGACTTGCGGTCCACCTCCAACTTCATGCCGGTCCGTTGTCCTGTAACCGTCACCTCCTTCAGTTGGTGGGCGTCCTCAGCCATGTAGAGAGCCGGGAAATTGTGTGAGCGGTTTCGGTCGTTGACGGCAAAGTTGCGTGTCAGATTCCGATATCCCACGAATGTAAGTGTCAGCGTGTACTGTCCATTTTTCAGACCGTCGATACTGAAGTGACCCTCTGTATCGGTCACAGCACCTTTTATCAGAGCGTCACTGCCCTGATTGCTGATTTTTACGTTTACAAAACTCAGCGGTTCGCCAGTTGCTTTGTCCAGTACCCGCCCTTTAATTAGTCCTTGTGCTGTTGCTGCCATTGCGCTGAAGAGCAGCAAAACGAATAGTATAAATCGATTCATATCTTTGTTTAGACGCACGCGGGCGCGAAAAGTTTAATATCGCACGCATAAATAAAGTTAATATCCGCTCATTCGTCGACATCTTTCACTCGCTTCGCAGCACCGAACGCCAACGCAATCGCGCAGACAAACCTCAACTTGCGATACTTTATATTCGTGAACATCATGCTAACAACTTCATTTCGTCAAGATAATTCCGAATTTTTTCCTTCAAAAAACTTCTCCCATCATTTTAGAGTACACAAAGCGCTTACAATGAATCCTATAAAGGGAAACTATAACAAATGGTGGTGGTAGATGGTATTAAAAAATCTATCCCTCGTTTTGCCGAATCAAAAGAATTTATGTACTTTTGTCATCACAAATAAAAAAGAATGAACAGCCTTGTCTTGCATCCTCTGCCTCCAGACGCGCAACATTTGGAGCCTCCTTCCGAAATGAACAATCCGTTCTGCTACAAGCCTCATCCGCTTTGCTTGGCGGCTGCTGCTGACGTGATGCCGCTCATCAACGGCTTGCCATTGTCCAAAGACGAGGGAAAAATGTTCGGGGTGCTTGTTGTGGAGCCCCTGCATCCATCAGCCGACAAACGGCAACTGTTCTACTTGGCTGCCTATTCGGGACAAATCAACGGACGTGCAGACTGGCCTGGATTTGTGCCAGCCATCGTTGACTATCTGCAGCCCAACGGTTATTTCAAGACGCATGAAGCCGACATCAGCCGTCTGAACCACAGGATTGAGGAACTGAAAGAGAATCCTGAACGCTTGGCGGCATTGCAAGAACTCGAACGTTTCAAGAAAGAAGCAGAGAAAAAGGTGGCCGACTATCGACTCAAAATCGCGGAAGCAAAGGCCGAACGCCAAAGAATCAGGGAAACACAAACGCTCACCGAAGAGCAAGAGGCGGCTCTTGTCAAGGAAAGTCAGTTTCAGAATGCCGAACTCAGACGTCTGCGGCAACAATACAAGGCCGACTTGGAAATGCTTTCCGCCAAAGTTGATTACTTTGAAAAGCCTATTCGGGAAATGAAACGCGAACGGCGTGAACGCTCAGATGCCCTGCAACATTGGCTCTTCCAGCGTTTCGACCTACTCAACATTCATGGAGAAAGGCGCATGCTCACTGACATCTTCGCCCCAACGCCACAACGTGTGCCGCCATCGGGAGCGGGAGAGTGCTGTGCACCACGACTGTTGCAATACGCTTTCGAACATCAACTGAAACCTCTCGCTATCGCAGAGTTCTGGCATGGTCCTTCACCGAAAGCCGAAATAAGACATTCTGGCCATTTCTATCCCGCTTGTCGTGGGAAATGTCTGCCGATATTGACGTGGATGCTAAGCCTCATTCCCGACGTTCCGTCGCCTACCCGTAGCCTCTCCCCCGACCCCCATCCCGAGCAAAACTCGGGAATCCTATCACCCATCACCCAACACCCATCAACAGAACTCCCCATCATCTTCGAAGACGATGACATCGTTGTTGTAGACAAGCCCGCCGGACTGCTTTCCGTGCCTGGCATCAGCGAGCATTATTCCGTCTATACCATCATGCGCGAGCGCTATCCCGATACCGATTCTCCGCTCATCGTGCACCGGCTCGACCAAGCCACCAGCGGATTGCTCGTCATCGCCAAGACAAAAGAGGCTCACTTCCAGCTTCAGCAGCAATTCTTGAGCCATCAAGTGAAAAAGAAATATGTGGCCATCCTCGAGAAAGAACCTTCAATGGAGGAGGGCGCAGAAGGACTTGTTTCTCTCCCCATGCGCCCTGATGTGCTCAACCGTCCCTATCAAATCGTAGACCACGAACATGGGAAGACCGCCATCACCCAATATCAATATCTTGGCAACCGCCGCATAGCCCTTTGGCCGCAGACAGGGCGCACCCATCAGCTGCGCGTCCATTGCGCACATGCCCAAGGCCTCAATGCGCCCATTCTGGGCGACGAGCTCTATGGAAGCCGCTCAGCCGACCGCCTTTACCTGCACGCAGCGTCCATTCAGTTCACGCATCCCATCACGCATCAGCCGCTCTTCTTCGAATCCGAAGCGCCCTTCTGAACCCAGAAACGGCAATAGGTTGGCTACGCTGTTTTGAAAGATTCTACTTCATCTGATCCAGCAGACGGGCGAGACCTTCGAGGTCGTGAGGATCAACTTGTAGGTCGAGCAATTGGCCTTCGCGGTTGAAGAGTTTGTAGGTGGGCCATGCATGGACGTTCAGGTGGCGCTCGATGGCGTCCTGTTGCTCTTCGGGCAGATTGTAGTGCGCCACGTTAGGGCCACTGATGTTATACTCCTTGATTACATTCTCCCAAGCCGTTTGCGGACTGTGGTTGGCCAGATAGAGGAACTCGATGTCATAGTCCTTCAGCCGCGCATACTCCTCCGTGGAGTGGCTGAGGGCCTCCTTGCAAGGACCGCACCATGTGCCCCAGATGTCGAGCAGCACGAACTTGCCCTTGTAGGGCTCGATGATCTTCTTCAGCAGAGCCTCGCCCTCGGAGAGGTCCTTGAGGTCGTCCGACGACTTGAGCACCAGTTTGTCAAACTCGCGGTTCTCGATAGCCAGATAGCGATCGTTCATCTTTTCCACCAATGCGATGCAGGTAGGATCTTTCACATACTGCTTCAACGTTTCGATGACATCGGGTGAGACAGCCATGCGGTTATGGTCAATCTGACTAAAGACCTTTCGCGTCAAGAAAATATCCTTGATGAGCGGGTCAGCCTTCAGCGAATCGAGCATCCGGCTATGGTCTCTCAGCTCTGCCGTGAGGGCGAACCTGTTAAACACCTTTGTAGACTTCGGGTTATTCAGTATCTTGTTCACCTTCTCAAGCATGTCGGCGTTCTGGGTGTTCAGTTCCTCTGCCACTTTCTGCTTCTCTTCCATTGTGGATGCTGCTTCAACCTTTGCCGAGGCACCCAGAATCCATTCTTTCCATCGCGTGAGCAGCGCCAGTTCCTCATCGTTCGCGGCTATTTTGTCAAGATGGTCCAGTATGTTTATCGAGTAGGAGGAAGGATACGAGCGGGCGCAATCGTCAAGATAGTCGCGCAGGAAACCGCTCAGGTCGCGGTGGAGCGTGTAGGGCGCCTCCATCTTCGTCCAGAACGTGTCGTAGGCATACTGGCTGATGTTGGCAGGAAAACGGCCGTTGGGTGCACGGAATCGCGACTGTCCGAAGTCTCTGGCCTGCCGAGAGAATGTATTGCCCTTTCTGTATTTCTCGAAGCGTGTGGAGAGCGTGGGGTGCGCCTCGCAGAGGGCGTCGATATAGGCATACTGCGCCTTCATCAGACTGTCTACCGAAACCATATACTTGTCGAAATCCGCCTCAGTAAGCGCTGGCGGCACAGCATTATCCGGTTCCGGATGAAAGTATTCTATTCGTATCGATTGCCAGTCGAGCGGATACTTGAAGAGTTCGTTCTGCAGACGGCTGTCCTCGCCCATGAAGTAGCGACGGCCCTCTTTGTAGTCATAGAGCATGAAGTAGGTCTTGCCGGGCTCCAGCATCGTGCGCACGAAGCAGCGCTCCCAGTCGCAGAAGAATTCCGTACTGTTCAGCAGGGGAATCTTTACCGTGAATTTTCCCTGTTCGTCCAGGTCGGCATACACCGCCTTCTGATTGTCGGTGAAGATGTCCGTGTAATTGAAATTGAAGGTCTTCTGGTTCTTGAAATGCTCAGGCATATCCTTGAGCCAGCCTGTGATGGTCACGGTGTCCTCCTTGTAGCCCGTATCCACAAAACCGGTACGCGTGTCCTTCGTGGGATAGTCGGGCAAGAATCGGGTGGTGATCATCGTGTAATTCACCTTCTTGTCGCCAATCTGCATCGTGCGCATACCGTTCTTATTTTTGCCGATGGCAACCTTCAGCTCCTTGTTGCCGTTGCTGAGCACCATCTGGGCCTCGCCCGTCTTGGGATTTATATCGCGCTGCTTGTAAGTCCAGAACTGGCAGTCATAGATGGCACAGTCGTCCAAGAAGGCTATTTTCCAATCGCCCTGTTCATCTCGCCAATACGAGGGCAAGAGTTGCTTCCATCGCTCCTCCACGGGCTTGATGCCTTTGATTTGGAAGGCACCCTGACCATCGCCCTCTATGAAGTCGAACGTCTTGGTGCCCTTGGGCAGTGGCGGGAAGTGGAACACCGCATCAGTTTTGTAGTCCTTGCCCGTCTGGAGTTGTTTGTCGAGCTCGATACCATCGGCCTTAATCACCGTAAAACGCTGGTCGCCCACCTTCAGATAGGTGTCCTTCGCAAAGCGGAACCAATAGTCAGGATAGTCCGACCGCTGCATCACGGTGATATACACCACGGTCTCGTCGGCCTTCAGTTCCACCTTCGTCACGTCCAGCGACAGATTGAAGTACCCGTCTCCATAACTGGTTCCAAACTCAGTCGTGGGTTGCTCCCACACAATCTCTTTTCCTTTGGCTTGCCCTGTCAGTGCAACGAGGGCGAGCAGAATAGCTGATAATAGTTTCTTCATGTCCATTTTGTCCCTTCTTTTATACAGAATCTCAAATCAGTTGCGAAGATACATAAATTTTTCCATGTCTCCAAATTATATCCCATAATCCCTTATCTCATGTCTGTATATTTACAAAAAGAACCACCAAACTCGCGCGAGTCGGTGGTCCCCGTTTGTTTACCTTTTTACTTTTTTACCCTTTTACCTTTAACAAATGCAGGCGGTTACGCCGAGGCTCGTTGCAATTGCGGTCAGAATCGCAATCACCGTTTGAATCACAAACTTCCATTTCTCCTTGTTCATAGTTTTAGTTTTTAAGTTGGTAAGTTTTTGAGTTGGATTTTTTGTGGAATGTGGAATGTGGAAGGTGGAATGAGAATAGTTTTTGAATTAGCGATTATCTCCCCTTCTCCATTTCCCATGCATATCTCATTCCACATTCCTCATTCCACACTCCTCGAGAGAGCCCACCCTTATGGGTTGGGCTCGTCACTCTCTTCCTTCGGCAACAAGTCCTTCACGTTGCGCACGGTGACGTTGCTCAGGAACTGACGGTTGCGCTTCTGGGTGGCCACGTCCACGGTGTACTCCGGCTGGAACAGCACGCGGCTGCCCACGATGTTCTTGGTGGCCGAGAAGTCCTCC